>Ga0308164_10000595_pt1 | contig 53955 bp, 44 predicted proteins | sample PhyTR2_FD_201031 | JGI IMG/M metagenome (GOLD analysis project Ga0308164, IMG submission 201031) | Phyllosphere microbial communities from UC Gill Tract Community Farm, Albany, California, United States - DLSLT.R2 | ecosystem: Host-associated > Plants > Phyllosphere > Unclassified | place: USA... | reverse complement strand
TCCTCAACGTTTTCGCACGTTGCAAAACAGATACACGCCTAGTCGGGGCGTAGCGCAGTCCGGTAGCGCACTAGCATGGGGTGCTAGGGGTCGAGTGTTCGAATCACTCCGTCCCGACCATATAATTCAATGACTTAGGCCAATGTTCGCAGCATTGGCCTTTTTCATGCGCGTGACTTTTGCGTGACTCGTTGGTTTTTCATGCCTGCCTCCTTTTCAAAATGTCAGACCCGGCCCACGCGAGTCAATTGCTGACACCATGTTTGCAGCATCCATCAGATATCCAGTATCCGAGCATTGGTCCCGTTCTAAGACCATTTCATGGAACGTTTAGGCGTTGCTGTCAGGCCCAGTCAATCACATTTCCCTGCTGATCTGACGCTCCCACTTTTCACGCATTGGCATGACGTTGCCCCGCCGCTGAGACTCAGTTTGAGAAGGGTATTGGAGCTTCGCGATTCGGTTCGGCTACTATCGCGCAGATCAATTTATGTATGGATGCAATGATGCTCAATGATTCCGATACCGTGGGAAGTGCTTTCAAGCGTGCCTTTTACCGGGTCGACGGTATAACCATGTATGCGTGTTGGGCGATATGGGTGGGGGTGCTGATTTGGGACCTGCTTGGTTCGGAAGGCTCGGGGATCCACACGGTTGTCCTGATTCTGATAGGCCTTTTAAATCCTTTCCTGTTTCTGCTGCTTGGCCTTTGGCGTTTACCCGGTCTGCTGACGGCGTTGATTATCATCGGCATCAATATCAAGTTTTTATTCGCTTGGCTTTGAACCTTACGACCTATGTAAAACGCGGTATTGAGGGCTGAAACCTTCTCGCGCTGCTTGCTTGCACATAAAAGGCCTGTCGCTTTTTATAACAGGCACAGCCCCGTGCCAGCGTCCTCATCCAGCCACTCGGAATAGCCAATAGCTGTTACCTAAAAGCCGTGGCGACGTTCCCCTGCACCAACGCTTTGCGCGTGTGCCTGCGACGCGAGCTCCGACTAAGGTGCCCACTACCTCCAAAAAAACAATTTGACATATGTTATTTGTGATCACATATTTGCTCTATAAGAACGCCAATATGAGTCACTCCCCATGACAGATCGTCCCATCCTCCTGCCCGCCATGCGGCAGGTCTCTCGCGATACCCTCCAAGACCAGGTCTACCGGCAGATCCGTGAAGCGTTGATGAGCGGGCGCTTTCAGCCGGGTCAGAAGCTGACGATTCGTGGCCTTGCCGAAGCGCTGGGTTCCAGTCCGATGCCGGTGCGCGAGGCGTTGAATCGTCTTAGCGCCGAGAACGCCTTCGAAGTCACCGAAACCGCCCGGTTGCGCGTGCCCATGATGACCCCGGAGCGGCTGCGCGAGATTCGCGATGCGCGGGTTGCGCTGGAAGGTCTGTTGGCCGAGAAAGCCGTGGTTCTGATCAACGACGCCGATCTTGCCGACATCAGCCAGCTCTGCGGGCAGATGCAGAAGGCTGCCGACAGCGTTGATGTCGCGCTCTATCTGTGGACCAACTTTGCCTTTCACCGACGTATTTATGCGGTGGCCAAGGCTGAGCTGATCGTTGCGGCGGTGGAGAATTTCTGGCTGCACATCGGTCCGTGTTTCGCGCTGGTTGCGCCTGACAGGGCGCATCTTCAGCGTTCGATGGAAGCACACAACCGTATCGTCGAGGCATTGGCGGCGCGTGATGGGGCGGCGGCTCGTGCAGCTGTCACCGACGACATCATGCAGGCTGCCGACTCTCTGACGCGCCTGATCGCAAACAGCGACCGCTCCAGGTCGCGTGTCTCGGGAGTGAAAAAAGCATGAGTGTTCTCAATCGGCTGGTTCCCTATGCAGGGCTGCGCGTCCTTATTTCCGGCGGTGCGGCCGGGATCGGTGAGGTGTTGGCGGCGGCTTACCTGGAAGCGGGGGCAAAGGTACACGTGTGCGATGTCAGCGAGGCGGCCATCGCGGCATTCCTCGATCGTCATCCGGGCAGTGTCGCCACCCACGCAGACGTCGCTGATCCGGCGCAGATCGAGGCGGTGTTCAGGGTGCAGCGCGCACGCTTCGATGGTCTTGATGTGCTGATCAACAATGCGGGGATCGCCGGACCGACGGCGGGTATCGATGCCATCAGCGAAGAGGAGTGGCAGCGCACCATCGACATCAATCTCACCGGGCAGTACCGCTTCGCTCATCATGCGGTGCCGTTGCTCAAGGCTTCACCCAATGCCCACCTGATCCATATCGCCTCGGTCGCCGGTCGCCTTGGCTATGCCTGGCGAACCCCATACGCCGCCACCAAGTGGGCGATTGTCGGGCTGATGAAGTCGCTGGCGTCCGAGTTGGGGGAAAGTGATATCCGCGTCAATGCCTTGCTGCCGGGTATCGTCGAAGGTCCACGCATGGACGGAGTGATTCGGGCCCGTGCGCAACAGATGAACGTGCCGGAGGAGGCGATGCGCGAGGAGTACCTGAAAAAGATCTCGCTCAAGCGCATGGTCACCGCCGAGGACGTTGCGGCGATGGCGCTCTTTCTGTGTTCGCCCGCCGCCCGCAACGTCACGGGGCAGGCCATCAGTGTGGATGGCAACGTCGAATACCTTTAAGGATTCGGCCCTATAGCAACGATGACCGGACGACGTCCGAGTCATGTTCCACATCAGACTTCTCGCCAACAACAAGAATGGAGAATGCTCATGCCTAAAAAACGTCCGGTCATCATTACCTGTGCCGTCACGGGAGCAATCCACACGCCGTCGATGTCGCCTCATTTGCCGATCACGCCGCAGGAAATCGCCGATGCAGCCATCGGTGCCGCCGAGGCCGGGGCCTCGATTGTTCATTTGCACGCCCGCGACCCACATGACGGAAGGCCCAGTCAGGATGTCGATCTGTTTCGGCAGTTCCTGCCGCAGATCAAGGCCAAGAGCGACGTGGTGATCAATATCACCACCGGTGGCGCGCCGACCATGGGCGTGGAAGAGCGCCTGCAGCCGGTGGCGCAGCTCAAGCCGGAACTTGCCTCGTTGAACATGGGGTCAATGAACTTCGGGCTGTACGAAATGCTGGATCGCTACAGCGAATTCAAGCACGACTGGGAGCGGCCCTATCTGGCCGACAGCGACGACCGGATCTTCCGCAACACCTTCCGCGACATCGCGCACATCCTCAATACCTGTGCCGAGAACCGCACACGCTTTGAGATTGAATGCTACGACATCGGTCATCTGTATACCGCAGCACACTTCCTGCAGCGTGGGTTGCTCAAGGCGCCGATTTTCATCCAGTCTGTATTCGGTTTGCGCGGAGGGATCGGTGGGCACCCTGAGGACTTGGCGCACATGCGCCGTACGGCTGACCGCCTCTTTGGCGATGCCTATCAGTGGTCGATCCTGGGGGCCGGTCGCAATCAGATTCCGCTGGGCACCATGGGCCTGTCGATGGGCAGCCATGTGCGGGTCGGCCTGGAGGATTCGCTGTGGGACGGGCCGGGCAAACTGGCGGCGTCCAATACCGATCAGGTCAAGCGTATCCGCACGGTGATCGAAGCGCTGGGCGGGCAGGTGGCGACGCCGGATGAGGCCCGTGAAATGCTCGATCTGAAGGGGCAGGACAAGGTTAATTTCTAGTCGCCGCAAAATGTGTCATCTCAATAACAACAAGACAGAGGTGAAAAATGCGTATCGAAATCGTTGTCGACGTAAAGACCACGCTGGGCGAAGGTCCGGTCTGGGATGTCGAGCAACAGCGCCTGTACTGGATCGACAGCTTCGACGGCCGCGTCCTGCGCTGCACGGACGACGGGCGTGAACTGCGCGCCTGGGAGGTCGGCCAGAAAATCGGCTCCATGGCTTTGCGCAAGCACGGCGATGCGGCGCTCGTCGCGTTGCAGACCGGTATCTACAACCTTGACCTGCCGAGCGGCGATCTCGAGCTGATCGTCGACCCTGAACCCGGGTTGCCGAACAATCGGCTCAATGATGGCAAGGTCGATCGGCAGGGCCGCTTCATCGTGGGCTCGATGGACACGCAGGAGGATCAGGCCAGCGCAAAGCTGTATCGCCTCGACCCGGACCTGAGCCTGCACACCCTGGATGAGGGCATCATCGTGTCCAACGGCCCTTGCTGGAGTCCGGGCGGGGAAACTTTTTATTTCGCCGACACCTGGTCCGGGGAGATCTGGACCTACGATTACGACAACGCCAGCGGCGCAGTCGCCAACAGACGCACCTTTACCAAGGTCGACACCTCGGCAGGGGGCGCGGCGGATGGCTGCACCGTGGATGCCGAGGGCTGTCTGTGGCAAGCGCTGGTGTATGCCGGAAAGCTGGTGCGTTACACCCCTGACGGGCAGGTGGATCGCATCATCGACATGCCGGTGAAAAAAGTGACCAGTCTGACCTTCGGCGGCCCGAATCTGGACACACTGTTTGTCACCTCCATGGCCAAGCCGCCGTTGCCGCGCTTTCCGCAAGATGGCCAGCAGCGCGGTGCCCTGTTCGCCATCACCGGGCTGGGTGTGAAAGGCATCGCCGAGCGGCGCTTTGCCAGTTAACCCGCCGACAGACCGAACCTGAACGTTAAGGAAGACTGGACCCTTTCTCGCTGGGGCGTGTGCAGCACGCCTGGAGATTTCCCATGCCAAATAACAAGAACGCATCGCTGGGCAAGATTCATCGTTTTTCGTGGGTGTCATTGCTGGTCTGCTGGATGATCTGGATTTTGAACGCTTACGATCGCGAGATCGTCTTGCGCCTGGGCCCGACGATTTCCAAGCATTTCGACCTGTCTGCGGACCAGTGGGGGACGTTGGCGACGGTGGTCATGCTGGCGCTGGCCGTTCTCGATATTCCCGGCTCCATCTGGAGCGATCGCTACGGCGGAGGGTGGAAGCGGGCGCGCTTTCAGGTGCCGTTGGTATTGGGTTACACCGCGCTGTCGTTTCTGTCGGGCTTCAAGGCATTGAGTGGCAGCCTGGCCAGTTTCATCGCCTTGCGCGTCGGGGTGAATCTGGGCGCTGGCTGGGGCGAGCCTGTTGGTGTCAGCAACACTGCCGAGTGGTGGCCAGTAGAACGTCGCGGTTTTGCCCTGGGCGCGCACCATACCGGTTACCCCATCGGCGCGATGCTCAGCGGCATCGTCGCCAGTTTCGTGATCAGCACCTACGGTGAGGAAAACTGGCGTTATGTGTTCTTCTTCGCCTTCGTGGTAGCACTGCCATTGATGATCTTCTGGGCACGTTATTCGACTGCCGAGCGCATCACCCAACTGTACGTGGACATCGCAGCCAAAGGCATGACCCCGCCGGACAGCACGCCGTCGACCAATGTAAAAGGCCAGGTCTGGAAATCGGTGAAGGCGACGCTGAGCAACCGCAATATCGCCCTGACTGCCGGTAACACCCTGCTTACGCAAGTGGTGTACATGGGCGTCAACATTGTCCTGCCGGCCTACCTGTACAACATCCTCAACCTGTCGCTGGCCGAATCGGCGGGAATGAGCGTGGTGTTCACCCTGACCGGCATCCTCGGGCAATTGATCTGGCCGTCGCTGTCGGACATCATCGGTCGGCGCATCACCTTGATCATTTGTGGCATATGGATGGCGGTCAGTGTCGGGGCCTTTTACTTCGCCAACACCATCCTGATCGTCATCGCCGTGCAGTTGCTTTTCGGTCTGGTGGCCAATGCCGTCTGGCCCATCTACTACGCGGTCGCTTCCGACTCGGCGCAACCTTCGGCGACCTCCACAGCCAACGGGATCATCACCACAGCGATGTTCATCGGCGGCGGTATTGCCCCGGTGCTGATGGGAACGCTGATTTCCGTGGGCGGTGGCTGGACCAGCCTCAGCGGTTATACCGTGTGCTTTTTCGTGATGGCCGGTTGCGCGTTGGGCGGGGCGTTTCTGCAACTGTTTTCTCACCGTCCGGAGTCGCTGACGGTGCAGCGGAGCGTGTGAAGGTGGGCAGGGATGCCGCCTGGCTTTGATCTGACATGGCAATAAGTGACTAGTAAGGACACTGGATATCTGACTAATGCGTCAGTCTGCGGGGACAGGAAATATAGCGCCATCGCTCAAAGTCCGTCCCCGTTTCAACCAGAAAGTGCCACTTTCAAGAATGGCAGCATTCGCTTGCCGGGCCGTCCAGCCAACTGAAGAGGGGAGAATAAAGTATTACTTTTCCGACCATTACTTGCTGTTAGCGACATTTAGGCTGTCGCAATCAGGACGTACCTTGACTGCTGTGAGCAAAAAATTGACGTCATAAATTCTCAGGTGTCAAGTTTTTTCCGGCACTACAGTCAATCAGATGCCAAGTGTAATAAAAATTTTTTATCCTTGAATATCATTGCTTTAGAGGAGAATAGAGCTTTTATTCAGGTCCGGTGAAGTTGCAGCCCCTAAAGTTACTGAGCTGGCGGGCGACATGAGTAATATCTCAATGACATCAATCATAAAAGTTGGTTCAGCCCATTTTTACGATTGATAGCGCCCATCATGCAAGCCACGGAATGGCTAGTTCAGGACCGACATTATGTTCAGCAAACTCAGCATCTCGCAAAAGCTTTACCTCAGCTTTGCTGCGATCATCGTGCTTATCGCCGTCCTTGTCGCGAGTGCTTACAGAGGTTTCGAGCAGGTCGAAGAAGCTACCAATAGCAATGTTCATACGTATCAGGTGCTGAGCGACGCGCAACTCGCCCTTGAACAGCTGATCAATATCGAGACCGGGATGCGGGGCTTTGTAATCGCTTCGAAGGATGCCTTCCTGGAACCACTGGTGGCGGGGGAGAGGCGTTTCACCGAAGAACTCGATTCGCTCAAGCGCCTGACAGCCGACAATGCGGAACAGCAGCGCCGCCTGGCTGCATTGGGTGAGATGCAGAAGCGCTGGCTCGACGAAGACATCAATCCGATCATCGCTCTGCGCCGTGATCTGACTGCACGCGGTGCAGCTGATGATCAACTGGATGCACGCATCAGCTCGGGGGCCGACAAAGCCAAGATGGACAGCATGCGTGCCCTGCTCTCTGAACTCAGCGGTACCGAGCAAAAGTTGCTGGTTCAGCGCAGTCAGGAAATGGCCGATGCCAAGCGGTTTGCGATCATGATTCTGATGTGCGGCGGCCTGGCCGCGGCTGTTCTCGCGATGATCCTTGCCGCTGTATTGGGGCGCAGCACCACGGCGCGCCTGCAACTGGCCATTGATGCCGCAACGGCAATTGCCAATGGCAAGCTGGACACTGTGATCGACACCAGCAGCCACGACGAACTGCCGAAAGCCTTTGATCGTATGCAGAATCGCCTGCGCGAAATGATTCAACAGATCAGCCAGGCGGCCAATCAACTGGTCGTTGCCGTACAACAGATTTCCGGTGCCTCCGAGCAGTTGTCCGGTGCTATCCAGGAACAGTCGACGTCCGCCTCGGCGATGGCGGCCACAATCGAAGAACTGACCGTCAGCATCCATCACGTATCCGAAAACGCCGACGAGGCGCATGAACTCGCCAGCCGTTCAGGGCAGCAGTCGAAAGATGGTGCGCAGGTCATCGAAAACACCTTGTCCAGCATGAATGGCATCGCCCGGACCGTGCAGCTTTCCTCCACTCAGGTCGCAGGTCTGGGTCAGCACTCCGAGCACATTTCATCGATCGTCAGCGTGATTCAGGGCATTGCCGACCAGACCAACCTACTGGCCCTCAACGCTGCCATCGAGGCTGCTCGGGCCGGTGAGCAAGGCCGTGGCTTCGCAGTGGTTGCCGACGAAGTACGCCTGCTGGCGCAGAACACCGGCAAGTCCACCAAGGAAATCGCCGGGATGATCGAGAAAATTCAGGCGGGCGTGCGGGAAACCGTCGAGAGCATGCGCAGCGGCGTTCAGGAAGTGAACGAAGGTGTTGCAATGGCTGGCACCGCCGGTCAAGCGATCATCGAGATTCGCGACAGTTCGGGCAAGGTTCTGCAGGTGGTCGACCAGATATCCTTCGCGCTGCGTGAGCAAACCGCAGCCAGCCAGGATGTCGCACGTAACGTCGAGCGCTCCGCGCAAATGGCTGAACAGAACAACATGTCGGTTCAGGAACTGCTCAAGACCAGCGGCGGCCTGAAGACCCTCGCCACCAGCCTGCAGACGGAAGTTGGCAAGTTTCGGCTTTAAGGTCTGAGGACTGCTCGTAAACACGCTTAGGCTGCTGAAAACCCCGGGATTAGTCGATGGCTAATCCCGGTTTTTTATGATTGCTCATAGTCGGTGTCCGCCGGGCCTTTATGCGGTGCTGCTTGCTCAGTAATACCCAAGCGTGCGCAAGGCATCGACCGCCTGCATGACGGGACCAAGCCGTGCTTGAATGCTCAGGTATTCTTCGGAAAAGCCCCAGGAACCATCCGGCTTTTTAACCAGGTATTGTGCTTCCCAGTCTCGACCCCGATGAAAAACGTCCGGAATGGCGCGTGCCAGGCTGGTCAGGTCTGCTTGATTAAAACCGGTTTCCAGCAGGATCCTAGTGCGACGTAGTGCATCTTCATAATGGGGCGTTTGTGCAAGTCCCATACGTATTGAGAAGGGGACCAGGTTAGCAAGGCCGCGTTCGAGCTGCCGCAATTGCTGGATGCGTTCTGCTGTCGTGTAGAAATGTTGATTCATTTCTCTGCATGATGCTCGCGCTGGAAAGGCTGAAGAGTAGTGAGCCCTTTGTCCGTTAGCCAGGTTTCGTAATGGGCTTGGTAAGCTACCCATCTGACAGCGAATAGGCTAGAGAACTATCTTATGAGTGATACACACCTGAACCATGTTCCCTTTCCCTTTCCCTTTCCCTTTCTGGTTCTGCGGATGCTGGTCTTGTGAGTGCCGATAATCTGGACGGGTTATGGGAGCTGGTTCGCCCACCGTCATTCTTCCAAACGCTCTGTGCCTGTGAGGCTGACTGGGACCGAGTACTTGATGCCAGGGATGATGAATTTTTTGATCAGTTATGGACCCTGCATCATGTCGCCTTGCAGGCAACACCTTTAGCTCGTGATATGACTGAGTCGATCAACTTGCTCAGAGAGCATGTATTCAAAGAGGTCTTATCAATCTCGCGAAATGCCGATCTTGCCGGCTATGTCTCCGATGACTTTGGCTTGATCGCTCATCACCTGGCGATCCAGGCCCCCCCATCATGGGTGAACGGATTACTTGACCTATACGTTCGTGGCAATTTCCCCCATCAGCCCTGGAGACGTCCTGAGCCCTCAATTATTCATCGCTGATCAATACGTACATCGGATAGCCCTATGAAAAATCAGGCAAATATAGAGACATTCACTGCTGGGGCGGTCATCTTTGATCCGGCTGTGTTGTGCCGGTTTGCCGCAGCGTACTGCCCGGAAGTTGGCGATCTGTTTGCGTTTTTCATCGAAGAGAGTGAAGTGGGGCGGCTGGCCGTACAAGGTGGTGTGGTCTTGCCGATGTATGAAATTCCTGAAGCGCACTATCTGTTTCGCTTGAGTGAAAAGAGCGACGATTTGCCAATCGAGCTTCCCGGAGCGGTTATTCAGCACAACGGTATTCCATTGAGAATCGAATCGGGTGTGTTGGTGGTTGCAGATCTGTATGCGCTGATGGACTGGGATCCTGCATTCTTCCTGAATTTCAAAGATCAGCGTGCTCTTGGGCTCGGCAACGCCGACTACCTTGAAGTCTCATCAGGACTTTATTCAATGGGCGTCACCGGCTGGGTGGAAGCGAATGGCGATTGCACCCGCTTGGTTTATGAACTGTCTCTCGACGCCGTCGAAACTTTGCCTGTCTTGCATGAGTCAGCATGTTTTGGTGAGTGGGATTTCGCCATAAAACATAGTGAGTGGCTGCAACAGCGCGATGATCCGGCCTGACCGTCCCCACGCTGTCCGCTTGAATTTCACAAGGAAGACACGCCGATGAACGAAAGTGGACAGTATGTTACTGACAGCATCAAAACCTGGGTCTGGTCCGGGTTTTACAGTGCGCAAGAGATGGATGAGATGATCGAAGACATCATTGACGACGATTGCGACGTCGCGGTGCTGAAAGCCTTTATTGCGCAGGAGCTGAAGCAAAAGCTCGAAGCCGAACGCCTCTGGCCGAAGATCACCGATTGTGATCGACTGGACGTTGTTTTTTACCATCTGCATGAAGTGGGGATCTGTGCGCTGTCCAACGCGGGTTACACGATGTCGGATGGATACTCGGAGGTTGCCCAGGCTGATCATGACGCGCCAGACGGTCATTATCATGGCTACTGTTTCTATCACGGGCAAGATGTCGAGCGTGTGGTTGAAGGCGGCGAGCTGATGATCGCTTTCGGTTCGCTAGATGATGATCCCGTGAAAGGCGTCGACGTTGGTCAAAAGGTGTGCGGAGCGTTGAGAACTGCCGGCTTTCAGGTGATCTGGAATGAAACGGACGAGCAGCGCATCGAAATTCATGCAATGAAATGGCAGCGCAGGTTGTCTCAGGGCTGATGCCTTTTTACGTCAATGCTGAGCCAGAATACTGTCCAGCAAACCCGGGAAACGGCTCTCGAGCATCTGTTTGCGTAGCGAGTTCATGTGCGTGGTGCCCACGTTGCGCGTCTGTACAAGCCCGGCGTCGCGTAGCACGCGGAAGTGATGGGACATGCTGGATTTCGGGCGTCCGCCGTCCAGTTCGCCGCAGGTGGCCTCTGGAACGCCAGCCAGGCAGCGCACGATTCCCATGCGAACAGGATCACTCAAGGCATAGAGTAAGCGTTCGAGGGTGAGGTCTTCAGGATCGGGGTGTTGGAAGGTTCGCATGCTGGGGATGATATCAAGGCTTTCGTTTATTGCCATAGTTCGATTACCATCGAACAACTGAAATCAAAAGTCATCTGGCCTACGGGAGCTTTCCAATGTCTACATTGTTCGAACCCTTCAAACTGAAAGACGTCACGCTGCGCAATCGAATCGCCATTCCTCCGATGTGCCAGTACTCGGCAACCGAAGGTGTTATCAACGACTGGCACCAGGTGCATCTGGCCAGTATGGCGCGCGGTGGTGCGGGTCTGTTGGTGGTCGAAGCTACCGCCGTTGCGCCGGAAGGGCGTATTACCCCAGGTTGCACCGGTATCTGGAACGACGACCAGGCGCAGGCATTCGTGCCTGTCGTCAAAGCCATTAAGGCCGCAGGATGCGTGCCGGGTATTCAGATTGCCCACGCCGGTCGCAAGGCCAGCGCCAATCGCCCATGGGAAGGTGATGACCATATCGCAGCGTCCGATTCGCGCGGCTGGGACACCATCGCTCCGTCCGCCATCGCGTTCGGTGCCAATCTGCCGAAAGTCCCGCGCGCCATGACCCTGGAAGACATCGCTCGTGTTCGCCAGAACTTCGTCGATGCTGCCCGTCGCGCCCGCGATGCCGGCTTTGAATGGATCGAGTTGCATTTTGCCCACGGCTACCTGGGGCAGAGCTTCTTCTCCGAGCACTCCAACCAGCGCACCGATGAGTACGGCGGCAGCTTCGATAACCGTAGCCGTTTCCTGCTGGAAACCCTGGCTGCAGTGCGTGAAGTCTGGCCTGAGAACCTTCCGCTCACCGCACGTTTTGGCGTGATCGAATACGACGGTCGCGACGAGCAGACTCTGGCAGAATCGATCGAACTGGCGCGCCGCTTCAAGGCTGGCGGACTGGATCTGTTGAGCGTCAGCGTCGGTTTCAGCACCCCGGACGCCAACATTCCGTGGGGGCCTGCGTTCATGGGGCCGGTTGCCGAGCGTGTGCGCCGTGAAGCGGATATTCCCGTGACCAGCGCCTGGGGTTTTGGCGAGCCGAAGCTGGCTGAAGAGGCGGTCAAGTCAGGCCAGCTCGATCTGGTCTCGATTGGTCGTGCACATCTGGCCGACCCTCATTGGGCCTACTTCGCAGCGAAAGAACTGGGCGTTGAAAAATCGGCCTGGACCTTGCCTGCGCCTTACGCTCACTGGCTTGAACGTTATCGCTGAGCACGCCTGACCTGAAGATATGCATGCGTTGGTGGCACCTACAGCGTATGTACCTTATCTTCTGCTGAAGTGGTGGTAGGCGTTTGCCAACCACCACCCAGCGCTTTGAATACGGCGACCGCCGCCTGCGCGGATTCGACGTGTGCCTGCGCCTTGGCGTCAGCGACCTGCAGCATTTTCTCGTCGGCGCGCAGAACCTCGATCAAACTGGCAGCACCTTTGCTGTAGCTTGCGAATGAGGATTGCCGGGCAGAAGCAAGCGCAGTTTCGCTTTTACCTAGCATTGCAGCTTGAGTTTCGCGGCTGGCCAACGAAGAAAAAGCATTTTCAACGTCCTCAGTGGCGCGTAAAACTGACTGTCGATAAGCCGCCAGAGCTTCTGCCTCTTGTCCCTTGGCTTGACTGATCCGGGCGTTCACCCGGCCGAAATCAAAAAGCCTCCAGCGAAGCCCCAGAATACCTGCTGACTGACTGGCACCACCGGTAAACAGATTGCCGCTCGACACGGCTGTGGCGCTGCCCAGCAATGCGCTGAGTGAGAGTTTGGGGTAATACTCGCTGATCGCCACGCCGATACGCGCGTTCGAAGCGGCGAGGCGCCGCTCGGCCACGATCAGATCAGGTCTGCGACGCAGGAGATCGGCTGGCGTTCCTGTCGATGCCAGCGCAGGTGCGTGTGGGATTCGACCTGTTTCAGCCAGAGAGCCCCGATGAGTGCCAGGCGGTACGCCCAGCATCACGTCAAGCGCGTTCATTGCAGCGTCGAGACCTGTTTGCAGAATCGGCACTGTTGCCTGCACCTGTAAAAGCTCAGCTTCGATCTGACGGACTTCATAGTCAGGGGACAGACCACGCTCATGAAGGAGCTGGACTTTTTCCAGCAGGTCTTGCCGGGTTTTAACCTGTCGGTTTGTGATCGCCAGCCTGGCTTGCAGACCACGGATGGTGATGTAGGTATCGGCGGTCCGGGCTGCCACAGCGAGCCTCGCAGCCGCAACACCTGCCTGCGAAGCCTGATATTCAGCCAGTGCAGCCTGTCGGCTGCGTCTCAAACCGCCAAAAACATCCAGCTCCCAGCTTGCGGTCAGATTGGCTTCATAGGAATTGCCATAACGATCGTAGCCAGGTGCTGAGTTCAGCACCTGGCCGAGTGGAGTCTCTACCGATTGATGAGCCCGCGCCGCCTGTGCATCGATGTTGCCCGACGGGAGCAGGGCGGCGGTTGCCGCATCTGCTCCGGCGCGTGCCTGAGCCAGTTGCGCGCTGGCTTGAGCGAGATCGAGGTTCTGCGCCAGTGCGCGTGACACGAAGCTGCTCAGTAACGGATCATCAAAACCGTCCCACCACGCGGCACTGACAAGCGGATGCGCGGTAATATTCGCAGCGCCACGTGGTTGAGTCAGATAGCGGTCAGGCAGGGGCGCATCCGGGCGTTGGTAATCCGGACCCACGGCGCAGCCCGACAGCAGGCCGGTGCTCATGACCAGTACATAAGTACAAAGCGTGCGCATGGAAATTCCTTGAGATGATCAGGTTGTGACTATATTACGATCTGGTCACTTGTTGTCAATGAGTGTTCACATAGCTAAGCTGGAAACATGACTAATCAAATCAAGACATCCCCAACGCGTGGTCCCTCCGACCACAGCGTTCGCGATCAGGTTGTCGAAGCGGCAACACAGCATTTCGGCCACTACGGCTATGAGAAAACCACGGTCTCCGATCTGGCCAAGGCCATCGGTTTTTCCAAGGCCTACATCTACAAGTTCTTCGACTCCAAGCAAGCCATCGGCGAAGTGATCTGCTCGAACCGGCTGGCGATGATCATGGCGCTGGTGTACTCGGCCATCAGCGACGCGCCAACGGCCTCCGAGAGGCTGCGCCGCCTGTTCCGCTCGCTTGTGGAGGCCGGTAGCGACCTGTTTTTTCACGACCGGAAGCTGTATGACATAGCCGCTGTCGCAGGCCGCGATCAGTGGCCTTCTGCTGCCGCGCACGACGAGCGTATTCGCCAGCTCATCCAGCAAATTGTTCTTGAAGGCAGGGAGTCGGGAGAGTTCGAACGCAAGACACCTCTGGACGAGGCCGTTCAGGCCATTCACCTGGTCATGCGTCCGTACATCAACCCGGTGCAATTGCAATACAACCTCGACATCGTGTCGACGGCTCCGGTCCATCTGTCGGCGCTGATACTGCGAAGTCTGGCACCCTGAAACTGTGACCATTGACTAATTTGGTCACTTTACGGAGAATCGTTTCCCTGCTCACTTGATTTCAAGTAGGGATCCCATGCTCCTGTTCAGACCCAAAGCCACTGCGTTGTTGTTATTGCCTCTCTTCCTGACTGCGTGCAGCGAGTCGTCCGGGGGGCGCGATCCACGTACCCAGCCGCCTCTGGTAAGGGCGGCCACTGTTGCAAATACTGATCAAGCCTCCCGTTCATTCACCGGGGTTGTGGTCGCTCGGGTTCAGAGCGACCTGGGGTTTCGGGTTTCCGGGAAGGTGCTTGAGCGCCTGGTTGATACCGGCCAGACCGTCAAGCGCGGTGAGCCGCTGATGCGCCTGGACCCCGTTGACCTTGGGCTTCAGGCTCAGGCCCAACAGCAGGCGGTTGCCGCGGCTGTGGCGCGAGCCAGGCAGACCGCCGATGACGAAGCGCGTAATCGTGATCTGGTTGTTGCTGGTGCGATATCCGCGTCCGCCTACGACAGGATCAAATCCCTGGCCGACACCGCCAAGGCAGAGCTGAGTGCTGCACAAGCGCAGGCCAGCGTGGCGCGTAACGCAACCGGATACGCCGTTTTACTGGCGGACGCCGACGGCGTGGTGGTCGATACCCTGGTCGAGCCTGGACAGGTCGTCAGCGCAGGCCAGTCCGTGGTCAGGCTGGCAAAGGCCGGGCCACGTGAAGCCATTGTCCATCTGCCTGAAACCTTGCGGCCGACTATGGGGGATCGGGCTGAGGCCAGACTGTATGGCGACGGTGCGCGCGTCATACCGGCAAGACTGCGTCTGCTCTCTGACGCCGCAGACCCGCTGACGCGTACGTTTGAAGCCAGGTATGTGCTTGAAGGCTCAAACATCAGTGCGCCTCTGGGTTCAACGGTTTCCCTCGATATCGCTGTCGGCAAGGCTGGCCGGCAGTCGCTGGCGATACCCATTGCCGCTCTGCATGACCCGGGTCGAGGCCCGGGTGTCTGGGTCATTGCGGGTACGCCTGCAAAAGTCACCTGGCGCGCCGTGCAACTGCTGGGTGTGAGTGACGATTCGGCAAATGTGAGTGGCGGTCTCGAGGCCGGTGAGCAGGTTGTGGCACTGGGCACGCATTTGCTTCACGACGGTGAGGAAGTGCTCGTGCAGCAAGGTGGTATCACCGCCGAGGCACGACCATGAGTCCGGGACGTTTCAACCTGTCTGCACTGGCCGTTCGCGAACGCGCCATCACGCTGTTTCTGATTATTTTGATCGGCGTGGCCGGTACGCTTTCATTTTTCAAACTGGGGCGTGCGGAAGATCCGCCTTTCACCGTCAAGCAAATGACCGTTATTTCTGCATGGCCTGGCGCAACCGCTCAGGAGATGCAGGATCAGGTCGCCGAGCCGCTTGAAAAACGCATGCAGGAATTGAAGTGGTACGACCGTAGCGAGACCTACACCCGGCCAGGTCTGGCATTCACTATGGTTTCATTCCAGGACAAGACGCCACCTTCTCAGGTGCAGGAAGAGTTTTATCAGGCGCGCAAGAAACTCAGTGATGCCGCGAAGTCATTGCCTGCGGGGGTCATTGGTCCGATGGTCAATGATGAATTCTCGGACGTGACCTTTGCGCTGTTTGCGTTGAAAGCCAAAGGTGAGCCGCAGCGGCTACTGGTACGCGATGCCGAGTCACTGCGCCAGCGTCTGTTGCATGTGCCGGGCGTGAAGAAGATCAATATCATCGGTGAACAGGCCGAACGAATTTTCGTGTCGTTCTCCCACGAGCGGCTGGCAACATTGGGTATCGCTCCTCAAGATATTTTTTCGGCGCTCAACGACCAGAACGTCCTGACGCCTGCCGGTTCGATTGAGACCAGCGGGCCACAGGTTTTTCTGCGCCTGGACGGTGCCTTCGACACCCTTGAGAAAATCCGCAATACGCCGATTGTAGCGCGGAGTAAAACGCTGAAGCTCCAGGACGTGGCGACAGTGGAGCGCGGTTACGAAGACCCCGCGACCTTTATGGTCCGCAATCAGGGTGAGCCTGCGCTGTTGCTGGGCATCGTGATGCGCGACGGCTGGAACGGGCTGGACCTGGGTAAAGCGCTGGATGCAGAAACGGCCAGCATCAACCAAGGCATGCCCTTGGGAATGACGCTTTCAAAAGTCACTGACCAGTCGGTGAACATCGGTTCGGCCGTTGACGAGTTCATGATCAAATTCTTCGTCGCCCTGCTTGTGGTGATGCTGGTGTGCTTCCTCAGCATGGGCTGGCGAGTCGGTGTGGTGGTCGCTGCAGCGGTACCGCTGACGCTGGCCATGGTTTTCGTCGTGATGGAAGCGACGGGCAAGAACTTTGATCGTATTACCCTGGGATCACTGATCCTGGCGCTGGGCCTGTTGGTGGACGACGCCATCATTGCCATCGAAATGATGGTGGTGAAAATGGAGGAGGGCTACGACCGGATCAAGGCCTCAGCCTATGCCTGGAGCCACACAGCGGCGCCCATGCTTGCCGGTACCCTGGTGACTGCGGTCGGCTTCATGCCGAACGGCTTTGCGCAGTCGACTGCCGGCGAGTACACCAGCAACATGTTCTGGATTGTCGGCATCGCCCTGATTGCTTCCTGGATAGTTGCAGTGGTCTTCACACCTTATCTGGGGGTGAAGATGCTGCCGGAAATCAAGCCGGTTGAAGGCGGACACGCCGCCATCTACGACACGGCGCATTACAATCGTTTCAGGCGGATTCTGGCCCGCGTCATTGCCAGGAAGTGGTGGGTGGCGGGTGCGGTTATCGCTGCATTTGTGGTGGCGATTCTCGGGATGGGGGCAGTCAAGAAACAATTCTTCCCGACTTCCGATCGTCCGGAAGTACTGATCGAAGTGCAGATGCCCTACGGCACATCCATCGAGCAGACAAGCGCCACCACCGCCAAAGTAGAGGCATGGCTGAAAAAGCAGGATGCCGCGAAGATCGTCACGTCCTACATCGGCCAGGGCTCGCCACGCTTTTATCTGGCAATGGCGCCGGAGCTGCCCGACCCGTCGTTTGCAAAGATCGTTGTACTGACTGAAAGCCAGGAAGCACGTGAGGCGCTCAAGCTACGGATTCGTGAGGCGGTTGCTGACGGACTTGCACCTGAAGCCCGGGTCAGGGTCACACAGCTCGTGTTCGGTCCTTATTCACCGTTTCCCGTGGCGTATCGCATGAGCGGGCCGGACCCTGACACATTGCGCGAGATCGCCGCGCGGGTAGAAACCGTGATGGCGGCGAGTCCGATGATGCGTACCGTCAACAGCGATTGGGGGACACGAGTGCCCACGCTGCACTTCTCTCTGGATCAGGATCGTTTGCAGGCCGTCGGGCTGACATCAAGCGCAGTTGCCCGGCAATTGCAGTTCCTGCTTTCAGGTGTCCCAGTCACCTCTGTCCGCGAAGATATCCGTTCAGTGGACGTGATGGGCAGGGCGGCGGGTGACATCCGCCTGGACCCTGCGAAGATCGAGGGTTTCACGCTGGTAGGGGCTGCCGGTCAGCGTATTCCTCTGTCGCAGACCGGAGTGGTCGAAGTGCGCATGGAAGACCCGATTCTGCGCCGAAGAGATCGTGTGCCGACTATCACCGTGCGCGGTGATATTGCTGAAGATCTGCAACCGCCGGATGTCTCCGCCGGGATCATGAAAACACTGCAGCCGATTATCGACAGCCTGCCGCAGGGTTATCGGATCGAGCAGGCCGGATCAATAGAGGAGTCGGCAAAGGCCACTGTGGCATTGGCTCCGCTGTTTCCGATCATGATTGCCGTTACCTTGCTAATCATCATCCTTCAGGTGCGTTCGATGTCGGCGATGATGATGGTGTTTTTCACCGCGCCGCTCGGCTTGATCGGCGTTGTGCCGACATTGCTTCTGTTCAATCAGCCGTTCGGTATCAACGCCCTGGTCGGGCTGATCGCGCTGTCCGGCATTCTGATGCGCAATACCTTGATCCTGATCGGGCAAATCGACCACAACGAAAAGCAAGGGCTGGACCCGTTTCATGCGGTGGTCGAAGCGACCGTACAGCGGGCACGCCCGGTGCTGCTCACGGCACTGGCGGCGATCCTGGCGTTCATTCCCCTGACCCATTCGGTGTTCTGGGGCACGCTTGCCTACACGCTGATCGGAGGCACCCTCGGCGGGACTGTCATGACGCTGGTGTTCCTGCCAGCGATGTATTCGATCTGGTTCAAAATCCGTCCGGATAGAGGAACGCAGCCCCGAAACTCCAGCAGTCACGCCTCAACTGGCACAGAGATGAAGGGGATTTGATCATGAGTCGTTACGCTTAAAGGAGGAGTGCGGCTTTGCGATCAGTTCTACAAAATCGACTACCGTACATGCGTCCGGTGCTGGCGTTGCAAGACCCGCTCGTCCTCATGAGAGTAATCTCGCTTAACCGGATTCGCGGGGTCAATGCCAGCATTCTCTTTCGGCGCTGGGAAGGCATGCCGTAAGTCGTTTGAGCCTGGAAAGTGCTCTGCAACGGCCTGGCTGCTCACTTGCGCCGCACCCGCGGCGCAAGTCCTGTCAATTGCTGCCGAACGCATGCCCAGGCCAGGTGCAGGGCATTACGCAACGCCACTGCATCGGCGCTTATCACGCGTACGGACACGCCGCAATCGTTCGGCAATGCGCTGACGCCCTGGTAGCTATCGGCAACGTCGTGTAACGCCTCGCGTAACGTCCGTTTCAAATCCTCTACCGGTAAACCCTGACCCACCAGCATGAACGTTGCCAAGGCTTGCCGTTGTCCGCTTACGCCGGGAAGTCGGCGTTGCAGGTCTGCGCCGGTCATTGCCAGTCGGTCACCGGCCAACAGTTTTCCGGCCGGGCTGGAGACCTGCAGATCGGCGCGGTAAAAGTCAGGCAGTCCTTCGCTGCCTTGAGGTGTATGCAGGCAGAATGCATCGCACAGCAGCACCCGTGCGCCGGGGTGCAATGTCACTTCCACCCGGCTGTGCAGTCGTGTCTGTGGAAACAGAATGGTGGCCATCGGCAGGTACTCCAGCAGCGCATCGGCTTCGGCGACCAGTGTCACGGTCTGCCGCGCTGACTGCTCGAGCATGCTGTGCGCAACCGTCGCAGCGCCGGTGCTGACGTGCACTTGTGTACCTGGCCCCGCGTGCAGATGCAGGTGCAGTTGTTCCCCGGCGAACAGGCCTCCCGAGCACGATTGCAGGTAGACCGCCGCCATGCCGGGCGGGTCCTGCGGCAGGGTCAGGGTACGCCCCAGATGGAAGGGGTAGCCGACCTCCTGACGAGACACATAACTGGCCCCGGAAGGCGCTTTGCTGAAGGCAATATGCGCCGTGCGTTTCGTCTGTGCGGGCAGTAACGATTGATGGGCGTTCATGTGCGGTCGAACAACACGGCACGGCTTATCGCTTCAACCACCGCATCGACGCCTTCGCCGGTGTTGCAGTTGGTAAACAGCACTGGCTGGCCGTTGCGCGCCTGCGCCGACTCGCGCCGCATGCGCGGCAGGTCAACACCCACATAGGGTGCCAGGTCGTATTTATTGACCACCAGCAGGTCGCAGCTCAGCACGCCGGGGCCGCGTTTGCGCGGGATATCGTCGCCGCCTGCCACATCGATGACGAAAATCCAGTAGTCCACCAGATCCAGCGAAAAGGTCGAGGCCAGGTTGTCGCCGCCGGATTCGATCAGCACCAGATCAAGATTACCGAAGCGCGCTTCCAGCTCATCGGCCATTTGCAGGTTGAGGGTCGGGTCTTCACGAATGGCCGTGTGCGGGCAGGCACCGGTTTCCACCGCGCGAACCCGCTGCGGGTCGATCAGTCCGCTGCGCTGCACACGCTCGGCATCCTCACGGGTGGCAAGGTCATTGGTGATGATCGCCAGCTCTGTGCCTCGTGCGATGAAGCGCGGGATCAGTTGTTCCAGCAGACGTGTCTTGCCCGAGCCGACCGGCCCGCCGATGCCGACACGCGCTGCGCCGGGATGCGGGTGGGCAGCGGCATGTTCGGAAGATGGAGCGGGAGCATTCGTGGTTTGGTTCATTGGCGGGTTTCCTGTGCGGATAGGGTTTCAACGCAGCATGTAGCGCTGCGCGAGTGGCACTTCGCTGACCGGCTCGCAGTGCAGGCGCTCGCCGTCGGCGTACACATCGAAGGTCTGCGGGTCGACGCGGATGTCCGGGCAGGCATCGTTGTGCAGCATGTCGGACTTGCGCAGGGTGCGAGTGCCGAACGCGGGCAGCAGTTGCTTCTTGAGCCCCAGTCGCGCGGCGGTGTCGGCCTCGACGGCAAGACGATTGACGAAGTTGACCGACAGCGCCTGTTTCGCCTCGCCAAACGCGCCCCATTGCGGGCGCATCACCAAGGGTTCGCAGGTGTACAGCGAGGCGGCGGAATCACCCATTACGGCGTGCACGATGAAGCCACCCTTGACCACCAGCTCCGGCTTGATGCCGAAGAAGGCCGGCCGCCAAAGCACCAGATCGGCCAGCTTGCCGGGCTCCAGAGAGCCGATGTAGCTGTCGATGCCGAATACCCGCGCGGCGTTGATGGTGTATTTGGCGATGTAACGCTTGATCCGTTCGTTATCGCCCAGTGCCGTGGTTTCTTCCGGCAGGCGACCGCGCTGGTCTTTCATTTTCGACGCCAGTTGCCAGGTCCGGCAGATCACCTCGTTGATACGGCCCATGCCCTGGCTGTCGGAGCCCAGTATCGAAATGGCGCCGGTGTCGTGCAGGATGTCCTCGGCAGCGATGGTCTGCGGGCGCACTCGCGATTCGGCGAACGCCACGTCTTCCGGCACATCCGGATTGAGGTGGTGGCAGACCATGATCATGTCCAGGTGCTCGTCGAACGTGTTCACAGTGTAGGGGTTGGTCGGGTTGGTCGAGGAGGGGATGCAGTTGCTTTTTCCGGCGACGCTGATGATGTCCGGCGCATGTCCGCCGCCTGCACCCTCAGTGTGGTACATGTGGATGGTGCGGTCGCCAATGGCCGCCAGCGTGTCTTCGAGAAACCCGGATTCATTGAGCGTGTCGGTGTGCAACTGCACCTGAAAGTCGTATTCGTCGGCAACTTTCAGGCAGGTGTCGATCACTGCCGGCATGGCGCCCCAGTCCTCGTGAATCTTCAGCCCCAGGCAGCCGCCACGCAGTTGCCCGAGCAGCGATTCGGGCTTGCTGGAATTGCCGCGTCCCAGAAAACCGAAGTTGATCGGCCAGGCTTCGGCAGCCTGCAACATCTTGCCGACGTTCCACTCCCCGCCACAGTCGATGCCGACCGTGATCGGCCCCAGCGAACCGCCGATCAGTGTGGTCAGACCTGCCGCCAGCGCGTGATCGCAGAGTTGCGCGGAGTCGAAATGCACATGCACGTCGATACCGCCGGGGGTGACGATCAGGCCTTCGGCATCGCGTACGGTCGTGGCGACGCCGCAGATCAGTTGCGGATGTACGCCGTCCATGATCTGCGGGTTGCCGGCCTTGCCAATGGCGACAATCTTGCCGTCCTTGATACCGATATCGCCTTTGACGATGCCGATCACCGGGTCGATGATCAGCGCGTTGCAGATCAGCATATCCAGAGCGCCGTCAGCGCTGTCATGCCCGGGCATCAGGCCCATGCCGTCACGCAGCGTCTTGCCACCGCCGTGCAGGCATTCATCGCCGGGCACCGAGTGGTCGAACTCGACTTCGGCCAGCAACGAGGTGTCGCCCAGGCGCACGGCATCGCCAGTCGTGGGGCCGTACATGGCGGCGTATTCCTTGCGCGTCATCGTTGCCATGGTTCAGGCTCCCTTGAAGTATTGGGCGCGGGCACGCTCCAGCGCTGCGAGCTTGCAGGCCGGATCGTGCAGGTTGCCATTGGTCAGGCCACTGAAGCCGTGGATGTCGCCAGTTCCGCCAAACTGCACCAGTTGCACTTCGCGCAGCTCGCCGGGTTCGAAGCGCACGGCCGTGCCTGCGGGAATATCCAGGTGCATGCCGAAGGCACGTTCACGCGGAAAATCCAGCGCCTTGTTGACCTCGAAAAAGTGATAGTGACTGCCGATCTGCACCGGCCGGTCGCCGGTATTGATCGCGCGCAGGGTGGCGGTCGGCCGGTCGCCATTGAGGTGGATATCGCCGTCAGGTGAAAGGATCTCCCCCGGTGTCGGCATGACCGCCAGCGGCAGTCGGCCCGGCCGGATCGGTTGATGCACGGTGACCAGTTTGGTGCCATCTGGAAACGTGCCCTCGACCTGCAGCACCGGCAGCAGGTCGGCGACCCCTGGCATCACGTCATCGGTGTTGAGGATCGTCGAGCCGAAACCGATCAGCTCGGCGACGCTGCGACCCTCACGCGCGCCTTCGAGGATTTCGTCAGCGATCAGTGCCGAAGCTTCCGGGAAGTTCAGGCGCAGGCCCTTGCTGCGGCGTTTGCGTGACAGCTCGGCAGCGGTGTACAGCGTGAGTCGTTCAAGTTCGGTAGGGGTCAGCAACATGAGGGGGCTCCAGAGCTGTCAGTAGAAGGCCGGTCAATTGGCAAACAGGCGCAGGTCCTGGGTTTCGTGGCGCATCACGGCGATTTCGCCCATGGGGGTAAAGCCGCATGCGTCGTCCGGCGACGGCGGCTCCTGCGCCAGCAGTTCGGTGATCAGCGGTTGAATATCGGTCAGCACCCATTGCGCATCGATGTGGCCCATGACCCCGAGCCGCACGGCGGCGCTGACCAGCCCGGTACACAACGCGTGCGCGGCAGCCAGTTGGCAGTGATCGCGGTGCATGCCGAGGTGATTCCAGAGCAAGCCCTGCACCACGGGCAGATGGCCCGGTGTGTTGCCTGTCAGAACCTGCTGTTGATAGGACGCCGCGCCCGATGTGCCCAGCGCGACATGCACGCCCAGCAATGCCTGGCCGACACGTCGTGAGCCCTGACGCAGTTCCTCGGCCAGGGTCAACGCTTCGATCTGGGCGTCCATAGCCATCAACGCCGGCGGGTCATCAGCCGCGTGCCAGGCGGCGAGCAGAAACACTCGATCAAAACTGTTCCAGCGATGGCGCAACTGGCCCTCGACGAAGCCATGCACTTCGGCACTGCGGCTATGGCGAACACTCCGTTGCCGACGTCGTGGCGCGACGATTTCGCCGTGGCCGAGGTGCCCGTCAGCGACCAGCGTTTCCAGACCCCACGACCACGCCACCGCGCCGCCGGGAAAGAAACTGTCGGCCTGCTGCAGGGCCAGCAACAGGCTGCTCGAGGCGTTCATGCGCGCTGCACCCGGCCGTCCGCGAGCATGGGCGCCAGACGCTCGAGGTAGTCAGCTTCCGGGCCGTTGAGCGGGATCTGCAAGGTGTCTCCGGCAAAGCGCACCGCCCAGTGCATGTTGCCGGCGAAATAACCCAGTTCCAGCGCGGCGGCCGCATCGCGCGGCTGCAGGTCGAGGTATTGCTGATCTTGCATTTGCACGACGATGGCGCGTTGATTGTCGAGCATCAGCACCGAGCCGTTGCGCAGCTGTTGGTGACGTTCCAGGCGGATTGCGCAGTCGGTGCCCCGGTCGCTCGCCAGACGCAGGCGATGGCGCTGAATGTCACTGCCCGACAGGCTCAGGGTTTCGATCTGGCCGGCGTGGCTCAGGTCATGCAAGCGGTCGGCGAGGGCAGGGTCGCTGGCCTGGCCCAGAATGCGGTCGAGTATCAGCATGGCGATGGCTCCTGTGCGTTGTTCAGATTGTCAGGTAGCGCAGGATGCGCTCGCGGTCGACGGTCTCGCGGACTTCGCTGTGCACGAATTCGCCTTTTTCGATGATCAGGTAGCGGTCTGCCACCGCCATGGCGAACGACAGCACCTGCTCGGAAACAATCAGCGAAAACCCGCGTTCCTTTTTCAGCAGGTTAAGGGCTTTTGCGATGTCTTTGATGATCGACGGCTGGATGCCTTCGGTGGGCTCATCGAGGATCAACACCTTGGGGTTGGAGACCAGCGCCCGCGCGATGGCCAACTGTTGCTGCTGACCGCCGGACAGGTTGCCGCCCTTGCGTCGGCGCATTTCGAACAGCACCGGGAAGTATTCGAAGATGTAGTCGGGAATCGGCGCGGCAGGCGCACCCTGCATGCCGGTGAGGATGTTTTCCTCGACACTCAGGTAGGGGAAGATCATCCGCCCCTGAGGCACGAAACCGACCCCGGCGGCGACCCGCTCGTAGCTCTTGCTGCCGGCCAGCTCCTGCCCGGCGAGGGTGATGCTGCCGCTGCGCGTCGGCAACATGCCGACCAGACTTCTGAGCAGCGTGGTCTTGCCCATGCCGTTGCGGCCCATGACCGCGAGTGACTCGCCTGCCGCCAGCTCCAGGCTGAGGTCACGCAACACGTGACTGTCACCGTAATACACATTGAGGTGAGAGACATTCAGCATGTTCAGTGCCCCAGGTAGACGTCGATGACGCGAGGATCGTTTTGCACCTGATCCATCGAGCCGTAGGCCAGGGTCTTGCCCTGATGCAGGACGGTGACCTTGTCGGCCACCGATTTCACGAACTCCATATCGTGCTCGATGATCACCATCGCGCGACCCTTGGCGATGAGCTTGAGCAGGCCAGCGGTTTTCTCCCGCTCGCCTGCGCTCATGCCGGCGACGGGCTCGTCGAGCAGTAGCAGCTCGGGGCGCTGCATCAACAGCATGCCGATCTCCAGCCACTGTTTCTGGCCGTGGGACAACAGCCCTGCCTTGCGTCCCAGCTGGTCCTTGAGAAAGATTATTTCGGCGGTCTGATCGATTTCGGCATTCAGCGCCGCATTCTTTCCGGCGAACAGGCAGTTGAAGATGCCGCGCTTGTCCGGCGAGGAAATGTCGAGGTTTTCGCGCACGGTGAGGTCTTCGTAGACCGACGGGTTCTGAAACTTGCGGCCCACGCCAGCGCGGGTGATCTGGTACTCGATCATGTTCGCCAGTTGCAGGTCCTTGAAGCGGATGCTGCCGGCACTCGGGCTGGTCTTGCCGCAAATCATGTCGAGCAGGGTGGTCTTGCCCGCGCCATTGGGCCCGATCACCACGTGCACCTGGTTTTCCTCGACATAGAAATTGAGGTTGTCGACTGCCTTGAAACCGTCGAATGACACGGTCAGGTCTTCGACGCTCAGTAACATTGCACTCATGACTGTGTCTCCTTGTTGCTCAGGCGCTGCAGCAGCCCGGCCAGCCCGGTGGGCAGGAACAGCACCACGGCCATGAACAGGAAACCGATGAAGTACTGCCAGAAACTGACGAAGTTTTCCGACAGCCAGGTTTTTGCCGTACCGATCAGCAGCGTGCCGTACACCGCACCCACCAGCGAGAGGCGCCCACCCAGTGCGGCGTAGATGACGATCTCGGTGGACGGAATGATGCCCACCAGCGAGGGCGACGCCAGGCCGACCTGCAAAGTGAACATCACCCCGCCCAGCGCGGAAATCAGTGCGGCCACGGCAAAAATAAAGGCCTTGAACAGCGCAGTGTTGTAGCCCGAGAAGCGCACCCGGTCTTCGCGATCACGGATTGCCACGATCACCTTGCCCAGGCGGCTGCGCAGAATGAACCCGCACATCGCGACGCTGGCCAGCAGCAACAGTGTGGTGATCAGGTAGAGAATCCAGGGCGTCTGGGGCGTCTGCAGGCTCAGGCCGAAGGCGGTCTTGAAATCGGTCAGGCCGTTGACGCCGCCGGTGTAGCCCTGTTGGCCGATGATCATGATCGACATGATCGAGGCCAGTGACAGGGTAATGATCGAGAAGTACACGCCGCCCACGCGTTTTTTGAAGTAGGCATAACTGAACAGAAACGCCAGCAGTGCAGGCAGGATCAGGATCGCGGCCAGGGTAAAGGTCGCCGACTCGAACGGTTTCCACCACCAGGGCAGGGCTTCGACGCTGTTCCAGATCATGAAGTCCGGCAGTGCCGAACCGTAGAAAGCGGCGAGGGCGCTGGCCGCTTCATCCGTGGCGGTGGCTTCGAGTTTGAGGTACATCGCCATCATGTAGCTGCCCAGGCCGAAGAAAATCCCCTGACCGAGGCTGAGGATGCCGCCGTAGCCCCAGATCATCACCATGCCCACTGCGCAGAACGCCAGGCTCAGGTATTTGCCGGCCAGCCCGAGGCGAAAATCCCCCAGTATCAGTGGCAACGCCACCAGCAACAGCAGCGACAGCCAGATCAGGCTGTAGCGCTCGATCAGCGTCAACCAGCCACCCGCTGGCTTGCCTGCGCCCGGCACTGTGGCCTGCGGCCGCAGCGTCGGCTTTTCAGTCATGTCATTCATCTCAACGTCTCACTTTCGTGGCGAACAGGCCGTTGGGGCGGAAAAACAGCAGCACGATGACCACCAGCAGGGTGATCGCCTTGGCCATGGAGCCGGTGGTCAGGTATTCCAGCGAAACCTGGGTCTGGCCGATGGCGAACGCCGACAGGAAGGTGCCCAGCAAGCTTTCCACGCCGCCGAACACGACGACGATAAAGGTGTCCACCAGGTACTGCTGACCGCTGACCGGGCCAGTGGACGCAAGCATGGTGAACGAACTGCCGGCAATGCCCGCAAGGCCACAGCCCAGCGCGAAGGTCACCGAGTCGACCCGCGCGGTATTGATCCCGGCTGCACCGGCCATGGCGCGGTTCTGGGTCACGGCGCGAATGCGCAGGCCCCAGCGACTGCGGTAGAGAAACAGGAACACCGCGGCGGCAATCACGAAGGTCAGACCGATGATGAAAATCCGGTTGAGGGGCAGCTCCAGCCCATCGCTGATTTTCCATGCGCCCTGCAACCATTGCACGGTGGGCACGCTGACTTCCTTGGGGCCGAAGACCTGGCGGAACAGCTGCTGCAGGACCAGAGACAGCCCCCAGGTCGCCAGCAGGGTGTCGAGCGGTCGGTTGTACATGAAGCGGATGAAGCAGCGTTCCAGCAGGAGGCCGAAGGCAAAGGTCACCACAAAGGCCATCCCGATGGCGATGATGAAATACCAGCCCATGAGCTCGGGAAAGTAGCGCTGAAACACCACGGAGGTGGCGTAGGTCATGTATGAGCCCATTGCCATCAGTTCGCCGTGCGCCATGTTGATCACGCCCATCAGGCCGAACACGATGGTCAGCCCGAGTGCCATCAGCACCAGCACGGAAAACAGCGAGAACCCGCTGAAGACTTGCATTACCAGCGTATCGAGAGTCATGCCGTCGCTACCTGTTGCTGCACATTGACGAAAGCGGGCGCGAAGCGGATCGCGCCCGGGCCGGAATCAGAGTTTCGGAAAGGGGTTGGGCTCGATCGGTGCCGACTCGTAGATCACGTCGACCTGGCCCTGCGCATTGAGGGTGCCGATGCGCGCACGCTTCCACAGGTGGTGATTGTCCTTGTGCACCTTGATCTCGCCTTCAGGCGCATCGAGGGTCAGTTCCGAGGATGCGGCGATCACTTTCGGCACGTCGAAACTGCCTGCTTTCTCGACGGCCTTTTTCCACAGGTACACCGCGGTGTACGCCGCTGCCATCGGATCACCGACGACGCGCTGCTGCCCATAGCGCGTTTTGAACGCCTGGACGAATTTCTCGTTGACCGGGTTTTTCAGGCTCTGGAAATAGCTCATGCAGGTCAGGAAGCCGACGAGGTTTTCCGCACCGATGCCGGTGACTTCCTCTTCGGTGATCGCCAGCCCCATCAGCGTCTGGTTACTGCTGTCGATACCCGCGGCCTTGAGCTGTTTGTAGAACGCTACGTTGGAGCCGCCGACGATGGTCGACAGCACGATGTCAGGCTTGGCCGCCTTGATCTTGTTGATCACCGAGGAAAACTCGATGGCCCCCAGTGGCAGATAGTCTTCGCCGACGATGGAGCCGCCCTGTTTGGTCACCGACGCCCGTGCCAGCTTGTTGGTGGTGCGTGGCCAGATGTAGTCGGAACCGACCAGATAGACGCTTTTGCCCTTGTTGGCCATCAACCAGGTGACGGCCGCCAGAGTCTGCTGCGACGCTTCGGCACCGGTGTAGATAATGGCCGGGGATTTCTCCAGCCCTTCATAGAAGGTCGGGTAGTAGAGCAGGCCCTTGTTGCGCTCGAAGACCGGCAGTACCGCTTTGCGCGAAGCCGAGGTGAACGCGCCAAAGGTGACCGCAACGTGGTCGTTTTCCAGCAGTTTGCGTGCCTTCTCGGCGAAGGTCGGCCAGTCGCTGGCACCGTCCTCGACGATCGGTTCGATGGTGTTGCCCATCACGCCGCCACTGGCGTTGATCTCTTCGATGGCCAGTTTTTCTGCGTCGACCACCGAGGCTTCACTGATGGCCATGGTGCCGGTCAGCGAGTGGATGATGCCGACTTTCACAGTCTCGTCCGCCTGCGCCTGACCGATCAGGGAAAACGGCAGCAGGCTGATCGCACCCAGCAACAGAGCATGCTTGATCAAACGGCGTTTGTCGTTGTGCATTCACTTATCTCCCAGGAATGAAAAAAGCCCGACGTCCCGGCCAAATCAATGGGCGGGAGGTCAGGCTTTTGTGCCGAATCTGGCGGGACAACTGCGTCCGATCCAGTCGTACGCGAGGTGTCTCCCTACTTGCCGAGAGGGGCGTACGGCAAACAGCTGGCGCGATGTCTCAGGAGGAACTTAGCAAGGGCAATGCCAACTGGCGAAACCGCTGTTGGCGCGCGTTTCGAAACCCGGAGGCAGAGCATCCCTGCATTAATTGCACGAACATACCGACATGCGCCGCTTTGGCGCGAGCAGCGCTTCTACGCACCAAAAGCGTGATGCAGAAGTCCCTTTTTTCTCGCGATATGTACTCATGCATAGACTGAGATATTGGGCTTTTGCAGGAGCGAACTTGTTCGCCAAGGCAATGTTCGAGGCGACCTAAACCCCACGTATGTACGGCCGTCTTCGCAACAAATGTTTGGGGGCGATAGCTACTGAGTTTCGCGCCTTTGTAGGAGCGAACTTGTTCGCGATGGCAATGTTCGAGGCGACCTAAACCCCACGTATGCACGGACGTCTTCGCCAACGAATTCGCTTCCCCCTGATGCGCCTCGTCACGCATGGCCCGCTCCCTGCATGAGCCTGCCCGACACCCTCGCAGGGTCTCTTGCCACACGCCCATTCTCGGCAGGTGTGGAAGGTCCCTCGCACGACTGGTCCTGACACTGCCGTCACGCCAGCCCCAGGCACAACCGCCTGAGAGCCACCGTTGAATCCACGGTTATTCGCTCAGTCTTCTTTTCAGGCTCCCGGCCACCTGCGGGCGTCTCATCTCACGTGAAAGGTTTATAGGCATGACTGACCCGTCGATCCGCATAGGAGGTCTGTTTTCCAATACCGGCGTCACCGCTGCCGGTGAGTGTTCAACAATGCGCGGCGCACAGTTTGCAATTCATCAGATCAATGCCGCCGGGGGCGTGAATGGGCGTCCTCTGGAACTGATCACCCGCAATCCGGATTCCACGCCTGCGCTGTTTGCCATGCATGTCGAATCGCTGATTCGCGAAGAGAACCTGCGGTTTTTCTTCGGTTGCTACACCTCGGCGGCGCGCAAGGCCGTATTGCCTGTCGTCGAACGCTACAACGCATTGCTGCTTTATCCGGTGTACTACGAGGGCTTCGAGTATTCGCGCAACATCATCTACACCGGCGCTACGCCGAACCACAACGCGGTGCCACTGGGCAGCTACATGTTCGATCACTTCGGCAGTCGCGTGCTGATGATCGGCTCGGAGTACGTCTACCCGTACGAAACCAACCGGTTGATGAGCGACCTGCTTTACGAGCGGGGCGGCAGCAAGCTGGGCGAATACTACTTGCCACTGAAAAACGCCAGGGCAGAGGACTTCGCCAGGCTCATGGTCAAGGCCAGAGAGCTGAAACCCTCGTTCATCTTTTCGACAGTGGTCGGCGACACCATGGCGCACCTGTATCAGGCCTACGCCGATGCCGGTTTCGACCCAGCGGTCATGCCGATCGCCAGTGTCACCACCAGCGAGACCGACATTCAGCAGATGGGCGTCCATCTGGGCACCGGGCACATTTCGGCAGCGACTTATTTCCAGTCGATCGACACGCCGCTCAATCGCCAGTGCATCGCCCAGTACCGGGAAATGTTTGGCCAGCATCAGGTGACCGACCGCTGCTGGGAGGCCGCTTACTTTCAGGTCCATCTGCTGGCCAAGGCGATCGCTCGTGCTGGCAGTACCGAAGTGGAGAGTGTGTTGCAGACCATGCGCGGTCTGGAATACGACGCGCCTCAGGGACGGGTGCGTATCGATGAACACAACCACCATACCTACCTGTACTCGCGGATCGGCCGTGCCAATGCCGACGGGCAGTTCGACATCCTTTACGAAAGTCAGAAAGCGTTGAAGCCCGACCCTTATGCAGTGGCGCCTGACTTCAATGGCTGGTCCAGCCTGACCGGGAGGCGTCCATGACCCTGCGTGCCGCCAAGAAACGTTTGCGCAACGACAGCGCAGGCGGCATCAAGGACCTGCGCGATATCAGCGTGCTGGTGATGCATCCCGATGACGAAGACGGTCGCAACCTGATCGCTCAGTTGCAGCGCATCGGTTGTCAGGTGCGGGTGCAGTGGCCGATCCCCGAGCGTCTGCACAGCGAGGCTGATGTGATCGTACTGGCGGTATCGCCGGAAAGCCTGTCGACCAACACTCCCTGGCTGCTGCACCACTCGACGCCGCCGATCATTCCGGTGATCGCCTATGAAAACCCGATCATTGTAGAGGCGCTGGTGCAGCTCAACGCCTGTTCGGTGATTCCGTCGCCGGTCCGCTCGTTCGGCCTGCTGACCGCTCTGGCCATCACCCTCAGCCAGGCCCGCAAGACGCGGGAACGGGAAAAGCACGTCAAGCGCCTGGAAGGGCGCATGGCGGTCATGCGCACCGTGCAGCAGGCCAAGATCATCCTGATGGAAACCAAGGGCCTGTCTGAAACGGACGCCTACAACGCGCTGCGTGATCAGGCGATGGCCAAGCGCGAGCCGGTGGAAAAAATCGCCGAGGCCCTGGTCAAGGCCCATGAACTGTTTCAACAAGCCTGTTCCTGACAGGTTGCAGACAAGCTTCGAGTGTCGGGCGCCACGCCTGATCCTCTTCTGCGCGGAAGGTTGCCATACGCCCTGACCCGGCAGGTATGGAACACCGCGTGGCGACCGGCGTGGACAACGACGTCCTCCGGATCGAGCCCAGGCCTGTGCGCGCCCTGCGCAGGCGGCTCCAGTCAATGACTGCCTGAACCCGGGCTGTCCTTACCGTTATCTGGAGAACACCATGTCCGTAAAACGTCCCAGCAAAGCCGACTTTCTGATTGCCGCCCAGGACCATGGCTACGACCTGTCAGACAGTCAGATGGAGTCGTTCCTGAGTCTCGCAGACGAAACTCTGGGTTCCTACGAAGCCATCGATGCCCTGTACGCTGCGCATGTTGCCCAGCCTGCGCCGTTGCGCGAACACAGCAAACCGGCTGCGGCCGAGAACCCGTACGGGGCCTGGTACGTCAAGACCCACATTGCCGGTGCTGCCAGTGGCCCGCTGGCAGGCAGAACGGTGGTTATCAAGGACAACGTATCGGTGGCCGGTGTGCCCATGGCCAATGGCTCGCTGAGCCTTGATGGTTACGTGCCGTCCGAAGACGCCACGGTGGTCAAGCGCCTGCTGGCTGCGGGTGCGACGGTGATTGGCAAGTCGGTGTGCGAAGACCTGTGCTTCTCCGGAGCCAGTTTTACCTCGGCCACCGGCGCGGTGAAAAACCCCTGGGACCTGACCCGCAACGCAGGTGGTTCATCCAGCGGCAGCGCCGTGCTGGTCGCCCTGCAGGAAGTGGACATGGCCATCGGTGGCGATCAGGGTGGGTCGATCCGGATGCCGTCGGCCTGGAGCGGCATCGTCGGACACAAACCCACCTACAGCCTGGTGCCTTACACCGGCGCCTTCCCGATTGAACGGACCATCGACCATGTTGGCCCGATGGCCAACAACGTGCGCGACTGCGCGATCATGCTCGATGTGATCGCCGGCGCCGACGGGCTCGATTCAAGACAGAAAAACCCGCCAGCCGTCAGTTGCGTCGCGACCCTCGATCAAGGCGTTGCAGGTCTGAAAATAGGCCTGCTGCGTGAAGGCTTCGCGATTCCCGGCATGTCCGAGCCGCAGGTTGACGCACTGGTTCGTGCTGCCGTGGCGCAACTGGAAAGTCTCGGTGCGACGGTTGGTGACGCCAGTGCGCCGTGGCACCGCGGGGTGGCGCTGGACATGTGGAATGTCATCGCCACCGATGGCGCGGCCTACCAGATGCTGCAAGGCAACGGTTATGGCATGAATGTCGACGGCTACTACGATCCCGAGATCATGAGTTACTTCGGCGCCAAGCGTCGCGAACACGCCAATGCGTTATCCAGCAGCGTGCGTGCTGTGGCGCTGACCGGGCATTACAGCCTGAAAAACCTGCACGGTGCGTACTACGCCAAGGCGCGGATGCTGGTGCCGGAGCTCACCCGTCAATACGATGAAGCCTTCCAGCAGTTCGACGTGCTGGTAATGCCGACCATGCCGTTCGTGGCGACCACACTGACCGCCGCCGACGCGCCGATTGAAGAGTACGTGCATAGCGCGTTGAACATGCTGGCCAACACCGCACCGTTCGACCTGACCGGCCACCCGGCTACGTCAGTCCCGGCCGGTCTGGCCGACGGACTGCCGGTCGCCATGATGATCGTCGCGCCGCGCTTCAAGGATGCCTTGGCGTTGCGTGTCGCGCAGGCTTATGAAACCGCCCGCGGAACGTTTCCCACGCCGCCGGGTGTTTGAGTCCGGAGACTGATCGAGGGGCATACTCGCTCCATGCGAGCGGGTGTGCCCCTTCATTCCTCAAGGCCTCCACACCTCCACATCCTGCGCATCCACCGCCTTGGGCAGCAGGCCAGCAGCGAAGAAGGCGTCGGCGATATGCTGTTGTTCGTCCAATTGATCGTGCGTGACTGGCTGGATCTGATAAGTCCGATGGCTGTTGGCGATTTCAACCGTTTCGATATCCAGATTGCCCCACAAAGGGCTCAGTAGCTGCGCTGCTTCGCTTGGATTGGCCTTGAGCCAGATGCCTGCCTTGTGCAACTGCTCGTAAACCACGCTGAGCACTTGTGGGTGGTCCTTGGCGTAGCCGGTGCCGGTCAGGTAATAACGCTTGTAGCTGGACAATCCCTTGCCGTCAGCCAGAGTGCGCGTCGGCAATTGCCGTTGGGCGCTGGTCAGGAAGGGTTCCCAGGTGACCCAGGCGTCAACTTTATTGTTCTCGAAGGCCGCGCGGCCGTCGGCGGGCGACAGGTAGGCGGGCTGAATATCGGAAAATGTCAGACCGGCCTTTTTCAATGCTGCGATCAGCAGGTAGTGAGAACCCGCCGCCTTGGTGACCGCGACCTTTTTGCCTTTCAGATCCGATAACTGCTGCACGGGCGAGTTTTTATGGACGATGATCGCCTGCGCGGAAGGCGAGGCCGCTTCCTGGGCAAAGTAGGTCAGCCGGGCCTGCGCTGCCTGGGCGAAGATCGGTACGGTGTCCGCCACATCCGCGCTGATGTCCACGTTGCCGATGTTCAAAGCCTCCAGCAGCGGCAGGCCACTCGGAAACTCATGCCAGGTGACGGTGACGTTTTGCGGCGCGAGGGCTTTTTCCAGAATGCCCTGTGTTTTCAGCAGGGTGATCAGCGTCGACGATTTCTGGTAACCGATTCGCAGCGTTTCCTGCGCTTCGGCAGGGAAGGTGATGCACAAGGCCAACGCCGCGAGCAGACCTGCCAGCAGCGGACGACGATAGCCGGTTTGTGTGTTTTTTATCGGTTTGGGCATGGCGCGCTCGGTATTTGAAGGTGACGCTGAGTGTCAGGAGTGGTATCCCCACGCAGCGCAATGAGGATGATCTGTGTCAGTAGCCGCGCTGGCGATCAGCCTGATTCTGCAAGGCCTGCCCGCTGAGAAAACGGTCAAGGTTGGCCAGAAAGCTGTCGGCTATTTCGTGGCGGCTGTTGCTGGAGATCGCTGAGGTGTGGGGTGACAGGCGTACTCTGGGGTGTGCATACAGGGGATGACCGTCCGGCAGGGGCTCGGGGTCGGTGACGTCCAGCGAGGCAAGGCCAATGGTTCCCCTATCGAGCGCCTTGAGCAGCGCCTCATGGTCAAGCAGGCCACCACGGGCGATGTTGATCAGGTGCAGGCCGGGTTTGGCGCTGTTCAGTACGTCGGCGTTGACGATGTGCCGTGTGGCAGGTGTCAGAGGTGCGGCCAGTACCAGATGGTCGGCGCGGGAAAAAAGCTCGTGAATGTCGCGCGCGCTTTCGACGCCATCAACCTCGAACGGCGTCTGGCTCTGCCGCAAGGCGATGACCTTGATGCCCAGTGCCAGCGCTTTACCGGCCAGGCTGCGACCGATGGCGCCGAAGCCGAGAATCCCGAGCGTAGTGCCCTTGAGCGGTGTCAGTGCAGTGAAATTCCATTGCGAGTCATGCACCCAGATGTCCGGCAAGTGTTTGGCAGCAGCGAAAATGGCGGCCAACGAGAACTCGGCAATGTTTTCTGCCGCGCTGCCCCGCGAGGTGCTGACCGGCGGGCCGTCGAACAGCCAGCCGGGATAGAAGTCGATGCCCGAAGACACCACCTGAATCCATTTCAGGCCATAAGGCCAGCCCGGAGGCGGCGAGGCAGGGGCTTCATAACCACGCACATTGATAGGGCGCGCCAGCAGAATGCTGACCTCGCCGGGCAGGTCGCTCGGCACGCCGGCCGGTACGCCGATGACCCTGGCTTCTGGATGGGTCACTGCAAGCCGCTCGCTGATGACCTGATTGAAGTCATCATCCAGTTGGCTGGCTATCACGAGTCGAGTCATGCCACAGCCTCGTCTGATTGATGGGCGACAGCCTTTGCATGACGATTGGCCGGTATTTCAAGACCGAGATTGTCACGCAGCGTATTGCCGGTGTATTCGGTGCGGAACAGTCCGCGCTGCTGCAGCACCGGCACCACCTGTTCAGTGAAATACTGCAAACCGTCCGGCAGGACGCTGTTGATGATGAAGCCATCGGCTGCGCCTGCCTCGAACCATGTCTGTATCGCGTCGGCAACCTGATCGGGCGTGCCGACGAAGTCGCGGCGGGGCAGGGAGAAGCGCAGGGCGACCTCACGCAGGCTCAGGCCTTCGTCTCTGGCCAGTTGCTTGATCCGGTCCGAACCGCCTTTCTGGCTGTTGGAGCCCAGATCACCTAGTTCCGGGAAGGGTTCTTCCAGTGGGTACTGGCTGAAATCGTGATCATTGAAGGGGCGGCCAAGGGCGACAATGGCATCTTCGATCGTCACCAGCTCCACGACCTGGCGATAGCGGCTCTCCACCTCGGCCTCATCACGCCCGACAATCGGGCGAATACCCGGCAGAATCGACAACGCGTGGGGATCTCGGCCAAAGCCGCCAGCTCTCTGTTTCAGGTCCTGATAGTAGGCGCGTGCTTCATCGAAGCTCTCGGCGTGGACAAAAATCGCATCCGAATTCTGAGCGGCGAAGTTACGCCCGGCCTCGGAAGTGCCTGCCTGAAAAATCACCGGTTGACCCTGCTTCGACCGGGCGATGTTGAGCGGGCCTTTCACCGAGAAAAATTCGCCCTTGTGGTTCAGCGCGTGCAGTTTGCCTGGCGTGAAGAACTCGCCTTTCTGCTTGTCGTAGGCGAAAGCGTCGTCTTCCCAGGAATCCCAAAGGCCCTTCACCACCTCGATATGCTCTTTGGCGATTCGGTAGCGCACCGCATGTGGCGGGTGTTCGCCCTTGCTGAAGTTATCGGCGGTGCCACTCAGCCACGACGTCACCACGTTCCAGCCAGCCCGGCCGCCGCTGATGTGGTCCAGTGAGGCAAACTGGCGAGCGACCTGGAAGGGCTCTGTGTAACTGACCGTGACCGTTGCTACCAGACCGATGTGCCGGGTGGTGGCTGCGAGTGCGGACAGAATGGTCAAGGGTTCGAAGCGATTCAGGTAGTGAGGACTGGATTTCTCGTGGATGTGCAGGCTGTCGGCAATGAACACGAAATCGAATCGGGCCGCTTCTGCCAGGTGGGTCTGTTGCTGATAAAACCCTAAATTCACACTGGCGTTGGCCAGCGCTTGCGGGTGGCGCCATTCGCCCCAGCCATGGCCGACCCCGTGGACCATGGCGCCAAGTTTAAGGTGTCGTTGTTTGCTCATGAAGTGTGCCCCGGGCGTGATGAGGTAGGTAGATTCACCTCCGCCTGGAGAAAGGGGTCGGTAATGGGATTACGGTATTCCTATAAAAAACTGCCGTGAAATTCTTTTTTGTTATAGGTTTATTATTAAAGTAAATAATTATTAATTTACAAATTATGCGTTATTTGAATTTTAAGGATTTCCCTTCGCACGCCATGTCCCGGGCCTGATTATCTGTTCGTGAAATATCTGGCCGACGCCTTGCTCAAGTGCCTGACCGGGTCGCAGCGAACAAACATTGATCCAGGACAAAACCTGCACGTCTACAGTGTTTCAAGGTGACGAAAATAATTGATATGTCGGTGATCCAGCCGATATAGGCCTACGTATGCAGCCCTCAGCCTACCCAGGCCTTCTAGAACAGGAGTTCCATGGATCCGCGTCTTGCTGGACTTTCCTTCTTGCTGACCCTGGGCTGGACTGGCGCTGTCATTCTTGTCATCTGGTTTTATGCCTGATGAACAAGAGGTGTTCGACGTCGGTAGAGGCGTGGTGTTCGAAGCGCTCTTCGCTGACGACCGGTAGCCTGTCTGTGTGATGGCGAAATAGCGGCCCTAAAGCTGCTCCATTTGATGCCGATGTTAATACTACAGCTACCTGCCAGGTGGAGTCGGTCATTCCATCCAGCGCTGACGGCCTGACAGTTCGCGCTATGGACGGCATTGAGAAAGACGATTAACCGGCTTGATCGGCAGCCTCCATAGTCCACACATTGGTGTGTCTGACAGGGCTCGCAGAGACCGGCGCTTCATAACAATACTTCCATAGATGCTTACTCGCAGAGTATTTCCACATGTCGACCACGATTGAAAGCACCCACAAGGACAGGGCCAGGCTGGAACTTGATCTTCACTCGCTGATGACGGCCATTGACCGTTCCCAGGCGATGATCGAGTTCGATCTTGAAGGCAATATCCTGCGGGCCAATACCAATTTTCTGGATTGCGTCGGCTATCGGCTGGATGAGGTCCAGGGTCGGCATCACCGCATGTTCTGCACGCCGGAACATGCGTCCAGCGTCGAATATGCAACGTTTTGGGAAAAACTGGGCAAGGGCGCTTTCGACGAAGGGCAGTACAAGCGCCTGGGCAAGAACGGGCGCGAGATCTGGTTGCAGGCGACTTATAACCCGGTCTTCGACGAGCAGGGCAATCCGTTTAAGGTCGTGAAGTTCGCCACGGACGTGACTGCGCAACGCAAGTCCAATGCCGAGTACGAAGGCAAGGTTGCGGCCATTGATCGTTCGCAGGGCATTATCGAATTCGACCTGAACGGTCGCGTGCTCAACGCCAACGAAAACTTTCTCAAGGTCCTGGGCTATCGTCTGGACGAGATTCAGGGTCAGCACCATCGCATGTTCTGCGAAGACGACTACCTGAATAGCCCGGCCTATCGTGCCTTTTGGGCCAAGCTTGAACGTGGTGAGTATGACTCCGGCGAATACAAGCGCATCGGCAAGAACGGTCGCGAGCTGTGGATCAGCGCCACTTACAACCCGATCTTCGACCCGGATGGTCGTCCTTACAAGGTTGTGAAGTTCGCCAACGATGTGACCGAGAGCCGCATTCGTCAGGCTGAGTCCGCGGGCAAGGTGACGGCCATCGAGCGCTCCCAAGCGGTGATCGAATTCGATCTGACGGGCAAGGTGCTGCACGCCAACCGCAATTTTCTGACGGTATTCGGCTACGATCTCGACGAAATCGTCGGTGAACACCACCGTATGTTCTGCTCCGAAGAATTTGTCAGCAGCCTGCAGTATCGTGAGCTCTGGGAGAAGCTGGGGCGCGGCGAGTACGACGCCAACGAGTACAAGCGCAAGCGCAAGGACGGTAAGGAGATCTGGATTCAGGCGACCTACAACCCGATTTTCGATGCGCAGGGCAAACCCTACAAGATCGTCAAATTCGCGCTCGACGTGACTGTGGCCAAGGAAACCAGCGTCGAGGACCAGGGCAAGGTGAATGCCATCGACCGCGCCCAGGCCGTCATCGAATTTGACATGGCCGGCAACATCATCACCGCCAACGCCAACTTCCTCAAAGCGCTGGGTTATGGCCTGCTGGAAATCAAAGGCAAGCATCACCGTATCTTCTGTGAGGAAGAATACGTGCGCGGCACCGAGTACCGTGAATTCTGGCACGGGCTGGGGCAGGGCGAGTTCTATTCCGGGCGCTTCATGCGTGTCAGCAAATACGGGCAGAAAATCTGGATTCAGGCGACGTACAGCCCGATTTTCGACAACGACGGCTTGCCGTTCAAAGTGGTGAAATTCGCCACTGACATTACCCGTCAGGTTGAGATGGAACAGGCGATAGAGGCCAAGACCCGCGCCATGGGCGAGTCGGTAAAAGCACTGATGAACGCCATTTCCTATGTGGCGCAAAGTACCGAGACAGCCACCGATCTGGCCAGAATGACGCGTGAGCAGGCCAGTTCCGGTTCGCAGACGCTGGTCAAGGCGTCCGACGCAATGGGCATGATTGCCAAGTCCGCCGAGGGCATTCAGGACATCATTCAGGTGATCAGCGAGATCGCCAGTCAGACCAACATGCTGGCCTTCAACGCGGCCATCGAAGCGGCCAGGGCCGGTGAGCATGGCCTGGGCTTTTCGGTAGTCGCCGACGAGGTGCGCAAGCTGGCCGAAAAGTCCTCGCGTGCGACCAAGGAAATCAACAAGCTGATTCTGGAAACGGTCAGCCGGATCGAGTCGGGCAACGAGATTTCGCGCAGTGCCGGCGAAGCCTTCGAACACATCGTGGAAGGCGTGATGCAGACCACTCAGGCGATCGACGGGATCAACACGGCGACAGAGAAGCAACGCCTGTCGGCGCAGGAAGTCGAGACCCTGATCGTCGAGCTGCATAAAGCCAACCTGACCGGCCACACCGAAACTCTGAACAAGGTATCCATCGGACAACCTGCATGAGCAGCCTGAATGCCTATGGCGTCGTGCAGATCAATGGTGTGTATCTGGCGGTGGTTGCCGATGCATTGATGGAGGCCGTGCACTGGCCCGCTGATCTGCATCCCCATCCATTGACCCGGGGAGCGCTGCGTGGGGTGTTTACCCTGCGTGGCAAACCGGTGCCATTGGTCGACCTGCGGGCTCAACTGGCGGAGGGTGGCGATATGTCTTCGCCGACGCCACTGGTCGCGATTCTCAAGTACGGCGGTGGCTACCTCGGGCTGGCGATTGACGCGGTGTGCGACATTCTCAAGGCCCGTGATTCTCAGTTCAGCCCACTGGGGCCCGAGGGCAGCGCTGTCGGGCTGCTGCCCTCTCTGCTGCTCGGCGCCGAAGAGTCGCGGATGATCTACAAGCTCGATCTTGCCTTCATGAGTGGTTTGCCAGGCGTACTGTTCGCTGCCGACCCCAACGCGCAAGTGCTCAAGGATGAGGCGCTGGCCGCCAAGAGTCGCTTGCTGCATTACCTGGTATTCGAGTGCGATGGCCGCAACTTCTGTATCGATGCCAGCGTTGTGACCGAGTTGGTGGACGGTCCCGAGATCACAGCCTCGGACTTTGCCAGTGACTGCTGCTTTGGCGTCACCTCGGTGCGTGGCACCAAGGTTCCGGCGCTCAACCTGTCCGAAGTGCTTGGTCTGGATCATCTACGTCAGACGTCCAAGCCGCAGTTGCTGCTGTTGACTGCGCCAGACGGGCGGGTGTGCGGGTTTGGCTATGACCGCATGGTCGCCATTCAGCGTCAGGATCCGGACAGCCTGTTGGCGGCGCCGGGCTATGGCCTGCCGCATCCAGAGCTGCTGGCCGGGGTAATGAACCTGGAGGAGGGGCAGCAGGCCTTGTTGCTTGATCATCCGATGCTGCTGCAGCGCCCGGAAGTCAAAAGCTACACCCAGGTTTATCAGCACGACGTCAAACCTGCCCAGGCCTCGCACGATGTGACCAAGGCCATGCTGCGCCACGCCTGCCTGCTGTTCGATGCGCCGACCCGCTTCGTGGCACCGTTGAGCCAGATCGTGGAAATCATGAGCATGCCGCAGCAACTGATCGGCCTGTCGCAGCCGGAAACGCATTTGCTGGGGCAGTTCAATTTGCGCGGCGAGCAGGTACCGCTGATCTGCCTGAGCAGCCTGTTGGGCGAAGGCGCACAGGTCCAGGGCGAAGCGTCGCGTGTATTGATCGTGCGTGGCGAGCGGCTGTGCTTCGGTTTTGCAGTGAACCGCGTCGATGCAATCGACGCGTTCAATCAGTTCGATCCGGCCATGCTGGAACAGGGCTGGCAAGCCAGTACCGGCAAGGGCATTTCGGTCAATGACCGGGTCCGTTCGCTGGTCAGTGTCGGCAGTCAGGAGCGCAGCTGGCGCGCGACCCTGCTCGATCTGCAGGGGCTGGCCAGGCAACTGGAATGCAACGTCGATCAGCGCCGCACTGTGCAATCAGTCTGAACCGAATGCTCCGCGCGTGGCCTTATTTGAGTGTCCACCAGCGGAGTCAACGACCATGACTGACAAGAAAGACGAGAAAAAACCGGAACCGCAAAGCGATGTGCCCGCGCACTCGACGCCCGAAGAAAAGGAACGCCTGAAAGACTTCAACAAGGACGGCATCCCGCCTGGGGTTTGCTGACAGCTGTTGAATGCTTTTCCCGAAGCGCCCGGCCTATTACAGGCCGGGCGTTTTCGTATCAGGCCCTTGTGTTTCAATCGCCGCCCTTGGCGAAGTCCAGCAGCCCGGCACCCTCCATTCGGTAACGAACCCATTCACTTTGCGGTGCCGCGCCGATGGCTTCGTAGAACTGGATGGCTGGCTCGTTCCAGTCCAGAACGCTCCATTCCAGGCGGCCACAATCGTTGGCCACCGCTTCGCGAGCGATCTGTCGAAGCAGTGCGCGTCCAGCGCCGATGCTGCGTTTCTCCGGCGTGACATACAGGTCCTCTAGATAAACACCATTGCGTCCCAGCCAGGTCGAGTAGCTGTAGAAATAGACGGCATAGCCAACGGGCTTGCCGTCATCCAGGCACATCAGCGCCTTGGCAGGTGCGTTGTCGGCGAACAGGCTGCGTTGAATATCGTCGGCACCGGCCTTGACCTCGTGCCCGGCGCGTTCATAGATGGCAAGTTCGGTGATGAACGCCAGAATCTGACTGGCATCAGAGGCAATGGCTGGGCGTATTTCGAGGGACACGGAGGGCATTCCTTGGCTTATGGGCGCAGCATGATAGCCGCATTAGCCAGGCGCTCGATAGTCAGGCGTCGCGCAGCAGGTCGTTGGCGTTGAGCAACTGATAGGCGATCTGTGGACGTGCTTCCAGGGCGCGGCGGATGGCGGCAGGTATCGATTGACGCGTCTTGCGACACAGCCCGACCTTTTCCTCGACGACAATGCTGATGCCGCGCATGGTGCGCACTTCATTGAAGCCCGGCGCGATGTCGACACGCACGCCCAGTTGCTGGAAAATCTTGCGCTGCATGTGCTCCAGATCTTCCAGACTTTCGATACGCTCCAGGCGATCCAGCAGGGTTTTTTCCGCGTCGCGGGACAGCAGCAGAATCCGCAGGTCTGCATCTTCCGCGTCCAGCAGCTCGCGCTTGCAGTCGCAAGCGCCGGGCGGGCAGGGGTTACGGATTTTCAGAGGGGCGTTCATGGGCGCAGCATAGCGACTGATATGGGCGTCTGACCATAGCTGAGTGCGTCTGCGCAGCGTATGTAAAAGCCTCGTCCCTCCTGATATTCGCAGCGCTCCGTTGGGGTCTTACAGGTGCCGGATCAATTTGGCCACTTCATCTCGCCCTTGATGACTTTTGCGCTCATCTCCAGCGAAGCCGGTTCGGCCAGTTGCGGCCAGGCTTTGTGCATGGCGTCGATCAGCGTGGCGGAATCCTTGGCCTTGGCGGCCTGTTCTTCGAAGGACTTCAGGTAGTCGGCGGTGAACGTCACAGCCTGGGTGCCTGACGGGACCTCGCCCAGGTAATGACCCGGAATCACGGTGGCCGGTTTTAGCGCCTCGATGCCTTTGAGTGTCGCGAGCCAGTCCTGACGCGATTTCGTGCTTTGCGTGTCAGCGACCCAGACATGAATACCGCTGGAGACCACGACACCGCCGACCACTGCCTTGAGGGAGGGAATCCATACGTAGCTGCGCTCGGGCGCCGGGCCGTTAAGGCCTTTGATCTGCAACGGTTGGTCTTCAAGCGTCAGGTGGTCGCCCTTGAGCACTTCCGGCACAACCAGGCTGGCTGGCGCATTGTCCTTGAGAATCGGGCCCCAGTAGGCGAGTTTGCCCTGCATCGACGCCTTGATCGCCTTCACGGTAGGTGCGCTGGCGACGATCTTCGCCTCGGGGAACGCGGCTTTGATGACGTCCAGACCGAAGTAGTAATCCGGGTCGCTGTGGCTGATATAGACGGTGGTAAGTTGCTTGCCGCTGGCCTTGATCTTTTGCACCAGGGCCTCGGCGTCGTTGCGCTGGAACTGCGCATCGATAAGCACCGCGTCATGCTTGCCGGTGATCAATTCGGATGACACCGGGAAGACGGCTTTGTCAGCCGGGTTGTACACCTCGATTGCCAGGGGGGCGGCGGCCTGGGCTGCGAGAGGGAACAGAGCAGCGAAGGACAGGGCAAGCAGGGATTTACGCAACATGGGGTACGACCTTCGTTCGGGCAGGACTGAGGTCGTTATCTTATGTTGCCTCAGATGAAACAAAAGCCTCAGTATTGGCAACTATTGATTGCTTATATCGGACGAATCGTGGATCGGATCATAGCGGCACGGGTATTCATCGCTATCAACGACAGGGGCAGCCTCATAGCCGCCGCCGAGGCGCTGGACATGTCTCGGGCAATGGTCACACGTTATCTGGCGCAGATGGAGAGCTGGGCCGGAGCGCGACTGCTGCACCGGACCACACGCAAGCTCGGCTTGACCGCCCCCGGACAAGTGACGTTGTTGCGTTGCCAGCAGTTGATCGAGCTGGCCGACGCGGTGCCGCTGGCGGCCGATACGCAAATCGAGGAGCCACGCGGCATGCTGCGCATCGCCTGTTCGCAGTCACTGGCGCTGGCCGTTCTGGCACCCGCGGTGACGGCTTACCTGCGCCGTTATCCCGGCACCTCGGCAGACCTGCTTATCGGCAACGAGGCCGTGGATCTGGTCAGCGAGCGAATCGATCTGGCGATCCGCATCACCAATCAGCTGGACCCCAATGTCATTGCCCGTCCGCTGGGGCAATGCGATTCGGTGGTGTGTGCTTCTCCAGCCTATCTCGCCGTGCACGGCACGCCGTCCAGGCCGCAGGAACTGCCTGCCCACAACTGCCTGACCTATTCGTATTTCGGCAAAAGCCTTTGGGAGTTCACCCGCCAGCAACTGCCGCTCAGTGTGCCGGTCGGCGGCAACCTGAGTGCCAACGATTCAGTGGTGCTGCTGGAGGCCGCAGTGGCGGGCGCTGGTATCAGTCTGCAGCCTGTGCATTCGGCGGCTCCGTTGATTGCAAGCGGCAAGCTGATCGCCCTGATGCCGGAGTACCAGCCACGGGCTCTGGGGATACACGCGATCTACACCTCAAGGCACCATCAGTCAGCAACGCTGCGCACTTTTCTGGATTTTCTGACTGAATGGTTTGAGAGGGACGGAGATTAGATCACCTGCTGTGGACAGGGCTCAGAGTGTCCAGAACACGCGGAGGATGGGCACGATAGGGTACGCACAGACGCCCATCGTTCCCAAGCTCCGTGTGTGCAGTATCAGGTCTTGAACTTGCGCACCAGGCCGTCCAGTTCACTGGACAGCATCTCCAGGCTTCTGGAATCCGCGCGGGCCGAGTCCGAGAGTTCGGCGATCAACTGCGCATCACCATGGATCTGGCTGATGTGCCGGTTGATGTCCTCGGCCACCTGATGCTGTTCCTCGGCGGCGGTTGCGATCTGGGTATTCATGTCGCGAATCACATCCACTGACTCGCGGATTTGCCCGAAGCTGCTGCGTGCCTGTCCGATCTTGGTCACCGATTGCTGCGACACGTCGAGGCTGGCATGCATCTGTTGCGCCACCGAGGCAGTGCGTTTGGCCAGGTTGCCCAGCAAGCTGTCGATTTCTGCGGTCGAGTCCGACGTGCGTTTGGCCAGTGCGCGGACTTCGTCGGCCACCACGGCAAAGCCGCGACCCTGTTCGCCTGCACGTGCTGCCTCGATGGCCGCGTTGAGCGCCAGCAGGTTGGTCTGCTCGGCAATCGAGCGGATGGTGTTGAGGATCGACTGAATGCCTGCGCTGTCCTTTTCCAGTTGCGTCATGTCCTTGGCCGAGCGGGTTAGCTCTTCGCTGAGCTGGTCGACGCTGCGCACCGCTTCATCGATCTGCCGCTGACCTTCACGCGCCTGTTGCTGACCGTTGTCGGCCGAGTCGGCGGCCTGGCTGCAGGAGCGGGCGACTTCATTGGAGGTAGCGACCATTTCATGAAACGCCGTGGAGACCATGTCCACCGCTTCGCGCTGTCGGCCAGCAGCTTCGGCCATGTCGTTGGAGACACGTGTCGAACTGTGTGAGGCTTCGAGAATCTTCCCGGCCGCCTGCCCGATGTGCTGGATCAGGCTGCGGATCGCGGTCAGGAACTTGTTGAACCAGCCCGCCAGCTGCGCGGTTTCATCCTTGCCGCGCACGGCGAGGTTCTGGGTCAGGTCGCCTTCACCGCCCGCGATGCCTTCCAGACCACTGGAAACACTGTGGATCGGACGCACGATAACGCGGGCGAAACTGGCACCGACAATTGCAAAGACCACCGCCAGCACCGCCGCGATGATACCGATCAACCAGGTCAGGCGGGTGGCCGAGGCCATCACTTCGTCCTGCTTGATCAGGCCGATGAAGTTCCAGCCCAGTTGCTCGGACGAGTACACATTGGCCATGTAGCGTTCGCCGTTAAGTGTCACCTCGACCAGACCACTGGCGGTTTTCGCCAGATCGCTGAAGCCGTCGCCCAGTTCGCCCAGTTTCTTGAAGTTATGCTCGGGCTGTTTCGGATCCACCAGCACGGTGCCGTTCTTTTCCATCAGCATCAGATAGCCGCTTTCGCCCAGTTTGATCTGCTTGACGATGTTGGTCAGTTGCTTGAGCGATACGTCAATATTGACCACGCCGCCAGGGTTGCCCAGCTTGTTGGGGATCGCCCGGATAGTGCTGACCAGTACTGCATCGTCGTTGGCCCAGTAATAGGCATCGCTACGCACGGTCTTGCCGGCATTGGCCATCGCCGTCTTGTACCACGGCCGCACACGCGGGTCGTAGTTGCTCATTTTCGGGTCTTCCGGCGTCATGATGTAGCTGCCGTTGATCAGACCATAAGAGACATAGGAGTAGGCCGGGTGAGCCTTGGCGATACTGGCGAACAGCTCGGTCGCCTGCCTGTCATTCTCGGACTGCGGGGGAGGCGTTGCGCCCATGTAGTTGCGGAAATCATCGCTCGCCCCGGCGATCAGCGGGTGCGCCGCGATGTAATTGACGTTCTGCGTAATGCCGTCGAAAAACAGCTGCATGGCATTGTCGACCTGACGAATTTCGCGCGCGCTGCTGTCCGCGAAATCACTGGTCGCCTTGTCACGCAGATTCACGATCACGATGGCGGCAACGACTAATATGGGCAAGCACGCAATGACTGCGAACGCCCAAGTCAATTTCTGTTTGATATTCATTTGAGCTCCGGGATGTCCGTTACTGCCGCAGGTGTTGGGCGCTGCATGGACGCAGTCTGCGCCACCAGGCGTTGGCCTGAGAGTCGTTCTTATGGTCTACCAACAGGACAACGGCTTTTTGCTGGCACTCTTTAACTGGCTTGGCGGTAACAGACACTTGTTGTCGTTTATGAGCACGACACGACCTTTGCTCAGTACCCCAGTAACCCAGTAATCCGGGGTTCATAAATAGCGTCCTCCAAACTCGGTCATGGCATCCAGCATCGCGTCCTTGAAGTAAGCCAGCGAAGCCCGATCGAAGAGGATCTGGAAACAGGGTTCGGCCTGCGCTCCGAGGTTGATGACGATCACATTGATGCGCGCCGCCGAGGTCTGCGCCACCGAACCTGGCGCAAAAACGTTGGGACGCAGATCTACGCCACACAGCTTGGCCATCACCTCGGCGATACACGCGCCACTCAGTTGCAGCCAAGCATGGCTGTCTTCGCGAGGCAGCAGGTAATTGGCGCTGTGGTCCAGCTCCCAGCGAGCTTCTTCATCGGCGATGCGCTGCCCGTCATCAAGCGGGCTGCCCAGCAGCAGGTATTCGGTCTGCGAAAGGCGCGCGACATGGCTGCCGTCCGCCTGTGTGACGGCGCGGTTCGGTGCCTCGGGCAGGCTGAAACCGCGTGCCGTGAGGTAGTCAGCGCTTTGCGTGCCGCGAAATCCCACGCGTGGCCGATCTGTCAGGTCTTGCAGCGTGCACAAGGCGCGCGCGGTGGCGCCGACAGGGCTGTTCTGGATAAGGCTGGTCATGGGTCAGAGCTCCTGGCGCTGGTTTTCAGGGTCGAAGAAGGGCAGCTTCACGACGGTTGCCTGGACCACCACGCCATCTTCGACGCGGATCGGAATCTGCTGGCCGGGAGTGCTCTGGTCGAACGCGGCATAGGCCATGCCAATGATCATGCCCAGGGTCGAGGAGTACTCGCAGGACGTCACGTTGCCACTGATGTCCGGGCCCTTGAGCACCAGATGGCCCTCAAGCGGCAGCGGGCTGGCCTTGGGCAGGGTGAAGCCAACCAGCTTGCGCTTCAGCGGCCGGGCTTCGAGGATGTCCACCGAGCGGCGGCCGACGAAGAACGGCTTGCTGCGGCTGACGGCCCAACCCATGTCGATTTCGGCCGGATGCGTCATGCCATCGGTGTCCTGGCTGATGATGACGTGGCCTTTTTCCAGACGTAACAGGCGTTGCGTCTCGACGCCGAACGGACGCATGTCGAAGGCCTTGCCAGCCTCGACAAGTGCATCCCAGAGCCTGAGCGCGTGGCGAGCGGGAACGTGGATCTCGTAGCCCAGTTCGCCGACGAAGCCGACCCGCAACAGTCGCGCCTTGATGCCGGCAACCGTGCCCAGGCGCACGCCAAGATAAGGGAACCCCTCGGCAGACAGATCAAGGTCGGTACAGACCTGCTCCAGCACCTTGCGCGAATCCGGACCCGCCACGTTGACCGCGGCAATGGCCGCCGTGACGTTGGTGATGTCCACGTTCAGACGCCATTGGGCATTCCACTTGAGCATCTGCTGATAAATGCGATCCACACCGCTGGTGGTGGCAGTGACGTAGAAATGCTGTTCGGCAAAGCGCGCGCAAACGCCGTCGTCGATGACCACGCCTTGCTCGTTGGTCATCAACGCGTAACGCGAACGCCCGACCGGCTGTTTGAGAAAGGCGAAGGTATACAGGCGGTTGAGCAGCTCGGCGGCATCGGGGCCGCGCACGTCCAGGCCGCCGAGTGTCGACACGTCGATGATGCCGACCTTGTTGCGCACGTGCAGCGCTTCCTGCTGCATGCAGGCATCGCGTTGCGAGGGTTTGCCATAGAACGCGGGACGCTGCCAGATCCCGGCCGGCATCATCTTCGCACCTGCCTGCAGATGACGCTGGTGCATGGGCGTCTGCCGATACGGATCGAAGGCACGGCCTGCAACGTGTGCCAGCTTCTCTGCCTCGAAGGGCGGACGGGCCGTGGTCACGCCGGTTTCACTGATACTGCGCTGGGTCGACGCGGCCACCAGTCGTGCGGTCGGCAGTGCCGAGTGACGACCCTGTGAGGGGCCCATGCCCACCGTGGAATAGCGTTTTACCAACTGGATGTCGCGATAGCCGATGCGCGTGGCATTGACGATATCGCGCACCTGAAGGTCTTCGTCGAAATCGACGAAATCCTTGCCGTCAGGGTGCGGGAAGATCGGCCAGGCGAAGTTGACCTGCGCTTCGCTGCGCAGCGCGGCAGGTGTGTCAGCCGATGCCAGGCCAAGTGCCGAGACCACGCTGGCGGCGGCATGCGCCGCATCGGCCAGTACGTTGTCCAGCGCGTGGTAACCGTTGACCGAGCCTGCGATGCTCAGGTTCTGTGGCAGGCTACTGATGGCGAATTCGGCCTGTTGATCGTCATAGGCCAGCTTGCCGCCGGCCTGACACAACAACTGGTAGACCGGCATGTAGCCGCCGGACATGCACAGCAGGTCGCAGTCGACATGCGAACCGCTGTTCGCCACCTGACCCTGGCCGGTGATCTTGCGCAGCTCGGCGCCGCTCACATGGCGCATGCCTTTCTCATGCAGCGCTTCATAGACCGTTGTGTTCACGTGGCAGACGATGCCGCGCTTCTCCAGAGCAAGCCGCAGCGTCCGGTCCGACGGGCTGCTGCGCATGTCGGCAACCGCGACCACGTCGACGCCCTGATCGTGCAAATCCAGTGCGGCGAGGTAACCGTCATCATTGCCGGTCAGCACCACCGCGCGTTTGCCGGGCTTGACGGCGTACAACTTGATCAGGCGCTGTACGGCGCTGGTCAGCATCACGCCGGGGAGGTCGTTGTTACGGAAAATCACCGGCTGATCGAACGAGCCGCTGCACACCAGACAGTGCGTGGCGCGTACCTTGTACAAACGCTTGCCCTGAATCACCGGCAGGTAGTTGTCGGTGAACCAGGCATTGCAGGTCGCTTGCTTGAGCACCTCGATATTGTCATGTGCTTCTACCGCAGCGACCAGCTCACGCCGCAGCTGTTCGGCACGCAGGCCTTCGACATCAAAGCGGGCATACGCCAGCGAACCGCCAAGGATCGGCTGCTGTTCGATCAGCAATACCTTGGCGCCGGCATTGGCAGCACTCAGTGCTGCCTGCAAGCCGGCAGGTCCCGCGCCGATCACCGCCAGATCCGTGAACAGGTAGGCCTTGTCGTAGTACTCGGGCTGGAAGGTCAGGTCCAGCACGCCAAGGCCGGCCTTCTTGCGAATGATCGGTTCCCAGAGTTTCCACATGCCCTTGGGCTTGTAGAAAGAACGGTAGTAGAAACCCACCGGCATGAACTTCGAGAACTTGCCCAGGTACGCGTCCCGGTCGTTGTCCAGCGAGCCGCTGAAGTTCTGGCCGGTGGCCTGCAAGCCTTCCTGCAGCGCAACGGTGTCGGCCATTACGTTGGGCTCGTGAGGCAACTGGATCAGGCTGTTGGCGTCCTGTCCGGCCATGGTCAGCGGACCGCGCGGGCGGTGGTACTTGAATGACCGTGAAAGCAGGAAGCGACCGTTGGCCAGCAGCGCACTGGCAATACTGTCGCCCTGCAGGCCCTGATAGGTTTTGCCATCGAAGCTGAACGTGAGCGGCCGGGTGCGATCGATCAGCAGGCCCATGGGCGCGGGCAGGCGGGCGGGGGTGGTCATCCTGCGATCTCCTTGGAGGCGAGGGGGGCGAAGTCGATACGTGCGGTAAACAGGTCGCGTGGGTCGAAGGTGCGGATGATCTCGTCGCTGCCGGTGTGGCGCTCGGCCAGGAACCAGTAGCTGGAGGGGTTGTGCATCCACCACTCGCACACCACGCCCAGTGTGTCTTCACTGTTGAACACGTAATCGGCCCACTCGCTGTCGCTGCAGGTTTGCGGGTCGGGCATGTGTTTGAATTCCCCGCCGTAGGTGAACTCGCTGATGTTGCGCGGCCCGTTGAGCGGGCAGGTCATGATTTTCATGTGTCGCTCTCCGTCAGTGGCTGGCCGCTGTTGCGCCCATTTCGTTGACTTGCTGAAAGGTCGAGAAGCGTTCGAGCGCGAACGGCTTGATCAACTCGGGTACCTTGCCGCCGCTGGCCACCAGTTCGGCCATGGTCTTGCCGCAGATCGGCGTGGCCTTGAAGCCCCAGGTGCCCCAGCCCGCATCCAGGTAGTAATTCCTGACCGGGGAGAGGCCCATGATCGGGCTGTAGTCCGGGGTCATGTCGGTGATCCCGGCCCATTGGCGCATCAGTTTGGCGTTCGCCAGAAACGGAAACATCTCGATGGCGTGGGCCAGCAGGCTTTCCTTGAGGTCCAGCGTCGAGCGGCTGTTGAACAACGGGTAGGGATCAGAGCCACCGCCAAACACCACTTCGCCACGGCTGGTCTGCTGCACATAGCAGTGCAGGGCGGACGAACTCACCAGCGGGTCAAGAAAGGGTTTGAAGGGTTGAGTGACCATCGCTTGCAGCGGGAAAGTCTGGATCGGCGAACGAATCCCGGCCTTCTTCATCATCTGCGAACTCATACCTGCCACCGCCTGCACGGCGCAACCGCACTGGATGGTGCCGCGATTGGTCTTCACCGCCTTAATGGTGCCGTTCTCGATCACCAGTTCCTGCACGTCGGTCAGTTGATGAATTTCCACTCCGCGCTTGGCCGCCTGCTTGGCGTAGCCCCAGGCAACCGCGTCATGCCGGGCGGTGCCGCCGTCGATGTGCCACAGGCCGGCGAGTACCGGCAGATGGCCGGGGTCCAGATTGAGACTCGGCACCAGTTCGCGGATCTGCTGGCGGTCGATCATCTCGGTGCGGCCGCCGAAATGCTTGTTGACCTCGGCGCGCTGGCGGAACGACCGGACCGTGGCGTCGGTATGCGCGAGGGTCAGTTGGCCGCGCTCGGAGTACATGATGTTGAAGTCGAACTCGTTGGACAGGCCCTGAAACATCTTCACCGACTCGGCATAGAACTTCACGCCTTCGCTGGTCAGGTAATTGGAGCGGATCACCGCCGTGTTGCGCGCTGTATTGCCGCCGCCCAGGTAACCTTTTTCCAGCACGGCAATATTGGTGATGCCGTGGTATTTCGACAGGTAGTAGGCGGTAGCCAGGCCATGCCCGCCGCCGCCGATGATCACCACGTCGTAGGAGGACTTCAGTTCCTTGGGCGCAGGCAGATCTACCTCGACCGGGTACTCCGAGCTGAGCCCGTATTTCAACAGGTTGAAAGGCATACGGCCTCCGATTGGCTGCGTTGCGCGTGGGCCTGCTGCCGGGCAGCAGTCACGGTGTTTTTCATCAGAAAAGCGATGGTCATCGGGCCGACCCCGCCGGGAACCGGGGTGATGGCAGCGGCGACTTCGATCGCGCTGTCGAAATCCACATCGCCCACCAGGCGATTACGGCCGTGGTCCTCGATGCGATTGATACCGACGTCGATCACCACCGCGCCGCGCTTGAGCCAGCTGGCATCGATCAGGCGCGGACGGCCAACCGCCGCCACGACGATGTCGGCCAACTGGCACAAGGCCCTGGCGTCGTGACTGCGCGAATGCACCACCGTCACCGAGCAATGCGCTTGCAGCAGCAGGGCGGCCATGGGTTTGCCGACGATGTTGGAACGACCGATCACCACCGCATGCTTGCCGCTTAGATCGCCGCAGGTTTTTTCGAGCAAGTGCAGGCAGCCGCTGGGCGTGCAGGGCGTCAGTACGTTACGTCCCTGACTCAGGCCTCCGACGTTCTCACTGTGAAAGCCGTCTACGTCCTTGCCCGGACCGATAGCCTGCAAGACGCGGTTTTCTTCTAGGTGAGCGGGCAAGGGCAGTTGCAGGAGAATGCCGTTTACCGTGTTGTCGGCGTTCAGTTCGGCAATCAGGGCCAGTAAGCGCGCCTGGCTGCTGTCGGCCGGCAGTCGGTGCTCCAGCGAGCGAATGCCGGCTTCCTCGGCGCGCAGGATCTTGTTGCGTACGTAGACCTCACTGGCCGCGTCGTTACCGACCAGGATTACGGCCAGCGCCGGTTCGATGCCTTCGGCCTTCAAGGTGTTCACATCGTGTTTGACCTGTTGCAGAACGCGAGCGGCGGCGGCCTTGCCGTCGATGATGTGTGCGCTCATCGGAACACCACCGTTCGATCCGTGTTGAGAAACACGCGGTGCTCCAGGTGGTATTTGACTGCCCGCGACAGCGCGATGGTTTCGTTATTGCGTCCCGCCGCGACCAGGTCGGCAGGCAGGTAGACGTGATCGACGCGCTGCACTTCCTGCTCGATGATCGGACCTTCATCCAGGTCGCTGGTGACGTAGTGCGCGGTGGCGCCGATCAGCTTCACGCCGCGCTCGTAAGCCTGATGGTAGGGCTTGGCGCCCTTGAAACCCGGCAGAAACGAGTGATGGATATTGATCGCCCGACCCGCCAGTTGCTGGCACAGGTCGTCGGAGAGAATCTGCATGTAGCGCGCCAGCACCACCAGCTCGGTGCCGGTTTCATCGACCACCTTCATCAGTGCGGCTTCCTGCGCGGCCTTGGTTTCCCTGGTCACGGGCAGGTAGATGAAGCGAATACCCTCACGTTCGGCCATCGGTCGTAGATCCAGGTGATTGGAGACGATGGCGGTGATGGTCATGTCCATTTCGCCCTTGTGGTAGCGGTACAGCAGGTCGGTCAGGCAGTGATCGAACTTGCTGACCATCAGCAGCACACGCATCGGCCGGCGCGTGTCGTGCAGCTCCCACTGCATGGCAAAGTCGTTGGCCACCGCGTCGAAGCCGGCTTTCAATTGCTGGATGTCGCCCTCATGACCATCGTTGAAACGAAACACTGCGCGCATGAAAAAAGTGCCGCTGTACTCATCGTCGAACTGGGCCATTTCACCGATGTAGCAGCTGTTGCCAGCCAGGTAGGAGGTCACCGCCGCGACAATGCCGGAGGTCGCCGGGCAGCTGATCTTCAGGATGAAATGGTTCTTCTCGTGTTGCATGGCGTGTCCTCTGAAGGGTGGCGGCAGTTTGGCGCAGGGCTAAAAAGGTCAGATGCAGAGGGTCTGGTTAGCGAATAAAATTCTCTACAGGAATTTAATATTCTTAAAGGCTGTTTTATAGGCGAAAGGAAATCCAGCGTCCAGAGGTTTCTGGAAACTTTGTTTACTAAAGGGAATATGGAGGGGCGAAGCAGCCGGGAGAGCGGAGCTCAGGCTCACGCTCCTGAAGACAGAAAACGCCTGCAGCAGGCGTTTTCCGGAAGCAGGAAGGGGGTTTACTCGTGATGCGCCTCACCAACAAACGTAAGGGAAGTAAACAAGCCGCGTTCGGCGATGTCGGCGTTGTCCTTGACCGGCAGCGTGACCTCGGCCGCGATGATGTTCAGCCCCTCGTTACGCACGATGACGCTGGCCAGACCTTGTGCATCGGTTTCGGCGCTGACGACATCCGGTGCACTGCGGTAATCGCCGATCAGCTTGATACCGGCGGCGGGTTTGCCGTCGATCAGTACGCGCACCGGCAGTGGTTTGCCTGCGCCGACTTTCAAGGGGTCGGTCTGCGGCACGATCACGAAATTCAGTTTGTTGAACGTTGGCAGGTGCGCGCCTTCGGCGTAAATGGCCACGCTGTATTTGAAGGTGTGGATGGAGTCGGTGCCGTTGGGCACCTTGCTGCGGCCCTCGTTGATCCATTGCTTCTCGGCGTTGCGCGTCCACATGCCGTTATCCAGCGCAACGCTCATGACCGCAGGCGGCTTGAGCGGCACCAGACGCGCGTGGTCTTCAAGGCGTTGTACCGTCACCGGGATCATTTTGCCCTGCAGGTCGTAGGCC
>Ga0308164_10000594_pt1 | contig 54486 bp, 53 predicted proteins | sample PhyTR2_FD_201031 | JGI IMG/M metagenome (GOLD analysis project Ga0308164, IMG submission 201031) | Phyllosphere microbial communities from UC Gill Tract Community Farm, Albany, California, United States - DLSLT.R2 | ecosystem: Host-associated > Plants > Phyllosphere > Unclassified | place: USA... | reverse complement strand
GCGGTGCCTGGAAGCCTGGGTCTTCCATCAATTCCCAGGCCGCCAGGTTGATGCCCCAGGCCTTGGACAGGCCTTCCTGGTTGCGGTATTTGTCACGCAGCTGCTTGAGGAAGGCGCGCTTGGCGGGCACGTCGGTGGTCAGCTTCAGCGTGCCCAACGCCAAGGCGTAGCGGGCATGCGGGCTGGCGTCCGGGCCGGCCCAGGCCAGCTCGTTGTCGGCGTAGTAGCCGATCAGCCAAGGGTCTTCACGATGGTCGCGGGCGGCAATGGCCACGGCGCGCTCGGTGGCCATGGCGAAGCGTGGGTCGAACGGGTCGGGCATGCGGCCCCACCAGTCCATGCCGGTGCTGATGCTGGCGTAATCGCCGACGATCGACAGTGGCAAGGTATAAGGCACGCGCTCGGCTTTCTCGAAGCCGGCATCGCTCCAGTTGCCCACGGTGTTGAAGCCCCAGGCCTGAAGGCGGTCAAGGGTGTGGGCCTGCCAGCGCTCGGCATCGAAGGCCGCAGCGGCACAGGCATGCTCGGCGGCGCTGCAAGGCTTGCCGTAGGTGCGCTGCAGGTTGGCGGCATAGAAATCGAACCAGCGGCCGTGGTTGTAGCCCATGCCCTGGGCCGAGCCATTGCCGGTGCGGTCGTCGCGCTGGCCGTAGAAGGCCGCGCCCGGCTCGCCTTCTTTCGGCAGGCTGGCGAACATCCACTCGCGGCCTTCGACGTAGGTACGCTCGTTGTCCGGCGCCACGGCATTCACGCCGAGGGAGTAGAACGGGTGGCCCTCAGGAGTGACCAGATACCAGCGGCCATCGAGCTTCTGGGCGCGGAAATAGCCGGTGGCCTCGAAGGTGGCGCCACCGGTGACGCCTCCGAAGCGGTCCAGGCCGCTTTTGCCGCGCTCGGCCAGCCAGCCCTTGAGCTGTTGCTGCTCCTTGGCTGCTTCGCTTTTCAGCTGTTCGTCGCTGCCGACCTTCTCCGGCCAGCCCTTGCGGGTGAACTGGCCGTAGGCATCGACGATCTGGCTGTAGGCCGCCTTGGTCACGGCATCGCCGGACAGCAGCGCGAGGCGCTCCAGCAGAATGTTTTGCGGCACCTTGGGCTTGTCCAGCGACAAGGTCACCGACGCAACCTGGTCGAGGCTCAGCTCACCGCTGCTGCTGGCCAGCAACGTGCGCTGGCCGTCGTTGACCCAGGGCATCGGCGGCCCGGCGCGCATGCCCTGGCTCGATGCGGAACTGGCTTGCAGGGGGACCACCACCGTCTGGGCCGGCCCGGCGGGCAGGTCGATGCGGCTGGTGAGGGTCTTGCCGTCGGTGCTCTGCACGGTCACGAACAGGGTCAGGGCCCAGTCCATGGCACTCTGAACCCGCAGCGACAAGGCGCTGTTCTGCCGCCAGTCCCACACGCCGGTGGGCGGTGCCAGGCGCAGGCTCGGCTTGTCGGAGGCGCCGAAGGTCACACGGCGCAGCACCTCGCCCTCGGCAGTCTGCTCGGCATTGGCCTGGGGCAGATCGGCGCCTTGCTGGGTGATCTTGACCGTATCGGTCGGCCGCACGAAGTTGAACAGCTGCTGGGCCGTGCCAGCGGGCGCTACGGGCGCTGCGGCGGCAGGCGCTTGCTCGGGTGCGGCGGCTGGTGCCGGCATGGTCGGCGCCGGCTCAGCGGGCGCGGGGCTGTCGGCAGCCTCCGGGGCAGCCAGCACGGGCGTTGCGATCAACAGGGCCAGCACGGCAGGCAGAGTACGGCGCATCATAGACAGTTGTTTCTCCTCGGTGAGGCCGGGCAGGCCTCGACAGCGGTGTGTAGACAGCACACAAGGGCATTCATTGCCCTTCCATGACGTATATAGATAGAGCTGGACTCAGCCGATTTCTCGACGGAATGGCGGCAGCGCATCGAGGATGGCCTTGCCATAGCGCTGGGTCACCACGCGCCGGTCGAGCAGGGTGATGGTGCCGCGGTCCTGTTCGGTTCGCAGCAGGCGGCCGCAGGCCTGGATCAGCTTGAGCGAGGCATCCGGTACAGAGATTTCCATGAACGGATTGCCGCCCCGGGCTTCGATCCATTCGGCGAGCGCCGCTTCGACCGGGTCGTCGGGCACCGAGAACGGAATCTTGGCGATCACCACGTGCTCGCAATAGGCACCGGGCAGGTCGACGCCCTCGGCGAAGCTGGCGAGGCCGAACAGCACGCTGCTTTCGCCGCTGTCCACCCGCGCCTTGTGCTTGTTGAGGGTTTCCTGCTTGGACAGGTTGCCTTGGATGAACACCTGGCGGCGCCAATCGCGGTCCAGGCCGTCGAACACGTCCTGCATCTGCTTGCGCGACGAGAACAGCACCAGCGAACCCCGCGAACCTTCCACCAGCTCCGGCAGATCACGGATGATCGCCGCCGTGTGGGCGGGCACGTCCCGTGGGTCGGCGCGCAGGTCCGGCACCCGCAGCACGCCTGCATCGGCATGGTGGAACGGGCTGGGCACCACGGTGGTGACCGAGGCCTTGGGAATGCCGGCACGCATGCGGAAGCGGTCGAAACGGCCCAGGGCGGTCAAGGTCGCCGAGGTGACCAGGCAGCCGTAGGCGACGTTCCACAGGTTGCGGCGCAGCATGTCGGCAGCCAGGATCGGGCTGGCATTCACTTCGATATCGTATAGCGCGCCGCTTTCGGCCAGGGTCAGCCAGCGGGCCATGGGCACCGAATCTTCCGGGTCTTCGATGGTAAACGCGGTCCACAACTCCCAACTGCCCGATGCCCGGGACAACAAGGTGCCGAACAGCGGGTACCACTCCTCGGCCTGGTGGCTGGCGATGCCGATATTGACCTCGCCCTCCATGCCTTCCTTGAGCAGGTCGGTGAGGCGGGTGAACAGGTCGGTCAGGCGCGAAAAGCCTTTCCTCAACTCGATGCCCATTTCCCGCAGATGGTCGGGAATCACCCCGCCGGCAAAGCGGTGGCGCGGGCGTTCGCGGCCGTCGACGTCTTCGCCCGGTTTGAAATCGGCGATCTGCTCGCAGGCACTGAACATGAACTGTTGCTGGCCCTTGATCTCGCGGGCCAGCTCCGGCACCTGCTCGATCAGCTTGCCCAGGTCGCCGGGCAGTGGGTGCTGGGCCAGCAGCTTGGTCAGGTTGCGGGCAGTCTGCTCGAGCCAGTCGGCGGTGGAACGCAGGCGGCTGTAATGGGCGAAATGGCCGATGGCCTTGTCGGGCAGGTGGTGGCCTTCGTCGAACACGTAGAGGGTGTCGCGCGGGTCGGGCAGCACGGCACCCCCGCCCAAGGCCAGGTCGGCGAGGACCATGTCATGGTTGGTTACAATAACGTCGACCTTGCCCATGCCTTCCCGGGCCTTGTAGAAGGCGCACTGCTGGAAATTCGGGCAATGGCGAGTGGTGCATTGGCTGTGGTCGGTAGTCAGGCGCGCCCAGTGCTGGTCTTCCAAGGCCATGGGCCAGCTGTCGCGATCGCCGTCCCATTTATTGCCGGCAAGCTTCTCGATCATACTGGTGAACAGCTTCTGGCTGGCCTCATCCACTTCGATCTTGAAGCCTTCTTCCTCGAACAACTGGGCCGTGGCGGTTTGTGCGTGGCCTTCTTGCAGCAGCGCGTCGAGCTTGGACAAGCACAGGTAGCGGCCCCGCCCCTTGGCCAGCGCAAAGGTGAAATTCAGCCCGCTGTTCTTCATCAGATCGGGCAGATCCTTGTGCACGATCTGTTCCTGCAAGGCCACGGTGGCGGTGGCGATCACCAGGCGTTTGCCCGCGGCCTTGGCGGCCGGAATGGTCGCCAGGCTATAGGCCACCGTCTTGCCGGTACCGGTGCCCGCTTCCACGGCAACCACGGCCGGGTCGCCGCTGCGGCGGCCTTCGTCGTCGACCTCGATATCACCCAGGACCTTGGCCACCTCGGCGATCATCAAGCGCTGGCCATAGCGCGGCTTGAGGCTCTTGGCTTCGAGGAAACGCGAATAGGCGCCCTGGATCTGGGATTTGAGTGCTGTGCTGATCATGAGTCTTGGGCGCGCAAACCTGTATAAATTTTCAGTGTTTCGGTCAGGGTCGCTATCATACCCCGCCAAACCCGAAACGCCGAACGGAGAAAACCATGCTGACCTTCAACCTCCTCTACACCTTGCATGTGCTGGCGGCCGTGATCTGGGTGGGCGGCATGTTCTTCGCCTGGGTGATCCTGCGGCCCGTGGCGGCTGCGCGGCTGCAAGGGCCGGCGCGGCTGCAGCTGTGGGAAGGAATTTTCCCACGCTTCTTTTCCTGGGTCTGGCTGTGCGTGTCGCTTCTTCCGATCAGCGGCGTGGCCATGCTGCACCTGCGCTACCACGGCTTCGACGGCGCTCCGCGCTATGTGCAGCTGATGATGGGCCTGTACGTGGTGATGGTGGCGCTGTTTCTGCGGGTGCAAGGGCTACAGCTGCCAGCGCTGCGCAAGGCCGTGGCCGCCGAGGACTGGGGCGCGGGGGCCAGCGTGATGGGGCGTATCCGCCTGCTGGTGGGCGCCAACCTGATGCTGGGCATGGCCGTGGTCGCGCTGGGGGCGGCACGGCCGTGGTTTTGAGCGAGCGACTCAGGCGCGGGGAATGGACTGCACGTGGAAGATGCCGGTCAGCAGAATCTGCAAACGGTCGAACCACGGGTGGCTGCGCCCGCGCAAACGACGGTTGAAGCCGATCAGCTCCAGCAGGTGCAGGCCGAGCAGCGCCGCGGCGCCCAGCTGAATCAAGGGCGTGAACGGCTGGCCCAAAGGCACGAACAGATTAACCAGCACCACCCACCAGAACAGCAGGGTGAGCATCTTGCCGAACCACAACATGCCTTTCATGGGCCACCTCGTTTTAATGGATGGGCCCTACCTTAGCGAGAATGGGAATAGTTGCCCAGCGGGCGATGTAATCGGCTGACACCGTCGACGCTGCTGGCCCCATCGCGGGCATCGCCCGCTCCAACAGGAACTCGCAGATCCCCTCGAGCGGGCGATGTCGGCGATGCCGGCGATCTCGCCCATTCCGTTCGAACGGGCGATGCCGGCCGTCTCGCAGATCCCGATCGAGCAGGCGATGCCGGCCGTCTTGCAGATCCCGATCGAGCAGGCGATGCCGGCGATCTCGCACATCCCGTTGGAGCGGGCGATGCCCGCGATGAGGCCAGGCCAAGGATCCCTCTAGCGGCTCAAATGCAACTCCACACGCCGATTCTGCGCCCGGCCCGCGGAAGTCGCGTTATCGGCCACCGGCTCGCTTTCACCCTTGCCCTCGCTGGTCAGCAGGCTGGAAGACACGCCCTTGCCCTCGAGGAACTTGACCACCGCGGCCGCTCGGCGCTCGGAAAGCTTCTGGTTATAGGCATCGGTGCCCACGCTGTCGGTATGCCCGACCACCTTGATGCCCTTGATGTCGCTCTTCTGCAGGTTGACCACCAGATCACTCAGTTCCTGCTGGAACTCGGGCATCAGGTCGGACTTGTCGAAGGCGAACAGCACGTTCTTGGCATCGCTGAGGGTGATCACTTCTTCAGGCGGTGGCGTGACGCTCGGTGGCGCTTCCGGCGCCTTGGCCGGATAAACCGGCAGCGGGCAGCCATTGGCCATACTCACTGGCGTGCCTTTGGGCGTGCCCTTGCAACGGTCACGACGGTCGAACACCCCGTCGCCGTCTTCGTCGCCATCATGGGCGAAACAGATCAGCCCACCGGCCAGCGCCCCCAGCGCCGCGCCGCCCCCGGCCCAAGCCCCACTTTCGATGGCGCCGAGGCCACCGCCGACCAAGCCACCCACTACGCTACAAATAGGCCAGTTCCTCTGGTTGAGCGGTGCACTGCCATCACTGTGGGTGGTCATTGCGCAACCCGAAAGAACACTGCTGACCAGAAGAACGGGGATGAAACCCCGCGAGAGATTTCTCATCGTCTTACTCCTGGTAGAGACCGGCCGATGCCGGTTCATCAGCAGTAAAGCCTGTGCCGCGCCAGAGCACAAGTGCCCTGCAAGCTAAAGCCTGCAAGGGCTGCAGAAAAATCAAGAGGTGAAAAAAGTTCCGTTGAAAAAGGCCCTATTTTGCCTCCGAGCACGCTCGCCACTAGGCCAGGAGGCGCGAGGCGGATAGTCTTGTCGTTCTGATCGAGGATGAACCATGACCCAAGGCTTTTCCACGCGCACACCGCAACAGGCGCTGGCGGCGCTACTTGACCAGCAGGCCCCCGCGCAGCTGCTGGTAGTCGGTGCCGGGCAATTTCCCGCGCTAGAGGCCTATGCCACCGCGCACGGCGACTCGCACATCGCTACCTGCCCACCAGGCCCGCTGCCCGCCGAGCTGGCCAGCCAGCGCTTCGACCTGGCCGTGGTGGTCGACTGCCTCGAGCACCTGCCCAAGCGCGACGGCCTGCAATTGCTGGGCGGCATCCGCAACCTCAACGCCAGCCGCATCGCCGTGCTGGTAGACCTGGCCGCCAGCGGCTGGGGCGACACGGATTTCTACTCCCTGGCCCTCCAGGCCAACGAGCGCTTCGAACGCGACGGCCAAGTGCTGACGCTGTTCACCTATGATCTACGGGAATACAAACAGGTACCGGACTGGCTCAATGCCAAGTTCTGGGCCAACCCGCAAAACTTCGGCAAATACTGGTGGTAGCCCTATGAGCACGGCGATCTGCCCTTGCGGCAGCGGCAACCTGTTGAACGCCTGCTGCGGCCACTACCACGACGGCCACCCGGCGCCAGACGCCCGCACCCTTATGCGCTCGCGGTACAGCGCCTACGTGCTGGGCCACATCGATTACCTGCTGGGCACCACCCTGCCCGCCCAGCAGGCCGGCCTGGACCGTGCCGCCATCGAGCAATGGAGCGCGCAAAGCACCTGGCTGGGACTGGAAGTGGAAAGCGCGGAAGTGTTCGGCGGCCAGCCCGAACATGCCTTTGTGACCTTCGTGGCCCGTTGGCACGACAACGGCGGCGAGCACAGCCACCGCGAGCGCTCGGCCTTCGTACAGAACGAGGGCCGCTGGTACTTCATCGACCCGACGGTGGCGCTCAAGGCCACCCGCAACGATCCCTGCCCCTGTGGCAGCGGGCAGAAGTTCAAGAAGTGCTGCTCGGCCTACCTCAGCCAATAATCTTCAAGTGCGACGTATCCGGCGGCGGCCCCGCGGGCGGTGCCTTGGCCTGCCCCAGGTCGCTGCCCGCCGGCGCCAGGCTCATCTGGCTGAGGTCCAGCGCAGGCGGCGCCACCGGCGCACTGGGCGGCTGCATCTCGGCGCCGACTTCGGCGATGGCGTAATCCGGTGCATCCACCTCGGTGAACGCCGCCATGTACACATCCCGCGGTTCGACCACGGCGCGGCCGACAGGGGGTGGCGCTTGCGGCGCCGGGGCCATCTCGATTTCCTCGATCACGGTGCTGGTGTCGATCACATAGGCGTAGGCGCCCGCGCGCTCGAGGCTGGAGCGGTATTTTTCCGCGCCCGCGGCATCGAGGTTGTTCTTGAGCACCAGCCGGCGCCCGGAAAACAGCAGCGCGATACGCTGCTCGTCGGCCTGGAACAAGCGCGCCAGGTTGGCCTTGACCACCTCCAGCTGCGCACCGGGCTGCAGCTCTCCGGTGAAGACGATTTCGTAGACGCCCATGGCGTTTCTCCCGACTGGGCAACAAAAAGCGAGTATGCCACAAGGCCTTGGCCCCACAACTGGCGCTTGCCCTTGGCCCCGTGGTTGTTAGACTGCTGGCCAGAGGGAATCACCGATGAGCTACTGGCCGCACCCGACACGGATATTCTGCCTGGCCCTGCTGCTCAGCCTGAGCGGCTGCTCGTCGTGGTTCACCAGTGACTATCGCGACCCGCAAGTGCACCTGGTCAACGTCGAAGTGGTCAAGGCCAAGATGCTGGAGCAGCGCTTCATGCTGCGCTTCAGCATAGACAACCCCAACAGCGGCAAGCTGCGGGTGCGCGGGTTGATCTACCGGGTCAGCCTGGGCGGCATCCTGCTGGCCGAAGGCGAAGCCGACGACTGGTTCACCGTGGCCGGCCACAGCAAGGAATACTACGAGATTCCCATCCGCACCAACCTGTGGGAACACCTGCGCGACCTGGCGAAAATCCTCAAGCACAAGGACCGGCCCGTGCCCTACCTGCTGCAGGGCGAGCTGAAGACCGGAATATTCTTCCGACGAGGCCTGCGTTTGGACCGCAGTGGTGAGATAATTCCCGGCGATTTTATTCCGGAGTGACCGCAATGACCCAGCAACCCCATGTCCATGGCCCCGACTGCAACCACGACCATGACCATGATCATCACGCCCATGATCACGACCATGGCCACGTGCACGGCCCGCACTGCAACCACGCCCCCCAGGAGCCGGTGCGCAACGCCTTGAAGGAAATCGGCCGCAACGATCCCTGCCCTTGCGGCAGCGCCAAGAAGTTCAAGAAGTGCCACGGCGCTTGATTTGAACCGGCTTGGGGCATCGTTTCGCCCGCTCCGGCCCCATCGCGGGCTCTCGCCCGCTCGAACAGATACGCGTATCCCTGTTGGAGCGGGCGAGAGCCCGCGATGAGGGCCGCACAGTCACCCAACATTCCCCGCAACCAGCCCATTGAATTCCCCATCCTCGCCCGCATCTCAACAGGTAGACCTACCCCTTCCCTGGAGCGCGGCAATGATCGACCTGTACTACTGGACCACCCCCAACGGCCACAAGATCCCGCTGTTTCTTGAAGAAGCCGGCCTGCCGTACACCGTGCACCCCATCAATATCAGCAAGAACGAGCAGTTCGCGCCCGACTTCCTGAAGATCTCCCCGAACAACCGCATCCCGGCCATCGTCGACCAGGCCCCCAGTGACGGCGGCGCGCCGATCTCCCTGTTCGAATCCGGCGCTATCCTGCTGTACCTCGCCGAGAAAACCGGCCAGTTCCTGCCCAAGGACCTGCGCCAGCGCGAAGAAGTGCTGCAATGGCTGTTCTGGCAAATGGGCGGCCTGGGGCCGATGGCTGGGCAGAATCATCACTTCAACCGCTTCGCACCCGAGAAGCTGCCGTACGCCATGAAGCGCTATATCGACGAGACCGCGCGGCTGTATGGCGTGCTCGACAAACGCCTGGCCGACCGACCGTTCGTCGCCGGGACCGAGTACAGCATCGCCGACATGGCCATCTACCCCTGGATCGTTTCCCACGAGTGGCAGTCGCAGAACCTCGACGACTTCCCCCACCTGCAGCGCTGGTTCAACGCCATCAAGGCCCGCCCCGCCACCGTGCGCGCCTATGCCTGGGTCGCCAAGATCAACCCGCCCAAGCCCTGAAGCCTGCAGCCATGGCAGAAGGGGCCAGGTGAAAATAAACACCCCGCCCCCGCTTGCGTGGCGTCGATGCGCTCACTAACGTAGCGCCTTTCCGACGCCAGACCCGCAGGAGCTTCGCCCATGGCCTCGTCCGCCCGCCTTCGTTTCATTCCCACACTCAGCTGCGCCGCGGCCGTTACCGCGTTGCTGAGCCTGGCCGGTTGCCAGGGCTGGCTCGAGGACCGCTATGCTTCCAGCGTGCCGCCCACCTCCGGGGTGCAGCCGCTCACCGGGCTGGCACAGAACGTGTCGGTGCGCCGCAACCGCCTGGGCATGCCGCTGATCGAGAGCAACACCTTCCACGACGCGTTGTTCGCGTTGGGCTACGTGCATGCCAGCGACCGCATCAGCCAGATGGTCGGCATGCGCCTGCTGGCCCAGGGGCGGCTGGCGGAAATGGCCGGCCCGGGTGTGCTCGACGTCGACCGCTTCATGCGTACCGTGAACCTCAAGCGCCGCGCCGACGAGCTGTATGCCGCCGCCTCGCCGCGGCTCAAGCGCTTCTTCGAAGTCTACGCGCGGGGCGTCAACGCCTACCTGTTCCGCTACCGCGACAACCTGCCGATGGACCTCGCCCAGGCCGACTACAAGCCGGAATACTGGAAGCCCGAGGATTCGGCGCTGATCTTCTGCCTGATCAACTTCAACCTCTCGGTGAACCTGCGCGAGGAAATCAATTCCCTGGTGCTGGCGCAGAAAGTCGGTGCCGACAAGCTCGCGTGGCTGCTGCCGACCTACCCGGACGAAGCCCTGCCGTTCGACGAAGCCGCCAAGCTCAAGGGCCTCAACCTGGGCGGCCAGTTGGCCAGCCTTGGCAGCCTCGACAAGGTGGTGGCGCAGCTCGCCGACTTCAGCATGGCCGGCGTCGCCGCCTCCAACAACTGGGCCATCGCGCCGTCCCATAGCCGCAGTGGCAAGAGCCTGTTCGCCAACGACACTCACCTGCCCATCTCCCTGCCGTCGGCCTGGAGCTACGTGCAGATCAGCGCGCCGAAGTACCAGGCCGCCGGGGTTTCCATCGCCGGCGTGCCGGCGGTGGTGGCTGGCTTCAACGGCAAGGTCGCCTGGGGCATGACCATGGTCATGGGCGACAACCAGGACCTGTTCCTCGAGAAGCTCAAGCGCGAGGGCAACCGCCTGATGTACCAGGTCGACGGCAAATGGCAGCCGGCCACGGTGCGCAACGAAACCTATTTCATCAAGGGCCAGAAACCGATCCGCGAGGCGGTATATGAAACCCGCCACGGCCCGCTGCTCAACGGCGCCCTCGGCGAGCAGCGCACGGACCTGCAACCGGCCGCCTTCAACAGCGGCTACGGCCTGGCCCTGCAGACCCCGGACTTCAAGGACGACAAGAGCCTCGACGCGTTCTTCGACCTGTCGCGCGCGCAGAACGTCGAAGACGCCTCCGAAGCCAGCCGGCAGATTCGCGCCGCCGCGCTGAACCTGGTCTACGCCGACGCCCAGCACATCGGCTGGCAGGTCACCGGCCGCTACCCGAACCGCAAGGACGGCCTGGGCCTGGTGCCGTCGCCGGGCTGGGACTCGCGCTACGACTGGGACGGCTATGCCGACCCGATGCTGCACCCCTATGACCAGGACCCGCCGCAGGGCTGGCTGGGCACCGCCAACCAGCGCACCATCGGCAAGGGCTATGGCATGCAGCTGTCCAATTCCTGGTACTACCCGGAGCGCAGCGAGCGCCTGGCGCAGCTGGCCAGCGCCACCCAGCAGGACAGCCGCAGCATGATCGCCATGCAGTACGACCAGACCACCACCTTCGCCGACAAGCTGAAGAAGATGTTCGAGGCGCCCGGCATGGCCAAGCCGCTCAAGCAGGCCATCGACGCCCTGCCCGAGGCCGACCGCGCCAAGGCCCGCGAGGCCTACACGCGGCTGATGGCCTTCGACGGCCGCCTCAGCCCCACCTCCGCCGACGCGGCGCTGTACGAGCTGTTCCTGCAGGAAAGCGCCAAGCAGATCTTCCTCGACGAGCTGGGCCCGGAAGACAGCCCCACCTGGAAGGCCTTCGTCGCCAACGCCGACCTTTCCTACTCGGCCCAGGCCGACCACCTGCTGGGCCGCGAGGACAGCCCCTTCTGGGACGACATCCGCACCCCGCAGAAGGAAGACAAGCCGACCATCCTCGCCCGCAGCCTGGCCGCGGCGGTGACCGCTGGCGACAACCAGCTGGGCGGCGATCGCAAGGCCTGGCAGTGGGGCAAGTTGCACACCTACAGCTTCAAGTCCGACGGCAGCAAGCTGGCGCCCATGCTCGACGCCAGCCAGCGCCTGGGCCTGAGCGCAGCCAGCAGCACCCTGGACCGCGGGCCTTATCCGGCGGGCGGCGACCACACCACGCTGAATGCTTCGGCGTACCACTGGGGCGGTGCGAACTTCGACACCTTCCTGATCCCGGCGATGCGCATCATCGTCGACTTCGGGCAGAACGAACCGATGATGGGGCTCAACAGCACCGGCCAGTCCGGCAACCCTGCCAGCCCGCATTACGCTGACGGGATCGAGGCGTGGATGAAGGCCCAGTACGTGCCGTTCCCGATGCAGCGGCAGAACTTCGATCGCGCTTATGGGACGCAGCGGTTGACGTTGGTGCCGGGGAAGTAAGCTTCACCTCGGCGCCGGCCGCTTCAACAGGGCCGTTCAGGCCGCACGCGGGGAGTAGGAGCTGGCGCAGCCTGCGAGCTTTTCAGTAATCATACCGCCGCCAAAAGCTCGCAGGCTTGCGCCAGCTCCTACCCCGACCGCATTTCACCCTGCAATTGGTGTTGTGAACACGGTCGCGGTAGGAGCGGCCTTGGCTGCGAGCTTGGCGTAGTCGGGCTCGCCACAGATGTCGGCAGACAGTTGCCCCACCCCATCCGCGCACGCCTCGGGAATTGGGCTGAACTTCACCTCTTGCGTCGCCCTCGAAACTGACAAGCCCCTCCACCCCGGCCTGCCCATGGACCTTGTCATCGCCCGCCCCGAAGGCCTTTACTGCCCCGCCGGCGACTTCTACATCGACCCCTGGCGCCCGGTGCCGCGCTCGATCATCACCCACGGCCATGGCGACCACGCCCGTACCGGCAACGGCCACTATCTGGCCGCCAGCCCCGGCGCTGGCATCCTGCGCGCACGGTTGGGCCAGGACATCGCCCTGCAAACCCTCGACTACGGCGAGCGCCTGGTGCACCACGGCGTGACCCTGAGTTTCCACCCCGCCGGCCACGTGCTCGGCTCGGCCCAGGTGCGCCTGGAATACCGCGGCGAGGTGTGGGTGGCTTCAGGCGACTACAAGGTCGAGGCCGACGGCACCTGCGCGCCGTTCGAACCGGTACGCTGCCACACCTTCATCACCGAATCGACCTTCGGCCTGCCCATCTACCGCTGGCAGCCCCAGGCCGAGATCTTCGCCGAAGTGAACCAGTGGTGGCGCGAGAACGCGGCGCTTGGCAAGGCCAGCGTGCTGTTTTGCTATGCCTTCGGCAAGGCCCAGCGGCTGCTGCATGCGCTGGACCCGAGCATCGGCGCCATTCTCTGCCACGGCGCCGTGGAGCCGCTCAACCGGGTGTACCGCGAAGGCGGCGTGTACCTGCCCGAGACCCAGTACGCCGGCGACTTCAAAAAGACCGACCCGGCCCTGCGCAGCGCCTTGATTCTGGCCCCGCCCTCAGCCGGCGGCAGTACCTGGATGCGCCGCTTCGGCGACTACAGCGACGCCTTCGCCAGCGGCTGGATGCGCCTGCGCGGCAGCCGTCGGCGCCGGGGTGTGGACCGCGGTTTCATCCTCTCTGACCATGCCGACTGGCCGGGGCTGCTGTGGGCCATCGAGCAGACCGGGGCCGAACGGGTGATGGTCACCCATGGCTCGGTGAATGTGCTGGTGCGCTACCTGCGCGAGCAGCGCGGGCTGGATGCCCAAGGGTTCGTCACCGAGTACGGGGATGAGGACGAGGGCGATGGCGCGGCGGCTGAATCGCCTCAAGGCGGGGCAAACGTTGACGCCTCGGGTCGTGCCCATGACCCTGCCGAGGCAGCCGAAGACCTGGACGCAGCCAGCGCCAAGCAGGCGCACGCTGATGCCCTTGCACCCCCGGCGCGCGCCTCATGAAAGCCTTCGCCGCCCTCTACGCCGACCTTGACGCCACCACCTCCAGCAACGCCAAGCTGCAGGCCATGCAAGCCTACTTCCGCGCCGCCACAGCGCAAGACGCCGCCTGGGCCGTGTACTTCCTGGCCGGCGGCCGCCCACGGCAACTGGTGCCCACCCGCCTGCTCAGGGAACTGGCCACCGAACTGTCGGGCCTGCCGCAATGGCTGTTCGAGGAAAGCTACCAGGCCGTCGGCGACCTCGCCGAAACCGTCTCTCTGGTCCTCCCGGAAAACCTCCACAGCGCTGAACAGGGCCTGGCCTGGTGGCTCGAAGAAGCCCTGCTGCCCCTGCGCGGCCTGCCCCCGGAAACCCTGCGCGAGCGCTTGCCGCCCTTGTGGGCGCAACTGGACCAGCAAAGCCTGATGGTCTGCCTGAAACTCATCACCGGCAGCTTTCGCGTCGGCGTCTCCAAGCTGCTGGTCACTCGCGCCCTGGCGCAGCTTGCAGAGCTGGATAGCAAGCGCGTGGCCCAGCGCTTGGTGGGCTACACCGACCTGTCCCACCGCCCCACCGCCGCCGGCTACCTGAAACTCATCGCCGCCGAATCCAGCGACGAACACGCCCAGCGCGGCGGCCAGCCCTACCCATTCTTCCTCGCCCATGCCCAACAGGCCCCGGTCGACCAGTTCGAGACGCTGCTGGGACCCTGCAGCGATTGGCAGGTGGAATGGAAGTGGGACGGCATCCGCGCGCAACTGGTCAAGCGCGAAGGCCGCCTGTGGATCTGGTCCCGAGGCGAGGAGCTGGTGACTGATCGCTTCCCCGAGCTGCACGTGCTCGGGGCGAGCCTGCCCGATGGCACGGTGATCGACGGCGAGATCGTGGTCTGGAAGCAACCCGCTGGAAGCCCATCACAAGTATTCACCCTCGAAGCCGACAATCCCTCTGCCGCCAGCGAAGACGCCCCCGCCGTGCAACCCTTCGCCCTGCTGCAGCAACGCATCGGCCGCAAGACCCTGAGCAAGAAACTGCTGGAAGACGTGCCCGTAGTGTTACTGGCCTACGACCTGCTGGAACAAGGCGGCCACGACCTGCGCAACGCCCCGCAATGGCAGCGCCGCACGGCCCTGGAGCAGCTGGTGGGCGGCCAAGCGCAGCCGGTGTTACGGCTGTCGCCGCTGCTGCACGGTAACACTTGGGCCGACCTCGCCCAGCAACGCGAAGCCTCGCGCCGCCTAGGGGTCGAAGGGATGATGCTCAAGGCCCGCGAAGCGCTCTACGGCGTGGGCCGCACCAAGGACATGGGGGTGTGGTGGAAGTGGAAAGTCGACCCCTTCAGCGTCGACGCCGTGCTCATCTACGCCCAGGCCGGCCATGGCCGCCGCGCCAGCCTGTACAGCGACTACACTTTCGCCGTGTGGGACGGCCCCGAGGGCAGTTCCGAGCGCAATCTGGTGCCCTTCGCCAAGGCCTATTCCGGCCTCACCGACGAGGAAATGCGCCAGGTTGACGGGATTATCCGCAAGACCACGGTCGAGAAATTCGGCCCCGTACGCAGCGTCACGCCGACACTGGTATTCGAGCTGGGCTTCGAGGGCATCGCCCTGTCCAAGCGCCACAAGAGCGGAATCGCCGTGCGTTTCCCGCGAATGCTGCGCTGGCGGCGCGACAAGCCGGTGGCTGAGGCCGACAGTCTCGAAACGTTACAAGAGCTGTTGAGTTGAAGGAGGGGAAGCACCACAATGGCGCACGTTTTAACCGGCGCACCCTTTAGTGCACCGATATATACAGGCGCATACCTGTCAAAAAATTCATTCGGTCGAAACTGCGACGAAAAGCAATTCCGAAGCGCCGTAGCCCCTGTGGCATCCGGGACTATGGTGCGAATATTGCTATCACCATGATGTCTGGCACTTGCCGGTAACAGAACTCGCGTGCTTGCACGTAATTTTGGTTTTCAAGGACCGCACAATGAAAAAAGCATTGCTGACCCTCTCTGCACTGGCGCTCTGTCTGTCTGCCGGTAGCGCGCTGGCCGCCAAGGAATACAAGGAGCTGCGCTTCGGGGTCGATCCATCCTACGCACCGTTCGAATCCAAGGCCGCCGACGGCAGCCTGGTAGGCTTCGACATCGACCTGGGCAACGCCATCTGCTCCGAGCTGAAGGTCAAGTGCAAATGGGTTGAAAGCGACTTCGACGGCATGATCCCAGGCCTGAACGCCAACAAGTTCGACGGCGTGATCTCCTCCATGACCGTGACCGAAGCCCGCGAGAAAGCCATCATCTTCTCCAACGAGCTGTTCTCCGGCCCGACCGCCCTGGTGTTCAAAAAGGGTGCAACCATCACCACCGACGTCGCTTCGCTGAAAGGCAAGACCGTGGGCTACGAGCAAGGCACCATCCAGGAAGCCTACGCCAAGGCCATCCTCGACAAGGCCGGCGTGAAAACCCAGGCCTACGCCAACCAGGACCAGGTCTACGCCGACCTCGTTTCCGGCCGCCTCGACGCTTCCGTGCAAGACATGCTGCAAGCCGAGCTGGGCTTCCTGAAGTCGCCACAAGGCGCTGGCTATGAAGTCAGCAAGCCGATCGACGACCCACTGCTGCCCTCCAAGACCGCAGTCGGCATCAAGAAAGGCAACACCGACCTCCAGGCGCTGATCAACAAGGGCCTGGAAGCCATGCACAAAGACGGTACCTACGCCAAGATCCAGACCAAGCACTTCGGTGACCTGAACCTGTACAGCGGCAAGTAAGCGCGACACCCAGTACCAACGCCCGCGCCTCACGAGGGAGCGGGCGTTTTATCGACCGCAAAAGGTTTGATACATGCTCGATTCCCTGTTGCAAACCCTGGGGCTCTCCTCGCTCAGCTTGAAAGGCTTCGGCCCGCTGCTGCTTGAAGGCACCTGGATGACCGTCAAACTCGCGGTGTTGTCGTTGCTGGTGAGCGTACTGCTCGGCCTCATCGGCGCCAGCGCCAAGCTCTCCAGCGCCAAGGCCGTGCGCATCCCGGCCCAGGTGTACACCACGCTGATTCGCGGTGTGCCCGACCTGGTGCTGATGCTGCTGATTTTCTACAGCCTGCAGACCTGGCTCTCCAACCTGACCGACGCCCTGGGCTGGGACTACATCGAGATCGACCCCTTCGCCGCCGGGGTGATTACCCTGGGCTTTATCTACGGCGCCTATTTCACCGAGACCTTCCGCGGCGCCATCCTTGCGGTGCCGCGCGGCCAGGTCGAGGCCGCCACCGCCTACGGGCTCAAGCGTGGCCAGCGGTTCCGCTACGTGATCTTCCCGCAGATGATGCGCTACGCCCTGCCGGGCATCGGCAACAACTGGCAGGTGATGCTCAAGGCCACCGCGCTGGTGTCGCTGATCGGCCTGGCCGACCTGGTGAAGAATGCTCAGGACGCCGGCAAGAGCACCTATCAGCTGTTCTACTTCCTGGTACTGGCAGCGCTTATCTACCTGCTGATCACCAGTGCCTCCAACATTGTCTTGCGCCGCCTGGAGCGCCGCTACAGCGCCGGTACCCGTGAGGCCATCCGATGATCGAACTCCTGCAAGACTACTGGAAACCGTTCCTCTACACCGACGGCGTCAACATCACCGGCCTGGCCATGACCATGTGGCTGCTCAGCGCGTCGATCTTCATCGGCTTCTTCCTGTCGATCCCACTGTCCATCGCCCGTGTCTCGCCGACCTTCTACGTACGCTGGCCGGTGCAGTTCTACACCTACATTTTCCGCGGCACGCCGCTGTATATCCAGTTGCTGATCTGCTACACCGGCATCTACAGCCTGCAGGTGGTACGCGACCAGGCCGTGCTGGGGCCGTTCTTTCGCGACGCGATGAACTGCACCTTGCTGGCCTTCGCCCTGAACACCTGCGCCTACACCACGGAGATCTTCGCCGGGGCCATCCGCAACATGAACCACGGCGAAGTGGAAGCGGCCAAGGCCTACGGGCTGCGTGGCTGGAAACTCTACGCGTACGTGATCATGCCCTCGGCCCTGCGTCGTTCGCTGCCGTACTACAGCAACGAAGTGATCCTGATGCTGCACTCCACTACGGTGGCGTTCACGGCGACCATTCCCGACATTCTCAAGGTTGCGCGGGACGCCAACTCGGCGACCTTCATGACCTTCCAGTCGTTCGGCATCGCCGCCCTTATCTACTTGGCCATCACCTTTACCCTGGTCGGCCTCTTCCGCCTGGCTGAGCGGCGCTGGCTGGCCTTTCTCGGCCCGGCGCACTAGGACATCCCATGGAACATCGTACCCACGAGCTGCTGGCCCCGTTACCGGGCACCGCGCGGCAGATCCACAGCTTCCACTTCGCCCCCGAGGCCGCCGCCGCGGGCAAGATCTACATCCAGTCGTCCCTGCATGCCGACGAGCTGCCTGGCATGCTGGTGGCCTGGCACCTCAAGCAGCGCCTCACCGAGCTGGAAGCCGAAGGCCGCCTGCGCCGCGAGATCGTGCTGGTGCCCGTGGCCAACCCGGTGGGCCTGGAGCAGGTGCTGATGGACACCCCCCTGGGGCGCTACCAGCTGGAAAGCGGGCAGAATTTCAACCGCTGGTTCGTCGACCTCAGCGAGGCCGTGGGTGATGCCGTCGAGTCGCAGCTCAACGACGATCCGCAGCACAACGCCGCCCTGATCCGCGCCGAACTGCTGGCCGCCCTCGGCCGCGAAGCGCCGCGCACTCAGCTGCAATCCATGCGCCTGACCTTGCAACGGCTGGCCTGCGACGCGGAAATGGTGCTCGACCTGCACTGCGACTTCGAAGCCGTGGAACACCTGTACACCACGCCCGAGGCCTGGCCCCAGGTCGAGCCGCTGTCGCGCTACCTGGGCGTGCACGCCAGCCTGCTGGCGACCGATTCCGGCGGCCAATCGTTCGACGAATGCTTCACCTTGGTGTGGTGGAAGCTGCAGCAGCGTTTCGGCGAGCGCTTCGCCATTCCCCAGGGCAGCTTCTCGGTCACCGTCGAGCTGCGCGGCCAAAGCCAGGTCACCCACCCGCTGGCGATCACCGACTGCAAGGCGATCCTCGATTACCTCAGCCATTACGGCGCGATCGATGGCGCCGTCGATCCGCTGCCGGAACTGCTGCAGCCGGCCACGCCGCTGGCCGCGGTTGAGCCGGTAAGCACCCCGGCCGGCGGCCTGCTGGTGTTCCTCGCGGTGCCAGGCGACTACCTCGAAGCGGGCAGCCTGATCGCCGAAGTGATCGACCCCATCACGGACCAGATCACCCCGGTTCGCAATACCCAGCCGGGCCTGATGTACGCCCGCTCGCTGCGCCGCATGGCCACCGCTGGCATGGTCGTCGCCCATGTCGCCGGGCGTGAAGCCTACCGCAGCGGCTACCTACTTTCTCCTTGAGGACTGCGTTCGCATGTACAAACTGACAATCGACGGCCTGCACAAGAGCTACGGCGACAACAAGGTGCTCAAGGGCGTGTCGCTGAAGGCCAAGACGGGCGACGTGATCAGCCTGATCGGCGCCAGTGGCTCGGGCAAGAGTACGTTCCTGCGCTGCATCAACTTCCTGGAAACGCCGAACGACGGTGCCATGAGCCTGGACGGCAAGCAGATCCGCATGGTCAGCGACGCCAACGGCATGCGCGTCGCCGATGCCGACGAGCTGCAACGCATTCGCACGCGCCTGGCCATGGTGTTCCAGCACTTCAACCTGTGGAGCCACATGAGCGTGCTGGAGAACATCACCATGGCCCCGCGCCGGGTGCTGGGCGTCAGCAAGCAGGAAGCCGAAGACCGCGCGCGCCGCTACCTGGACAAGGTCGGCCTGCCGGCGCGGGTCGCCGAGCAGTATCCGGCGTTCCTCTCCGGTGGCCAGCAGCAGCGCGTGGCGATTGCCCGGGCGCTGGCCATGGAGCCGGAAATCATGCTGTTCGACGAGCCGACCTCGGCCCTCGACCCGGAGCTGGTAGGTGAAGTGCTGAAGGTGATCCAGTCGCTGGCCGAAGAAGGCCGCACCATGATCATGGTCACCCACGAGATGAGCTTCGCGCGCCAGGTGTCCAGCCAGATCATGTTCCTGCACCAGGGCCTGGTGGAAGAGCACGGCGAGCCGGCTGACGTGCTGGGCAACCCGAAAAGCGAGCGCCTGCGCCAGTTCCTCAGCGGAAATTTGAAGTAGTTCATATTGGGCCAGGCTTGCGGGCCTCATCGCGGGCATCGCCCGCTCCAACGGGTATCAGGTGCGCCCCGGTAGAGCGGGCGACGCCCGCGATAAGGCCCGCAAGCCGTACGCAGCGCAACTATCACCCCCCACCCAAGGTCTGTGAACTATCCCTACAGGAGTTCACCGCCCCGGCATGCCGTCTCCCCGCGATTTCGCCAAACACTGGTTCGCCGCCCGCGGCTGGAAGCCTTTCGCCTTCCAGAAAGAAGTGTGGAGCGCGGTGCAGCGCGGCGAATCCGGGTTGCTGCACGCCAACACCGGGGCCGGCAAAACCTACGCACTCTGGTTCGCGGCGCTGCGGCACCTGGCGCCCTCTCCCGCTAAACCCCTTGATCCCTTGGCCAAGCCCAAGCGCAAACCCGCCACCGCGCCCATCACCGTGCTGTGGATCACGCCCATGCGTGCCCTGGCCGCCGACACCCTGCGCGCCCTGCAAGGCCCCCTCGATGAATTGCAGATGCCCTGGAGCCTGGGCCTGCGCACCGGCGACACCGGCAGCAGCGAACGCGCCCGGCAAAGCCGGCGGCTGCCCACGGCGCTGGTCACCACCCCGGAAAGCCTGACCCTGCTGCTGACCCGCGAAAACGCCGCCAGCGAACTGGCCAGCATACGCATGGTAGTGGTCGACGAATGGCACGAGCTGATTGGCAACAAGCGTGGCGTGCAACTGCAATTGGCCCTGGCACGTTTGCGGCGCTGGCAGCCGGGGCTGATCGTGTGGGGCATTTCCGCCACCCTTGGCAACCAGGCCGAGGCCCAGCAGGTGTTGTTGCCCGATGGCCAGGGCGTGAGCGTGCAGGGCGAGAACAGCAAGACGCTGATCGTGGATACGCTGATTCCCGAGACCATCGAGCGCTTTCCCTGGGCCGGGCACATGGGCCTGCGCATGCTCAAGCCGGTGATCGCCGAGGTCGAGAGCAGCGGCAGTTGCCTGATCTTCACCAATACCCGCGCCCAGGCTGAGGTCTGGTACCAGGCCATGCTCGAGGCCCGCCCGGACTGGGCAGGGTTGATAGCCCTGCACCACAGTTCGCTGGCCCGGGAGACCCGAGACTGGGTGGAGCGGGCCTTGAAAGAGGGGCAGCTGCGCGCCGTGGTCTGCACGTCGAGCCTCGACCTGGGGGTGGATTTCCTGCCCGTGGAACGGGTGCTGCAGATCGGCTCGGCCAAGGGCGTGGCGCGGCTGATGCAGCGCGCCGGGCGCTCGGGGCATGCTCCGGGCCGCCCTTCGCGCGTCACCTTGGTACCCACCCACAGCCTGGAACTGGTAGAGGCCGCCGCGGCCCACGACGCGGTGGCCGCACGCCACATCGAACCGCGCCATTCGCCGCGCAAGCCGCTGGACGTGCTGGTGCAACACCTGGTGAGCATGGCCCTGGGCGGCGGCTTCGAGCCTGCGCAATTGCTGAGCGAAGTGCGCAGCACCTGGGCCTACCGTGACCTCAGCGATGACGAATGGGCCTGGGCGCTGGCCTTCGTGCGCCACGGCGGCCACTCCCTCACAGCCTATCCCGACTACCAGCGCGTGGCGCCCGACGAGCACGGCCGCTGGCGCGTGCCCGACGCCCGCCTGGCGCGCCGCCACCGCATGGGCGTGGGCACCATCGTCAGCGACGCCAGCCTGCAGCTGAAATTCTGGAGCAAGGGCGGTGGCGGCCGCACCTTGGGGAGCGTGGAGGAAGGTTTCATCGCCCGCTTGCGCCCAGGTGACGGCTTCCTGTTCGCCGGCCGCCTGCTGGAACTGGTGCGGGTAGAAAACATGACCGCCTATGTCAAACGCTCGACCGCGCGCAAACCGGCGGTGCCGCGCTGGAATGGCGGGCGCATGCCGCTGTCCAGCGAACTGGCCGACGCCGTGGTCGAGCAACTGGGCGCCGCCGCCCGCGGAGAATACCGCAGCGCGACGATGCAGGCCGTGCGGCCACTGCTGGAAGTGCAGGCCCAAGGCTCGGCGCTGCCCACTGAGCACAGCGTACTGGCCGAAACGCTGAAATCACGGGAAGGCTGGCATCTGTTTCTCTACCCCTTCGCCGGGCGCCAGGTGCATCTGGGCCTGGCCAGCCTGCTGGCGTGGCGCTTGAGCCACCGGGAGCCGCTGAGCTTCTCCATCGCCGTGAATGATTACGGCCTGGAATTGCTCAGCCCCAGCGCCGTGGACTGGGACCAGGCGCTGCAAGGCGACTGGCTGAGCCCGGACAACCTACTGCACGACGTACTGGCCAGCCTGAATGCAGGCGAACTGGCGTTGCGACGCTTTCGCGAGATTGCGCGGATTTCCGGGCTGGTGTTCGGCGGCTACCCCGGCGCGCAGAAAAGCACGCGCCAGGTGCAGGCGTCGAGCGGGCTGTTCTTTGAAGTGTTCAAGCAATATGACGCCGGTAACCTGTTGCTCGGGCAGGCGCAGGAGGAAGTGCTGTACCAGGAGCTGGATGTCGCGCATTTGCACGCCTGTCTGCAGCGCATGCAGCAACGGCGCCTCGACCTGCATGCGATCAAGCGCCCGACGCCCTTGGCGTTTCCGCTGATGGTGGAGCGCTTTCGCGAGAGCCTCAGCTCGGAAAAACTCGCTGACCGTATTCAGCGTATGGTTCAGGATCTGGAAAAAGCCGCCGGCACGCAGGAGCCCCGATGACCGCGCACCATCCCGTCAGCCTCGCTGGCACCGAACTCTGGCTGTTGCCGGAAAAGGCCGCCTACTGGCCGGAGCAGAAAGTATTGCTGGTGGCCGATGCCCATTTCGGCAAGGCTGCGGCCTATCGGCGCCTGGGCCAGCCGGTGCCCCACGGCACCACCCAGAGCAACCTGCAGGTGCTCGACCTGCTGCTGGCGCAGTACCCGAGCCAGGCCCTGGTATTTCTCGGCGATTTCCTCCACGGCCCCGGCTCCCACGCCCCCGCGACCTTGGCGGCGTTGGCGCAATGGCGCGTGCGCCACCCACGCCTGGGCATCGTGCTGGTGCGCGGCAACCATGATGTGCGTGCGGGCGACCCACCGGCCGAGCTGGGTTTCGAGATAGTCAACGAACCCTTGCTGCTAGGACCCTTCGCCCTGCAGCACGAACCCGTGCCCTGCCCTGGCCGCCACGTGCTGGCCGGCCATGTGCACCCGGTGTACCGGCTACGCGGCAAGGGCCGGCAGAGCCTGCGCCTGCCGTGCTTTCAGCTCGGCAGCGAGGTCAGCCTGCTGCCGGCGTTCGGTGCCTTCACCGGCGGCCACGAAGTGCGCCGCGAGCCCGGCGTGCGGCTGTTCGTCAGCGGTGACGGGCGAGTCTGGCCGCTTACTGACGGGCCACCGGCCACGGGTAGTCCAGCCAGTGTTGGAACCGCTGGCTGAAACGGCCGCTGGCGATGTCTTGGTGCAGCCACTGATCGACGTACTGCTTGAGCACGATGTCCTGGGGCAACAGCGCGGCTTTCTCGGAAAAGTCGAAGGGCTGGTCGGGGTGCACGGCGCACAGTTCGGGATGCAGTTTCTGCTGCAGGCGGGTTTCCACCGCGTCGGTCATCATCAGGTCGGCCTTGCCGTCGACGATCTGCTGGAAGATGGTGACGTTGTCCTGATGCACCACGATCTGAGCCTGCTTCAGATGAGCGCGGGCGAATTTCTCGTTGGTGCCGCCGGGGTTGACGATGGCCCGCACGCTGGGCTGGTCGATCTGCGCCAGGGTCTGGAACTTGTCCTGGTTCTTGCACAGGGTGATGGGGGTCTTGCCGTCGCGCTGGTAGGGCTCCGAGAAGAACGCCTGTTTCTGACGCTCCATGTTCACCGACACGCCGCTCAGGGCCAGGTCGTAGCGGTCGGCGTTGAGGTCGGCCATCAGCGTCGGCCAGGTGGTCGGCACCAGTTGCAGCTTGACCCCCAGCGAGTCGGCCAGGCCCTGGGCGATTTCGATGTCCAGGCCGACGAACTCGCCGCCTTCGGCACTGCGGTAGCTGAAGGGCTTGTAGTCGCCGGTGGTTCCGACCCGCAGGGTACCGCGGGCGACGATTTGCTGCAGGTGGTTGCTGGCAGGCGCTGGCGCGCTATCGGCCAGAACCGGGGTGCTGATCAGCAGGCCGAGGGCGCAGGTGCGCAGCAGCCGGGACAGGGAGGATGTGGAGAGCATGGCAGGCCTTGTTGTCGGAATGGTCAGGGCGCCCGTGGGCGCCCTGCAGATTAGCCGACTACAAGGCCGTTTTCACAGCCTGCACAAGGGATTTTGCTCTCAGCCTGCCTAGGCCACCGGAGCAGGGGGCGCATCGTCGGGCAAGGTCGGGCTGCCCGGCTCGGAAGGCTCGGGCGGTTGCGGGGTGTCGGGCTCCGGCTGCCCGGGCACACCGCCCGCCAGGTGGACCTGGTGGGCGAGCGGATCAGCCAGCAACGACCAGGCGAGCATACCGATCTGGTTAGGCTGCAACAGGGCCAGCTGAGCACTGATGGTCGGGTCGATTTTCATAGGCACTCCTGAGCAATGGCCTCATTTGCAAACGCAAATGAGGGCAGTTCGCTCATCTAGAGTGCATTTTCGCCGACTAATTCCGTCGTTTCGTCGGCCCGGCCGCGGCTCAGGTACGTGGCAGGGTGACGCCGCGTTGCCCTTGATACTTGCCGCCGCGGTCCTTGTAGGAAACTTCGCATTCTTCGTCGGATTCCAGGAAAAGCATCTGCGCCACGCCTTCGTTGGCGTAGATTTTCGCCGGCAAGGTGGTGGTGTTGGAGAATTCCAGGGTCACGTGGCCTTCCCACTCGGGTTCCAGCGGGGTGACGTTGACGATGATGCCGCAGCGCGCATAGGTGCTCTTGCCCAGGCAGATGGTCAATACATTGCGCGGAATGCGGAAGTACTCGACGGTGCGGGCCAGGGCGAAGGAGTTCGGCGGGATGATGCAGACGTCGCTCTTGATGTCGACGAAGCTTTTCTCGTCGAAATTCTTCGGGTCGACGGTGGCCGAGTTGATGTTGGTGAACACCTTGAATTCGTCGGCGCAACGCACGTCGTAGCCATAACTGGACACGCCGAAGGAGATCACTCGGTTGGCGCCTTCGCCGCGCATCTGGCGCTCGACGAAAGGTTCGATCATGCCGTGCTCTTGCGCCATGCGGCGAATCCACTTGTCCGATTTGATGCTCATGGCGGGGTGTCCTGAATAGCGAGGTGATGAATTTCCGAACGGCATCTTACCGGTCCCGGCCCTTCGGTTAAAGGACCTGCGGCATTCGCCCGTCGATCACCGCCCGCACCCTGCTGGCGATAAGCCTTGCAGGCCCCATGAACGGCGGCTTGCGGGGGGGCTGGCGCACCATCAGTCATGAAATGCTGCAAAGCATGTAAAGGCTATTGGCACCTCTCGGAAAAAGGTTTATGGTGGCGTCACTGTGTTGCTTGTGTCACTGAGAATCTCTACACGATGTTTTACATCTCCACGAATTTTCCTGCTCTTTGCACTCAGTCTCGGCCAGGGCGTTTCCTGAACCGCAGTTAACTTTGTCCAAGGAGATACACCATGTCCAATCGCCAAACCGGTACCGTTAAGTGGTTCAACGATGAAAAAGGCTTCGGCTTCATCACCCCACAATCCGGTGACGACCTGTTCGTACACTTCAAAGCCATCAAGGCTGACGGCTTCAAAAGCCTGAAAGAAGGCCAAGCGGTCTCTTTCATCGCTACCCGCGGTCAGAAAGGCATGCAAGCTGAAGAAGTTGAAGTTATCTAACTTCGGCTTCTGAGTTCGGGTTCCGGCCTGGATTCACAGCTTCAAGAAACCCCACTTCGGTGGGGTTTTTTTATGCCTGACGTTTGACGCGGGCTGATGGCCCACCCTCGCGGGTGGGCAAAGCGTGATCAGTCGTCGGAAACGGTAATGGTCGGCATCGCCGGGGCCGCAGCGTCCTGCAACACCAGCCGCGCGCCCACCTGGCGGGCCAGCTCCTGATAGATCATGGCAATCTGGCTGTCCGGCTCGGCGATGGCCGTCGGCTTGCCGCTGTCGGCCTGCTCGCGAATCAGAATCGACAAGGGCAATGAGGCCAGCAACTCGACGCCGTATTGGCTGGCCAGCTTCTCGCCGCCGCCTTCGCCAAACAGGTGCTCGGCATGGCCACATTGCGAGCAGATGTGCACGGCCATGTTCTCGACCACACCCAGCACCGGGATATTGACCTTGCGGAACATCTCCACACCCTTCCTGGCGTCCAGCAGGGCCAGGTCTTGTGGCGTGGTGACGATCACCGAACCGCTGACCGGGACCTTCTGCGCCAAGGTCAGCTGGATGTCGCCAGTGCCGGGCGGCATGTCGATGACCAGGTAATCGAGGTCGTTCCAGGCGGTCTGGGTGATCAGCTGCAGCAAGGCGCCCGAGACCATCGGCCCACGCCAGACCATTGGCGTGTTGTCATCGGTAAGGAAGGCCATGGACATCACTTCCACGCCATGGGCCTCGATCGGCACGAACCACTTCTGTTCTTTCACCAGCGGCCGGGTGCCCTCGGCGATGCCAAACATTACACCCTGGCTAGGGCCGTAGATGTCGGCGTCGAGAATGCCCACTCGCGCGCCTTCGCGGGCCAGGGCCAGGGCCAGATTGGCGGCGGTGGTGGACTTGCCCACCCCGCCCTTGCCCGAGGCCACCGCGATGATGTTCTTGACGTTGGCCATGCCGGGAATCTGCGCTTGGGCCTTGTGCGCGGCGATCACGCACTGCACCTCGACCTGGGCCGAGGTCACGCCCTCCAGGCCTTCGATGGCCATCTGCAGCATCTGCGCCCAGCCCGACTTGAACAGCCCGGCGGCATACCCCAACTCCAGGCGCACCTGCACACGGCCGCCGTCGACGTCGATGGCGCGCACGCAGCCGGCGCTGACCGGGTCCTGGGCGAGGTAGGGGTCGGTATACTGGCGAAGCACGGCTTCCACCGCGGCGCGGTTGACGGCGCTCATGAACACTCCCGGGTAATGGCTGAGTAAATTAGGCGGCTATCGTAACGCGTCTACGCGGCAAAAGCCCATGGTGGGGGCTGTGTTGCCAGCGATGTCCGGGGATGAAAAAAATGCCCCCACGCTTTATAGTGTTCGGTCTTCGTTCCAGTTCAAGTAGCCGAGCCCCATGTCCGAGCCCCGCAAGATTCTCGTCACCAGCGCCCTGCCCTATGCCAATGGTTCCATCCACCTTGGCCACATGCTCGAGTACATCCAGACCGACATGTGGGTGCGCTTCCAGAAGCACCGTGGCAACCAGTGCACCTACGTGTGCGCGGACGACGCCCATGGCTCGGCCATCATGCTGCGCGCGGAAAAACAGGGCATCACCCCGGAACAGCTGATCGCCGAGGTGCAGGCCGAGCACAGCGCCGACTTCGCCGACTTCCTGGTCGACTTCGACAACTTCCACTCGACCCACGCCGAGGAAAACCGCGAGCTCTCCGCGCACATCTACCTGAAGCTGCGTGACGCCGGCCATATCGCCACCCGCTCGGTGACCCAGTACTTCGACCCGGACAAGAAAATGTTCCTGGCCGACCGCTTCATCAAGGGCACCTGCCCGAAATGTGGCACCGAAGACCAGTACGGCGACAACTGCGAGAAGTGCGGCGCCACCTACGCGCCCACCGAGCTGAAGAACCCCAAGTCGGCGATTTCCGGCGCCACCCCGGTGCTGAAGGATTCCGAGCACTTCTTCTTCAAGCTGCCCGACTTCCAGGCCATGTTGCAGACCTGGACCCGCAGCGGCAGCCTGCAGGACGCCGTGGCCAACAAGATCGCCGAGTGGCTGGACTCCGGCCTGCAGGAGTGGGACATCTCCCGCGATGCGCCGTACTTCGGCTTCGAGATCCCCGACGCCCCGGGCAAATATTTCTACGTGTGGCTGGACGCGCCGATCGGCTACATGGCCAGCTTCAAGAACCTCTGCGCGCGCCGCCCGGAGCTGGACTTCGACGCCTACTGGAACAAGGATTCCAGCGCCGAGCTGTACCACTTCATCGGCAAGGACATCATCAACTTCCACGCCCTGTTCTGGCCCGCCATGCTTGAAGGCGCTGGCTACCGCAAGCCGACCGCGCTCAACGTGCACGGCTACCTGACGGTCAACGGCCAGAAGATGTCCAAGTCGCGCGGCACCTTCATCAAGGCGCGTACCTACCTGGACCACCTGGCCCCGGAATACCTGCGCTACTACTACGCCTCCAAACTGGGCCGTGGCGTCGACGACCTCGACCTGAACCTCGACGACTTCGTGCAGAAGGTCAACTCCGACCTGGTCGGCAAGGTGGTCAACATCGCCAGCCGTTGCGCCGGCTTCATCCACAAGGGCAACAATGGCACCCTGGTGGCCGGCAACGCCGCCCCGGAACTGACCGACGCCTTCCTGGCCGCCGCCCCGAGCATCGCCGAAGCCTACGAGAACCGCGATTTCGCCCGTGCCATGCGCGAAATCATGGCCCTGGCCGACCGCGCCAACGCCTGGATCGCCGACAAGGCTCCTTGGTCGCTGGCCAAGCAGGAAGGCAAGCAGGATGAAGTCCAGGCCATCTGCGCCCTGGGCGTGAACCTGTTCCGCCAGCTGGTGATCTTCCTCAAGCCGGTGCTGCCGAACCTGGCCGCCGACGCCGAAGCCTTCCTCAACGTCGCGCCGTTGACCTGGGACGACCACAAAACGCTGCTGGCCGACCACCCCTTGAACCCGTTCAAGGCGCTGATGAGCCGCATCGACCCGGTCAAGGTGCAGGCCATGACCGACGCTTCGAAAGAAGACCTGGCCGCCAGCGACACCGGCGCCGCGCCCGCGGGCAATGGCGAGCTGACCAAGGACCCACTGGCTGCCGAGATCGAGTTCGACGCCTTTGCTGCCGTCGACCTGCGCGTCGCATTGATCGTCAAGGCCGAAGCGGTGGAAGGTGCAGACAAGCTGTTGCGCCTGACGCTCGACATCGGCGACCAGCAACGCAACGTGTTCTCCGGTATCAAGAGCGCCTACCCGGACCCAGCCGCCCTGGAAGGCCGCCTGACCATGATGATCGCCAACCTCAAGCCGCGCAAAATGCGCTTCGGCATGTCCGAAGGCATGGTGCTGGCGGCGGGCCCCGGCGGTAGCGAAATCTACCTGCTGAGCCCCGACAGCGGCGCCATCCCGGGCCAGCGCATCAAGTAACCGACACCACTGGCCCGGGCACCCGGGCCGGTGGGCGATGGCGGTGCGCCCGCCGTTGCTGGATAATGCCCTTCTTTCGATCGATCGCCCCATGAGCCTGATACAACGCATCGATGCGCTTCTGCCGCAAACCCAGTGCGGCAAATGTGGCCATCCGGGCTGCAAGCCCTATGCACAGGGCATCGCCGCGGGCGAACCGATCAACCGTTGCCCACCCGGCGGTAGCGAAACCATCGCTGCCCTCGCCGCACTGCTCGAGACTCCCGCCCTGCCTTTGGACACGCATCGTGGCCAAGCGCCCGCGCAGGTGGCCTATATCCGCGAAGCCGAATGCATCGGCTGCACCAAATGCATCCAGGCCTGCCCGGTGGACGCTATCCTCGGTGCCGCCAAGCTGATGCACACGGTGCTGGTGGACGAGTGCACCGGCTGCGACCTGTGCGTGGCGCCCTGCCCGGTGGATTGCATCGACCTGATACCGCTGGAGCAACTGGCGGCGGCGCCCATCGCCTTGGTCGGCGGCCTGGCCGCCACACCCGCCCAGCGCGACGCCCGGGCGGCGCGCCGTGACCAGGCACGCCGGCGCTTCGAACAACGCCAGCATCGCCTGCAGCGGGAGGCGCAGCGCAAGCAGGCGCTACGCCAGGCCCGTACAGCGCCGACACCGGCCGCTTTGGTCGCCGCCCCAACGCCCAGCGCGCCCATGTCGGCAATCGAGCGCATCAAGGCAAAAAAGGCCCTGGCCCAGGACAATGGGCTGAAACAGGCGAAAATCGCCGTGGCCATGACCCGCGCGCAACTGAACAAGACCCGCCAGGCCTACACCACGCCGCCCATCTTCGAACACTTCTGCCGCCTGCAAGCCTTGCAGGATGAACTCGATGCCGCCGAAGCCAGGCTGCAGCGCCTTTCTGCCCCCGCCCAGGATCCAACCCCCCGATGAACGCCCTCAAACGCCGCGAAATGTTTCGCCGCTGGCACGAAGACAACCCCGAGCCAAAAACCGAGCTGGCCTATACCTCGCCGTTCGAACTGCTGATCGCCGTGATTCTGTCCGCACAATCCACCGACGTCGGCGTCAACAAGGCCACCGCGCGGCTGTACCCGGTGGCCAATACCCCGGCGACTATCTATGCCCTGGGGGTTGAAGGCCTGTCGGAATACATCAAGACCATCGGCCTGTTCAACAGCAAGGCCAAGAACGTGATCGAGACCTGCCGCCTGCTCCTGGAGCGCCACGCCGGTGAGGTACCAGAAAGCCGCGAGGCCTTGGAAGCACTGCCCGGCGTGGGCCGCAAGACCGCCAACGTGGTTCTCAATACCGCCTTCCGCCACCTGACGATGGCCGTGGACACGCACATCTTCCGCGTCGCCAACCGCACCGGCCTGGCCCCGGGCAAGAACGTGGTCGAGGTGGAAAAGGCGCTGCTCAAGTTCGTGCCCAAGGAATACCTGCTCGATTCGCACCATTGGCTGATCCTCCATGGCCGCTATGTTTGCCAGGCGCGCAAGCCGCGCTGCGGCAGTTGCCGGGTCGAAGACCTGTGCGATTACAAGCTCAAGACCTCCGACGATTGAAGGCTCATTGAAAAAAGCCATTGCCCGATTGAAAAAATCTTTTTTACCCGTGCCGCGAATATCGCTATAAGAAGCGCCAATGGCCCATGCCTGGAGAGAACGTATGAGCACTGGTAAAGAGCAGCTGGAAGTCGATGAAGATCTGGTCGCCACCGACGACGATAATGACGACACCGATGCCCCGGTGGAAGTCGCCAAGACCAACCTGAGCAAACGCCGCACCATCGACAACCTGCTGGAAGAACGCCGCCTGCAGAAGCGCCTGGCCGACCTGGATTTCGACATCTAGGTCGCCCTACCTCCCCCTTTCCACCCGCGCAGTGCCTGTCAGGCAATGCCGTTGCGCTGTGCCAGTTCGATCAGGTCGACCAGCGACCGCGCGTTGAGCTTGAGCAGCAAGCGCGTCTTGTAGGTGCTCACGGTCTTGTTGCTGAGGAACATGCTTTCGGCGATGTCCTTGTTGCTCTTGCCTCTGGCGAGCTGCTGCAACACCATCATCTCGCGGCCCGACAAACGCTCGACCATATCGGCCTCGGACGCGTTGGCCATGTTCGCCCGCACCGAATGCAGCGCCTGGTTGGGAAAGTAGCTATACCCTGACAGTACGGCCTTGATGGCACTCAGCAGCTCGGTCAGGTTCTGCTCCTTGCACACATAGCCGGCGGCGCCCGACTGCATGCAGCGGCCGGAAAAATGCCCCGGCGCCTGGGACGTCAATACCAGCACCTTGACCGGAATGGTATGGATGGGCGCGGTCAGCCGGTGAATCACCTCCAGGCCATCGAGGCGGGGGATTCCGATGTCGAGAATGACGATGTCGGGCCTGTGCTCCCGCGCCAGCTGCAGGGCATCCACACCATTGTCCGTTTCCGCGACCACCTCGTAGCCGTGGCGCTCCAGCAGCATGCGCACCGCCAGGCGAACGACGGGATGGTCATCCACGATCAGCACTTTATTCATGGGGAAATCCAATTTTCGCTGTTCGAATTTTTAGAGCGCGCACAATAGCCCAGTCTTTCCACTGATGGCATGCCGGGGAGCCTCAGAACTAGTAGTAGAGACAATGCCCACAAGCTGGAGCGAATTTTCCTACAAAATCTCCCTTCCAATACTGCACTCGCCGGATTTACCAAGGGCAGCATGCCCTGCCAGCAACGACGTTACACAAGAGCAGATCGATGGGCAAACCTGTCAGGCCGCAAAAGTCCCACAAGCCATGTCTGCAGAAACATCCAGATACATGAATGTATTAACCCGTTATTCCATTTTCCGTATTTACGGCGCCCATTCGCTATCTATGCAGTGCAATTCAACGAACCCGAGGCGCACAATTAATAACCGATGAATCGCTCTGGAACGCACCTTTCAACCTTGAGCACTATCGACAAGGAGTGTCGCCCCATGGAGTCTTCAAAGTCTATCGCCAAAAGCCCATTGAGTATCATCGCTGTCTTCGCCGCCATGATCGAGGCCTCCGCACTCGCTTCCCTTCCCATGCTGGAAGCGGAAGCTCAATATATATACACCTGGTTTCTTATCGGTTTTCCGCCGCTGCTGACCGTATTGTTTTTCATCACATTGAACTTCAACGCACGTGCACTTTACTCGCCCTCCGATTATGAAAACCAACAACACTTTCTTGAGCCGAAAAAGGTAACGGAAGAGCAGCCAGCCTGTACTGATTATAATCAACTGGCCATCGCCGCGCGCGCCGCCGGCCTGCCCGGCGAGTCCGTCTATATACCGCTGCCCGGTGGCTTGGTGCATGTCATTGATTGCGCCCTGCTGCGCGATCGCCAGCATGCTCTGCAATTGCTGGAAAAGATCACCGCGCTGGCGCAGCTCAACGCCGGCAAGCAACACGAAGGCCAGGTGGTGGTGCTGGTCAACAGCGACCGGTTAAGCGTCTGAGCCTGCCGGCTGGATATAGGCCGCCCATAAAAAAACCCGACCTGTAGTCGGGTTTTTTTCTATCAGCCGTGAGCGGCCGATACCACTCAGAACAACTTGCGGCCTTTGTTGGCTGCAATGCGCATGCGCAGGGCGTTGAGCTTGATGAAGCCCGCCGCGTCGGCCTGGTTGTAAGCACCACCGTCCTCTTCGAAGGTGGCGATGTTGGCGTCGAACAGCGATTCGTCGGATTTGCGGCCGACCACGATGACGTTGCCCTTGTACAGCTTCAGGCGAACCACACCGTTCACGTGGGCCTGGGACGCGTCGATCATCTGTTGCAGCATCAGGCGCTCAGGGCTCCACCAGTAGCCGGTGTAGATCAGGCTGGCGTAGCGCGGCATCAGCTCGTCCTTGAGGTGCGCGACTTCGCGGTCAAGGGTGATCGATTCGATGGCGCGGTGGGCGCGCAGCATGATGGTGCCGCCTGGGGTTTCGTAGCAGCCGCGGGACTTCATGCCCACGTAGCGGTTCTCGACGATGTCGAGGCGGCCGATGCCGTGTTCGCCACCGATGCGGTTGAGGGTCGCCAGCACGGTAGCCGGGGTCATCTCGACGCCGTCCAGGGCGACGATGTCACCGTTGCGGTAGGTCAGCTCCAGGTACTGGGCGGTGTCGGGAGCGTTCTCCGGGGACACGGTCCAGCGCCACATGTCTTCTTCGTGTTCGGTCCAGGTGTCTTCCAGCACGCCGCCTTCATAGGAGATGTGCAGCAGGTTGGCATCCATGGAGTACGGCGATTTCTTCTTGCCGTGGCGCTCGATCGGGATGGCGTGCTTCTCGGCGTAGTCCATCAGCTTCTCGCGGGACAGCAGGTCCCACTCGCGCCAAGGGGCGATGACCTTGACGCCTGGCTTGAGCGCGTAGGCACCCAGCTCGAAACGCACTTGGTCGTTACCTTTGCCGGTAGCGCCATGGGAGATGGCGTCGGCGCCGGTCTCGTTGGCGATTTCGATCAGGCGCTTGGCGATCAGCGGACGCGCGATGGAGGTACCCAGCAGGTACTCGCCTTCATACACGGTGTTGGCGCGGAACATCGGGAACACGAAATCGCGCACGAATTCTTCGCGCAGGTCGTCGATGTAGATTTCCTTGACGCCCATGGCCTGTGCCTTGGCGCGTGCCGGTTCGACTTCTTCGCCCTGACCCAGGTCAGCGGTGAAGGTCACCACTTCACAGTTATAAGTATCCTGCAGCCACTTGAGGATCACCGAAGTGTCCAGGCCGCCGGAATACGCCAGAACGACCTTGTTTACGTCCGCCATGCCATCACTCCACGGGGTTGTACGGAAAACCGTCGATTCTACCGGTCAAACCCATGGAATTACAGGGGCGCGACAGCAAAGGACGACAAAGCGACGGGTTATCGTGCTTTTGTCGCCGTCCGTCGCTATCGGATCAAGGCTTGGCGGGGGTCGGCGCCGGGCTTGGAGCGATGGCCGGCTTGGCGGCCGGGGCTGGGGCTGGGGCTGGGGCCGGCGTTGCGGCCGGGATCGAAGCTGGCGCGGGAACCTTGCCAGCCGCGGCGGCCGGGGCGGTACCCGGGGCCGAGGGCGGCGGCATGGTCGGCAACGCGAACGGCGCCGGGGCAGCCTTCTGTTCACCGGTCACGCGGTCAAGCTCGATGTTTACCCGGCGGTTGCGGGCCCGGTTGGCCGGCGAATTGTTCGGCACCAGCGGGAACTGCTCGCCATGGAAACGCATCACCATGTGCTCTTCCGGCACTCCGGCGGCCTTGAAGTAATCGAACACCGCCAGCGCCCGGCGGCGCGACAGGTCGCGGTTGTTCAGGCGGTTGCTGCTGTTGTCGGAATGGCCGTCGATTTCGATATGGTTGACGGTCGGATCGGCCTTCATGAACGCCAGGATGGTGTCCAGGCGTTTCTTGCCGGCCGCGTCCAGTTCGATGCCCTTGGGGAACGGAATCTGGCTTTCACGTACCTGGTCGAAGTTCATCGACAGCATCTTGCCGGCGCACAGCTGGAAATCACTGTACGCCTTGGGGAAGTTGATCGGCAGCACGCGCACGTCGGTACCGCGCGGGCCCTCGCCGACGCTGCTGCGCACCACTACGCTGCGGCCTTCGAGCAGGCCGTTGAGCAGGCGGCTGGCCTGCCCCTGAGAACTGTTGAGCAGGTTGTCGCCGCTGCCCAGGCGCACCGCGCCCAGGTTGATGTCGGCGCGGCCTGGCTGCCACGGCGCCGCGGCCGAGAGCAAGGTGGCCGAGCCGCCATTGAGCATGCCGCCCTCGGACGACAGGCGAAAAGTCGCCTGCTCGCCGGCACGGCGGACGAAGCTGCCCGCGCCGAAACCGTTGACGGCCTGGGTCAGGCGGCACTCGAACTGGTCGCCGTCGACTTTCCACTCGACATTCTCCATGCGAGTCTGAAAAGTCAGGGCCATGGCGGGCACACTGGCCAAAGCGGTGAATAGGGCAAGATAGAGCTGGCGCACGGGAGACTCCCCTGTTTGCTTTTGCATACGAAGGGGGTATCGGTCGCGCTGGGCAAAACTTGATAGCGAGTGCCTGGCGGTGCGTTTTCCGGTAGCATTCACCGGGAGTTCGACCCGCCTGGAATCCCCAATGTCCGACCGCCTGACCCTCCTGCGCCCCGACGACTGGCACATCCATCTTCGTGATGGCGCCGTGCTGCCGCACACCGTTGCCGATGTGGCCCGTACCTTCGCCCGCGCGATCATCATGCCCAACCTGGTACCGCCGGTGCGCAACGCCGCCGATGCCGACGCCTACCGCCAGCGTATTCTCGCCGCGCGGCCGGCCGGCAGCGCCTTCGAGCCGCTGATGACGCTGTATCTCACCGACCGCACGCAACCTGAAGACATCCGCACCGCGTTCGCCACCGGATTCGTGCGCGCCGCCAAGATGTACCCGGCCGGCGCCACCACCAACTCGGACTCCGGCGTCACCAGCCTGGACAAGATTGGTGACGCGCTGGAAGCGATGGCCGACGTCGGCATGCCGCTGCTGATTCACGGTGAAGTCACCCGTGGCGACGTCGACGTGTTCGACCGCGAGAAACTCTTCATCGACGAGCACCTGCGGCGCGTGGTCGAGCGTTTCCCGACCCTGAAGATCGTCTTCGAGCACATCACCACCTCAGAAGCCGCGCAGTTCGTGACCGAGGCCCCAGCTAACGTGGCCGCGACCATCACCTGCCAGCACCTGCTGTACAACCGCAACCACATGCTGGTGGGCGGTATTCGCCCGCACTTCTATTGCCTGCCGATCCTCAAGCGCAACACCCACCAGGTCGCCCTGCTGGATGCGGCCACCAGCGGCAACCCGAAGTTCTTTCTCGGCAGCGACTCGGCGCCCCACGCCCAGCACGCCAAGGAAGCGGCCTGCGGCTGCGCAGGCTGCTACACCGCCTACGCCGCCATCGAGCTGTACGCCGAGGCGTTCGAGCAGCGCAATGCGCTGGACAAGCTCGAAGGCTTCGCCAGCCGGCACGGCCCGGCTTTCTACGGCCTGCCGGCGAACACCGACCGCATTACCCTGGTTCGTGAAGAATGGACCGCCCCGGCCAGCCTGCCTTTCGGCGAGCAAACCGTCATCCCGCTGCGCGCTGGTGAAAAACTGCGCTGGCGCCTGCTGGAGAAAGATGCGTGAGTGAAGATAATTTCGACGACGAGTCGGAAGGCAGCAGCAGCGGCGGTTCGCGCCATCCCATGGCCGCCCGCTTCCGCGGTTACCTGCCGGTGGTCGTCGATGTCGAGACCGGCGGCTTCAATTGCGCCACCGACGCCCTGCTGGAAATCGCCGCGACCACCATCGGCATGGACGAAAAGGGCTTCGTGTTCCCCGACCACACCTACTTCTTCCGAGTAGAGCCGTTCGAGGGCGCCAACATCGAAGCCGCGGCGCTGGAATTCACCGGCATCAAGCTCGACCACCCGCTGCGCATGGCCGTGAGCGAAGAGGCGGCGCTGACCGACATCTTCCGCGGCATCCGCAAGGCCCTCAAGGCCAACGGCTGCAAGCGCGCGATCCTGGTGGGCCACAACAGCAGCTTCGACCTCGGCTTCCTCAACGCCGCCGTGGCCCGTGGCGACATGAAGCGTAACCCGTTCCACCCGTTCTCCAGCTTCGACACCGCCACCCTCGCCGGCCTCGCCTACGGCCAGACCGTACTGGCCAAGGCTTGCCAGGCGGCGGACATCGACTTCGACGGCCGCGAGGCGCACTCCGCGCGTTACGACACCGAGAAGACCGCCGAGCTGTTCTGTGGCATCGTCAACCGCTGGAAACAGATGGGCGGCTGGCCGGATTACGACGAATGAAGTAACCGTTGAGAGGGGCCGTCGATCGGCCCTTTTTTTCGCCCGCATGACCGTTCATCGCCGGTTACAAAGTCTTCATCCCGGTACTTTGACAAGCATTCTCATTAACATTAAGATCTCCGTCATCAGCTTTTCACAGCGACGGTGTTTACATATGTACGTCTGCCTTTGCCAAGGTGTCACCGATGGGCAAATCCGCGATGCAATCTACGAAGGTTGCTGCAGCTATCGGGAAGTTCGTGAAGCCACTGGCGTTGCCTCGCAATGCGGCAAGTGCGCCTGTCTCGCCAAGGAAGTCGTCCGCGAGACCCTGACTAAACTGCAAACCGCGCAGGCCGCCCTGCCCTATCCGGTAGAATTTAACGCAGCCTGAATGCACTATTTTTGAAGAACCGGACCTAGCGTCCGGTTTTTTTATGCATGAAATTCAACTAGTTAGCCACCGGATGCGGAACACAAACATTCTTATTCCGATTTATTTTCACTTATTATTCAATAACTTAGGTTTGACAGGCATCTAACGCACGCTCAAACTCTCGCTCATTGACAGTTAACGAGCCAGTCGAGGGCCCAACATGAAAGGCGATATCAGCGTCATCCAGCATCTCAACAAGATTCTCGGAAACGAGCTGATTGCCATCAATCAGTACTTCCTGCATGCGCGCATGTACGAAGACTGGGGCCTGAACCGCCTGGGCAAGCTCGAATACAAAGAATCCATCGACGAGATGAAGCACGCCGACAAGCTCATCAAGCGCATCCTGTTCCTGGAAGGTATTCCGAACCTGCAGGAACTGGGCAAGATCCTGATCGGCGAACACACCCAGGAAATGCTCGAGTGCGACCTCAAGCTGGAGCAGAAAGCCTTGCTCGACTTGAAGGCCGCCATCGCCCACTGCGAAACCGTTGGCGACTTCGGCAGCCGTGAAATGCTCGAAGACATCCTCGAGTCGGAAGAAGAGCACATCGACTGGCTGGAAACCCAGCTGGGCCTGATCGACAAGATCGGCATCGAGAACTACCTGCAGTCGGGCATGGGCGAAGAGGACTGATCCTCGCCGCTTTCCCGCTGGCATGAAAAAGCCCGACCTCTGCGAAGAGGTCGGGCTTTTTGTTGGCCTTGTGGGCCTCAAGAGCTCGCAGGCAAGCCAGCTCCTACCCCGAACGCATTTCAACTTAGCATCAAATCGTGAATGCGGTCCGGGTAGGAGCTCGCTTGCCTGCGAGCTCTTGAGGCCTGCAAGGCTGACTACTCACCTCAAGCGTTAGCTTGCGACTCGGCAGCCTTTTCAACAGCAGCCTTGATCGTGCTCTGCAGCTCACCGCTGGTGAACAGATCAGTGATGATGTCGCTGCCGCCGATCAGCTCGCCGCCGACCCACAGTTGCGGGAAGGTTGGCCAGTTGGCGTACTTCGGCAGGTTGGCGCGGATTTCCGGGTTCTGCAGGATGTCCACATAGGCGAATTTCTCGCCGCACTGCATGACGCACTGCGATGCCTTGGCCGAGAACCCGCACTGCGGGGCATTCGGCGCACCTTTCATGTAAAGCAGAACGGTGTTGTTGGCAATCTGGTCTTTGATGGTTTCGATGATATCCATTGGAGCACCTCGGCTGAACTTTCCGACTCAGAATGTCGGCACGGTGACCTATGGTAACAAAAAGCCGAGCAAAACGCTCAACCACTACACCTCAAGAGGTGAGCGGCACCACGGTGGAGGGTGGGCTGAGCATCTGGATTTCCAGCACCGTCTCGACCTCTTCCTGGGCCAAGGGCACGCCGGTCAGCTCGCCGATCAGCCGCCAGTGCTCGTCGAGCCCGGAGCTGATGGTCGCCATGCGATCGATCATGCGTTTGCCGGCATCGCGCGTGACTTTGTCTTCACTGCGCAACAGCTCGAATGACATCGACGTGATCGATGCCGTGAGATGGGTCAGCGTGCGGGCAGTGATGCCCAGCAGCTCCATCAATTGCTTTTCTCTCGAATCCATTCCACGACTCCCTGTATCGCATGGGACACAGTATATATCCCAGCCGGGGGTTTTGTTCTCCCCCTATTCGATCATCGGGCCTGTTATCACAGACCCATCGGCCAAACGGGAGTTCATTGCCAAGCCCGGGGGGCGCAGTGTACAAATAGGATTCGCTGCCCGGGCATGGCCAGGCCGTCCCAGGCAGCTCGTTGTCACGAATGGTTGCACTATTTTTCCTGCAGAAATGCCACTAAATAGAAGCCCCTGTTGGTAAGGCGCGACATTTTCTTATAGGATCGCGTCCTTCCCCTATTTTCGTCGCCCCGAGCGGCTTTCGCCCGCAGGTCTCTTCCGTTTTTTCTGAAAACGGCCCATGAAGCCCCTGCGGTCCGTTGCAAAAAGGTAGTCAATGATGAGCGCAAGGCACTTTCTCTCCCTGATGGATTGCACGCCCGAAGAGCTGGTCAGCGTGATTCGTCGAGGGATCGAGCTCAAAGACCTGCGTAACCGCGGTGTACTGTTCAACCCGCTCAGAGGCCGGGTGCTGGGCATGATCTTCGAAAAATCCTCGACCCGTACGCGGCTGTCGTTCGAAGCCGGCATGATTCAACTGGGCGGCCAGGCGATCTTCCTGTCGCCGCGCGATACCCAGCTGGGCCGTGGCGAGCCGATCGGCGATTGCGCCATCGTCATGTCGCGAATGCTCGACGCGGTGATGATCCGGACCTTCGCCCACAGCAACCTCACCGAATTCGCGGCCAATTCGCGGGTGCCGGTGATCAACGGCCTGTCCGACGACCTGCACCCCTGCCAGTTGCTGGCCGACATGCAGACCTTCCTCGAACACCGCGGCTCGATCCAGGGCCGCACCGTGGCGTGGATCGGCGACGGCAACAACATGTGCAACAGCTACATCGAAGCGGCCATCCAGTTCGACTTCCAGCTGCGCGTGGCGTGCCCCGAAGGTTTCGAGCCGAACCCGCAGTTCCTGGCCAAGGCCGGCGAACGCGTGACCCTCTTCCGTGACCCGAAAGAAGCCGTCCGTGGCGCTCACCTGGTGAGCACCGACGTATGGACATCCATGGGCCAGGAAGAGGAGACCGCACGCCGCTTGAAGCTGTTCGCGCCCTTCCAGGTGACCCGCGAGCTGCTTGACCTGGCCGCCGGCGACGTCTTGTTCATGCACTGCCTGCCAGCGCATCGCGGCGAAGAAATCAGCCTCGACGTACTGGACGACCCGCGCTCGGTCGCCTGGGACCAGGCCGAGAACCGCCTGCATGCGCAAAAGGCGCTGCTGGAGTTCCTGGTCGAGCCGGGCTACCACGAGGCATGAGCCTGCTCGAACTCGAAGGCCTGGCGTGCGGCTACGACGGCCAGCCAGTGGTGCAGGACCTGAACCTGCAGCTGCAGGCCGGCGACATTGGCTGCCTGCTGGGCGCTTCGGGGTGCGGCAAGACCACCACCCTGCGCGCCATCGCCGGTTTCGAGACGGTGCAACAGGGTGAAATTCGCCTCGGCGGCCAGGTCCTGGCCCGTGAAGGCTTCGCCTTGGCCCCGGAGAAACGCCGCATCGGCATGGTGTTCCAGGACTATGCGCTGTTCCCCCACCTGTCGGTGGCCGACAACGTGCTGTTCGGCATTCGCCAGCAGGCCGATGCCGCGCACCGCGTCGGCGAGATGCTCGAGCTGGTCAACCTGCCCGGTCTCGGCAAACGCTTTCCCCACGAGTTGTCGGGCGGCCAGCAGCAGCGCGTGGCCCTGGCCCGCGCGCTGGCGCCGCAGCCGCAACTGTTGCTGCTCGACGAGCCGTTCTCCAACCTCGATGTCGAGTTGCGCCGCCGACTGAGCTTCGAGGTGCGCGATATCCTCAAGCAGCGCGGCACCAGCGCCATCCTGGTCACCCACGATCAGGAAGAAGCCTTCGCCGTGAGCGATGTGGTCGGGGTGTTTCAGAAAGGCCGCCTAGAGCAATGGGATACGCCCTTCAACCTCTACCACACCCCGGCTACGCCGTACGTGGCCAGTTTTATCGGTCAGGGGTTGTTCATTCGCGGGCAGCAGCGTGAAGGCCAGCAGGTGGACACCGAACTGGGTGCGGTGCCGGCGCTCAACGCGCTGCCGGCAGGACAAGCGGTGGACGTGCTGCTGCGCCCCGACAGCCTGCGCCACGCCGCCGACAGCCCGGTGCGCGCCCACGTGCTTGGCAGTGTGTTCCAGGGCGCCTCGACCCTGTACCGCCTGCGCCTGCCCAGCGGTACCAATGTGGAAGCGCTGTTGCCCAGCCAGGTGCAACATGCGCCCGGCAGCGCTATCGGCGTGGCCCTCGCCGGCACGCCGGTGGTGACCTTCGCGGTCAGCTGACCCGCAACTGCCCGCTGGCCACCAGGGTGGTATGCCCGCCGATCATCACCCGGTCGCCTTCCAGCCGACACGCCAGCTCCCCGCCCCGCGCGGAGCACTGGTAGGCACTGAGCAGGGTCTTGTTGAGACGGTGCGACCAGTAGGGAATCAGGCTGCAATGGGTGGCGCCGGTGACCGAGTCTTCATTGATGCCGATGGCCGGCGCGAAATAGCGTGAAACGAAGTCATGGTGTTCGCCCCGCGCGGTGATGATCACCCCCGGCCACAGCAGCTTGGCCACCGCCGCGAAATCGGGCTTGCAGGCGCGTACGGCCGCTTCATCTTCCAACACCACCAGCAACGACATCGACGCCAGCACGTCGACCACCTCACACCCCAGGGCGCGTTCGACATCCACGGTCACCCCCAGCTCGCTGGGCTCGATCACCGGAAAGTCCAGCCACAGGCGGCCGCCCTCCTTGGTTACGCTCAAGCGCCCAGACTTGCTGGCAAACTCTATCAACTCTCCGGGCTCCTGATAGAGCTCGAACAGCACGTGGGCCGCCGCCAACGTCGCGTGGCCGCACAGGGGCACCTCGGTGGTGGGCGTGAACCAGCGGATATGCCAGCCCGCCGCCTCGCGAACCACGAAAGCGGTCTCCGCCAGGTTGTGCTCACTGGCAATGCGCTGCATGCGCTCGTCCGCCAGCCAGGCGTCGAGCTTGTAGACCATGGCCGGATTGCCCGCGAAAGGTTGATCGGAGAACGCATCGACCTGGTGAAAATCCAGTGGCATGGCCAGACCTCTCGGGTAAACGGTATACGGGTCAGCCCTTGGCGATCGCCGCGAACTTGCCCTGGGTGTGCTCGGCCAGCACCGCCGCCGCCAGTTCCACTTCAAGGCCACGGCGACCGGCGCTCACGAACAGCGTAGTCAAGGGTTGAGCCGATTGATCGATGAAAGTTCGAAGGCGTTTCTTCTGCCCCAGCGGGCTGATACCGCCGAGCAGATAACCGGTGGAACGCTGGGCCGCGGCGGGGTCGGCCATCTCGCATTTTTTCGCCCCGGCGGCCTGGGCCAGGGCCTTGAGGTCGAGGCTGCCGGCCACCGGAACCACAGCCACCAGCAGCTCGTTCTTCTCGGTGGCCGCAAGCAGCGTCTTGAACACCCGCGCTGGCTCCAGGCCCAGTTTTTCCGCAGCCTCCAGGCCATATGAGGCGGCCTTGGGGTCGTGCTCGTAACTGTGGATATGGTGCTCGGCACGGGCTTTCTTGAGTAGGTCCAGCGCGGGGGTCATGGGCGCTCCAGTCGACGGGTTGTGGTCGAATTCTCGCGCAAAAAGCGGCGTTGCGCTGCACCTGCGTGACACATTCGGACGTTCTTTTCGCCGTCACTTTCGGGCAATGCGGTCATATAATGCCCCATGGTTCACTTTCGACCTTTGACAGATGCGTTTCTTGTCTATATTTTTTCGTTTGTGAAGATATCGCACCCTGCCGTTGTGCGATCACAGTGTGAAGGGATAGGCAAAACCGCTTGACCGCCGGCCGTGATGGGGTTTTACGGCCGGGACAATACCGAGCGCCACAACGGCGCCAGACAAAAACAAAAACGAGGTACTGCATGACTACCGCACTTCAGCAACCCACGCTGTCCAGCCAATGTGTGGCCGAATTTCTCGGCACGGCACTGTTCATCTTTTTTGGTACCGGGTGTGTTGCCGCGCTCAAGGTCGCGGGTGCCAGCTTCGGGCTTTGGGAAATCAGCATTATCTGGGGGGTCGGGGTCAGCCTCGGCGTGTACTTGAGCGCCGGAGTATCTGGCGGCCATCTCAGCCCGGCGGTGAGTATCGCCCTGTGCGTATTCGCCGGTTTCGAGAAACGCAAACTGCCGTTCTACATCCTCGCCCAGGTCGCTGGCGCGTTCTGCGGAGCGGCGTTGGTGTACACCTTGTACAGCGCGCTGTTTTTCGATTACGAACAAGCTCACCACATGGTGCGCGGCAGCGTCGAGAGCCTCGACCTGGCCTCGGTGTTCTCCACCTACCCCCACCATGCCCTCACCACCGCCCAGGCGTTCCTGGTGGAAATGGTCATTACCGCCATCCTGATGGCCGTGATCATGGCCCTCACCGACGACAACAACGGCATCCGCCGCGGCCCCATGGCGCCGTTGCTGATCGGCCTGCTGGTGGCGGTGATCGGCAGCTCCATGGGCCCACTCACCGGCTTCGCCATGAACCCGGCCCGCGACTTCGGCCCGAAACTCATGACCTTCTTCGCCGGCTGGGGCGAGATCGCCTTCACCGGCGGCCGCGACGTGCCGTACTTCCTGATTCCGATTTTTGCGCCGATCATAGGTGCATGCCTGGGTGCCGGGGCCTACCGCCTGTTGATCGCCCGTAACCTGCCAGCCGCGGCCGTAGCGCCAACGCCGGCCGAAATCAACGCTGGCAACAAAGCCGAAGCCTGACCAGCCTCGTGCCTGCCATGTTGTTTCATTCACTCTCTTGCGCAAGGCCATCGCCATGACCGATCTGCAGAACAAGAACTACATCATTGCCCTCGACCAGGGTACGACCAGCTCGCGGGCGATCATCTTTGATCGCGATGCCAACGTAGTGTGCGTTTCCCAGCGGGAATTCGCCCAGCACTATCCTCAGCCGGGCTGGGTCGAACACGACCCCATGGAAATCTTCGCTACCCAGAGCGCTACCATGGTCGAGGCCCTGGCCCAGGCCGGCCTGCACCACGACCAGGTGGCCGCCATCGGCATCACCAACCAGCGTGAAACCACGGTGGTGTGGGACAAGGAAACCGGCCGCCCTATCTATAACGCCGTGGTATGGCAATGCCGGCGCAGCACCGAGATCTGCCAGCAGCTCAAGCGCGACGGCATGGAGGAGTACATCAAGGCCACCACCGGCCTGGTGATCGACCCCTACTTCTCCGGCACCAAGCTCAAGTGGATTCTCGACAACGTCGAAGGCAGCCGCGAACGCGCGCGCCGCGGCGAGCTGCTGTTCGGCACCGTCGATAGCTGGCTGATCTGGAAATTCACCGGCGGCAAGGTGCACGTCACCGACTACACCAACGCCTCGCGCACCATGCTGTTCAACATCCACAGCCTGGAATGGGACAGCAAGATGCTGGAAACCCTGGACATCCCCCGGGAGATGCTGCCAGAGGTCAAGTCGTCGTCGGAGATCTACGGCCGTACCAAAAGCGGCATCGCCATCGGCGGTATCGCCGGCGACCAGCAGGCTGCGCTGTTCGGGCAGATGTGCGTGGAACCGGGCCAGGCCAAGAACACCTACGGCACCGGCTGCTTCCTGCTGATGAACACCGGCACCAAGGCGGTGGAATCCAAGCACGGCATGCTCACCACCATCGCCTGCGGCCCACGCGGCGAAGTGGCCTATGCATTGGAAGGCGCGGTGTTCAACGGCGGTTCCACGGTGCAGTGGCTGCGTGACGAGCTCAAGCTGGTCAACGACGCCTACGACACCGAGTACTTCGCCAGCAAGGTCAAAGACAGCAACGGCGTGTACCTGGTACCGGCCTTCACCGGCCTCGGCGCGCCGTACTGGGACCCGTACGCCCGCGGCGCACTGTTCGGCCTGACCCGCGGGGTCAAGGTCGACCACATCATCCGTGCGGCGCTGGAATCCATCGCCTACCAGACCCGCGACGTGCTCGACGCCATGCAGCAGGACTCCGGCGAACGCCTGAAATCCCTGCGGGTGGACGGCGGCGCGGTAGCCAACAACTTCCTCATGCAGTTCCAGGCCGACATCCTCGGCACCCAGGTCGAGCGCCCGCAAATGCGCGAGACCACGGCACTGGGCGCCGCCTACCTGGCGGGCCTGGCGTGCGGGTTCTGGAAGAGCCTGGACGATTTGCGCGGCAAAGCGGTGATCGAGCGCCAGTTCGAACCGGTGCTTGACGAAGCGGCGAAGGAGAAGCTCTACGCTGGCTGGCAGAAAGCGATCGAACGTACCCGCGATTGGGAACCGCACGAAGGCGCGTAACCGCCTTCGGGTCTGGTGCACGGTTTGCCTGCGAATGCTGGCAAGCCGTGCTGGCCCTGACACGTTTCCTGCGGCATGATGGGCCAATTTGCCCGGCAGCCCCAAGGAACGCCCATGAACCTGCCCCCACGCCAACAACAAATCATCGAGCTGGTGCGCGAACGCGGTTACGTCAGCATCGAGGAAATGGCCCAGCTGTTCGTCGTTACCCCGCAAACCATCCGCCGCGACATCAACCAACTCGCCGAAGCCAACCTGCTGCGCCGCTACCATGGCGGGGCCGCCTATGACTCCAGCATCGAAAACACCGCCTACGCCATGCGCGCCGACCAGATGCGCGATGAGAAGCAACGCATCGCCGAAGCCGTGGCCGCGCAGATCCCCGATCACGCCTCGCTGTTCATCAATATCGGCACCACCACCGAATCCATCGCCCGCGCCCTGCTCAACCACAACCAGTTGAAGGTCATCACCAACAACCTGCACGTGGCTTCGATTCTCAGCGGCAAGGACGATTTCGAAGTGCTGCTGGCCGGTGGCAATGTGCGCCGCGATGGCGGCGTGGTGGGCCAGGCCAGTGTCGACTTCATCAACCAGTTCAAGGTCGACTACGCCCTGGTGGGCATCAGCGGCATCGACGAAGACGGCAGCCTGCTGGACTTCGACTACCAGGAAGTGCGGGTGTCCCAGGCCATCATCGCCAATGCCCGGCAAGTTATCCTGGCCGCCGACTCCAGCAAATTTGGGCGCAACGCCATGGTGCGCCTGGGTTCGATCACCCTGGTCGATTGCCTGGTCACCGACCAGCCCCCCGCCCCGGGCCTGAGCCAGTTGCTGAGCCAGAACAAGGTGCGCCTCGAAGTCGTCTGATGTGCCCTCCCCGTGGTGGCGCCCGCCCACCACGGCTACCGATGTTCGGTAATTTTCCTTTTCCCCTTCTATCATCAAGAATTTCAATCGAATTCGACTGGAAGCCACGTTTGTATTGCGCTAGTATTTTCGGAAGTGAACATGAATGTTCGAATTTACTCTTCCAAGCGATCATTTTCGGCCAAAACGAAAATGCCGTAACAAGAAAATCAGGAGGCCTGCCGCGATGCCCCATTCCACCATGCCCACCCCGCCTCTGGCCGAGGTCTATGACGTTGCCGTGATCGGCGGTGGCATCAATGGTGTCGGCATCGCCGCAGACGCCTCCGGCCGCGGCCTGTCGGTGTTCCTGTGCGAAAAGGACGACCTCGCCAGCCACACCTCGTCGGCCAGCAGCAAGCTGATCCACGGCGGCTTGCGCTACCTGGAACACTACGAATTCCGCCTGGTGCGCGAAGCCTTGGCCGAGCGCGAGGTGCTGCTGGCCAAGGCCCCGCACATCGTCAAGCCGATGCGCTTCGTGCTGCCCCACCGGCCGCACCTGCGCCCGGCCTGGATGATCCGCGCAGGCCTGTTCCTCTATGACCACCTCGGCAAGCGGGAAAAACTGCCAGCCTCGCGCAGCCTGCGCTTTGGCGCCGACAGCCCGCTCAAGCCGGTGATCAACCGCGGCTTCGAATACTCCGACTGCTGGGTCGACGACGCGCGCCTGGTAGTACTCAACGCCATGGCCGCCCGGGAGCACGGCGCCCATATCCATACTCGCACCCGCTGCTTGAGCGCCCAGCGCGTGGGCGGCCAATGGCTGGTACAACTGGAACGCGCCGACGGCACGCGCTTCTCGATCCACGCCAAGGCCCTGGTGAACGCCGGCGGCCCGTGGGTGGCCAAGTTCATTCGCGAAGACCTGAAGCTGGATTCGCCCTACGGCATCCGCCTGATCCAGGGCAGCCACTTGATCGTGCCGAAGCTGTATGAGGGCGACAATGCCTTCATTCTGCAGAACGAAGACCAGCGCATCGTGTTCGCGATTCCGTACCTGCAGCGCTTCACCATTCTCGGCACCACCGACCGCGAATACACCGGCGACCCGTCCAAGGTGACCATCACCGAGGCCGAGACCGACTACGTACTGAACGTGGTCAACGCCCACTTCAAGAAGCAGCTGACCCGCGATGATGTGCTGCACACCTACTCCGGCGTGCGCCCGCTGTGCAACGACGAGTCCGACAACCCCTCAGCCATTACCCGCGACTACACCCTGGCGCTCAGCGGCTCGGCCCAGGAAGCGCCGCTGCTGTCGGTGTTCGGCGGCAAGCTGACCACCTACCGCAAGCTCGCCGAATCGGCGCTGGCGCAACTGGCACCGTTCTTCCCGCAGATGACCCCGCGCTGGACCGCCAAATCCAGCCTACCCGGCGGCGAAGACATGACCACGCCCCAGGCGCTGGCTGAAACCCTCAACATTCGCTTCGGCTGGCTGCCAACCGGCCTGGCGCTGCGCTGGGCCACCACCTACGGCAGCCGCGTCTGGCGCCTGCTGGAAGGTGTGGAGGCCCTGAGCGACCTGGGCGAGCACCTCGGCGGCGGCCTCTACACCCGCGAAGTCGACTACCTGCTGCGTGAGGAATGGGCCCGCGAGGCCTACGACATCCTCTGGCGCCGGACCAAGCTCGGGCTGTTCACCACCCCAGAGGAACAGGCCGGCCTGCAGCGCTACCTGGAACGCGCCAAGGCGCCCAACGGCATCATTGCCGCCTGACCCCTCCCAAGCTGGGGCATTCGGTTTTCCGAACGCCCCACGGCAAGGCATCCGGAATTCCGACCAAATCCTCGCTCTAAATCCGCTCTTCGCAACTATCACTCCTTGTAAATCAAGGCGTTGATCTCATCGTGCCAGCCTGGCACGAGTCATGCTCTACACTTCCTAACGAATCGCTCTGCCTCACGGTGGAGCGTTCCACCGAGCGGGCCAGCCTGGCTCCATAAGAAAAACAATGTTCGAGGAGTTGTAGTCGATGCGTATTCTTCCCCATCTGTTGGGCGCAGCCATTGCCGCCGCACTGATCAGCACCCCAGTGCTCGCCGCCGAACTGACCGGCACCCTGAAGAAAATCAAGGAATCGGGGACTATCACCCTCGGCCACCGCGATGCTTCCATTCCGTTCTCCTACATCGCCGACGCGTCGGGCAAGCCAGTGGGCTACTCCCACGATATTCAGCTGAAAATCGTCGAAGCGCTGAAGAAAGACCTGGACCTGCCCAACCTGCAGGTCAAATACAACCTGGTTACGTCGCAAACCCGTATCCCGCTGGTACAGAACGGTACCGTCGACCTGGAATGCGGCTCCACCACCAACAACGCCGAGCGCGCGCAGCAGGTGGCCTTCTCCACCGGCATCTTCGAAATCGGTACGCGCCTGCTGAGCAAGGAAGGGTCTGCCTACAAGGACTTCGACGACCTCAAGGGCAAGAACGTGGTGACCACCGCCGGCACTACGTCCGAGCGCATTCTCAAGGCCATGAACGCCGACAAGCAGATGGGCATGAACATCATCTCGGCCAAGGACCATGGCGAGTCCTTCCAGATGCTGGAATCCGGCCGCGCCGTGGCCTTCATGATGGACGACGCGCTGCTGGCGGGCGAAATGGCCAAGGCCAAGAAGCCTGCCGACTGGGCCGTGACCGGCACCCCGCAGTCCTATGAAATCTACGGCTGCATGATGCGCAAAGACGACCCGGCCTTCAAAAAGGCCGTGGATGACGCCATCCAGGCGACCTACAAGTCGGGCGATATCACCGGCATCTACGACAAGTGGTTCACCCAGCCGATCCCGCCGAAGGGCCTGAACCTGAACTTCCCGATGAGCGCCGAGCTCAAGAACCTGATCGCCAACCCCAGCGACCAGCCTGCCCCGGAAAAGAAGCAGTAACAACTGACTGAAGCCCTGGCCTGCACACGCGGGCCAGGGCCTACCCGTGGCTCGCTACAGAGGGGAGACCCTGATGAATTACAACTGGGATTGGAGCGTGTTCTTCAAATCCACCGGCGTGGGCAGCGAGATCTACCTCGACTGGTACATCGCCGGCCTGGGCTGGACCATCGCCATTTCCGTGGTCGCCTGGCTCGTGGCCCTGACCCTGGGCTCGGTACTGGGCGTGATGCGCACCGTGCCCAACCGCTGGGTGGCGGGCATTGCCACCACCTACGTGGAAATTTTCCGTAACGTTCCGCTGCTGGTGCAGCTGTTCATCTGGTACTTCCTGGTGCCCGACCTGCTGCCCGAAAACCTGCAGGAATGGTACAAACAGGACCTCAACCCTACCACCTCGGCGTTCCTCAGCGTGGTTGTGTGCCTGGGCCTGTTCACCGCCGCGCGCGTCTGCGAACAGGTGCGCACCGGCATCGAGGCGCTGCCCCGCGGCCAGGAATCGGCCGCCCGCGCCATGGGCTTCCGGCTGCCGCAGATCTACTGGAACGTGCTACTGCCACAAGCCTACCGCATCATCATTCCGCCGCTTACCTCGGAGTTTCTCAACGTCTTCAAGAACTCCTCGGTGGCCTCGCTGATCGGCCTCATGGAGCTGCTGGCGCAAACCAAGCAGACCGCCGAATTCTCCGCCAACCTGTTTGAAGCCTTCACCCTGGCGACGTTGATCTACTTCACCCTGAACATGAGCCTGATGCTGCTCATGCGCCTGGTGGAACGCAAGGTCGCGGTGCCTGGCCTGATTTCCGTGGGAGGCAAATAATGGACTTCAGTGGAATCATCCCGGCCCTGCCCGGCCTGTGGAACGGCATGCTGATGACCCTGCAGCTGATGGTCATGGGCATTATCGGCGGCATCGTCCTCGGTACCCTGTTGGCGCTGATGCGGCTGTCGTCGAGCAAGCTGCTGTCGCGGCTGGCCGGCGCCTACGTCAACTACTTCCGTTCCATCCCGCTACTGCTGGTGATCACCTGGTTCTACCTGGCGGTGCCTTTCGTGCTGCGCTGGATCACCGGAGAAGACACGCCCATCGGTGCGTTCACCTCCTGCGTGGTGGCGTTCATGATGTTCGAGGCCGCGTACTTCTGCGAGATCGTGCGCGCTGGCGTGCAGTCGATCTCCAAGGGGCAGATGGGCGCCTCCCAGGCCCTGGGCATGACCTACGGCCAGACCATGCGCCTGATCATCCTGCCCCAGGCCTTCCGCAAAATGACCCCGCTGCTGCTGCAGCAGAGCATCATCCTGTTCCAGGACACCTCGCTGGTGTACACCGTGGGCCTGGTGGACTTCCTCAACGCCGCCCGCGCCAACGGCGACATCATTGGCCAGGCCAACGAGTTCCTGGTCTTCGCCGGTATCGTCTACTTCGTGATCAGCTTCAGCGCTTCGCTGCTGGTCAAACGTCTGCAGAAAAGGTTTGCCGTATGATCTCCATCAAGAATATCAACAAGTGGTATGGCGACTTCCAGGTGCTCACCGATTGCAGCACCGAGGTCCAGAAGGGCGAAGTGGTGGTGGTGTGCGGGCCCTCGGGCTCGGGCAAGTCGACCCTGATCAAGTGCGTGAACGCCCTCGAGCCTTTCCAGAAGGGTGACATCGTGGTTGACGGCACGTCCATCGCCGACCCAAAGACCAACCTGCCGAAACTGCGTTCGCGGGTCGGTATGGTGTTCCAGCATTTCGAACTGTTTCCGCACCTGACCATCACCGAGAACCTGACCATCGCGCAGATCAAGGTGCTCGGCCGCAGCAAGGAAGAAGCCACCAAAAAGGGCCTGCAACTGCTCGAGCGCGTCGGCCTCTCGGCCCACGCCCACAAGCACCCGGGCCAACTGTCCGGTGGCCAGCAGCAGCGGGTGGCGATCGCCCGCGCCCTGGCCATGGACCCGGTGGTGATGTTGTTCGACGAACCCACCTCGGCGCTGGACCCGGAAATGGTCAACGAAGTGCTCGACGTGATGGTGCAACTGGCCCACGAAGGCATGACCATGATGTGCGTGACCCACGAAATGGGCTTCGCCCGCAAGGTCGCCAACCGCGTGATCTTCATGGACCAGGGGCAGATCGTCGAAGATTGCCAGAAGGAAGAATTCTTCGGCGACGTGACCGCCCGCTCCGAGCGTGCCCAGCAGTTCCTGGCGAAAATCCTGCAGCATTGATGGCTGCCGGACAGATGGTGTAACAATGATCCCGCCCCTGCGCCCGCCCACCGGGCGCAGGACGCTGGTCGGCCCAAGGCGACTGTGATGAAATGCGTTCCCTCCCAATTCCGCGCCGCGCCGCCGTCCCTTGTCGTGAAACCCCGATTGATACGCCAGGTGTTCCTGCCGCCGCTGCTCGTCGCGCTGATACTCGGCCTGGGCTTTCTCGGCTTCTGGGTCAGTGACCGCAGCGGCATCCGCAGCCTCAGTGAAAGCGGCCAGCGCCAGCTGGAACTGCAGGCGCGCGCGGTCGACAGTGAAATCAACAAGTACACCTACCTGCCCAGCCTGCTGGAGCTGGAAAACACCGTGGCGGCCCTGCTTGCCCACCCTGACGCGGCCCACCGCCAGCCCGTCAACGATTACCTCGAAGGCCTCAACCGCCGCAGCAGCAGCCGCGCCATCTATGTGCTCGACACCAGCGGCCGAGTGCAGGCCAGCAGCAACTGGCGCGACAGTGACAGCTATGTCGGCGAAGACCTCGCCTTCCGCGCCTATTTCCAGGACGCCGTGCGCGGCTTGCAGGGGCGTTTCTATGGCATCGGCAGCACCAGCGGCGAGCCCGGCTACTACTTGGCCCACGGCCTGGAATCCCGGGGACGGATCATCGGCGTGGCGGTGATCAAGGTGCAGTTGCAGGCCCTCGAAGAACTCTGGCAGCGGGCCCACCTGGAAACCTTCGTCAGCGATGAAAACGGCATCATCATCCTCTCCAGCGATCCGCAGTGGCGGCTCAAGTCCACCCGGCCGCTGAGCCCGGAGGCCAAGGAGCGTCTGGCCCGCAGCCTGCAATACCACTGGACGTCGTTCTCGGAGTGGCAGCCGCTGGCCCGCACCACCGTGGCCGACGGCGTGGAGAAACTCACCTTCGCGGTCAACGCCCCGGGCCTGCATGCGCCGCTGAACTACCTGGCGCAGAGCCAGCCGCTCAATGGCACACGCTGGCAATTCACCCTGCTCACACCTCTGCAGGACCAACGCCGCGAAGCCATCATCCATGGCGTGCTGGTGGCGGTGGCCTTCGCCCTGTGCACCATTTTGCTGATCGCCTGGAATGAACGGCGCAAGGTGATCGCCACCCGCCTGGCCGCCCGCGAGGCGCTGGAAGAAGCCAACAACCTGCTGGAGCGGCGCATTGCCGAACGCACCAGCGACCTGCGCGCCAGTAACGAACGGCTCAAGGGGCAGATTCGCGAGCGGCGCCAGGCCGAGGACACCTTGCGCAAGGCGCAGGACGAACTGGTACAGGCCGGCAAACTGGTGGCTATCGGGCAGATGTCCACCAGCATCGCCCACGAACTCAACCAGCCGCTGGCCGCCTTGCGCACCTTGTCCGGCAACACCGTGCGCTTCCTGGAGCGGGGCGCGCTGGACACCGCCAGCACCAACCTGCGCACCATCAATGAACTGGTCGACCGCATGGGCCGCATCACCGCCAGCCTGCGCGCGTTCGCCCGCCGCGGCGACGACAAGGGCCAGGCCTCGCTGCTGGCCGCGGTGGACGCCGCACTGCAATTGCTCGACGCGCGCCTGCAGGGCGTGCAGGTGCACCGCGCGCTCGAAGACGCGCAACTGCCCATCGACCAGACCCGCCTGGAGCAGATTCTGGTCAACCTGATCGGTAACGCCCTCGACGCCATGCAGGGCCAGGCCGCGCCGCAACTGTGGCTGAGCAGCGCGCTGGAGCCCGAACCGGCCCCCGGCAAGTACCGCCTCAGCGTGCGCGACAACGGCCACGGCATTACCGCCGACGCCCGCGCGCACCTGTTCGAGCCGTTCTTCACGACCAAACCCGGCGACCACGGCCTGGGCCTGGGCCTGACCCTCTCGGCCAGCCTCGCGGCCGCCGCCGGTGGCCGCCTGGGCATGGAAAGCTCCGGCCCCGATGGCACCCTGTTCGTCCTCAGCCTGCCTTTGGGCAGCCTCCCTACTGCGAGCCCACCGCCATGACCGAGCCTTTGCGCGTTCTGATCGTCGAAGACGACCCCCATGTTCTGCTCGGCTGCCAGCAGGCGCTGGCGCTGGAAGACATCGCCAGCGAAGGCGTCGGCAGCGCCGAGGAAGCCCTGGCGCTGATCGGCGACAACTTCGCCGGTATCGTCGTCAGCGATATCCGCTTGCCGGGCATCGACGGCCTGGAACTGCTCAGCCGCCTCAAGGCTGGCGACCCGAGCCTGCCGGTGGTGCTGATTACCGGCCACGGCGATATTTCCATGGCGGTTGGGGCGATGCGTGCCGGCGCTTACGATTTCATGGAGAAGCCGTTTTCGCCCGAGCGCCTGGTGGACGTGGTACGTCGCGCCCTGGAACAGCGCGGGCTGTCGCGGGAAGTATCATCGCTGCGCCGCCAGCTGGCCGGCCGTTCGGCCCTGGAAAGCCGCATCATCGGCCGCTCGCCGGCCATGGAAGCGTTGCGCGAACTGATCGCCAATATCGGCGACACCTCGGCCAACGTGCTGATCGAAGGCGAGACCGGTACCGGCAAGGAACTGGTCGCACGCTGCCTACATGATTTCAGCCGGCGCCAGGCCCACGCCTTCGTCGCCCTGAACTGCGGCGGCTTGCCGGAAAGCCTGTTCGACAGCGAAATCTTCGGCCACGAGGCCAATGCCTTCACCGGCGCCGGCAAGCGCCGCATCGGCAAGATCGAGCACGCCGACCAGGGCACGCTGTTTCTCGATGAAATCGAAAGCATGCCCATGGCCATGCAGATCAAGCTGCTGCGGGTGTTGCAGGAGCGCAGCCTGGAACGGCTGGGTTCGAACCAGAGTATCGAGGTGGATTGCCGGGTGATCGCCGCCACCAAGGCCGACCTTGAAAGCCTCAGCCAGCAGAGCCAGTTTCGCAGCGACCTGTATTACCGCCTCAACGTGGTGACCCTGGAGTTGCCACCGCTGCGCGAGCGCCGCGAAGACATCCTCATGCTGTTCGAGCACTTCCTGCAGCTCTCGGCCCTGCGCTTCGACCGCGAGCCGCCGGTGTTGGAGGCCAGCACCGTGCAGCGGCTGATGAGCCATGACTGGCCGGGCAACGTGCGCGAGCTGCGCAACGTCGCCGAGCGCCATGCCCTGGGCCTGCCGGCGTTCAAGAAGAGCGCCAGCGATGCCCCGCAACAGGCGCTGAATTTCGCCGAAGCGGTGGAGGCCTTCGAGCGCAACCTGCTCAGCGAAGCGCTGCAGCGCAGCGGCGGCAACCAGAGCCAGGCCAGCCAGGAGCTGGGGATGGCCAAGACCACGTTGTTCGACAAGGTGAAGAAGTACGGGCTTAGCTAGGTACTGGCACTTGTGCCAACAGCGCCGGCCCCATCGCGGGCCTCGCCCGCTCCAACAAGGACTAAGGTGAGGCCGGTACTCGGGGGTGTCAGAAATTTTGTGTTCGGGCATAACATGAGCAAGAGGTGCATGTATGCCAACCAAAAAGAAACCCGAACTACGCAAGCTACCGAAAATCCCGAAGGAGCTGCTCGAGCAGTTCTCTGAC
>Ga0308164_10000593_pt1 | contig 54488 bp, 47 predicted proteins | sample PhyTR2_FD_201031 | JGI IMG/M metagenome (GOLD analysis project Ga0308164, IMG submission 201031) | Phyllosphere microbial communities from UC Gill Tract Community Farm, Albany, California, United States - DLSLT.R2 | ecosystem: Host-associated > Plants > Phyllosphere > Unclassified | place: USA... | reverse complement strand
AAGGGCAGATAGCTGGCCTCGGCAGGGTTGTATTCGCTCTCGCAGACGTACCAGGGCAATGTGCAGGTGGCTTCGTTGGTGTGCTTGAGGCAGACCGGTACGACGATGTCGGGGCGTGGCGTCATGATTTGGAGATTTCCTTGTTATTGGTTGCGTCGATCAGTGCGCCGTACAACAGCCTGTGCTCGGTGTGAGCGGTGGCAGCCGCTACGCCATCGGCGGATGTCACCGGGTGGTTGTGCACCCCACGGTTGGCAAGCTCGGCCTGCTCGGCGTTGCGGTATTCGCCCGGGACGGGGATCTGATAACTCACGCCATTGGCGAGCTGGAGGCGGTACGCTTGGGTCACGACCTGGTGAGCCACCGACACATAGGCGCTAGCGTCGAGCACACCCTGTTGCAACAACTGGCCGTCGGCGTACAGGCTGTAGGGCATACCGGCCAGGCCATTGCCCGCAGTGTTGGGCGCACGAGGTACTTTCAGCCGCAGAGGTTGCTTCAGCTCACTAGGAAGGTAAGACGGGTGAGCCGCCGTCAAGCTGGCCCCGGAACCGGTAAAATTGAACCTGGGTGCCTTGATCTGGTAATCACCGTCGGTTCCTGACTCGAGAAGCCCTTTCTCCAAGGTGAAATAGCTACCACCCCCGTTGAGGACGATCTTCTTTTTCGCGGTGATGTGAATCTCGTCTTCGCTGCTGGTGATCTGCAAACCATTACGGGCGAAAATTTCCAGCGTGTCGTTCTGCGCCTGCACCGTCACCGGCCCCTGGTTGGCAATCAGCTTGATACCCACCTTGTTGACGAACAGGCTCAAGCCCTGCCCTATTCCCATGAACAGGCGCTTGACCACGCCAATGTCGGCGTGACCGCCAGCGTTGAGCATCAGGTTGGCCTTCGCCATCAATTGCAGGTGCTTGCCGCTGGCAAGCGCAATGCCCTCCGGTGCGCTGATGAGCGCGACGGCACCACGCAGTTGTTCCAGCTGGTCCTTGATGAGCGTGATTTGCGCCTGCACATCCGCCGGCTCGGCTTTGGCGGCTTCGGCATTGTCGGAGAGGCTTTGCAGTTGCTCGCTGGCAACCGTGAGGCGGTCGATGGCGGCGCGCATTTCCAGTACTTTGCCGTCGGCCAACGGTTGTTTCTCTGCGCTCAGGAACAGGCCACCCCCCGCGCGGATGGCGCCATGGGTGTCGGTGCGCAACTCGAACCCGTCGCCGCGCTTGAGCTTCTGGTGATCCACCACATGCCCGAGGTTGAGCTGGCTTTTGCCGCTGTGCTCGGTACTGAGCTTGACGTGCTCTTCGCCGCGGGTGTCGTCCATGCGCAGCTTGTTGTTCGCGGGCGTGCGCAACACATTGCGATGGCGGTTGCGGTAGTCGACGTGATCGGGATGCTCGCTGTCGTGCAGCGCATGGGCGATATAGGGGCGGTCGGGATCGCCCTGTTCGAACGCGACTGCCACTTCGGTACCCGCCAGCAGCGGCAGATGCAGGCCATGAGACTTGCCGGCATAGGGCCGTGCCAAGCGCAGCCAGAGGCTTTCCTGGCCCTTGTCCCAAGTGTCGCGGTCAAAGAGGAATTGCACCCGGTAGCGACCATCGAGGTGTAGGTGGGCGTAGACCGGGACCTTGTCCCGGCTGGTGATGCGCGCCGGAAGGGTTCCGGCGATCTGCGGTTTAGGCAGTGCCGGGGGCCGGAAGCAGATAGTGTTGGAATACGCCATCGCCTCGAAGCGGACTTCCAGGCTATGGTCCCGCGCTGCGCGAGTGTTTATGCGGGTGATGACGCAGCAAGGCAGGAACGCCTTTGGCGCCCCGCCGGAGATCTCCAGCACTTGGCCTGGCGCCAAGGTTGCACTGCTGCTGGAACCGTTCAGGCAAGTGCGTTGGTTGAGGTAACGTTCGTGGCGGATACGGGCGAAGAACTCGCCGCTCTCGGGCACCAGGTCTTCAACCAGCACGTGATGATCGCCCAGCACGGTGTACGGTTCGCCATAGTGGTAGGCCTCGCTGTGAGTGGTGGCGTCGTCGCCGCGAGTCTTGTCCACCTGCTGATCCAGATCGGCATTGGCCTCCAGCGGGTTGTAGGCACGGACGCTGACCTGCTTTTCCACCACGTTGTGTTGGGTCTGCAGGTCCCACACGGCATCCTGTTCGGTGGTGAAACCTCCAGGGGGCCTGGCAGGGAGCGTCACACCCCACTGCAAATGCCGCTGGTGGTCATGGAAGTGGACGACGCCGATACGAATGTCGTCGAGGCCGCCAAAGCGATACCAGATACCCACCTCGGCCAGCAGCCGGCAGATGAATGCGAGATCGCTTTCACCGTACTGCATGACCTGTTCACGCGGCGGGTATTGGTGGCAGAGGACGAACTCGTATTCGCAGGGGTCGAAACCGTTATGGTCTCGCAGGATGGCCGTGACGATTTCCGGCACTGACTGGTTCTGGAAGATGCGGTATTGCCGGCCACGGCTGAGCAACGCCAGGCGCGGTTCGAGGACCACCTCATAGCGGGCTTCCTCGACAGAGGCAGACACGCGCTTGAAGCGGGTGATGGTGCCGTACAGCGAGCGTAGCGGACCAACGCCCGGGCGTATCAGCGTGCTCTCAAGCTTTGTGAAGGGCACCGAATGAAAGCTGAAATCGGCCCAATGCTGCAAGATATCTTCGGCAGCGATGTCCAGGTCAGAGCTGGTAAACTGGATGCTGTACTTGAAGGGCTGGCTGAGCGCTTCCTCACCCTCGAAGCTGAGCACATCAAGCGTCGCCTTGCAGTCGCTGACGCGAAGCTTGTGGCGTGAGTGACTGAAGATAACCGGGGTTGAAGTGGACATGGCAGCCCTCCTTGCGCTAGACAAGGGGGGCACTCTACACATCAAAAAAAGCCTACATAATCAGACGCTTCTGACAGTCCTGTAGGAAAATTCTTCCCCCGCAACCCACCGCAAGGCCGCTATGGTTGCACCCAAAACCCCTGTAAACCCCTCTGGCACAGGGCTCATGGCGAACCAGCCAGGCGCGGACGCTATCCATGCACACCTTAGGTAGAAATTCGCCGTAACACATTAACCGTGACCTGCCCCACCGCATTGTCCCCCAACGCCCCGCCCCAGCTGACCGACCCCACCGCGAACACCAGCCCACCCGCAGGTGTTCGTCGAATGCACAGATCCGCTCGCCGCTTCGGCCCGTCATGGGGTTCCAGCTCACCGAAATCCAGCTCGTAGCGGTCATCAAAACTGTCCGCGCTGGCCAGCACCACCGTGTCCGCAGGCGTCCCCCAATACTGGCTGGTGCGATCGATTTCGTAACCCGCCGCGCCCCCCAGCAGCAGACTGTTGCCGTCGATTCGCTGCCCCTCCACCCCGGCAAACACCCACGCCCAATCGACCGAATAACTCGCCGGGGTGCGCTGATAAGGCTGCGCCTGGGTGAAGCCCATGGCCGCGGTACCCACGCCCAGCAAACGGTGTTCGGCGCGCCCGCGCCAGCGCCACAGTCCGCCCATTTCGCCGGTCTGGGCCAGGTGATTCTCGCCAGGGGCGCTTTCCCAGGTGCGCACGCCGCGCTGGCCGCGGCGCACTTCCAGAGTGCCTTGCGCGTCAAGCGCCGACACCCAATAGAAGCCGTTGCCGCCCAGGTAGGCCAGGCTGGCGCCGCGGGCCAGGGCGGTGTCCAAGTGGTCGAGCATGGTGGCGGTCCAGTATTCCGGGTGGCTGCCGGTGACGATGGCACTGGCGGCGTCCAGGCAATGGGGATCACGGTGCAGGTCGTGGTCGCTGATCACTTGTACGCTCAGGCCAGCTTCGGCAAAGAAGCGCAGCATGTGCAGGTCCATGGGCAAGCCGTGGGGGCCACCGCACAGCGGGTACTGGTACTCGTCGCGCATCGTGGTCCACGGGCATGGCCAGGTGGCAAGCGATACGCCAGAGCCGTCCTGATGGCTGTCGTAGACGCTTAGCCATTGGTTCTGCTGTGACGCGCGGTGAGCGGGTTCTTCAACGAGCCAAGGATAGAGGCCTTCGGGCAGCGCTTCGTTGGCGTAGGCTTGGTAGCTCAGGGTCGGCAGCAAGAATACCAGGCCGGTCGCGGGTTGCGCGGGGCGTATCACGAAAGGGATGTCGCACGGGCCTTGGCTGCCTTGAATGCGCAACGCGTAGACACCCGACTCGGCATCATGGGGCACTTGCAGCGCCAGCGTCTCGGGCCATTGGAAAGCGGGTTTGTCGTCTTCGTGCAGATGGATGGCGGCGTAGTGCTCAGGCGCGCCGCGGGGGTCGTGGAAGTCGCCGTTCCAGTGCGGGCCGCATACGGCCCAGGTGGGCGCGCCGTGAACCCTCAGCGGCCCACATACGCCGTGCAGGTCGGCGACCTCCTGAACGGGGCAAGTCGGCAAGGGCCAACTGGAAAGCCGCCCTGCTGCATCCAGTTGAATATCGGCGATCCGTGCGTTCAGCGTCGGCAATCGGTGCTGCCAGTCGGTGGCGATTTTTACCGTCTTGATGCTGCCCTCAAACCCGGTGCAAGCGTGATCAAAGAGCAACGTGTCGCCTGCCGAAATCGATACACGACGCTTCTGCGCCGTCCACTCGAAACGGACCGTCAACCACTGTCGCTGTGGCAATTCAACGGCAAAGGGTTCAGCCACTTCCGTCAACGTCAGCAGGCCTGCTGGACCATAGCGGCAGTCGAAATCGGCCGTCGCCAGCAGCGCCCGCTCACTCTGGTTGGCGGTGAGCAACAGCCGCCAACTCACCACCCCGGCATCAGCGCTCAAGGGTACTTCAAGCCAGGAGCCCAGCTCGAACCCCTGCACCTGCCAGGGCGCACCGCTGGCCTGCAGCGACCAAGGCAACTCAGGCCGCGCATGCCGATCCAGGCGCACGATACGAGCCGGCCCTTCACCTTGGGCACTGGACACATGAAAACCCAGGCGTTCGCCCGGCATCACACTGAGTGCGCTGCCATACCCCATCACCGGCAAGCTGGAATGGTCGGTGAGTCGATACATGTTCATGCTCCGGCAATAGGGGATGCGCAAAGGTAGCCCCGCTTGCCCGCGCATACAACGCTCGCGGGGGAGTTTTCCTTCGCTTGCGCAGCGGTTACAGTCAGCACGCCAGCGGCCACGACAGCCGCCCACGACAAGAACAGGATGCTCTGCAATGCTCGACGCCTTCCACTCCCTGCCCTTCTCCGTGCCCGAATGGGCGATGATGCTTGCCGCCATCGCCGTCGCCTATATCGTGTTCGGCATCGCCGGCTTCGGCACCGCTTTAGTGGCCGGGCCGATATTGATTCACGCCATGCCGCTGTCGCGGGTCATCCCCATGCTGGTGCTGCTGGATTTCGTCGCGGCCTTCGGCAACCTGCTGCCCTCACGCCAGGCCGTGGTCGGGCGTGAACTGTTCAGGTTGCTGCCGTTCATGGCGATCGGCTGCACCTTGGGCGTGGTGTTCCTGCTCAAGTTGCAATCCGATGCGCTGCTGTTGCTGATGGGGCTGTTCCTGGTGGCCTACGCGCTGTACATGCTGGCGGTGAAGGTCAAGCCGGCGCGGCTGTCGGGTTTGTGGGCGATACCGATGGGCACCGTGGGCGGGCTGTTCGGCGCGCTGTTTGGCAGCGGCGGCTTTCTCTATGCCATCTACCTGAGCGCGCGGCTGGAGGCCAAGGAGCAGGTGCGCGCCACCCAAAGCGCGCTGATCAGCTGCAGCACCTTGGTGCGCCTGAGCCTGTTCGTGATCGCCGGGGTGTACGCCGATTTCAGCCTGCTGGCCCTGGCGCTATGCCTGCTGCCGGCCATGGCCATCGGCCTGTGGGTTGGGCGCCACCTGACCTTGCGCATGTCCCGCGAAGCCTTCGTGCGGCTGGTGACCTGGCTGGTGCTGGCCAGTGGCGTGACCCTGCTGGTGCGTTACTTCGGCAGCTGAGGGTACTCAGCCGCGGCGCCGGTAGCGCAACCACACCGCGCCGCCATCCTGCACCTCGGCCGACGTCAGGGTCAGGTAGTGGGCATCCTTCCAGGCGTCCTGGCTGATTTCGAACGAGGCCGGGTGCTGGCCGCGGCCGTCGATCAGCGGCAGGATCAGCACGCTGACTTCGTCCACCAGCCCGGCATTGACGAAGGCGCCGCTGACGTGGGGGCCGCCCTCGACGATCAGGCGCTTGGCGCCCAACTCCTTGCCCAGTACCTCGACCACCTGGTGCAGGTCGAGCTGGTCCTTGCCGGCGAAGAAATACGACACGCCGATGGACTGCAGATAGGCCAGGTAGTCATCGGCCACGCCTTCGGTCAGCACCTCCACCACATGGGAGCCCAGGGCCTCGTTGCTTTTCCAGGCGACCTTGCCATGGGGGTCGATGGAGATCGCATATTGCTTGGCATCGCGCTGGGCGAACCACGCCGTGCGCGGAATCGGCGCCTTGGCCAGGCCATTGGGATAGCCTTCGCCGTGGGCGATTTCTTCCATGGTCACGCGGCCGCAGATCCAGGCATCGAATTCGAATTGCTGAGCGAGTTTCTCGTACTGGTCGCCGGCGGCTTTCTTGAACGGGCGCTCCCAATTGTCGGTCAGGGCATGGCCGTCGAGGGACGACATCATGTGGCAGATTACGTAGGGTTTCATCGGGGTCTCCGGGTTGGCAGCGATCTAATGCCGACCCGGAGATGGGGGGTAAGTTCAGTGGGCGCCATGAGGCGGAGACGATGGAGGCTCAAACGCGGCGTATAGGCCCAGGGTATTGAGCAACGAGACCATCGGAGGTCAGTAACGTAATTCCCTCCACGGCCGCCTGGGAAACAAGGATGCGGTCAAAGGGATCTTTGTGTATCGCAGGAAGGCCATCGATACCCACGGCGTGCTCGCTGGCGATGGGAAGCTCGTTGTACCCGTTGTCAAGCAACGCCCGCCTCAGCACTCGTGCATCGACCTTAAAGTCGTCGCGCCCTAAACCTTTCTTGATCGCGATTTCCCAAAGGCTCGCCGCACTGAAGAACAACTCATGCCCAGGCGCAGCAATCAACTCACGCGCCTCATCCGAGAGCGAAGGAGAATCGGCTGCGGCCCACAACAATAAATGGGTATCGAGCAGCAGCTTCATGCCTCGCCACCGAACATTGCCTCGATTTCTGCTTCACCCATGCGATTAAAGTCATCCGGCACCTTGATCTGCCCGGCCATAAAACCTAGGCGCTTGGACTGCCCAGCCTCCGGCGCGCCCAACGCCATGACTTTTACCAATGGCTTACCTGCCTTGGCGATGATAAAGGGCTCACCTTTGCTCGCCAGATCTATCAAGCGAGACAAGTGGGTCTTTGCTTCGTGGATATTTACAGTGTGCATGAGTAGAGCTCCGATAAGACTAAGTTTGGTTAGTCTGGTCTTATCGGCGGTACTTTACAACATCCTATACCCTCACTCGCGCAGCCGCTGCAACAACACCGCCACATCGTCATACGTCGGCGTGCGGTGGAAGTTGGCGGCGCCGTCGAAGCGCGAGAAGTCGAATTCGCCGAAACCGGCGACCTGGGCGCCTGCGGCCAGGCCGGCTTCGGCACCGGCGAGGCTGTCTTCGATAAGCAGGCATTCGTCGGGCGGCAGGCCGAGCACCCGCGCCGCTTCGATGATCAGGCCAGGGGCCGGTTTCCAGGAACGTACTTCATAGGCGCTGACCAGTCGCCCAGGGAAATGCTGCAAGAGGCCAGCCTGGGTCAGGCAGGTCTCGATTTTCAGCATCGGTCCGTTGGAGGCTACGCACTTGGGCAGGTCCAGTTGCTCGACGAAGGCCAGCGCCCCCGGCATCGGCGCCAGGCCGGCGCGGAACTCGTCGAGGCTGCGATGGCGAAACTCGGCCATGAAGGCCTCGCCTTCCAGGCTGGGATGTTCCTTGCTCAGCTCGGCGACGAACACCGCGAACTGCACGCCACGAAAGCGCCGCAGCACTTCGGCCTGGGAAAGCTCGATGGCGCGCTCGGCCAGCATGCGGTGCAGCAGCCCGGCGGCGACGTTCTCACTGTCGACCAGGGTGCCGTCGGAATCGAAAATCACACCTTTGATAGCCACAAACCCGCTCCTTGAAAACCATGCCTGCCGATACCCGTGCAGAGCCTCTATTTCGCCCATCAGAGGCGCGAATCGGTAAAGAGTTCAGCCACCGCCGGCAATCAGCCGGCGAAACCGCCGTCCTTCAGGAACGCCAGCTCCTCGGAACTGCTCTCGCGGCCCAGCAAGGCGTTGCGATGGGGAAAGCGCCCGAAGCGGGCGATGATTTCCCGGTGCAGTTCGGCGTAGTGCAAGGTATCGGCGTCGATACCGCGATTGAAGGCCACTGACAGGTTCTGGTCCTCGAGGCGCTCGGAATGCTCCAGCGGCAGGTAGCAGAATTGACGCAGGGTTGGCTCCATCTGGCCGTCGAGGCCGGCGTCGACGATCTGCCGGGTGTAGAAGCAGGCCAGGGTGTCGGTGGCGAACATGTGCCCGGTGCCGCGAAAGGCGTTGCGCGGGAACTGGTCGAGCAGTATCAGCAGGGCCAGGGCGCTGTCGGCCTCGGCCAGCCAGGCTTCCAGCTCGCGGCGGGCGGCCCTGAGGTGCAGGTCCAGGAAGCGCTCGCGAAAGGCCTGGTCGAACGCCGGGTCCTTCTTGAACCAGCGCTTGGGACCGGCTGCACGCCAGAATTCGAGCACGGCGCGGAAATCATCACTCGCTACCTGCGTATCCACCATTTCAACTACTCCTGCCAATCAATGGCATCGATCATGGCCAGCGGGGAATTGTTCACCGCTTGGTAAGGGATTGGATACGTTCTGCCCGCTGATTACAACGTTTTCCTGATGGCCCGTAGCACGCGCCTGCAGCCGCCTTCATGAAACATATTTCAGCCCGAAGGCTCTAGCTAGCGGCTTATGACACATCGCTATATAGTCCGTTACATAGCGAAATTCTGAGTTGCCGATGCCCCCGATTGTCCGTTCCTCCCTGCCCTGGCTGTGTGGCCTGGCGTTGCCCGTGGCCATTTTGCTGGCGCTGCTCTGTGGCCGTTACGCCATCGACCTCGGCGAAAGCCTGCGGTTCTTCGCCACCTTGCTCGGCTTCGATCACCTGCCGGCGCCACGCTACCCGTTGCTGCACAGCCTGCTGATCGATGCGCGCCTGCCCAGGGTGATCGCCGCGGTGCTGGTCGGCGCCGGGCTGTCGGTCTCCGGCGCCGCGTACCAGGCGGTGTTTCGCAATCCGCTGGTATCGCCTGGGCTGCTGGGGGTGCTCAGCGGCTGCGCCTTCGGTGCCGCGCTGGGCATCCTTGGGCACTTGCATGGCTTGGCCATTCCCCTGCTCGCCTGCCTGACCGGGCTAGTGGCCGTTGCGCTGGGGGTGGGCATCGCCAACCTGTTCTACAGTCCGTCGATCCTGCTGCTGGTGCTCGGCGGCATCGTCGCCAATGCGTTGTTCACCGCCTTGCTGTCGATCACCCAATACCTGGCCGACCCGCTGGACCAGTTGCCGAGCATCGTCTATTGGCTACTAGGCAGCCTCAGCGCCGTCGACCACCAGGCGCTGTGGCTGATCGCGCCGCTGCTGACCCTGGGCATCGTGCTGCTATGCCTGGCCGGGCGGGCCATCGACGCCCTGGCCTTGAGCGACGATGAAGCCCTTAGCCTGGGCGTGCCGGTGCGGGCGATTCGCTATGGGGTGATCGTGCTGGCGACGCTGATCTGCGCCCTGACGGTGAGCCTGGCCGGCATGGTCGGTTGGGTCGGCTTGCTGATCCCGCACCTGGCACGCCTGCTGGTGGGGCCGGGCAATGCGCGCCTGCTGCCGGTCAGCGCCTGCCTGGGTGGGATCTTCCTGCTGGCTGCCGATGGCGCCGCCCGTAGCGTGTCGGCAGGCGAGATTCCGCTGGGCATCATTACCGAACTGTTCGGCGCGCTGGCCTTCGTGCTGGTATTGCACCGCGTGCGCAAGGGCTGGCTATGAAGTTGCTGGAAGCCCACGGCATCGGCTACCGGTTGGGCCGGCGCGCGATTCTCGAAGACATCTCCTTGAGCCTGCGCCCCGGCGACAACATTGCCCTGCTGGGCGCCAACGGCGCGGGCAAGAGCACATTGCTGAGGTTGCTGCTGGGCCTGATCAAACCCAGCAGCGGCACGCTTCGCCTGCAGGGCCAGCCGTTGAACGGCTTCAGCCGCCGCGACATCGCCCGGCAACTGGCCTATGTGCCGCAGAGCCATGTGCCGAGTTTCCCCTACACCGTGCAACAAATCGTCATTCAAGGCCGCTTGCCCATCACCGGCCTGGGCCGCGCGCCGTCCAGCGTCGATCGCGAGGCCGTGGCGCACACCCTGGCCCAATTGCAGATCGAGCACCTGGCCGCGCGGCCCTACACGGAGCTGTCCGGCGGCGAGCAACAACTGGTGCTGATCGCCCGCGCGCTGGTGCAGCAAGCGCGGGTGATCATCCTCGACGAGCCGGTCACCGGCCTCGATTTCGGCCACCAGCTGCGCCTCCTCGACCTGCTGCAACGCCTGGCCGAACAGGGCCTGTGCGTGCTGTCCAGCAGCCACCGCCCGGAACAGGCGCTGAGCGCCGCCAATCGGGTGCTGGTCCTGCAACACGGCCGTTTGATCGCCGACGGCACGCCCTTCGAGGTGATCGACAGCGCCCTGATGCAACGCCTCTATCAGATAGCAGTGCAGCAGATCGACACCGCCGGCCAACGTTTTTTCGTCCCCTTATGAGAACCCCCAGCATGCGCCGTTCACGCTTGACCTTTACCCCGCTGTTGCTCAGCGTCGCCGTGCATTTCGCCCATGCCGACGACCTGCAACTGGCGCCGATCAACGTCAACGCCGACGACAGCGCCCAGCAACAGGCTCGCGACAAGGCCGCCAGCCTCGGCCCCATGGGCCAGCGGCGCCTGCAAGACACCCCCTACTCTATCAGCGTGGTGCCCCGCGACCTCACTGAAGACCAGCAGCTGAAAAGCTTCAAGGACATGATCCGCTACCTGCCCTCGGTCCAGGGCGACGGCGCGCGCCCGCAAACCCGTGGCCTGCAAGGCAGCGTGGTGCAGAACACGCGGCTGGACGGGCTCAATGTGGTGTCGACCACCGATTACCCGGCCGAGCAGCTGGGCGGCGTCGAAGTGCTCAGCGGCCTGTCGGGTTCGCTGTACGGCCCGGCCAACCCGGCGGGCACCTTCAACCTGCTGTCCAAGCGCCCTACCGACTTCACCCGCAACCGCGTGACGGTCGGCCTGGGCACCGGCCTGAGCTGGCTGAAGGCCGCCGACCTCAGCGGCCCGTTCGACCCGCAAGGCAAGATCAAATACCGCCTCAACCTGATGGACGAACAGGGTCACAGCTACGCCCCGGGCAGCACCTTGCGGCGCCAGCTGGTGAGCCTGGCCACCGACTTCCAGCTCAGCGACAGCAGCGTCATCGAGACCAACTTCAGCCACTACAACTACCTGGCCAAAGGTTTGCCGGGCAAGTTCGCCACTGCCTCCAGCGCCGTGGCCCTGCCCAGCGCGCCCGACCCGACGCGCAGCAATCTGGGGCAGAACTATGCCGGCGACAACAACACCACCGACACCGGCAGCGTGCACTTCAAGCATGACTTCGATGGCAACTGGAAGCTGGACGTGGGCGCGCTGCGGCAGATTGCCGACCGCGAATCGACGGGCGTCACCAACACCCTCACTGACAACGCCGGGCACTACACCAGCAGCGTTTCCAGCGCCACCGCCAGCCGTTTCACCATCAACAGCTACCTGGCCGACCTCAATGGCAGCGTGTTCACCGGGCCGGTGAAGCATGACCTGACCTTCGGCCTCAGCGGTTTCGACTGGGACAACTACAACCCGGTCAATGGCGCCGCGACCACCCTGGGTAGCGCTTCGCTGAGCGATCCGAGCAACTTCGCCGAGCCCGCCTACCCCGATTTCACCGACCGTTACCACTCGGCCAACGCCACCCAGCGCTCGCTGATTTTCGGCGATACCCTGACCTTCACCCCGCAATGGAGCCTGATGCTCAGCGGTAGCCAGAACCGCCTGACCACCACCAACTTCACCAAGACCGGCGCCCGCAGCGGCTCGCGCGATTCAGGCATCAGCAGCGCCGAAAGCCTGATGTACAAGCCGATCGACGACCTGACCCTGTACGTCACCTACGCCGACAGCCTGCAGCAAGGCGATACCGTGCCCACGGGTTACGACAATGCCGGGCAGTTCCTCGCCCCCTACCGCAGCCGCATGGTCGAGACCGGCGCCAAGTGGGCGGTCGATGGCGTCAACCTGTCCCTGGCGGCGTTCCAGATCAAGCGGCCGTTCGCCTACAACGCTGGCGACGGCGTGTATGCCGTGGCCGGCCAGCAGCGCAACCGCGGCCTGGAGTTCATGGCCGACGGCAACGCCACCCGTAACCTACACGTGTTTGGCGGCATCACCTGGCTGGACCCGAAACTGCTCGACACCGGCAGCGCCAGCACCGAAGACACGCGCATCGTCGGCCTGGCGCGCACCACCGCCAGCCTGCTCACCACCTACAGCATCGACCAGGTGCCGGGCCTGGCCGTCAATCTCAATGCGCGTTACGTGAGCGCGCGCCCCACCGACGACAGCAATACCCATTGGGTCGGCAGTTACGAGACGTTCGACCTTGGCGCCAGCTACAGTACACGCTTGATGCAACGCGACACCGTCTACCGCCTGGAGATGACCAACGTGGGCAACGAGCACTACTGGACCAACATCGTCCCGGGCGGCCTCAACGGCTATACCGGCACCGGCCAGGCCAGCGCCAGCCCGGGCCTGCCGCGCATGTTGCAGGCGTCCATCCAGGTGGACCTATGAGGCGCTGTGCGCTCGGGCTGCTGGCGCTGCTGGTGAGCGCTGGCGCCCTGGCCGAAGATGCCCTCGACCGCGTGGCCCGCGACGACGCCGCCCATGAGGTCAAGCTGCCCGCCGAGGTGCACCGCATTGCCGACGGCTGGTACGCCCACCATGAACTGCTGATGACCCTCGGCGCCGGTTCGCGCATCGTCGCCACGGTCAACCATGCGCAGAGCATGCCGTGGATGTTCAAGGTGCTGCCCAGCCTCAACGACGCCACGGCGGTGAATGGCACCGCCTTCAACGTCGAAACCCTGCTGGAGAACCAGGTCGACCTGGTGTTCACCACCACCGGCGACACCCAGGCACTGGCCTATGAGCAGGCCGGCCTACCGGTGATGCGCATGGGCTTCCGCGACCTGCCCGGCCTGCAACGCTCGCTGCTCGACACCGCCCAGGCCCTGGGCGGCGCCGAGCCCATGGCACGGGCCAAGGCCTACAACCAGTATCTGGACCAACAGCAGGCCGCGGTGCACGCCCAGGTGGCTGGGCTGAGCGACGGACAGCGGCCGCGGGTGCTGCATATCGCCTCGATCAACCCGCTGAAAGTGGATGGCAGCAACACCCTGATCGACGACTGGATCCAGCTCGCTGGCGGCCGCAATGCCGCCACAGGGCTCAAGGGCAACCTGCAGGTGGTGTCGGCCGAGCAGGTGCTGGCCTGGCAGCCGGATGTGATCATTCTGGCGGCCAATGCCGGTGATATCGGCCAGGCGGCCGAGGCGCCGTTGTTGCAGCAGTTGACCGCCGTGCAGCAGGGCCATGTGTTGCGCAATCCGGCTGGTGTGTTTCCGTGGGAGCGCTATGGCACCGAGGTGGCGCTGCAGTTGACCTGGGCGGCGCAGCAGTTGCACCCGCAGTTGTTCACGGGGGTGGACATGGTCGCGCAGACCCGGGATTTCTACCGGCGCTTCTTTGATTACAAGCTCAGCCATGATGAGGCCCGGCTGATTCTGCAGGGGCTGCCGCCGACCTGAGCCTTACCTGAAGTCTCGGCTGCGTACATCCAGACCGTGCAGCAAGGGCGTCATATCCTGCAGGTGGCCGGCGATCACATGGCGCACCTCGCCCTGGCGCTCCAACCGCCCTTTCACCTGCAACAGTTGCGAGCCCACCAAAGCACGGCGTTGGCGCTCGGCCAGGTCGGCCCAGACCACCACGTTGATCATGCCGAACTCGTCTTCGAGGGTGACGAAGGTCACTCCAGTGGCGGTGCCGGGGCGCTGGCGGCCGGTGACCAGGCCGGTGACGACCACCGGGCGGCCGTGCTCGATATCCAGCAGCTCCTGGGAACTGCGGTTGCGCAAGCCGCGCAGGCGTTCGCGTAGCAGGGCCAGCGGGTGCGGGCCGAGGGTGGTGCCGACGGTGGCGTAGTCGGCGTGCAGGTCTTCGCCGACGCTGGGTAGCGGCAAGGCCACCGGGGTTTCCTCGGCTGGCGGCAACTCGGCGAACAACGGCAACTGCGGCTCGACGCTGGCCACCGCCCAGCGCGCCTCGTGCCGGTGCCCGGCCAGTACCCGCAAGGCGCCGGCATCGGCCAGCCGCTCCAGCGCCGCGGCCGGCAAGGCGGCGCGCAGGGCCAGGTCGTCGATATGGCCGAATGGCCGTTGCGCCCTGGCCCGCTCGATGCGCCGCGCGTCTTCCTCGCGAAAGCCCTTGATCATCCGCAGCCCCAGGCGAATGGCCGGTTGCGGGCCGCCATTGTCCTCCAGCGAACAGTCCCAGTCACTGTGCAGCACATCCACCGGGCGGGTTTCGATGCGGTGGCGGCGGGCATCCTGCAGCACCTGGTCGGGGCTGTAGAAGCCCATGGGCCAGCTGTTGATCAAGGCGCAGGCGAAGATCGCCGGCTCATGGCACTTGAGCCAGCAGCTGGCGTAGGTCAGCAAGGCGAAACTGGCGGCGTGGGACTCGGGAAAACCATAGCTGCCAAAGCCCTTGATCTGCTCGAAGATGCGCGCGGCGAAGTCCGCGCTGTAGCCGCGGGCAAGCATGCCTTCGGTCAGGCGTTTCTGGTGCGGTTCCAGGCCGCCGTGGCGCTTCCAGGCGGCCATGGAACGGCGCAGCTGGTCGGCCTCGCCGGGGGTGTAGCCGGCGGCGACGATGGCCAGTTCCATCACCTGTTCCTGGAACAGCGGCACGCCGAGGGTGCGCTCGAAGACCTTTTTCAGCTCTTCGGAGGGGTAGACGATTTCCTCCTCGCCGTTGCGCCGGCGCAGGTAGGGGTGAACCATGTCGCCCTGGATCGGCCCCGGGCGCACGATCGCCACTTCGATCACCAGGTCGTAGAACACCCGAGGCTTGAGGCGCGGCAGCATGGCCATCTGCGCCCGTGATTCGATCTGGAACACGCCCACGGTGTCGGCGCGGCTGATCATGGCGTAGGTCTGCGCGCATTCGGCGGGAATGCTCGCCAGGGTCAGGCGCCGGCCGCGGTAGCCGTGCAGCAGGTCGAAGCTGCGGCGCAGGGCGCTGAGCATGCCGAGGGCGAGGATATCGACCTTGAGCAGGCCCACGGCGTCGAGGTCGTCCTTGTCCCACTGGATCACGGTGCGGTCGGCCATAGCGGCGTTTTCCACCGGCACCAGGGTGTCCAGCGGCTGTTCGGAAATCACGAAGCCGCCGGGGTGCTGGGACAGGTGGCGGGGAAAGCCGATCAGCTCGGCGGTCAGGGTCAGCACCCGGCGCAGCAACGGGCTGTCGGGGTCGAAGCCGGCTTCGCGCAGGCGCTCGATCGGCGGGATGCGGTCGCTGTAGCGGCCCACGCAATCGGCCAGGGCGTTGATCTGATCGGGCGGCAGGCCGAGCACCCGCGCCACATCGCGGATCGCCCCGGCGCCGCGGTAGCTGCTGGCCACCGCAGTGAGCGCGGCGCGGCCGCGGCCATAGCGCTGGAACACGTACTGCAGCACTTCCTCGCGGCGCTCGTGCTCGAAGTCGACGTCGATGTCCGGCGGCTCGTTGCGCTCGCGGGAGATGAAGCGCTCGAACAGCATGTTCATGCGCTGCGGGTCGATCTCGGTGATGCCCAGGGCGAAGCACACCACCGAGTTGGCCGCCGAGCCCCGGCCCTGGCAGAGAATGCCGCGCTGGCGGGCGAAGCGGACGATATCGTGCACGGTGAGAAAGTAGCTTTCGTAGCCCATGTCGGCGATCACCGCCAACTCGTGTTCGATCTGTTCGCGCACCTTGGCCAGCGGGCCTTTGGGCCAGCGTTCGCGCATGCCCTGTTCGGTCACGTGGCGCAACCAGCCGGTGGCGGTCTGGCCTTCGGGCACCAGTTCGCGGGGGTATTGATAGCGCAGCTGGCCGAGGTCGAATTGGCAACGTTCGGCAATCGCCTGGGTCTCCTGCAGCAACGCCGCAGGGTAAAGTTCGGCCAGCGCCGGCAAAGGCCGCAGGTGGCGCTCGCCGTTGGCGAACAGGCGGTGCCCGGCGCTGGCCACCGAACAGTGATGGCGGATCGCGGTGAGGGTGTCCTGCAACGCGCGGCGGCCGCGGGCGTGCATGTGCACATCGCCCGCCGCCACGGCCTTGAGCCCCAGGCGCCGGGCCTGGGCCAGCGCGTTGTGCAGGCGCTGGGCGTCATCGGCGCCGCGGTGCAGGCCCAGGCCCAGCCACAGGCACTCGCCGAACAGGGTGTGCAGCCACAGGCCGTGGGCATCGCCCTCCTCCGCGCCGGGTAGCCACAGGGCCAGCAGGCCGTGCAGGTCGGCGCCGGTGAAATCCTCGCGCAGCAGTTGATACTCACCCTTGGGCGCCCGGCGCCGGGCCAGGGTGATCAAGCGGCACAACGCCTGGTAGCCGGCCAGGTTCTCTACCAGCAGCACCAGCTTGGGCCCCTCGTGCACCTGCATTTCGCTGCCGACGATCAGCGCCAGCTCGACCGCCTGGGCCGCCTGCCAGGCGCGCACGATGCCGGCCAGGGTGCATTCGTCGGTGATCGCCAAGGCGCTGTAGCCCTGCTGGCGCGCGCGCTCGAACAACTCGCGAGCACTGGAGGCGCCGCGCTGGAAGCTGAAATTGGACAGGCAATGCAGCTCGGCATAGGCCAGCGGCGCCGCTGCCACGGGAGGTGGTGGCGGCGTGGAAACGGCGACCAGCCTCATCCGAACCAGCCCTGCAGCCACCACTGCTGCGGCTGCGCCACGGGCCGGTAGACCCAGGCGCACTGGCCGTTGGGGGTTTGCAGGCGGTAATAGTCGCGGCGCACGTCAGCGCCGTCCCACCAGCCGGTTTCGATACGTTCCGGGCCGCCTAGCAGCAGCCCCGCGGCGTCGCCCAGGGCGGTGGGCTCACGCAGCAGCCAGCCCGGGCGCAACGGCGCCTGGGCCTGGGGCGCGCAACCGCCGCGCTCGGCCAGTTGCCAGGCGCATTCGGGGCGGTGGTCGGCCTGGGCGCTAAGGCCCTGGATGGCTTCATCGCCCAGCCGCGCCCGCAGGCGCTCGCGCAATTGCTCCCACGGCTGGGACTGCTGCGGGCGGCCGTCGAACAGCTCGCGGTGGGTGGGCACGAAACGCGGCAGTTGCTCGGCCACCAGCCGCATGCAGTTCACCGGGCACGGCACCTGCAATTGCTCCAGGCGGCCGCGGGCCAGCTCGAACAGCAGCACCGGGTCACGCTCGGCGGCCAGCAGGCCCACAGGCACGATGGTGTCTTCCCGCGCGGCGTGTTCCAGGTGCAGGTTGAAGCGCTGCACGCCACCGTCGCGCCCGGCGAGAAAGGCCGCCAGGTCGCCGATCAAGCGGCGCAGCGGGAACAGCAAGGCCTGGTGGGATTCGACATCGAAATTGAGCTCCAGGCGGGTGTCGAACCGGTCGGGTGGCGTGTAGCAGTCCAGCGCCAGGGCGCGCTGGCCCAGCAGCCGGTCCAGCTGCACCAGCACCGTGGCGGCAAAGCGCTTGGCCAGGGTGTCGCGGGGCAACGCCAGCACCTGGCCGACCCGCCGCAGGCCCATGCGCGCAAAGGCCGTGGCCGCTTCCGGGGGCAGGCCGATACGGTCGATGGGCATGGTCAGCAGCACGTCACGCAAGGCCGCCGTGTCGCTCACCGCCAGGCCATCGTGAACATTGGCCAACATGCGCGCCGCCGTCGGGTTGGGCGCCAGCACGATGCGGTGGCTGAAACCCAGTTCGCCCAACTCTTCGCGCAAGCGCGCTTCGAATGCTGGCCAGGGCCCGAACAGCTGGAAGCCCGACTGCACTTCCAGCAGCAAGGTACGGGGGAAATGCCGGCTGACCTGGGAGCTGAAGCGATAGGCCCAGGCCGCCAGCAGTTGCTCGCAGTGCTCGATACGGGCCGGGTCGTGCTCGGCGCAGGTGAAGCCCTTGGCCAGGGCCTGGGCGGCGCTCAGCAGCTGGCCGGGGCGCAGGCCCAGTGCCCGGGCCGCCGGGTTGACGGCCTGCAGCACCCGCCGCTGGGCCGGGCCGCTGAGCAGCACCAAGGGCTGCGCGGGGTCGTCGCAACGGCGCGCGGCGTCGTCCAGCGCCAGCTGTGGCAAGAGAATACAGGCCCAGAGCATGCTCCATTCACCCCTGCAGGCCAGCGCCAATGGGCGCCGCCGGGGCCACGCCGCCACGGCACTTGAGCACCCGCCACTGCGGCGGGCGCAATTCCACCAGCAGCCGCAAGGCCGCCGGCGAAGCGTTGTGCGCCGCCGCCTCGGGGCGGCAGGCGAAGGCCAGGGTCTGGCCGCTTTCGGCCGCCACCTGCAAGCGCCGCAAGGCCTTGTCGTCAGCGTTTTCAGGCCAGCACAGCACCGCCCCGCAACTGCCGGAGCGCAGGCACTGCTCGGCGGCCCACAAGGCTTCCTTGCCGCTGGCCGCCACTACCGCCAGGTGTTGCAGGTTCACCCCCGCCGCCTGCCAGGCCGGCGCATAGGGCACATGGGGCGGCGCCACCAGCACCACCCGCTCGCCGCTGGCAGTCAGCCGCGCCAGGGAGGGCCACAGCAATTGCAACTCGCCGCTGCCATGGGCCGGCAACAGAATCTCGCTGAGCGCCGCCTCCGGCCAGCCACCGCTGGGCAGTACCGCGTCCAGCGCGTCATGGCCCGTGGGCTGCAAGCCACTGGCACGCGGGGCTACCCGCCCCTTCCACAGGCGACGCTGGTCGAGCATGCCCTCCAGGCTGGTAATGCCACCGGCCATGGGGGTTTGCAGGCGCTCTACGGTGGCGCCGATCATCGCCGCACCAGCCCGCAGAAAATGCCTTCGATGATGAAATCCTGCCCGGGGTCGACCTCGATCGGGCGGTAGGCCGGGTTGCGCGGCAACAGCCGAATGCCGGCGTCCGTACGCTCGAAACGCTTGATGGTGACCTCACCCTCCAGCCGCGCCACCACGATCTGCCCGGTACGCGCCTCGGCCTGGCGCTGCACGCCGACCAGGTCGCCATCGAGAATGCCGTCCTCGATCATCGAGTCGCCCTCCACCCGCAGGAGGAAATCCGGCGTGCGCGCGAACATCCGCGGGTCGAACAGCAACTGGTCGTGCACCTCGGCATCCGGTTCGATCGGCCGGCCCGCCGCTACCCGCCCCAGCAGCGGCACTTGCAGCATGGCTTCGCGTACCGGCGTATCCGCGGCATCCGGCCCATCGAGCAAGCGAATACCCCGCGCCTGCCCGGCCCGCACCTCGATGAGGCCGGCCTCGGTCAGCGCCAGGATGTGCTTGCGCGCCACGCTGCGCGAAGCAAAACCAAAGGCCTCGGAGATTTCCGCCAGGCTCGGCGACTGCCCCTGCTCGCCGAGGCGCTGGCGGATGAATTCAAGAATGGCGGTACGGCGGGGGGATAGAATAGTCATGGAGTACATTTGTACTCTTTTGCGTTGCGCTTGACCAGCGCCTTTGGTCGCCGGTGGATACGAACGCTGGCGGCTTCACGTTTGAATTCGAGGGTAAAGGTACGTCGTTGCTACGTCATCGGACACCTCTCTATGGCGAGCATTTTCGCCCAAATGGGTGTCCGGTTTCATTAGACCACTACACATCGGCCGCTTGACAGTCACCACCAGCGAACGAATAATTACGATAGATTCATATAGATGACCATATAAAAAGGCGAACCGGTCAATGAACGCTATGTCCAGCGATACTCGCTTGCCCCTGTATCAACGCCTACGTGACCATTTGGCTCAGCAGATCGCAGATCGTAAATGGCGCTCTGGTGACGCTATTCCCACGGAAGCGGCGCTTTCAACTGAATACCAGCTGTCCACCGGAACCGTGCGCAAAGCAATGGATGCGCTGGTCAACGAGGGCATTCTCGAGCGCCAACAAGGACGCGGTACCTTCGTACGCCGGCCTCAATTCCAATCATCAATGTTTCGTTTTTTCAGGCTCCATACAGCCGCAGGTGATCGGCAGGTGCCTGAAAGCCGCGTCTTCTCCATCGAGACCGTCTCAGCGCCCCTCGCGGTTACACAGGCCCTGGAATTATCTACTGACGCCTCCGTCATTCGAATCGTCCGCGTTCGCTTACTCGACGCACAGCCGGTTCTCGCTGAACAAATCTGGCTACCGCTTGCACGCTTTCGCGCGCTACTGGACATCGACCTCAATCAGGAAGAGCAGCTGCTTTACCCGATTTACGAAAAAGTCTGTGGGCAGGTCGTCGCGTACGCCGAAGAGACGCTCACCGCCGAGGCGGCAGACGAGGCGCATGCGGGGTTGTTGCAGGTTGCTGTAAACAGCCCGGTGATGGTGATCGAGCGACTGGCGCGTGACTGTGCAGGCACCCCACTGGAATGGCGCCGCTCTCGCGGACCTGCGGCGCTTTTCCGTTACCGCGTAGATATCCGCTGAGGGTGCCTATTCGGTCAGTTGCATCTTGCCCTAGCTGAATCACGCTAAACCATAAGGATAAGAACTATGTTCGGTGAGTACTGCCAAGTCGCATCTTGGAATCTAAAGAAGTTTCGCTTGCTTTGGTGGCTAGTCGCCCAACGCAGCGCAGATGTTCAGCCTGCCAACTCGTCTCTGCTTTCCAGAACCACAAGACATCAGACTTGCGGGGCCTGACGCCCATGCCCCCGATCTGGCCCTCTACCCAAAATGAAAAAGTGGTGGGCTGCCTGCGAAACTTGGCACAACCGCAGGCTCTGGAGTGGTCGGCATCTGCTGACGCAGAGACTACTCGTTAAGCCATCTGCGCGCAGTGTGATTTCTAGCGTGCTTTGCCAGGCGTCCCGGCTTCAAGCATGTGTTTCAAATGCTGAGTGCAGCTTTAGTGCCAGCCCAACCGAGATCCATTTATGACGTCCTTAGATATTCAGCTCTTGATGACCGCGCTTGTCAGCGTACTTGTACTCGTAGTGTTAATCGTCTCGCGCCTCAAGATGCACCCGCTTTTGGCCCTGCTTGTGGTTTCCGTAAGCGTAGGCTTTGCCACCGGTATGGCGCCAGCAACCATCGTCGCCCACTTGATTACCGGGGGGGGAAAGACACTGGGAGCCGTTGGGATCGTCATCGCGCTCGGAGCGATGCTGGGCAAAATTCTGGCTGACGCTGGCGTCACGGAGAGAGTTGCCGAGGTCATTCTGAAGCGCACCTCGGATCGTATGATCCCCTGGGCGATGATGATGGTTGCCTTCGTCATCGGCATTCCCATGTTTTTCGAAGTGGGCTTGGTAATTATGTTGCCGCTGATATTCAGCGTGGCGCGAAAACTTGAAAGCCAGGCTCGATTCAAAGGCTCGGCATACGTTTATGTGGGTGTTCCAGTGATTTCAGCGCTCGCCGCTATGCACGGGATGGTACCCCCGCACCCGGGCCCATTGACGGCCATCGCTGCGCTCAAAACCTCGGTTGGGCCCACTATGCTCTATGGTTTCCTTGCGGCAGTCCCTGCAATGATCCTGGGCGGCCCGCTCTATGGCGCGTTCATTTCGCGACGCATGAGCACTCGACCCGATCAGGCTTTGCTTGACCAATTCACCCTCACCGAAAAAGCCGACGATCAAACCCGGCCCGGCGTATGGATTGGTGTGTTGGCAGCCTTGCTTCCTGCGATCCTTATGCTGGTTCATGCCATCGCCGAGATGTTGCTACCTAAGGGCAACGCGATCTTGGAGATGGCCGGTTTCCTGGGCAACCCGCTGATGGCCATGCTCTTGGGCGTGCTATTCGCCAGCGCAAGCTTGGTACTCGCACGTGGAGGCGACGCAGAAAAGCTGCGCGACTCGCTGGGCCAAAGCCTCAAGCCGATCGCCTCTATCATCATGATCATCGCAGGAGGCGGGGCATTTCAGGAGTTGCTGACCAGCGCCAAGGTAGGTGATGCCATCGTACACCTGACTCAGCAGTCCGCCTTCCCTCCATTGATCCTCGGTTGGCTGATAGCCATGCTGCTTTCAGTGTCTACCGGTTCCGCTACTGTAGGCATTGTGGGTGCTGCTGGCTTGCTGGCACCGCTTGCGGGCGCTGATCCCAGCCTCAACCTGCCGTTGCTGGCATTGTCCATCGGGTGCGGCTCGCTGTTCTTCAACTATGCCAACCACGCTGGTTTTTGGATGGTGAAGGAGTCCTTCGGCATGACCATGGGAGAGGCCACCAAGACCATCTCCGTGGTTCAGTCCATCGTGGCCGTGGTCGGATTAATCGTGGTGTTGATTCTAAATACGGCCATTTCAGTAAATTGAAGAAGGACTAGTGTGCAAACCGCTTACCGCTTCAAGCCAGGCCAAGGCTTGGCGTTGATGCATCCCGCCCAGCAGCCCAAGCGAACGCAACTCATCATCGCACTGCAGGTGGGTGTGCGGGCTGACGCTCTCGCCGCCCTGTTCGACTGAACCTATGCGCGTGCGCCGAGGCTCTGGCATCGGCCTTTTTCGACGTGTAACGATTCACTCAGCAAAAATAGCCCTTCGCCCCCTATTGCAGGGGGTTTTGCCGCCGATAAGGCTCTCAACCGAACACGACTCATATCCCGCAACGAGGCTCCCTTATCATGTCCCTGCGCAGCATCGGCATCGCATCCCGCGCCACCCTAGGTTTCAGCCTCATTGCACTGTTCGTGCTGTTTCTCGGCGGTATGAGTCTCAAGCAGATGGCCGAGCTCAACCAGAACGCCGTGGACATCAGTGGGAACTGGCTGAAGGCCACCCGAATCCTGGGTGAACTGGCCGACACCACCACGCGCTTTCGGACCATGAGCTACTTCATCCAGGTGAACCGCGACCAGGCCAACATCGACAAGGCCGATACCCGCCTGGAGGACTTGACCAACCAGGCACGCAAATTGATGACGGCTTACGCCCCGACCATCAGCAGCCCGACCGAGCAAGGCCTGTACGACGACCTCACCAAGGCGATGAACAATTACATCACCGCCCAGGACCGCCTGCGCCAGGCCTCGAAAAGCAAGCAGGAAGACAGCATTGCCGGCATGCTCAACCGCGACCTCAAGACCTACTCCGACCAGATGAGCCCGCTGCTGGTCAAGCTCATCGAGCTCAACCGCAAAGGCGCCGACGCCGCCGTGGCCGACTCGCAGAACGACTACGCCAGCGCGCGCAACCTGATCATCATCGTGCTGGTGCTGGTCGCCGCCCTCACCGTGCTGCTGGCGATCCTGCTGACCCGCAGCATCGTGCGGCCGCTGAACGCGGCGGTGAAAGTCGCCGAAGACGTGGCCAACAGTGACCTGAGCAAAACCGTGCTGGTCGATGGCAACGACGAAGTCACTCGCCTGCAGCAGGCCCTGAGCACCATGCAGGGCAACCTGCGCAGCACCGTGCAACAGATTTCCGGCTCGGCCACCCAGCTCGCCTCGGCCGCCGAAGAGCTCAACGCCGTGACCGAAGAAGGCTCGCGCGGCATGCAGCAGCAGAACAACGAAATCGACATGGCCGCCACTGCGGTCAACGAGATGACCGCCGCCGTCGAGGAAGTGGCCACCAACGCCGTGACCACGTCCGAGGCCTCGCAGCAGTCAACCGCCGCTGCCCAGCAGGGCCAGCAGCGCGTGAGCGAGACCGTCAACGCCATCACCCAGATGAACCAGGACGTGGCCGCCACTTCCGAACAAGTGCGCCAGCTGGCCGGGCAGACCCGTGACATCGGCAAGGTGCTGGAAGTGATCCGCGCCATCGCCGAGCAGACCAACCTGCTGGCGCTGAACGCCGCGATCGAGGCCGCCCGCGCCGGTGAGGCCGGCCGCGGCTTCGCGGTGGTGGCCGACGAGGTGCGTGCGTTGGCCCATCGCACCCAGCAGTCGACCCAGGAAATCGAGACCATGGTCAGCGGCATCCAGCAGGGCAGCAGCCAGGCGGTGAATTCCATGGAAAACAGCAGCAACCGCGCGCAGAGTACCCTGGACGTGGCCCGCAGCGCCGGCGACGCGCTGGCGGAAATCACTCGCAGCATCGGCGAGATCTCCCAGCGCAACCTGGTGATCGCCAGCGCCGCCGAAGAGCAGGCCCAGGTGGCCCGCGAAGTGGACCGCAACCTGGTGAACATTCGCGATCTGTCGATGCAGACCTCGGCCGGCGCCCACCAGACCACGGCCGCCAGCCAGGAACTGTCGCGCCTGGCGGTGGGCTTGAGCCAGATGGTCAATCGTTTCAAAGTTTAAGAGTGATGGCGAAGCTACAGGCCTCATCGCCGGCAAGCCGGACTCCTACATCGACGGTGCACGCCGTTATTGTAGGAGTCCGGCTTGCCGGCGATAGGGCCGGCGCAGATCCTGCGCCAGGCGCTCAGGCAATGCTAGGATACCGATCCTTACCACTGCCCACGGGAACCCGCCCATGCTCGCCGCGCTGTTGTTCGACCTCGATGGCACGCTTACCCACTCCGACAAACTGCACCTGATCGCCATCCAGCAACTGCTGCTGGAAGAAAATGGCCGCGCCTTTACCCAGGAGGAGTTCGAGGAACTCTGCAGCGGCTGCGCCAACCCGCAGATGTGCCAGAACCTGTTTCCAGAAGGCAGCGTCGCCGAGCATGTGGCCTTCGCCGACCGCAAGGAAGCGCGTTTTCGCGAGCTGTGCCTGCACCTCGACCCGCTGCCAGGCCTGCCCCGCCTGCTGGACTATGCCGAGCAGCATGGCATCGGCATGGTGGTGGTCACCAACGCCCCGCGCGCCAACGCCGACCACATGCTGAGTGCCCTGGGCCTGATCGAGCGCCTGCCACGGGTGGTGGTCGCCGAAGAACTGCCCCATGCCAAGCCACACCCGTTACCCTACCTCACCGGCCTGCAGAAACTCGCGGCCGAGGCCCATGTCGGGCTGGCGTTCGAGGATTCGGTTCCGGGCATCACCGCAGCCAAGGCGGCGGGGATTTTCACCGTGGGGTTGGCGACCAGTCAGACGGTGGAGACCCTGACCAAAGCGGGGGCCGACCTGGTGATTGACGATTACAACGCTCCGCAGTTGTGGGCGTTGATCGAGAAGATGCACGGCGAGCAGCGCGCATAAAATCCGCGCGCTTCAACTCAGCGATTTGGCCAGTGGTCAGCGACTGGCCGATATCGCTGCTCAGTTGCCGATCTCATCAAGCGCGAAGCTCGGCAGGACGATGCATGCCGCCTGTAGCCTGTTTCAAGCAGGCAACATGCTGCCTTTGCGAGCGTTTCGAAAAATAATTCTCTTTAGCACCTTAACCTTCGAATATTTTTCGAAACAATGGCCATCACCGCCCATTTTTATCAAAAAATTTCACGCCCTTGACGAGTAACCTGTTCCTCACTCCTTTGTCACTCGTGAAGCCCTACTCATGACCCCTCTCCCGCTCTATTTCGACTACGCCGCCACCACCCCCGTCGACGACCGCGTGATCCAGGCCATGGTCGATTGCCTGGGCCGCAGCGGCAATTTCGGCAACCCGGCGTCCAGCTCCCATGCCTTCGGCGGCAATGCGCGCCAGGCCGTGGAACTGGCCCGCCGCCAGGTCGGTGAACTGGTGGGCGCGCCTGCCCAAGACATCATCTGGACCTCCGGTGCCACCGAGTCCAACAACCTGGCGATCAAAGGTGTCGCCCAGGCCGCACCCGCCCACAAGCGCCACATCATCACCAGCGTGCTGGAGCACAAGGCGGTGATCGATACCGTGCACCAGCTGGAACTGCAGGGCTTTGCGGTGACCTGGCTGAGCCCCGACGAGCACGGTTTGATCCAGCCTGAGGCCGTGCAGGCCGCCTTGCGCGAAGACACGGCGCTGGTCTCGCTGATGCGCGTGAACAACGAGCTGGGCACCCTCACCGACATCGCCCGCATCGGCAGGCTGGTGCGTGAGCACGGGGCGCTGTTCCATGTGGACGCCGCCCAGGCCACCGGCAAGGTCGCCATCGACCTGGGCGCGCTGGAGGTCGACCTGATGTCCTTCTCCGCCCACAAGACCTACGGCCCCAAGGGCATCGGCGCCCTATATGTGGGCGAACGTGCCCGGGGGGCTGTGCAGGCACAGATTCACGGCGGCGGGCATGAACAAGGGTTGCGCTCGGGCACCCTGGCGACGCACCAGATCGTCGGCATGGGCAGTGCGTTTGCCTTGGCGGCGAGTGAGATGAGCGAGGAAAGCCAGCGCATCGGCGCGCTGTCGCAGCAACTGCGCGAGGGCCTGTTGGCGTTGCCGGGGGTGAGTTTGAATGGTTGCGGTGAACAGCGTATTCCGCACACTTTGAACATCGCCATCGCCAAGCTGGGGTTCAACAGCGCCAGCCTGGCGGGCCAGTTGGCGGTGTCCTCGACGTCGGCGTGCAACTCGGCGAGCAACGCGGCCTCGCACGTGTTGTTGGCGTTGGGGTTGAGCCAGCCGCAGGCGGCCAGCAGTGTGCGGATCAGTTTGGGGCGGTACAGTCAGGCGGCGGATGTGCAGAAGGCGATTGCGGTGCTCGAAGAAGCTCTGAGTGCTCCTGCGCCATTGTGGTGAACCCGAAGAGCTCGCAGGCTTCGCCAGCTCCAACGGGGAATGTGTTTGCAACTCCACATCGGAACTGAAACGCGATTACCGCGACCGCGTTTGCAACTCCACATCGGAACTGAAACGCGATTACCGCGACCGCGTTTGCAACTCCACATCGGAACTGAAACGCGATCCCTGTAGGAGCTGGCTTGCCTGCGAGCTTGGCGTACTGATGACGCCGCAGAGTTCCCAGCGTCAGCCAGCCGAATACACCGGCTCCCCCAGATTCAACATCAACCGATTCGCCCACGCAAAAATCGAAATCGCGTGGATCAAATCCAGAATCGGCCCCTCTTCCAGCCCCTGCTCGCGCAAGCGGGCAATATGCTCGGCACTCACCCCAGCCGGATCCAACGTCAGCTCAATCGAAAACTTCACGATCGCCCGCTCGCGATCATTGGTCCCCGCTGTCGCTGGATCGGCAAACACCTGGGCAATCACGTCATTGCGCTTGGCCAGTTGCTCGAACCGCTGCGCATGCACCGAACAGCAATACACACAGCTGTTGATCCGCGAAACCACGGCACTGGCCAACTCCCGTTCGGCCCGCGACAGCCCGCCCGGCGCATACATGATGGCGTTGAACGCCAACGACCGCTGGCGCAGGATTTCCGGCTGGTGCACCAAGGTCAGGTAGTAATCCGAGGTCTTGGCCTGGGGATGGCTCTCTTCCAGCACCGCCATCTGCTCGGGGTTGGCCTGCTCCAGGCTCACGGTCGGCAGCCAGGCTTTCCAGCCCAGCACTTCGTTGGTGAACCCGGCGATACGAATTGGCTCGCTCATCACAGGCCTCCTGCGGCTTGCATCGCCAGCAGCCCGCTGGCCAGACGCACTTGATAGGACATGAACGCAATCAACTGCGCGAGGGTGACGATCTCGGGGGTCGACAGCCCGGCTTCGTGCAACGCGGCCAAGGCGTGGCGGTCGCCTTCCAGCGGCTTGACGATCAGCGTGCCGGTGAAGGCCAGGATCGCCTGCAGGCGCGGTTCGCCGAGCGCTTCGAAGGAGCCCGCGGCAACGGCCGACAACTGCTCGGCATTTGCCCCCAGCGCCTCAAGGCGCTCCAGATAATGCCCGGCCAACAAGGGCGCCGGGGTCAGCAGGCAGGCGTGATACGCCACCAGCAAACGCTCGATCTGGCTCAGGCCATCGGCCACGTCGGGCGCGAAGAACAGGTCGTAGCTGCTCTGGGTCGCGGCCAGCACCTTGGCGCGGAACTGGCGCGCGGCGTACACCGGGGAGTCGGGTTGCAGGTCCAGCAAGGTGTCGAGCAGATCTGGCGCGACGGCAGGTTCAAGCTGGGACATGTTTGGGTTCTCCGGTTGAAGAATCATGTGATTTGGCGCGATCTGGAAGTCAGTAACCGCCGTGATATTTTCAGAGCCTTGACCACCGCCAAGCTCGCAGCCAAGGCAGCTCCTACCCCGATCGCGCTCCACTGTCGATATGGCAATGTAAATACGGTCGCGGTAGGAGCTGCCTTGGCTGCGAGCTTGGCGGCGGCACGTTCAAAACCATACCGACGCCTGGCTACCTCCTCGAATACACCAGCCCATCAAGGCTGCTTGGTCACCATCATCGCCGCAGTACGGTCGCTTACCAGCGGCTCGACTTTCAGGCCTTTGCGCGCGGCCCAGATGTTCTGGTAGTGGAACAGCGGAATGATGCCCACGTCGTCGCTGACCACCTGCGCCGACTGCTCCAGAATCGCCCGGCGCTTGGCCTCGTCGAATTCCCCGGTAGCGTCCTGCAACGCCTTGTCCACCGCCGGGTTGCTGTAGTGGCCCCAGTTCGAAGCGCCCTGCCCCTTGGTGCTGTCGACGGTGGTGAGGATGTTGGTCAGCGCGTACGCCGCCTCGCCGGTGCCGTTACCCCAGGCGATCACGCTGACCGCCAGTTCGTTCTTGTTGGCCTTGCCGGCATACACCGCCCACGGCATCACATCCAGCTGCACCTTGATACCAATGCGAGTCCAGAACTGCGCCACCGCCTGCATGGCTTCCGGGGCCTGCGGGTAACGGTCGCCCGGCACGCTCACGGTCAGCTGGAAGCCCTCGGGGAAGCCAGCCTCGGCCAGCAGCTTCTTGGCCGCAGTCGGATCGTACGGAATGTTCTTGATACTGCTGTTGTAGCCATAGGTGTTGGACGGCATCCACTGGTTGGCCTCGGTCACCGTGCCCTGCATGATGCGCTCGTCGATGGCCTGGCGGTTGATCGCCAGCGACAGCGCCTTGCGCACGCGCACATCCAGCAGCGGGTTCTCGGGCAGCGGCTTGCCAGCGTTGTCGCGGATAAGGTCGTTCGGGCCCTTGCGGAAGCTCGGCTGGATCAGTAATGCGCGCAGGCCCTGGTAGGCGTACACGCTCACGGTCGGGCTCTGCTTGAGGCGGGCGATGTCAGTGGGCGCGACCTTGTCGATCACGTCTACGTCACCGGCCAGCAGCGCCGCGGTGCGGCTGGAAGCGTTGGCGATGAAGCGATAGTCGACCTTGTCCCACTCGGCTTTCGGGCCCCAGTAGCTGTCGTTGCGCTCGAAGATCGTGCGGTCGCCGGGCACGTAGGAAATGAAGCGGTACGGCCCGGTGCCGACCAGCGCCTTGCCGCTGTTGTAGTCAGCACTCTCGGCCTTGGCGCCGGCGTGGCGGCTGACCACGTACACCGAGTTGATGTCCGGCAGCAGGTTGGCGTTCGGGGCCTTGGTCTTGACGATAAGGGTGTGGGCGTCCTTGGCCGAGACCGAATCCACGGTGCGCAGCGCGCCGGCATAGGAGGCCACGCTGCCCGGCACGGCGCGGGCGCGCTCGTAGGAGAACACAAAATCGTCGGCGGTCATCGGCGTGCCGTCCGACCATTTGACGTCGTCGCGCAGGTCGAACTGCCAGGTCAGCGGGTCCAGCACCTTCCAGCTTTTCGCCAGGCCGGGCATGGTGCGGTCGTCGCGGCGGTCGGCCAGGGATTCAAAGAAATGCAGGGCCACCGAGCGGTCGCCGGCGTAGTTGTTGAGCTGCGGGTCGAGGGACGAGATCGGGTCGGCGAAACCGATGCGCAGGGTTTCGGCCGAGGCGCCAGTGGCGGCCAGCAGCAGCGCGGTAGCAAGCAGTGAACGAACGCGAGGTTGCATGTAGTGATCCTTGTGCACGTAAAGGTGGGCAAAGCGTCGCGGGCAGTGCCCGTTCCCAGAACGGGGTCAGGCGCTGTCGTTTAAATGGCAAGCACTCAGGTGGTTGGGCGCAACCTCCCTCAGCGGTGGAGCCTGCTCGCGGCAGCGCGCCATGGCGTGCGGGCAGCGAGGGTGGAAATGACACCCGCTGGGCGGGTTGAGCGGGCTGGGGATTTCCCCTGTGATCGCGTCATACCGGGTACTGCGAACATCGAAACGCGGAATCTGCGCCAGCAACGCCTGGGTGTAGGGATGGTTGGCGGCGCCGAACAACTCCTCCACCGGCGCGCTTTCCACCACCCGGCCCAGGTACATCACCACTACGCGGTCGCACAGGTGCTCGACCACGCCCAGGTCATGGCTGATGAACAGGTAGGTCAGGCCCAGCTCGTCGCGCAGGTCCATGAACAGGTTGAGGATCTGCGCCTGGATCGACACGTCCAGCGCCGCCACCGACTCGTCGCACACCAGCAGCTCAGGCTGCACCGCCAAGGCCCGGGCAATGCCGATGCGCTGGCGCTGGCCGCCGCTGAACTGGTGCGGATACCGTTGGCGCAGGCTGGGGTTGAGGCCGGCGCGCTGCAATTGGGCGCTGACGTAGTCGTCGAAACCGGCGGTGTCGGTCAGGCCGTGCAGGCGTGCACCTTCACCGACGATGCGGTCCACGCGCAGGCGCGGGTTGAGGCTGGCGGACGGGTCCTGGAAGATCATCTGGATCTTCAGGCGCGCGGCGTGGCGCTGCTCGGCGGTGAGGTTGTCCAGCGGCGTACCGTCGATGCGCACCTGGCCGCTGGAGGCCGGCATCAGGCCGGCGACCATGCGCCCGAGGGTCGACTTGCCGCAGCCGGATTCGCCCACCAGGCCCACCACTTCGCCGCGCTGGATGCGCAGGTCGACGCGGTCGACGGCATGGGTGACGGAGGTTTTGCGCGACAGCTGCAAGCGCTGCGCCCAACGGGCCGCTGCGCTGTCGCTGCTGGCCTTGCCGAAGGTCTTGCTGACCTGCTCGAGTTCGATCAGGGGAATCAGGTTACTGGCCATCGACGGCGCCTCCTGGGTGGAAGCAGCGCACGCTGCGGCCGGGTTCGATTTCACGGTTTTCCGGCTCCTCGGCGCACAGCGCGCTGGCCCGCGGGCAACGGGCGGCGAACGCGCAACCGGCCGGCAGCGAGAGCAGATCCGGGGTCATGCCCGGGATCTGGCGCAGGCGCTGGCCGCGCTGGTTGCGGCTCGGCAGGCTGTCGATCAGGCCTTGGGTGTAGGGGTGCAGCGGGCGGTCGAGCACGTCGTCGACACTGCCCTGCTCGACGATGCGCCCGGCGTACATCACCGCCACGTCGTCGGCCAGGCCGGCGACCACCGACAGGTCGTGGGTGATCCAGATCAACGAAGTGTTCTGCTGGCGCACCAGCTTCTGGACTTCACTGAGGATCTGCGCCTGAATGGTCACGTCCAGGGCGGTGGTGGGCTCGTCGGCGATGATCAGGTCCGGGGCGTGCAGCAGGGCGATGGCGATCGCCACCCGCTGGCGCATGCCGCCCGAGAGTTGATGGGGGTAGGCGTTGAGGCGCTCTTCCGGGCTGGGAATGCCCATCAGCGCCAGGGTGCGGCCAGCATGGGCACGGGCTTCGCGGCGGCTGACCGCGCGGTGCGCGCGCACGGCTTCGATCATCTGCGTGTCGACGCGCAGCACCGGGTTGAGGGTCATCATCGGGTCCTGGAAGATCATCGCGATGCGATTGCCCTGCAGGTGGCGCAATTCCCTGGCCGACAGCTTGGTCAGGTCACGGCCCTGGAACAGTACTTCGCCGCCGCTGATCTTGCCCGGCTCATCGACCAGGCCAAGAATGGAAAAGCCGGTCACCGACTTGCCCGAACCCGACTCCCCCACCAGCCCCAGAATACGCCCCGGCTGCAAACGCAGGGACACATCGCGCACGGCCGGCAGCACGCCGGCGCGGGTGTAGAAGGAGGTCGACAGGTGGCGCACGTCCAGCGTCGGCTGGGGCACCTTGAGGTCAGCCAGGTTCATCGGTGCAGCCTCGGGTTGAGCACGTCGCGCAGGCGGTCGCCCACCAGGTTGATGGCGACGATGGTGGTCAGCAGGGCCAGGCCCGGGAAGAGGCTGATCCAGTACTGGTTGCTGAGCATGTACTGGAAGCCGTTGGCGATCAGCAGGCCCAGCGAGGGCTCAGTGATCGGCACGCCCAGGCCGAGGAACGACATGGTCGCTTCCAGGGTGATGGCGCGGGCGATCTGCAGGGCGCCGATGACAATCAGCGGCGGCAGGCAGTTGGGCAGGATATGCCCGACCACGATGCGCCACTGGCCGATGCCCTGCCCGCGCGCCGCCTCGACGTATTCGCGGCGGTTTTCGACCAGCGCCTGGCCGCGGGCGGTGCGGGCGTAATAGGCCCACTCGAGCAGCACCAGCGTGAGCATCACGTTGCCCACGCCCTTGCCCAGCCAGGCGAGGATCATCAGCGCCATCAGCACCACCGGAAACGACAGCAGCAGGTCCACCAGGCGCATCAGCAAGGCATCCACCCAGCCGCCGGCATAGGCGGCCAGCAGGCCGAGCAAGGTACCGACCACGGCGGCGATCAGCGCCGAACCGATGCCCACGAACAGGCTGATGCGCAGGCCGTAGAGGATCGCCGACAGCAGGTCGCGGCCCTGGCCGTCGGTGCCCAGCCAATAGGTATAGCCAGCGTCCATGTTGGCGCTGCCCGGCGGCAGGCGCGCGTCGAGCACGTTGAGCTGCATCAGGTCGTAGGGGTTCTGCAAGGTCACCCAGGGCGCCAGCACCGCCACGGCCAGAATCGCCAGCAGCAACACCGCGGCCGCCACCGCCACTTTCGACTGGATGAACTCATCGAGGCCGCGGCGCCAGGGCGACTGGGCCTTGAAACGGGTCACGGGCACGCTGCTCATCGGCCAGCCTCCACACGTACGCGGGGGTCGAGCAAGTGGTAAAGCCCGTCGACGATCAGGTTCAGCACCACGAAAATCACCACCACTATCATCAGGTACGCCACCACCACCGGCCGGTCGAGGCTGTTGATGCTGTCGAGAATCAGCTTGCCGGCGCCGGGCCAGGCGAAGATGCTTTCGGTCACCACCGCGTAGGCGATGGTCGAGCCCAGTTCCAGGCCGAGCACGGTAACCAGCGGGATCATGGTGTTGCGCATCACGTGCATCAGCATCACCCGCAGCGGCGACAGGCCCTTGGCACGGGCGAACTTCACGTACTCCTGGGGCAGCACTTCACGCACCCCGGCGCGGGTCAGGCGCAGCACCAGGGAAATCTTGAACAGCGCCAGGTTGAGGGCCGGCAGCAGCAGGTGGCGCAGGCCGTCGAGGGTCAGCCACGACCACTGGATGCCGAGCCATTCGCGGGTCATTCCGCGGCCACTGGCGGGCAGCCAGCCGAGGTTGATGGAGAACAGCAGGATCATCATCAAGGCCACCCAGAACGCTGGCAGCGAAAAGCCGAGGATGCTGCCCGCCATCATGATTTTCGACAGCGGGTTTTCCGGGTACAGGCCGGCGAACATGCCCATGGGTACGCCGATCACCACGGCCAGGAACAGCGCGCCGAAGGCCAGTTCCAGGGTCGCGGGCAGGCGTTGCAGAATCAGCTGCAGGGCATCCTCGTGGTACACGAAGCTCTGGCCCAGGTGGCCATGCAGCGCGCCTTGCAGGAATACCAGGTATTGCTGCCACAGCGGCTTGTCCAGGCCCAGTTGGGCGATGGCCTGCAGGCGCTCCGCCTGGTTGAGGTCTTCACCCACAAGAATGTCCATGGGGTTGCCGATGGCGTTGAGGCCGATGAACACCACCAGGGTCATCAGCAGCACCACCAGCAGCGACTGCAGCAGGCGCTTGATCGTCCAGCCCAGCATCAGCAACGTTCCTCGACGGTGAGCTCGCCCGGCTGCCATTCATCGCCCAGCAGCTCGGGGTCGGCGTACTGCTGCATGGCGTCGAAATGCAGGCCGATGTCGGCGCTGAATAGCTGGCTGACCAAGCCTTGGGCCATGCGCCGCGCGCCTTCGCTGATGGCCGGGATATCGCCGGAGACCGCGCCGTAGCTCAAGGCCGCGGGGTAGCTGAAGCAGTGGATGCGTTCCAGGCCCGGGCAGGCGCCCGGTTGTTTTTCGAGGAATTCGAAGCAGGTGCCCAAGTCCGGAAGCGCAGCCATTTCCGCGTCTTCCTGGCCGGCGGGCGCTTGGAAGCGGTCGCCCCAGAAACGGATATGCTCGGCGAACGGCGCGAATTCCGGGCGCTGCTGCAGGTCGGCGCGAAAGCCGGTGGCGAAGATCAGGAAGTCGTATTCCAGCTGCGCTTCGGGGGTGTGCACCCGCACGGTGCCGTGGCCGCTTTCGGCGATATCGAGCACGGGGGTGTTGAACAGGAAACGCGAATTGCCAGCCGCAGAGACGCGCAAGGTGCTGCCGCGCGGCGCCGGCACTTGCTGAGTATTGAGGTAGTTGCGGATGCGCCACTTCCACTCGTCCGGCAGGCGCCAGTAGCCGTGGACCATGCCAGGGTTGCCAGCGCCCTTGCCCTTGTTGATGCGCGGCATCACCGCGCGGCGGATCAGCAGGTCGACCTTGGCCGCACCGGCCTCCAACGCCGTGGCGGCGCTGTCCATGGCCGAAGCGCCGCCGCCGATCACGCCTACGCGCTTGCCGGCGAACCATTCAGGTTGCAGGCCGGCGGCGGAGTGGCACCAGTATTGCGCGCCGACATGGTAGGCGTAGTCCGGCACCCAAGGGCCGCCTAGGCCGTCACGGCCGGTGGCCAGGACCACGTGGCGCGCCAGCAATTGGCGGCTTGCCCCCTGATGGCTGAGCTCGAGGGCCACGGCACCGTCGGCGCGCGGCTGCACGCGGGTGACGCGATGCTCGTTGCGCACATCGACGTTCATCACCTGGCGGTACCAGCGCAGGTACTCGGCCCACTGCAGGCGCGGGATCTTGTCCAGCGCGGCCCAGCCCTCAAGGCCGAACTGGGCCTCGTACCAGGCGCGGAACGTCAGCGCCGGCAGGCCCAGGGCCGGGCCCACCAGTTGCTTGGGCGAGCGCAGGGTCTGCATGCGCGCGGTGGTGGCCCAAGGGCCTTCGAAACCTTCGGGCGCCTGGTCGAACACCTGCACCTGCACGCCGAGGTGGCGCAGTTCGGTGGCCACCGCCAGGCCGGCCATGCCGCCGCCGATCACCGCCACGTCCAGCAACGGCTGGCCATCGAGTTGCCGCGGCTTGACCCAGGGCTTGGCCGGCAGGTCGAGCCATTGCAGATCCTGGCGCAGGCGCGCTTCGAGGGCGGCGAGGCCTATGGGGGCGATGGGCGTAGGCATGAGAGGCGATCCCGGTGGTGCAGTGAAATAAGGGTAGGCGCACACGGCCCGCCCGCCTTGAAGATCAACCTTGGGGAAAGTCATCGACGCGTGGGGCGGCCCGAGTGCTGGATGCTGGCATTCAAGAACCACGCCATACATGCAATATACGGATGGTATGGCTTGTTGAATGCGATATACGAATAGTAAAAGGCGCTTTTTATTCTGCCAAAGACCTAAAAAGCATACCGATAGAACTTTCAGGAATTAACCGTACTGCCTACTCAGCGTAGATGCTCTGCAACAGGGCATCGTGCTGCCCGGAGGCGTGCATCAGCATGCCCGGCAGCAGCGCTTGGGCACTGGCGGCCAAGGCTTCGATCAGGCCCTGGGTCACCGCTGAACGGGGGCTGGCGAAGGCCGAGATCAAGCCGAAGAAAAACGGGATATTGCAGTCGATGGGCCGCACCACCAGGCCTTCGATGGGCACGCCGCGGGCGGTGAACGGATCGACCAAGGCAACGCCCAGCCCGGCTCGGGCCATCTGCATGGCGATCAGCGAGGTGTTGGTGTCGAGCATGTGCGGGGCCAGGCCGCCAGCATCCTGGAAGGCCTTGTCGATGCGGCGGCGAAAGCGGTATGGGTTGGACATGCTGATAAGCGTCTGCTGCGCCAACAGCTGCATGGGCAGCACAGCGTGGCTGGCCAGCGGTGAATCGGCGGCCAGCACGGCCACGCAGGGGGCTTCGCCAATCCAGTGGATATCGAGGCCGCGATGCTCCAGCGGCAGGCTCACGGCGCCGAGGTCGACGGTCTTGCTCAGCACCGCCTGCACCACGTTCTCCGGCGACATGCTGTGCAGCTGGATATCGTAGGGGCGCAGCTCGGCCGGCAGCCGCGCCAGGGCGTCGGGGAGCAGGCCGGCGGCCAGGGCGGGGATGCCCACCAGCTTGATATGGCGGTTTTCGTCGACGGCGATGTGCTGGGCGCGCTGGCGGATATTGCGGATGCCCAGCAACGCGCTTTCCACCTCGGCGTACATCATGAAGGCCTTTTGCGTAGGCGAGACCTTCGGCCCGCTGCGCTCGAACAGCGCGAAGCCGAGCTCCTGCTCGAGCTCCTGGATCATCCGCGTGACGGACGGCTGGGAGCGCCCTAGCATTTTCCCGGCGGCGGTGACGCTGCCCGCCGACATCACTGCCGCGAAGGCTTCCAATTGACGCAGATCCATGGGCTACGGCCTTGTGCGGTGGTTAACCGCGCAAGCTTACTGTATCTGCGGGGGGAGGTGTCGAGGGCCGCCCGCTTGCGGGGGCAGGCTGGACCGGCCCCATCGCGAGCTACGCTTGCTCCAACAGGGTTGCGGCGTTGCTGAAACCCTGTCGCAGCTCGCGATAGGGCCCACGCTCCGCCGACGCCGCAACCCTGTTGAAGCAAGCGCAGCTCGCGATAGCCTCACGCTCCGCCGACGCCGCAACCCTGTTGAAGCAAGCGCAGCTCGCGATAGCCTCACGCTCCGCCGACGCCGCAACCCTGTTGGAGCGAGCGCAGCTCGCGATAGCCCCCCGCTCCGCCGACGCCGCAACCCTGTTGAAGCAAGCGCAGCTCGCGATGGATCCACGCTCCGCCGACGCCGCAACCCTGTTGAAGCAAGCGCAGCTCGCGATGGACCCACGCTCCGCCGACGCCGCAACCCTGTTGGAGCGAGCGCAGCTCGCGATAGGGCCGGTATGACCAGCGCAGCTTTAAACCGCCACGCGATCGCTGGCGAACATGCTCACCGCGTCCACGGCCTGGCCGGTACCCTCGTAGATCTTGAGGATCACCTGCGCGGCCTGGTCCGCCAGTTGCACGCTGTTGCCGGCGCGCTCGCGGGTGGCGCCCATGCTGGAGATGGTCTGGCGTGTTTCGCGCTGGATGCTCTCGACCATGGCCGACACCTCCGCCGTGGAACCTGCCGTACGCCCGGCCAGCTGGCGCACTTCGTCGGCGACCACCGCGAACCCCCGGCCCTGCTCCCCTGCCCGCGCCGCCTCGATGGCGGCGTTAAGCGCCAGCAGGTTGGTCTGGTCGGCGATGCTGCGGATGGTGTTGACGATGGTGCTGATCTGCTCGGACAACTGCCCCAAGGCATCGAGCATGCCCGACGAGGTGTCGATATCGCTGGCGATGTTGCGCATTTCCGCGGCGGCCTGGCGAATCACCTCGGTGCCCTGCTCGGCGACCTTCTGCGTGGCGCGTGAAATCTCCCAGGCTTGGGTGGCGCTGTGGGAATCCTGGTCGTGGCGGCTGACTTGGGCGGTGACGTCAGTGGCGAACTTGACGATGCGCTCGAGCTTGCCACTGGCGTCGTACACCGGGTTGTAGTTGGCCTCCAGCCATACCGGCTGGCCATGACGATTGCGCCGCTCGAACTGGCCGCTACACAGTTCGCCCTTGTTGAGGCGCTGCCAGAAAGCTTGGTAGTCCTGGCTGGCCGCCACCTCGGGCGGGCAGAACTGGCGGTGGTGCTTGCCCTGGATGTCCTTGAGGCCGTAGCCCATGGTGCGCAGGAAGTTGTCGTTGGCGGTGATGACGGTACCGTCGAGGTTGAACTCGATCACTGCCATGGCGCGGTTGATGGCCGCCAGCTTGCCCGCCGCGGCGTGCTCGGCCTGCAGGCGCGGGGTCACGTCGGTGGCGTACTTGACCACCCGTACCACCCGGCCGTCTTCGTCCATTACCGGGTTATAGCTGGCCTCGAGCCAGACCTTTCGACCCTGCGCATCGACGCGCTCGAAAGTATCGGCAATGAACTCGCCGCTTTTGAGGCGCGTCCAGAACTGCCGGTAGTCGGCGCCGTTGGCGAAGCTGGCAGCGCAGAATAGCCGGTGGTGTTGTCCGTTCACCTGTTCGGCCGTGTAGCCCATGGTCTTGAGGAAGTTTCCATTGGCCTGAAGAACTCGACCGTCCACGTCGAATTCGATGATGGTCATGGAGCGATCGATGGCGCGCAGCAGGCTGCTCTGCACGGCAAGGTCACGCTTGAGGTCCATCAGGGCTTGCTTGTTATTGGCGAAAAACATGACTGCTCGCTCCCGGACAAGACGCCACGACGGACCGTGGCGCCAATACTGTCACAATACCTGTACAAGATAACTATACAAGTGCATTTGGTCAGCGTCGGACAGGCTGCAAGCCTTTTAGTTCGCGGGTTTCAAGCTAATAAATAGCTTTTAGCCAGTATTATACCTTTCCGGTGGGCAGGCTCCGTGCGTAGTACGGCCGGTGGGGTGCCCGCGACACGGAGTCGCCCAGGTGTTCCTTGTCGTCGGAGGCGATGTGCAGGGCGAGTTTCATGGTTTCGATTTCCATGGCGCTGGCCTCGTTGCTGGCCGTGACTTCGTCGCCGCAACCATGGGTGGTCGAGCCCAGCCACGGCTCGTCGACCTTGACCCATGGGCCGACGGCGAACCACTGCACGCCGCGCACTTCACGGCGCACGACCTGGCCCGGGTGGGCGCGCTCGTGGGCGTCGAACCAGTCTTCGACGCGGTCGTCGATCCAGCCGTGCAAGCGCCAGAACGTCGGGTTGAGGTGGGACGAGAATGGGTCGCCGAGGAAGTCGTTCTCACGGGCGAACCAGTGCTCGGCGAAGTCCGATGGATAGCGGGCCGCCGGCACCGGCTCGTTGTTGGCCGGGTTGCGCGGTACGCTGGACCAGCACATGTGCAGCCAGTCGTGCAGGCTGAGTTCCAGCTCGGAACCCAGCTGTGACAGGGTCATCTTCGACAGGTAGGCATGGTCGCGATAGCGCGATTCCCAGACCTGGAAGTTGGAATAGAAGGTCTCGGGGCTTTTCACCAGGCCCATGCCGGTGCTGTAGCCCTCATCGTCGGGGATGTTCCAGGTCGGCGGCACGCAGCAACCGCCGTGGTTGTCATAGAAACGGGTGAAGCCCACCCAGTCCTGCACCGCAGCGGGTGGCGGCACCGGGAAGTGCCGCCACGAGGGCAGGTCCTGCAACTTGCGCGCAGCGCTGAGCATGTAGCGGTGCATGAAGAAGAAGTCTTCGCCGGAGCCGTTTTGGTCTTTGGTGCGGCCACGGGCGCCGCGCTCGGCGTTGCGCGGGCCGGGTTGCCAGCCCAGGGCGCGAAGGGCCTCCTGGCGGTCGTCGGACAGCAGGTGCCATTTATCTCGGGAGAAGTGCCACAGCTGGTGTTCCAGGCGCTTCTGCGGGGTGATGCCCCACGCCAGCAGTTCGGGCACCACCGGCATCCGGTCGCGGGACAAGGGGAACGGCTGCTTGCGGGCTTCGAAGGTGGCGACCACGTCGGCGGTGTGGCGTTCGTGGTCCAGGGTGTGGACGGTGCCCTTGAGTACATCCGAGTCAGCGACGCCGAAGGCCGCCCACTTTTCGTCAAGCTCGGCGGTGAACTCGTAGGCCGGCACCCGCCGGGGCGACTCGCGGTCCAGCAGGCGCCACCTGATCTGCGTGACCGAAGCGCCGACCATGTCGCCCAGCACCCGGTAACGAGGCTCGGCGTACACCCGCAGGTTATCGGCGGTGTCGACGAAGCCCGAAAGGCCGCGGCCGCGCTCGGCGACATCCAGCAACATCTGCACGTTCTGTGCGGGCAGGCCTTCCAGCGCGGGCATGCCTTCGACCGTCACGTCCCAGATGCCGCGCAGCTGACCGTTCAGATGTTGCAGCTTGGCATCAGCCAGCTCCACCTGGGGCGCGTCCGGGGTCAAGTCCTTGTCCCGGTACGTCTTGTATTGGCGGGCGGCATAGTAGCCCACAGGTGCAAGCACCCCGGTAAGCGCCATCCCGGCCAATACGTTTCGCCGTGAAATCTTCATCAGTCCCCTCCCTGTGCAGCCAATATGAGCCGTTGAGCGCGCGCAAGGCTCAAGCGGATCGCTTCATGCAAGCAGACAAAAAGACGTTTTATTGACTATTTTTCTAATTTTTATGTTTTACGCCATCTAATTGACGAATACGTTAGCAGATATTTCAATTCGTCCGCTAGTGGCTTTGGCGACCACTCGGCGCGTGGGCCAAAAGCCTTCAAGCCCGGTGGTTTCGGGCGCATTGATCACTGTCTTTACAGTCCTCCGTTTGAATGAATTTTTCTTCATTGAATCGTTTCCGCTAGCCGATGTGAAAATTTCGTTTATTCTTGCCTCCAGCGCTCTAGAACGGGACTTTGCACTGTTTCCAGGGCTGTAATTCAGTGTTACAAGCAGGAAAACAGTGCCATCGCCCGTGTTTGAGCGAACAGCGCGAGTGGCAACGTCGCGTTACACAAAAAGGGGTACCCAGGTACCCGCATAAAAAGGCCACGCCCGGGCGCGCCCGGCCGCGTGCCGATGACTTCATATGGGATCAATCAACATGCCTCGCTTCATTTCACGCCCTGCTGCGGCGCTGGTGACACTCTGCGCCCTCGCCGGCACATCCCTTCCCACCCAGGCTGCGGACGCCTTCGCCGCCGACTCGCCCTGGATGACCGGCGACTGGGGCGGCCTGCGGACCGCTTGGCTGAACCAGGGTATCGACGTGCAGATGGGCTACACCGGCGAAGCCGCGTCCAACCTGCGCGGCGGCTACGACCGCCACGACCGCGTGACCCGCTACGCCGACCAGTTCAACCTCGGCGCACAGATCGACCTGCAAAAGCTGATGGGCTGGAATGACACTGCCTTCGGCGTGATGCTCAGCAACCGTAACGGCGACAACATCAACGACAAGATCGCCGACCCACGCGCCAGCGGCATGAGCTCCAGCCAGCAGATCCAGGGCCGCGGCAGCGTCACCCGTTTGAGCGAACTTTGGCTGAGCAAAGGCTGGTTCGACGATGCGTTGAATATCAAGGCCGGCCGTTTCGCCGTGAGCGACGAATTCGCCGTGGAAGATTGCCTGTTTCAGAACCTGGCGTTCTGCGGCTCGCAGCCGGGCAACTATGTCGACAGCATCTACAACTCGCCGATCGGCCAGTGGGCCGCCCGTGTGCGCTACCGCTTGAACAGCGAGCTGTACGCACAGATCGGCGCGTTCAACGTCAACCCGTCGAACCTGGAAAACGATAACGGTTTCAAGCTCAACGGCGCCGGCACCACCGGTACCTTCGTGCCGGTCGAGCTGGTCTGGGCACCGAAAGTCAACCAGTTGCCGGGCGAATACCGCCTGGGCTACTACCACAGCAGCGCCAACGGCACCGACGTGTACAAGGACGCCAACAACCAGCCTGCCACGCTGACCGGCAACCCGTACCGCAGCGACAGCAGCCGCCATGGCTTCTGGGTCATCGGCAAGCAGCAGCTGACCACCGTCAACGGCGACGCTTCCCGCGGCCTGACGCTGAGCGCCAGCGCCACCTTCCAGGACCGCGCCACCACGCCGGTCGACAGCTACCAGAAGGTCGCCCTGGTGTACAAAGGCCCGTTCGACGCCCGGCCGACAGACACCCTGGGCCTGGGCATCGCCCGTATCCACGCCAGCTCGCGGTTCCTGCGCAACGCCAAGACCGCCAACGCTGACAGCGGCCTGAGCTACGATGACGCCGGTTACGTGCCCGAGCAGCACAGCGAGTACGCCGCCGAGCTGAACTATGGGATTCAGGCGACCAAGTGGCTGAACGTGATGCCCAACCTGCAGTACATCAAGCACCCCGATGGCGTGCGTGAAGTAGACAACGCCGTAGTACTGGGCTTGCAGGTGCAGTCGCAGTTCTGATTTGCGTTGGGGCAACTGGCCTCATCGCGAGCTTCGCTCGCTCCAACAGGGTTTCTTTCGGCCCTGTTGAAGCGAGCCTACGGTCTCCTCGCGGCCCTGTCGAAACAAGCCTCAACGGGCTCCTCGCTACCCTGTTGGAGCGGGCGATGCCCGCGATGAGGCCCGCACGCCCTCTTGGAGGCCAGCCCTTCACGCACACCCGCCCCTCCCGTTTGCGGACACCCAACTCCGTAATGATCGGACCCCAAACCCGTTTTTCCCTCCCCCGCGAGCCGTCAAGATAGCGCCCCTCAGCCACGCAAGGGACTGCCTTCATGACCGCGCCCCAGACTTTTCCACCCGATACCGTCCCCTACCCGCCAGTGGCCACCCGTTTGCCCTGGACCGGGTTGCTGGCCTTGGCCATGGCCGGTTTCATCACCATCCTCACCGAAGCCCTGCCCGCCGGCCTGATGCCGCAGATGAGCCAGGGCCTGGGCGTGTCCGAAGCCTTGGTCGGGCAACTGGTGACGCTGTACGCGCTGGGCTCGCTGCTGGCGGCCATTCCCCTGACCCTGCTGACCCAAGGCTGGCGCCGCCGGCCCTTGCTGATGATCGCCATCGGCGGTTTCGCCGTGGTCAACCTGGTCACGGCGCTGTCCACCAGCTACCCGCTGACCCTGGTGGCGCGCTTCTGCGCCGGGGTGTTCGCCGGCCTGGTGTGGGCGCTGCTGGCCGGCTACGCGGCACGCATGGTGGCGCCGGAACTCAAGGGCCGGGCGATCGCAGTGGCCATGGTCGGCACCCCGGTGGCGCTGACCATCGGCATTCCCGCCGGGACGTTGCTGGGCACGCTGGCGGGCTGGCAGGCGAGCTTCGTGGTGATGTCGGTGCTGACCCTGGCCCTGCTGGTATGGGTGCGCATCAAGGTGCCCGACTTTCCCGGCCAGCAAGCCACCACGCGGCTGTCGCTCAAGGCCGTGCTGCGGTTGCCGGGGGTGCCAGCAGTGCTGATCGCGACCCTGGGTTTCGTGCTGGCGCACAACCTGCTGTACACCTACATCGCCCCGTTGCTGGCGCCTTCGGGCCTTGATGCACGCATCGGCATGGTCCTGCTGCTGTTCGGTGCCGCAGCGCTGGCCGGGATCACCCTGATCGGCGCCTTGATCGACCGCTGGCTACGCGAACTGACTTTGCTCACTAGCCTGCTGTTCATCGTCGCCTGCGTGGTGTGGGCGCTAGGGGCCAGCCACGGCTACACCGTGTATGCCATGACCCTGGTGTGGGGCCTGGCCTTCGGCGGCGCCGCGACCTTGCTGCAGACCGCCTGCGCCAAGGCCGGCGAGCGCGGCGCCGACGTCGCCCAGGCGATGCTGGTGACCACCTGGAACCTGGGCATCGCCGGCGGCGGGCTGATGGGCGGGGTCTTGCTGCACAGCCAGGGGGTCAGCAGCCTGCCCTGGGTAGCGGCGCTGCTGTTGCTGGTGGTCTGGGCCACCGTGCTGCAGGCCCGCCGCGCCGGGTTTCAGAGCCTCAGGGCTGCAGCCACTGGCGCAGGTCGGTGATTTCCGCCTCGCCGATGCCGTGGCGCAGCCCTGGGTACACGTGGAACTGCGCAGTGATGCCAATGGCCCGTAGCGCTTCGTCGGCCTGAGTGGCCCCCGACACCGGCAGCACCGGGTCGGCCGTGCCATGGCCGATAAACCAGCGCAAGCCGCGGTAATCCTCACTGGCCCGCAGGCGGGCGCGCAGCGGCGGCAGCAGCTTGCCGCTGAGCACCGCCACTGCGCCCACGCTGTGGGGGTGATCGAGGGCGATCTGGTAGTTCATGATCGCGCCTTGGCTGAAGCCGACCAGAGTCACCTTGTCGGCCCGGGTGTGGTACTTGCGCACGGCGGCGGCGACGAAATCGACGATGCGCTGCTCGCTGGCCGCCACATCGGCGCGCACGCCGTCGTATTCCGGCGCGCCGTTCTGCGGCGCGAACCATTGATAGCCGCCCTGCCCCGTGTCCGTCGGCGCCCGCGCCGAGAGGTAGGTGTAGCCTTGCGGCAGTTCGTCGACCAGGCTGAACAGGTCCTGTTCATCGGCGCCATAGCCGTGCAGGAAGATCACCAGGGGCTGGTCGGGCTGGCCGTTGCCCGCCTGCTCCAGGTAGCTCAGGGGCAAGTCATCGAGCAGCGGCGCGGCGGCCAGTGCGAAGGGCGCGCACAGCAGGGACAACAGCGCGAATAGCAGTTTCATGGAGGCCGGTTCCTTGAACGTGGCCCCCGATCATAACGGATTGCGCAGGCTCTATCAGGGGGCTGCGCGCTCTTCGAGGCAATCGTCGCCACCCATCTCGAACTCCCGGCAGATCAGCGGCCGGTTGCGGTAGATGCTGCAGCTCATGGTGTGCCGGTCCAGCGCCGCGCACCAGCCATCGTCCAGCCGCGCCATGCTCAGCGAGCCCCAGCGGTCTTCCTCGATAAAGCGCTCCGGCACCCCGGTATCGGTGATCAACAGCACTTCCAGCCGGCAGCATTTGGCCGCGCAGGTGCTACAAGTGACATCCGCGGCGGCTGGCTGGGTGGGCAGTGTGTGCAGGGTGATCAATGGGCGGTTCCAGTCAAAGGGAGGCAAGGTTGGCAGGGTAACGGGATGGGCGGCAGGCACAAGCGTTTTCCGACCCGCAGCGCCCCACCGGCAAAAAAATCTGGCCCGGGGACTAGGCAATTTTGGTATACCATAATACCGTACACCTACGCACTTCTCCCTACGAAGACGAAGCCCCCTGCTCACAGGTACCGCCCAGATGATCGACCCGCAACGCTACAAAGACGTGATGGCCTCGTTTCCTTCGGGTGTCACCGTGGTCACCGCCCTGGACGCCGATGGCCAACTGGTCGGCATCACCGCCAGCGCCTTCAGCGCCGTCTCGCTGGACCCGCCCCTGGTGCTGTTCTGCCCGCAGTACAGCTCGGCCACCTACCCGGTGCTGCGCGACCTCAAGCGCTTCGCCATTCACCTGCTCAGCGCCGAGCAGCAGGCCCACGCCTACACCTTCGCCAGCAAGGGCAAAGACAAGGCCGCAGCCATCGAATGGCAACTCAGCGAGCACGGCAACCCGCTGCTGGCCGACGCCACGGCGATCATCGAGTGCGAGCTGTGGCGCGAATACGAAGGTGGCGACCACGCCATCATCGTCGGCCTGGTCAAGCACCTGCACCTGCCCGAACAGGCGCTGGCGCCGATGCTTTACCACCGCGGCAAACTCGGCGGCGTGCCGGAGCAAAGCGAATGAACGCAAGTACCGGCGACGATTGCCTGAAGATCGCGCGCAACACCGCCACCCTGCGCGAAATCGTGCTGGACAAGCTGCGCGGCGCCATCGAACAGCAGCAGTTGCTGCCGGGTGAACGCCTGGTGGAGCGCGACCTGTGCGAACGCCTGGGGGTGAGCCGCACCTCGGTGCGCGAGGCTTTGCGCCATCTGGAGTCGGAAGGCCTGGTGGAGTTCGCCGACGCCCGTGGGCCACGGGTCACCCTGCTGGGGCCGCAGGAGGTACGGGAACTGTTCGAGCTGCGCGCCGCGCTGGAGGGCCTGGTGGCGCAGTTGTTTGCGCTGAAAGCACGCGCGAAGGATTTGCGCGGGCTGGAAAAAGCTTTTCAAACCCTGGAGAAGGCGACGGAGCCGGCCGCGTTGCGCAGCGCCCTGCAGGGCTTTTACGACGTGCTGTTTGCGGGATGCGGCAACCGCTACGCGGCCTTGCAGTGCCGCCAGCTGCAGGCGCGGCTAGGGTATTGGCAATCCGGCGCACTGGCCGTGGAGGCCCGGCGCACGCTGTTTCAACAACATTTGCGGCGGTTGCTGGCCGCCGCTGGCGAAGCCGATGGCGCCCGCGCCCATGAAGCGGCGAGCCAGGCGGTAACGGCACTCGCCAGCGCTTGAGTGAAGTGGGCGCCCGGCCAAGCGCGCCACTTCACCACCGCCTAGAACAGCGCCAGCTGATAGCTGAGGATCAGGCGGTTGTGGTCGATGCTATTGGTCGCTTCGCTGCGCAGCGTGCCATTGCGCACGCCGATGCCCACACCCTTGAAGGGGCCGCCCTGCACCACATAATCCAGGGCGATATCCCGCTCCCATTCCTTCTGGTTGCCGCCGCTGGTGGTCTTGATATGGTCGCCATTCAAATAGATGGTAGCGAACTTCAAGCCTGGCAGGCCCAGCGGTGCGAAGTCGTAGATGTATTGGGCGAAGCTGGTGTTCTCGCCGGCGCGGGCGAAGTTGGTGATCAGGCGGTCGGTGATCAGGTAGGTGCTTGCGCCCCCTGCCCCCTCATTGGCCAGGCTGCCTTGGTTGAGCTGCACGAAGGCGCTGCCGTCGGACACGCGCTGGTGGCCGAGCATCACCGTGTGGCCGCCGTTGGCGTAGGTGAACGAGGCGCTCCAGGTGTTGTTGTCGATCTCGCCGGGGGTGCGCGCATAGCCGCTCACGGTGTAGCCCTCGGCACGCCCGGAAGCACTGCCGTTGGCGCCGTCGGAGCCGGTGTGGAAGTAGCGCAGGTCGGTCTTGAACGACTGGTTGCTGTCGATCGCCCAGATGTGGGTCAGGCCACCGAAGTGCTGGGTGTAATAGTCCTCGAGGTTGGCATAGTAGTACTGCGCGGTCAGGCTCCTGGTCACGGCCCAGTCGCCGCCGGCGAACCAGAACGTGTTGCTCTGCTGGGTCCCGCCGGCGACCGCGAGCCCGGTCTCGTTGCTCGACACGCGGCCTACGGCGTGTTCGATCAAGCCGCCGGTGACGGTCAGGTGGTCGATGTCCTTGCTGGTGATCTGCGTGCCTTCGAAGGTTTGCGGCAGCAGGCGGCCATCGTTGGGCACCAGGATCGGCAGGTTCGGAACCAGGGTACCGACCTTGACCTCGGTCTTGGAAATCCGCGCCTTGCCGGTCAGGCCCAGGCGGCCGAAGTTGTCGGCGGCGCGGCCGTTGTCGGTAGGAAACAGGTTGCCGGGGGTACGGTCCTGGCCGGCCTTCCCGGTCACGCCGCCGGAATCCAGGCGGGTGGCGAAGGTGCCCAGGGCATCGACGCCGAAGCCTACGACCCCAGGGGTGTAGCCCGACTGCACCTTGAGCACGAAGGCCTGGCCCCATTCATGCACCTGGCCGCTGTAGGCGCTGTTGCCGATGCGGCCCTGGCTTTCGCGGATGTCGTTGGACAGGTCCAGGTTGCGCAGGCTGAGGGTAGCCTTGCTGTCGTCGATGAAACCGGCAGCGCTGGCCTGTTGCGCGGCGACGCCGAGTGCCAGGGTGAGTGCCAGCTTGGATGAAGTGTTCATGCTCGATGCTCCAATGGTGATTTCTCTTGGGGCTCGAGGGCAAGCAAAGGCTTGCCGGACATCCGAAAGGACTGAGCCCCTTTTATGGGCTCGTTGCGGTGGACCGCTGGCGACGGACGGACTGTATGGCTAAACAATCAGCATTAAAAATAATTTTTTAATCGCATTAAAGAATTAAACGGCATATCGGCAGGCTTAGGAGTTACTTGCCTGAGGGGACCGGAGTCGGTCAATAATGCGGACTGGCCCGATGTACAAGGAGCGGTCCCATGAACCTGGAATTGAGCGGCAAACGTGTGGTCATCACTGGCGCCAGCAAGGGCATTGGCCTTGCGGTGGCACAGGCATTCACCCTGGAGGGCGCGCAGGTGGCGCTGATCGCCCGCAGCGCGCACACCCTCGAACTGGCGCGCCAGGAGCTGCGCCGCACCGGCCACGATGCACTGACCATTGCCGCCGACCTCAGCGACCCGCAGGCCGCCGATGCCGCCATCGCCGAGGTGGAGGCGCAATTGGGGCCGATCGACGTCCTCGTCAACTGTGCCGGCGCGGCCAAGCGCCACGAACCGGAAACCCTGACCGCCGAGCTTTGGCGCGGCGCCATGGAGGCCAAGTTCTACCCCTACATCCACGCCCAGGACGCCGTGCTCAAGCGCTTGCTGGTGCGCGCCCGGGCCAGCGGCAAGCCGCTCAAGGGCAGCGCCATCGTCAATATCATCGGTACCGGTGGCAAGCAGCCGTTGAGCACCCACCTGGCGGGCGGCTCGGCCAATGCCGCGCTGCTGCTCTCGACCGTGGGGCTGGCACAGCATTACGCGCGCTATGGCATCCGCATCAATGCCATCAACCCTGGGCCCACCTATACCGGGCGGGTCGACGAGGCCTTGGCGCTGGACGCCCAGCGCCAGGGCATCAGCAAGGAAACCGCTCTGCTGGCGGCCGAGGCGAAGATTCCCCTGGGCCGCTTCGCCCGCCCGGAGGAAGTGGCGGATGTGGCGGTGTTCCTGGCCAGCGCGCGGGCCAGTTTCGTCACCGGCGCGGTGCTACCGGTGAATGGCGGCGCCGACCCGGTGATCTGAACCCGGCTCACACCACTGAGTTGACCCCGGGCCGGCCGGCCAGGCGCTCTTCGACGTTGCGCAGGAACAGCGTCGCCTGCCCTGCCCAGGCCGAGTCGGAGCGCCCGGCGATGTGCGGGGTGAGCACCAGGTTGTCGAAGCCGACCAGTTCGCTGGGCGGGCCCGGTTCGCCTTCGTAGACATCCAGCCCGGCACCGGCGATCAGGTTGTCGCGCAAGGCGGTGGCCAGGGCCTGGGTGTCGACCACCGAGCCACGGCCCACGTTCACCAGGTAGCCCTGCGGCCCCAGCGCCGCCAGGATGCGGCTGTCGATCATGTGCAGGGTGGCCGCACCGCCCGGCACCGCCACGATCAGGTAGTCGGCCCACTCGGCCAGTTCCGGCAGGTTGTCGACGTAGCGCGGCGCCCAATCCGGCACCGGGTTGCGGCTGTGGTAAGCGATGTCCATGTCGTAGCCCGAGGCGCGCTTGGCCAGGCAGCGGCCGATGTGCCCAGCGCCCACCAGGCCGAGTTTGCGGCCGTGCAGGCCGGGGTCGCTGGGCAAGGCGTCGCGGTCGCAGCCGGCGCGGGCCAGGCGGTCCATCACCGGGATGCGGCGCACCGCGGCGCCCAGCAAGGCCATGGCGTGGTCGGCGACGATATCGGCGTTGGCGCCGCCGCCGTGGGTCACGGCGATGCCGTGCTGGCGCGCGTATTCGTGGTCGATGTTCTCGTGGCCGGCGCCCATGGCACTGACTAGGCGCAGGGCCGGCAGCGCCTGCATCTCTGCCGCGCTGAGGCCCCGCGAACCATTGGTGAGAACCACCTGCACGCGCTGGGCCTGGTCGGCCGGCAACGCCGCATCGGTAATGCTCAAGACTTCAAAGCGCTGCTCCAGCTGGGTGCGCACGAAGTCGGGCATCGGCACCGTCAGCAACAGCGTCAAGGGGGTGGATGACACGGCGATTCTCCATGAAGTGTTGTCCCGGGACGCTCAGCATGACGGCCTTGCAGGCCCGTTGGCAACCTCGCCATGGTCGGTAGCATTTCAGCGATCCTCCGGCCGCCAAGCTCGCCTGCAAGCGGATCGCCGCCCCGCCTCAGGGCTTGGCACCGCCCAGCAACTGTTGGCGCAAGTCCGGATCGCGGCTTTTCGGGTCCAGCCAGATGGCGAAGAAGGCCTTGGCATAAGCCATGTCCTTGATCTCGCTCTTGAGCTGGTCACCCACGTAGAACCGTGCGCCCTGGCCCGGCAGGTACACGCCGGTCAGGCGGCTGCCTTCGTCAACGTCGACGAACGACTGCTCCATCTGCCCGCGCCACGCCTGCAACTGCGCCTCGCTGACCGTATCGCCCTGGATACGGTGGATCTCCTTGACGCTGGCGTCCACCAGCGCATCGCGCTCGATGCGGCGGTGGTAGGTCAGCTCCAGGGCAAACGGCGCCTGGGTGTCGAACTTCGTGGCTGGCGTATACAGCCGCGCGGTGTACACCAGAAAGCCGAACTTACGAAAATCCCCCTGCCCCAACAGCTTCGCATCCGGCAGCGCCGCCTGCCAGCCGGCCAAGGCCAGCGGGCTGAACAGCACCGTAGCCACACACAATATTCGCCAGAACCGCTTCATCCACTGCCCCTTTTTCACTGTTTGGTCACTACCGTAGATACGGTAGCCACGTTCGGGTGGATCAAGGTATAGGCAATAATTGTGAACCTGAGCGGGTTGGTGCGTCAGATAAACGCATCGACCGGGAAGTGGAAGCGTTGCGACAGCGCCTTGAGCTGGCGAATATTGAGCTGACGCTTGCCGTTGAGAATCAGCGATACCACGGATTGGTTACCGATTTCCGGCAAGTCACCCTGCCCCAGGCTGCGCTCTTCCATCAAGTATTTGAGAAACGCGACACCCCCGATTTCGGCCATTGGGTAGTGCTCTGTTTCGTATGCCTGAACTTGATCACCCATGTGATGAACAAGGCCCATCAGCGGATGATCCTCATCATCTCCAGTCATCTCCAGAACCTCGTCCAGAGCGGCCGCCAGCGCCCGATACTCCTGCTCGGTGCCAGGTTTGTTCAACAAAGGCGCAACGTAATGCCAGTGTTCTGTAGCTTGCTTGACCCAAGCGGACATCGATCAGTCCCTCCACTTGCCTTTGTCATATTCGACGTGGTCGAGTATGTGCTTGATATACACACGCTGAGCTCGGTACATCACCACGGCGATCAGGCGGATCTTGTTACCACCAATATCGAACACGTGGTGCGGCCCTACCAGATCCGTTGCCGGAAACAGACGCTTCATGTCAGCGAAATGATAGGGGCTGGCGCGCTTGATGCCTCGGTACCATCCGTCCAGGGCGGAAGAAGCCTGAGGCCATCTTTTCTGTGCATCCTGAATTCTTGTTTGAGTGATGACGTGCATTGAGCTCTCTTCTATTGCACTTTGCAATAGGCACCATGGTGCACAGCACACCTATTTATTGCAATATGCAATAACATCGTGTCTCACTTCTTGCGCACCCAGCAGCTCAACACATCCACCGTCGCCGCCGATGCTACCCCGGCCAGGGTGAAATACGGGCGCAGTTCCAGGTTCAACTGCGCTGGCAGGGTGGCGCCGACGGGGTATTCGCAGGTACGGGGCACCGCGTAGAAGCCTTGCACGGCCTGGGCAGCCATCTGCCGGTCGCCGGTGATGCTCAGGCCGCCGTGGGCGCGGGTGGCGGCGACGCTGGTGTCGAGCATCAGCCCGGGGGCGGCGAAGTTGACGTGGCCGGCGCCGACCAGCACTTCGTAGCCGGCATCGAGCACATCGTTGGCTTGCACGCTGGCCAACAAACCGGTCTGGCGCAGCAGCACCGCCGCATTGTTGCCGGTGGGGGTGCCGGAGATCGCCAACCGGAACGCCTGGCGGGTGTTGCCCTCGACCTGCACGGTGACGAAGCTGCCGACCACCGCCAGCCCGGCGGCCGCGCTCAGCGTATAGCCTGCGGGCACCTGGCCGCTGGCACCGGTCCCCAGGGTGCCGCCCGCACCGAGGACCAGCATCGGGTTGCTGTTCAAGCAGCCCTTGAGGTTGAGCGTGGCGTCGAACACGTCGCCATTGCTGGCGGGGCACAGCTTCAGGCGCGGCAGGCTCATCTCCTCACTGGCCACCCGCGCCAGCTCCTGCCCGGTGATGTAGGCGACCCCCGGGCTGTTGTGCAGGTCGTCGGGGTTGAGCATGTTCGGCAAGGGCCGGCAGTCGGTTCGCGCCGGGTCGGCCACTCGCGGCCAGACGTCCACCACCCAGACGTTCTTCATGCCGCGCAACCGGCGCATGGCCTCGGCCAGGCCATACATCAGCTTCTGGTTGGTGGGGCTGAGCAAGCCGCTGTTGGCACCATCGCCGCCACGCGGCCATTCATTGATGACCATCACCTTGAAACCGCGGGTGACCAGCCAGTTCAGCACCTGCAGGAAGGTGCTCATCATGGTGGTGACCGCCAGCCCACCGGTCACGCTGTTGGTGCCGATCAACAGTACCGCAACCCCCGGCACCACCTGGCTGGGCTTCACTCCACGGGCATTGGCGGTATCGTTCTGCAGGCGCCCCCACAGCTCGGCGATGGTGTCGCCCGACAGGCCCTGGTTGTAGTCGCTGGTCAGCCGCACGCGCTGCGACAGCGCCTCGAACCACCACAGGTAGCCGCGCGCCAAAGGTCCCGGCTGGTTGAGGTTGGTGGAGATCCAGTTCTGCGCGGTGCGGCTATCGCCCCACCCGGATACGCGGTTATCTTCGAGCACAAAGACGGGGTCGGCCACGGCGGGCACTCCTGCTGCGATCAGTGAACAGAGGGGAAACGACGTCCACCTGGCGCACCAGGACAACAGATAATGCTTCTCGCGGAGTCAAAGGTTTAGGTCAGCCGCCGGCGCTTGTCAAATCCAGCCAACGTCGCCCAACCCCATGATTTCGCATTAAACATTAGTTAATTTACCCAAACTCCCCCACCCCCTAGGCTGGTGCCAGGGTTGTCCGACAGGCTGCCCGCCGGGCGGACTTCAGTATTGCCGCCCGGGACCCAGGCGGAGCCCGCGATGAAGTGTGCGTTGGTGATAGAAAACGATGAAGCGACCGCCCAGGCGGTGATGAGTGAGCTAAACGGGCACGGTTTTACCGTGCAGTGGGCCAGCAACGGTTCGACCGGCCTGGCCTTGGCTGTGTCTGGCGAGCACGACACCATCACCCTGGCGCGCCTGCTGCCCGACCTCGACGGCTTGACCATCGTCGACACCCTGCGCGAGCAAGGCATCGACACGCCGATCCTGATGCTCAGCGCCCCCGCCGACATCGATGCGCGGGTGGAAAACCTGCGCGCCGAAGGCGACGACTACCTGACCAAGCCCTTCACCAGCGGCGAAATGGTCGCGCGCCTGGAAATGCTGCAGCGCCGCCAGCACCGCCGCGCCCACCCCACGCCACTGGTCAGTGGCAGCCTGCAGCTCGACCAGGCCAGCCACAGCGCCACCCGCGCCGGTGAGCCGCTGCAACTGCTGCCTTCGGAGTTCAAGCTGCTGGCGTTCCTGTTGCGCAATATCGGCCAGCGGGTCACGCCCACGCTGCTGTTCGAGCAGGTGTGGGGCTACCCCTTTGACCCCGGTAACCAAATCATCGAAGTGCACATCGAGCGCCTGCGCAAGAAGCTCGACGGCCCCGGCGCACCGCAGATCCAAAGCCTGCGCGATGGCGGCTACCGCTTGCTCGATGCGACCTGCCTGAACGGCTAGGCGCCGTCTATTAACTTAAATTTAATCTCGCCCCCGTTGAGCAGCCGCAGGCTCTGGCCTAACGTGTGCGACCTTTTTTCCACCTTCCGTTCAAGGCCCGCCGTCCGTGACCTTTCGCCTGTTGCCGCTGACTCTCGCCCTCGCTTGCGCCTGCATCAACTCCGCCTGGGCCGACACGCCCGCGCCGATGCCGGCATCGGCCATGCACAACCCCACCACCATGACCCCAGCGGCCCCGCAACTCGGCGCGCGCTCGTGGGTACTGATGGACGCCAGCACCGGCACCATCATCAGCAGCCAGAACCCCGACGAGCGCCTGCCGCCGGCCAGTCTGACCAAGCTGATGACCGTGTACATCACCACCCACGAACTGATGACCGGCCGCCTCAAGCCCGACGATAAAGTCACCATCAGCGACAACGCCTGGCGCACCGGCGGCTCGCGGATGTTCATCACCCCCAACAGCCAGATCAGCGTCGACGACCTGATGCACGGGGTGATCATCGACTCCGGCAACGACGCCGCCGTGGCGCTGTCCGAGCGCATCGCCGGCAGCGAAGACGCCTTCGCCAGCATGATGAACGCCATGGCGCAGAAGCTGGGCCTGAACAACACCCACTTCATGAACCCCACCGGCCTGCCGATCGACGACCACTATTCGTCGTCCCGGGATATGGCGCTGCTGGCCCAAGCCATCATCCGCGACGAGCCGACCTACTACCCACTGTACGCCAACAAGTACTTCACTTGGGGCGGCATCCGCCAGCCGAACCGCAACCTGCTGCTGTGGCGCGATGCCTCGGTGGACGGCCTGAAGACCGGCCACACCGACGCCGCCGGCTACTGCATGGTGACCTCGGCAGTGCGCAACGGCTCGCGCCTGATCACCGCGGTGTTCGGCTCCACCAGCATGGCCAACCGCGCCACCGACGCCGAGACCTTGCTAAGCTACGGCTTCCGCTTCTTCGAAACGGCCACCCTGCAGAACGGCCGGGCAATCCTGGCGCAACCGAAGCTGTGGAAAGGCCAGGCCGACAGCGTGCCGGTGGGCCTGGCCAGCGACCTGGTCATGACCCTGCCCAAGGGCAACCACCAGAACTTCAACGCCCACGTGACCCTCAACCCGGACCTGGTAGCGCCGATGCCAGCCGGCACCGTGGTCGGCAGCTACGATGTGCTCGACGGGACCGCCAAGCTGGTCTCGCGGCCGCTGGTGACCCTGGCCGACGCGCCGCAGGGTGGTTGGATCAAGCGCATGCTGGATGGCTTGCGCATGTTTATCGCTTCGGTACTGTAAGCGCCTTCAAAGGCCCCATCGCCGGCAAGCCGGACTCCTACAGAAGCGGC
>Ga0308164_10000592_pt1 | contig 54687 bp, 52 predicted proteins | sample PhyTR2_FD_201031 | JGI IMG/M metagenome (GOLD analysis project Ga0308164, IMG submission 201031) | Phyllosphere microbial communities from UC Gill Tract Community Farm, Albany, California, United States - DLSLT.R2 | ecosystem: Host-associated > Plants > Phyllosphere > Unclassified | place: USA... | reverse complement strand
GTAAACAGTAAATAATGGGTAGTTTATCATATCTTAGTGGCGAAAACGCCGAATATATAGATTCTTTATATCAGTCGTATCAGCAAGATCCTGAATCAGTTGAGTTTGGTTGGCAAAAGTTTTTTGAAGGTTTCGATTTTGGAAGAAATTCTGAGACCCCATCAGTAACCGCCGGAACTCCTGAACAATTTCTAAAAGAAGTTAGTGTTTTAAATTTGATCGATGGTTACAGAACCCGCGGTCACTTGTTTACACATACAAATCCCGTTCGCGAAAGACGCAAACACCAACCTACTTTAGACCTCGCAAATTTCGGTTTGTCTGATGCAGATTTAGAAACGGTTTTCAATTCAGGTGTTGAAATTGGTATCGGTGCGGCAAAACTGAAAGATATTGTCGCTTTCTTAAAGCAGACATATACCAGCTCAATCGGAGCCGAATATAAATTTTTACGTACACCGGAAGTGTTGAACTGGATTCAGCAAAAAATGGAAAGTGCACGTAATACGCCGAACTTCTCAATAGATGAGAAAAAACGTATTCTTAGAAAATTAAACGAGGCGGTAAGTTTCGAAAATTTCTTAGGCACAAAATTCTTGGGTCAAAAACGTTTCTCTTTGGAAGGTGCTGAAGCTTTAATACCTGCATTAGATTCTGTTATTGAAAAAGGTGCTGAGTTAGGAATCGAAGAATTTGTAATTGGTATGGCTCACCGCGGGCGTTTGAACGTGCTGGCGAATATCATGCAAAAAACTTATAAAGATATTTTTGCAGAATTTGAAGGCAAAAGCTATAATCCGGAAACTCCTTTTGGTGGCGATGTAAAATATCACTTAGGTTATTCAACCGATGTAACAACTGTTGCTGGCAAAAGCGTTCACTTAAGTCTTTGCCCTAACCCGTCTCACTTGGAAACTGTTGATGGTGTGGTAGAAGGCATGAGTCGTTCAAAAATCGATTTCAAATATGGTGGCGATAACTCTCGTTTAGCACCGATTTTAATTCATGGTGATGCTTCAGTTGCTGGCCAGGGTATTGTTTACGAAGTGATTCAAATGGCAGGGCTTGAAGGTTACAAAACCGGTGGAACAATCCACTTGGTGATTAACAATCAAATTGGCTTTACCACAAACTATAAAGATGCCCGTACAAGTACTTACTGTACAGATATTGCTAAGGTAACGTTGTCACCTGTTTTTCACGTAAACGGTGATGATCCAGAAGCTTTGGTTTATGCAATTAACCTGGCGATGGAATATCGTCAGAAATATAAAAACGATGTTTTTATTGATATTTTGTGTTATCGTCGTTTTGGTCACAATGAATCTGATGAACCAAAATTCACACAGCCATTACTTTACAAAACAATTGAGAAACACCCTAATCCAAGGGAAATTTATATTGAGCAATTAACTAAAGAAGGTAAGTTAGAGGCAGGTTTAGCCAAAGAATTGGAAAAAGATTTCCGTGGAATTTTGCAAGAACGCCTAAACGAAGCCAAGGAATTTGTTGCCGGTAATGCTGAAGTTAAATTTGGTGGTGCCTGGGCAGATTTACGAATGGCAACTCCTAAAGACTTTGAAACCTCTCCGGTTACGGCAGTTAAAAAATCGACATTGTTAGAAATCGGCAAGCGCATTACCACATTGCCTTCAAATAAAAAGTTCTTTAAGAAAATTGAAAAATTATTCGCAGAACGAACCAAGATGGTTAATGAAACCAACATTTTCGACTGGGCAATGGGTGAGCAGTTGGCTTATGGTACTTTATTATCAGAAGGAAAACGGGTTCGCTTAAGCGGTCAGGATGTTGAGCGTGGTACGTTCTCTCACCGACATGCGGTTTTAACTTTAGAAGATAGTGAGGAAGAGTATGTACCATTAGCTAATATTTCAGATCAGCAAGCCACATTCGATATTTACAATTCTCACTTATCAGAATATGGTGTTTTAGGTTTTGAATATGGTTATGCAATGGCTAACCCTAACGCTTTAACCATTTGGGAAGCACAATTCGGAGATTTCTTTAACGGAGCTCAAATTGTTGTCGACCAATACATCGCCAGTGCGGAAACAAAATGGCAACGTGAAAATGGTTTGGTAATGTTATTGCCTCACGGCTACGAAGGCCAGGGACCGGAGCATTCATCAGCTCGGATTGAGCGTTTTATGGAGCTTTGTGCAGATTACAACATGCAAGTTGCAAATTGTACCACACCGGCAAACTTCTTCCACGTTTTACGTCGCCAGTTTAAACGCGATTTCCGTAAACCATTGGTTGTATTTACACCTAAGAGTTTATTACGTCATCCTGCTTGCGTTTCTAAATTAGAAGAATTTACAGAGGGCGGTTTTAAAGAAGTAATTGATGATGTAAACGTTAAGGTTGCAGATGTAACCCGTGTGGTTTTTTGTAGCGGTAAAATTTACTACGAACTGCTTGAGAAACAACAGGCAGATAAAGTTAAACATGTTGCAATTGTGCGTGTGGAGCAATTATATCCAACGCCTGTTGATCAAATGGAAGCGATTAAGAATAAATATAAAAATGCAAATGAAATTTTGTGGGTACAAGAAGAACCTGAAAACATGGGTGCTTGGCCATATTTATTCCGCAAGTTATACAAGACAGCGCTAAAAGGCATCGATGTTATTTCGAGAAAAGAAAGCAGCAGTACAGCAACCGGTTTTGCAAAACAGCACGCTAACCAACAGGCTTATATTTTAGCCAAAGCTTTAGAAGTTACTGTTTCGAAAGAGGAAGTAAAAGAGGCAACTAAAAAAGCAAGTAAAAAAATGGCTGAAGCGGATTAAGGTTGAGGGTAAAAAGATGTAGGCTTGAAGGTTTCCTCTCAATAGCTTACATATTAAATTAAGACAAAACATCAAAGAAAATACAATTTTAAAAATATGAGTTTAGAGATAAAAGTTCCACCTGTTGGTGAGTCGATAACGGAAGTTGTTTTATCACAATGGTTAAAAAAAGATGGCGATGTTGTTGAAATGGATGAGGTTATTGCCGAATTGGAATCAGACAAAGCTACTTTCGAATTAACCGCTGAACAAGCAGGAATTTTGAGAACCATAGCTGCTGAAGGCGATACTTTAGCTATCGGTGCAGTAGTTTGTAAAATTGAAGACGGTGGTGCAGCTCCTGCAAAAGCTGATGCGCCGAAGGCAGAAGAAAAAGCAGTTGTTGCTGAAGATAAAACATCAGCTCCTGTTGCAGAAAAATCATTAGGCGAAAGTTATGCTACTGGAACTCCATCTCCTGCGGCAGGTAAAATTCTCGCCGAAAAAGGAATTGATGCTGCTGCGGTAAAAGGTAGTGGTGTTGATGGACGTATTACCAAAGACGATGCTGTAAAAGCTGAAGCGGCTAAGAAACCTGAAGCTCCGAAAGCATCTGCCGCTCCTGTTGCCGCTGCTCCTGCAGGTGCACGTTCTGAGCGTCGTGAGAAGATGTCTCCGTTGCGCAAAACAGTTGCGAAGCGTTTGGTTTCTGTTAAAAATGAAACAGCAATGTTAACCACTTTTAACGAGGTTAACATGAAGCCAATAATGGATTTACGTGCTAAGTACAAAGATTCTTTCAAAGAGAAATTTGGAGTTGGTTTAGGTTTTATGAGCTTTTTTACAAAAGCAGTAACTGAAGCTTTAAAAGATTTTCCTGCTGTTAATGCTCGTATCGATGGTGAAGAAATTGTTTACAATAACTTTGCCGACGTTTCTATTGCCGTTTCGGCACCAAAAGGTTTAGTAGTTCCGGTTATCCGCAATGCAGAAAGCATGAGTTTGGCTGAGATTGAAAAATCTGTTTTAGCTTTGGCTTTAAAGGCTCGTGATGGTAAATTAACAATCGAAGAGATGACCGGCGGAACTTTCACCATTACTAATGGTGGTGTGTTCGGTTCAATGATGTCTACACCAATCATCAACGCACCGCAATCTGCAATTTTAGGTATGCACAATATCATTGAGCGCCCTATTGCCGAAAAAGGTGAAGTGATTATTCGTCCGATGATGTATGTTGCTTTATCTTACGACCATAGAATTATCGACGGACGCGAGTCGGTTGGTTTCTTAGTGCGTGTTAAACAATTACTAGAAGACCCAGCAAGATTATTACTAGGAGTTTAAAACCCAAATCCCGATAAATCGGGACTTTCATACTAGAGCCTTAACATTTTGTTGAGGCTTTTTTGTTCTCTAATTAAATCCGTTATTGCGAGGTACGAAGCAATCTGAAAGCATTGGGTTTTATTGGCGACCGCATTAGGATTGCTTCGTGCCTGGCAATTACGAACGCCGATATATTTTTTTTCATTGTTCAAAGATTTCTCGTCTTCGCTCTAAATGACGATATTTCTGTTATATGTTTAACCATGAAATTAACTTTCAATCTAAAATTTCTGTTCATATTCGTTGCAATATTTATTGTTGAGGTATTAATAGCAAAATACCTCCACGATCCTTACATACGGCCTTTCGGTGGGGATGTTTTGGTAGTAGTTTTGATATATGCCTTTTTAAGGGTATTTCTCAAAACGAATAATAAAAAACTTGCTTTAGGGGTATTGATTTTCTCGTTCCTTATCGAATGCTTGCAAGGATTGCATTATGTAAACTGGTTCGGCCTGCAAGACAATAAATTCTGGAGCATTGTATTGGGAACTTATTTTACGGTTTATGACTTGCTGGCATATTTTGTGGGTTATCTGATTTGCTTGCTGTTTAAGGATTGATGTTATTGATTTAGTCGTCATTTCGACCGCAGTGGAGAAATCTTTGAATACGCAGCTAGATTAGAAGGATTTCTCCATTCCGCTGCGCTTCAGTCGAAATGACGAATAGGGGAGTAACTATATTTTCAACTTCAAAAGTTCCTCATAAGCATCTCCTTTTAGCGCTAACAATTTAGCAAAGGCAACTTCTGTTTTATAACCTTGATTCTTTAACTCTATTATCTGTTTTCTAAAATCTTCGCCTTTTTCTTGAAGTATTTTATGCTCAACGAGCATGTGGCGGTAAGCATTTTGGTCTTCGGTAGGGATATTCTGGCCAAAAATTTCAAATTCAAAATCATTAATAAAGAAGTTTGCCTTCAGTGAATTTAGTTCCGGGTTTTCGGAGATAATGAAGCCTTTTTCCCGCTGGAAATGATGCACTAATTCTTTCCTGAAATCCTCCTTATCCTGAGCATAACAAATGATATCTAAGTCGCTTTTCTCTATGTCGATACTGATAGGAATCGTGCCTACTAAAATCGGATTGTATTGAGCAAGCTGATCTAAAATAGCCTGATCAGTTATAACCTGATAGGCTTTTTTCTGCTTTTCATTTCCTGATTTCAAGTAAGCTATATTGAGAAAGTTTATCATCTGTAATCGGCGCTTTGCAAATTTTGTTTCTTGTAACGGCCAAAGTTACTAAACCCGATAGTATGAATGCTCCCGATTTTTTCTATCGGAGCAGAAAGGATAGCGGGGAGAAATACGGATTTTAGAAGAGGCAGTGCTTTCCAAGAAAATAAGGCAGTCGTAATTGCGAGGCACGAAGCAATCTCATATGGATTTGCCATAGCATTAAGATTACTTCGTGCCTCGCAATGATGGAATTTTTAATAAAAAAGCCCGTTTCAGTTAAGAAACGGGCCAGTAATATTTAATTTAGAATTTACACATTATGCTGAATCGTAATTCGTCAATTTAAAATTGTAATTCCGTTAATCTTCAACAATCTCACTATTAATGTTAACATCATCCTTCACATCTTCTTTGAAGTAGTTTTTCTGGAAGATGAGGATCAGTATTACACCGACTGAAATTGCGGCATCAGCCAAGTTAAAAACGGGTCTGAAGAATACAAACTCATCGCCACCCCAGATTGGAATCCAACTTGGGAAATGGCCTTCTGCGATAGGGAAGTAGAGCATATCTACTACACGGCCGTGAAACCAGCTTTCATAGCCGTAAATCTTCCCGTAAAATACAGAATCGATGATGTTTCCTAACGCACCCGAAAAAATTAAGGCTACATTTAAGATTAAACCACGGTGGTATTTGTGCTTAATTAAATAATGCAAACCGTAACCGATACCTGCAACGGCAGCGATACGGAACAATGATAAAGCTAACTTTCCAAATTCTCCGCCAAATTCCATTCCGAAAGCCATACCATTATTTTCGGTGAAATGGATAATAAACCACTTACCAATAATGTTGAATTCCTGGCCAAGATACATGTGGGTTTTAACCCAAGTTTTTAGCACTTGGTCGGCAAGTAAAACTAAAAAGATAACTAATAAAGGTTTTGTATAGCCTTTCATTAACTCTGCTTTAATTTAGCTTCCATGCTTAAAGTTGCATGAGGAACCGCACGTAAACGTTCTTTTTGAATTAATTTACCAGTTTCACGGCAAATGCCATAAGTTTTGTTCTCGATACGCACCAATGCATTCTCCAGGTTATCAATAAATTTTTTCTGACGGGCAGCTAATTGATTGATTTGCTCTTTTTCCATGGTTGCCGAACCATCTTCTAAAGTTTTGTAAGCACCTGAAGTATCTTCCGTTCCATTAGCGTTAGGGTTACTTAATGATGATGTTAATGCATTAAGTTCTTCTTTCGCCATGCGTAATTTATCTTGAATTAACTCTTTAAATTCTTGAAGTTCACTGTCTGAGTAGCGTGTTTTGTTACTGTTTTCCATGTTTGTAATTTAGTTTTCTAATATATGGATTTTATATTTTAGTTACTGAAATGCTTAACTCAACATCATCAATGATGATTTTGTTTGCATTAGTTACAGTATCTGCTAATTCTAATTCATCGGCTAAAATTTCTGCGCAAATGTAGGCCTTGTTTTTGGCAACTGCAGCCGTTACCAGATTATCATTTTGTAAAGTAACTTTTATTCTATCTGTTACTTCGAAGTTTAGTTCTTTACGTAAATTTTGAACCCTATTAACCAGTTCACGGGAGATTCCCTCTTGTTTTAACGCTTCGGTAATGGTTACGTCCAAAGCTACCGTTAAGCTACCCAGGTTAGTTACCTGCCATCCAGGAATGTCTTCTGCAAAAACTTCAACATCATCATTTAAATTTATGGTAAATTCTTCGCCATTGCTCCCGATTACGATGATGAATCCATCATTTTCCAAACGTTGGATATCATCCTGATCGGAATTTTCTAACGCTTGTTTTACCAAACTCATATCCTTACCCACTTTTTTTCCTAAAGATTTGAAATTGGGTTTCAGCTTTTTCATCACAATGCCATGCGTATCGGTAATGAATTCGATATTTTTAACATTGGTTTCAGAAAGGATATAATCGGCAACTTTAGATATTTTTTGCTCGAAATCCCCGCTTAAGGATGGAATCAAGATCTTTTCTAAAGGCTGACGAACATTGATGCCAGATTTTTTACGCAATGACAAAACCATTGATGAAATGTCCTGAGCGTAAACCATGCGTTCGTTCAAATCTGTGTCGATTAAGCTTTGATCTGCTTCTTTCCATAACGTTAAGTGAACAGATTGCTCGGCATAGGCATCGGTAATTGTTAAGTTTCTGTACAACCAATCGGCAAAGAAAGGTGCAACAGGACTCATCAGCTGCGCTAAAGTTTCTAAACAAGTGTAAAGCGTTTCGTAAGCAGCACGTTTATCATCAGTCATTTCGCCTTTCCAAAAACGGCGGCGACTTAACCTGATGTACCAGTTACTCAAATGCTCATCAACAAAAGCCTGAATAGCTCGGGTTGCTTTCGTTGGCTCGTAAGTATTGTAACTTTCATCAACTTCGTTGATTAAGGTTTGTAATAAAGATAAAATCCAACGGTCTAATTCCGTTCTGTCCTCAATCTTGCTTAAATTATTTTTATCGATTTCGAACTTATCAATATTCGCATATAAAGCAAAGAATGCATAAGTATTGTAAAGTGTTCCGAAAAACTTACGGCGAACCTCTCCGATACCTTCAATATCGAATTTTAAATTATCCCAGGGGTTTGCGTTCGAAATCATGTACCAACGCGTTGCGTCAGCGCCGTATTCGTTAATGGTTTGGAACGGATCGGCAGCATTGCCTAAACGTTTAGACATTTTCTGCCCGTTTTTATCCAACACCAACCCATTCGAAACTACATTTTTATAGGCGATTTTATCGAACACCAATGTAGAAATTGCATGTAACGTATAAAACCAGCCGCGAGTTTGGTCTACACCTTCAGCGATAAAATCTGCAGGAAAATCTTCATTTGCATCAATCGTATCTTTGTTTTCGAAAGGGTAGTGCCACTGCGCATACGGCATAGCGCCCGAATCGAACCAAACATCGATCAGATCACTTTCGCGTGTCATCGGTTTACCTGATGGCGAAACCAAAGTAATTTGATCCACAACATTTTTATGCAAATCGATCAGGTCGTAGTTCTCTTCGGACATGTTACCGATTTCGAACCCTTTGAAAGGATTCTCTTTCTGGAAACCGGCTGCGATAGATTTTTCGACGGCATTGTAAAGTTCTTCAACCGAACCGATTAAAACTTCCTCTTTTTTATCTTCAGTTCTCCAAATTGGCAAAGGAATTCCCCAATATCTTGAACGCGATAGATTCCAGTCGTTTGCATTTTTTAACCAGTTCCCGAATCGCCCCTCGCCGGTAGATTTTGGCTTCCAGTTAATGGTTTCATTAAGGTCGAACATTCTGTCTTTAACATCAGTTACCTTAATAAACCATGAATCTAAAGGGTAATATAAAAGGGGCTCATCAGTTCTCCAGCTGTGCGGATAACTGTGAACATATTTTTCAACCTTAAAAGCCTTATTCTCTTCTTTTAATAGAATTGCGAGTTCAACATCAACCGATTTCTCAGGCGCTTCACCAGCGTTATAGTATTCATTTTTTACATATTTGCCTGCAAACGGTCCAACATGTTTGGTAAATCTTCCCTGTAAATCTACCAATGGAACGAGGATGTCATTGTCATCCATTACCAACATCGGCGGAATCTCAGGAACGGCTTCCTTAGCGACTTTAGCATCATCTGCACCAAACGTTGGTGCGGTGTGTACAATACCAGTACCGTCTTCGGTAGTTACAAAATCTCCTGCAATTACTCTAAAGGCATTTTCAGGATTTGTATAGGGTAAAGCGTAAGTTAATAGTTGTTCGTACCTGATGCCAACCAATTCCGTTCCTTTGCATTCAGCAAGGATTTGGTAAGGTATTTTCTTGTCACCGGTTTTGAAGTTTGTAAAATCTTCAGCCTCAGTACTTTCAAAAAAACCTTTGCTAAATTGTTTTCCAACCAGACTTTTTGCCAAAATTACATTGGTTGGTTGGAAAGTATATTGATTAAAAGTTTTAACTAAAACATAGTCTATTTTGGGGCCGACAGTTAAAGCGGTGTTCGATGGTAAGGTCCAAGGCGTTGTGGTCCAGGCAAGCAAATAAATGTCGCCAAATGCGCTCAAAAAGGAAGGTAAAGTATCAGGCAAAGCCTTGAATTGCGCAACAATCGTAGTATCGGTAACATCGCGGTAAGCACCTGGCTGGTTTACTTCGTGCGAACTTAAACCTGTTCCGGCTTTTGGCGAATAAGGTTGTATCGTGTAGCCTTTATAAATTAAGCCTTTGTCGTAAATCTGTTTCAAAAGCCACCAAACCGATTCCATGTATTTCGATTTATAGGTAATGTACGGATCGTCCATATCTACCCAATAGCCCATTTTTTCGGTCAAGTCATTCCACACATCGGTGTAACGCATCACGGTTTTTTTGCAGGCTTCGTTGTAATCTTCAATAGAAATCGTTCTGCCTATATCTTCTTTGGTAATGCCTAATTCTTTTTCCGTACCAAGCTCAACAGGTAGGCCATGTGTATCCCAGCCCGCTTTTCTTTTAACTTGGTAGCCTTTAATTGTTTTGTAGCGGCAAAAAATATCCTTAATAGCACGAGCCATTACGTGGTGAATTCCCGGCATGCCATTGGCCGACGGTGGTCCCTCGTAAAAAGTAAACGGATTAGATTTCGGACGAGATGAAATGCTCTTTTCAAAGATGTTTTCTTCTTTCCAAAAATCCAGTATTTCTTGCCCGATTTTGGCAAGGTCTAATTGTTTAAATTCGCTATACATCAATAAAGTACCTCAAAAAATTAAGGATGCAAAGTTAAAAAAATTGACTGAATTTTGGTAGTTTTGATGTAAATACTTTTGATGTGAAATTATTTAATATCGGGCTTTTGCTAATGATCGTAGCTGTAATTGCGCTACCGGTTGTTGTAGTTATCAATTCCGGAAATCGAGATTTTGTACGGTACGCATTTTATTTCTGCGGCCTGCTCGAACTAATTGGACTCATCTTTGTTTTAGTTCATATCATCAATCTTAAAAGAAACTCACCATGATAAAGCTCCTAAAGTTACAAAAAGCCGTTTTAGTTCTCATTCTTGGCGTTCTTTCTTACGTTGTCTACCGCATACTGGAAGCGAATGAGGTAGGTTGGGCTCGTTATTTCCAAATTTTGGCAGGTGTTTTAGTAATGGTTGGTGCACTTTGGATGTTGTATCCAATTCTTTTCGCGAAAAAGGACGATGATGGAAACGCCGAAATTATTACCGACCCTGAAGTTGAAGTGCCGCTTGATGAGGATGAAAAAAAACCAGTGACGGAGTAGAGGTTGACTTTATTCGTTTGTCAAGTTGAGCCTTTCTAAACCTAGAGCTTATATTTTCTTACCTGCCTACTGCAGGTAAGAATGCCTTATACGGGTTATAAATTATTAGAAAACCAAAACCTGTATTTCATTTTAATGTTAATCCTGCTGTACGCTTTACTTCGCTTCATGAAGAATTTCGCTCGTGCTCGCTACCATCAGGTTTAGAGAACTTAAGTCAGCATAAGAAACATAATTTGCTTCCTGCCTAAATGCTCAAAGCTTAATTCACATCACCCGCGGTTTAAACCGTGGGCGATGTTCCGAATTTCAGAAACTTAATGGTCAAACTTGCCTAAATTCTTTGTCGATTCTTCATCAGAAATCACCTTTCTAACTTTCTTTTTATCAAGCCATAAAACCAGAGCAGGCAACAAGGTTAGGTTAAAAATCAGCGCTACGAATAACGTTATTGAAAGCAATAAACCTAAAACCACCGTTCCGCCAAAAGTGGAGGCGGTAAATATTCCGAAGCCAAAGAAAAGAATTAAGGCTATGTGAGTCATACTCACACCTGTTTCTGTAATTGTATCGGTAACCACTTTCGGAACGCTGAAATTTGTTAGATTCATTTCCTGTTGGTAGCGCGTTAGGAAGTATATGGTTTGGTCTGATGCCAATCCAAAAGCAATGGTAAAGATTAAAATGGTTGATGGTTTTAGCGAAATTCCGAAATAACCCATAATTCCGGCTGTAATAATAAGCGGAACAATATTAGGAAGCAACGAAATAAACATGATGCCGAGGCTTTTAAATTGAGCTAAACGTAATAAGGAGATTAGTACTATTGCTAAGCCAATGCTTTCAAACAGATGCCTTAACATGTAATCCGTTCCTTTAGAAAAGATTACGCTTGAGCCGGTTAATTCAACATCGAACTTATCCGGTGGTAAGATGCTATCAATGCGGGGTTTTAGTTCAGCCATAATCGCATCCAGGCGTTTCGACCCCACATCGGCCATTTGGAAACTAATTCTGGTGCTTTGATTCCCTTTACTAACAAAATTCGTCAACAAGCTTGCGTTCCCTTTTCCACCATTGGCGATGTAAGCCAAAATAAAGTTCTTTTCTAAGTTATCTGGCAAACGGAAGAACGTAGAGTCATTATTGTAAAAAGCCTGTGTTGCATATTTTAAGCCCATGTTAACTGAAATTGAACGCGAAAATTCAGGGTAAGCTGAGATCATTTTCTCCATCTTCTCCATTCTTTTCAAATTCGTTAAGTTAAAAACACCATTCTTTTTCCTGGTGTCTACGCTAACTTCAAGCGGCAAAATCCCCTCGAAATTTTTTTCAAAGAATTTTAAATCTGTTAAAATCGTTGAGCTTTTTGGTAGGTCATCAACCACATAGCCATTCACATTGATTTTCATAACTCCAATCAAAGCGATGATGGAAATCACAATGGTGCCGATATAAATTACAGAACTTTTATTTTGAACAAGGTTATCGGTTTTAACTAATAATTTATGCAGAAAGCCCTCTTCAACGTGGTTTTGTGCTTTCAGTTTTGGCGCAGGTAAGTAGCTGAAAATAATCGGAATTAAACAAAGGCACATTAGCCATGTAATCATCACATTTATCGATGCAACACTGCCAAATTGCATTAGAAGTTCACTACCAGTAAAGTATAAAACCCCAAACCCGATGGCGGCGGTTATGTTGGCAATAAGCGTGGTAACAGCAATTCTTTCGATAGTTACACTTAAGGCTCGCTGTTTATCGCCGTCTTTTCTCAATTCATTCTGATACTTATTCAGTAATAAAATACTATTTGGAATACCGATAATTACAATGAGCGGCGGGATTAGTCCAGTTAGAATCGTCAACTCAAAGCCAAATAAAACTAACGTTCCTATGCTCCAGATTACGCCCATGATAACGACTAAAATTGGGAAGAAAACAGCATAAAATTTCCTAAAGAAAATCAATAAGATAATTGCTGAAACTAAGATTGATAATCCCAAGAACAACACAAATTCATTGCTCACCAACTTGCTAACTGCCGTACGGATATACGGTAAGCCCGAAATATGAACCTGAATCTTAGTTTTTGTCTCAAACGCTTTCGCTTTTTCCTCAATCTGCTGCAAAATCGGGTTTCGCTGAGAGGTATTCAGGATTTTAGTGTCAAATGTAATCGCCATTAAGGTGGCGTTTTGCTTATTGTAAACCAAGCCCTCAAAAAATGGCGTATTGAATAAAATATTTTTAATCGAATCCATTTCAGCATCGGTTTTCACCAAGTTGCCGGGAATAGCTTTTAGTACAAATTTTTGTCCAACGGTGTCTTTCTCCAATTGAAAGATTTTACCCGACGACAAAACTGCTTTTATACCTTTTAACTTCTGGATATCGTTGGATAATTGAACCCATTGATTGTATATTTCTTTTTTAAAAATCTCGGGCGATTGAATACCAACAACCATCACACTTCCATCTTCACCGAAGGTTTTTTTAAAATTATTGTATTTAATGAAAGCGCTATCAGTAACGGGGAGGATTTTGCTTCCTGTGTAAGAGAGCTTCACATTCTTGGCTTGATAAGCCATGAAAACGGTGCCCAATACAAAGAATATTATGATCGCAATGCGGTTCTGAAGAATAAACCTTGATAGCTTTACCCACATGTGTAGTCTAGTTTTAAATTATAATGATAATGGCAAAACTAATCTTATTTATAAATCAGCGTGTTTTTTTGCGCAATTAAATTTGCACAAATAACATACTTTTGAAAAAATTGTTTTAGTAGCATGTTGCATAAGGTTAGGGGTATTGTTTTAAAAACAACCAATTACAGCGAGAGTAGTGTAATTGTTCAGGTATTGACCGATAAATTTGGTATGCAATCTTACTTGATTAATGGTGTTAAAAAACCTAAGGCGAAGATTAAAATGAACATGCTACAGTCGCTTCACCTGCTCGATATGGTGGTTTATCACAAGGCGAATACAAACATTCAACGGGTTTCTGAAGTTAGGCAAACTCCTGTTTTTAAAAGTATTCCTTATGATATGATAAAAACCGCCATTGTGATTTTTTTGAATGAGGTGCTTTACAAGAGTATTCGCCAGCAATCTGCTGATGACAGTTTATTTGATTATATTTTTAATTCAGTTGCCTGGTTTGATGAAAGCGAAGCCCTTAATCCTAATTTCCATTTGTCATTTCTTTTGAAATTAACCCGGTTTTTGGGGTTTTCTCCAAATGAGAAAAGAAGAACTGATCAGATTTTTTTTGACCTGCAGGAGGGAGAATATGTTTCAAGAGTTCCGATACATTCCAATTATCTTCAGTTGGAAGATGCCTTAGGATTTATTTCATTATTTAATACACCGCTGGATAAAATTTCTGAAATAAAAATTACGAACATGCAGCGAAGATTCTTGTTAGATAAGATATTGGTTTTCTACACCTTACATACGGCTTCTTTTGGGGAAGTTCAATCGCACAAAATACTGGAAACATTGCTTAGCTGAAAAAAATAAAAAATATTTGCGAAACAGGATTATAGCGCTATATTTGCATTCCCAAAAGGAAAGGGAAATTAGCTCAGCTGGTTCAGAGCACCTCGTTTACACCGAGGGGGTCGGGGGTTCGAACCCCTCATTTCCCACATCGCTTTCAAGGATTTGAAAGATTAATAAATAAAGCCTTTTTTAAAAAGGGAAATTAGCTCAGCTGGTTCAGAGCACCTCGTTTACACCGAGGGGGTCGGGGGTTCGAACCCCTCATTTCCCACACTAAGCCTTTCAGGAAACTGAGAGGCTTTTTTTATTTGATTATTGTTACAACTAACTTATCTGTGGGTACCTCAAATCGTGTACGATTTTTTTTAGCAGATAACTCATAAAATGTCAATTATTCGTCCGAAATTGGCAATCAGAATCAGCCAAAGAGTGATGTTGTAAAATGGGTAAAATAATTCGCTTTATATTTTTCGGAAATTATTTTGTTGGCATTTTAGCGGTCGCCTTAACTTTAGAAGCCACGTTACAATTACGGTTGCCTTTTAATTCTGTCAATTACTATCTGTTGCTTTTTTTGGCGCCGACAATTTACTACACATACGCATACAACAAAGTTTCTACAAATCCTTCGGCTACTAATCCACGAAACAAGTGGTATTACAAGCATAAAACATTTATAGGTTGGAGTCAGGGGATACTTTTCACTTTGTGTATGTTATTGGCGATAAACCTGCTCTATCAAAACTTTACGAATATTCTGCACCTTCCCGGCACCTATTGGCTCGCAATCATTGTCATTATAACTGCAGGAGGTTTATACTATGGCCTGCTTCCGAAATCATTTTTAAACTTCAATCTTCGAAATACTGGATGGTTAAAAGCCTTTGTAATCGGTTTTGTATGGGCATGCTGCGCAAATGTATTGCCCCTTATTATGCTTAAAATAGAAACAGGTATTGGCTACCATGATTCAGTGTTGTGGACTTGGCTGTTCATAAAAAACTGGATGTTTTGTACTGTTAACGCAATAATCTTTGATATAAAAGATTACCCTACAGATGCCAATAAACATTTGAGAACTTTTGTGGTACGCTATGGTTTGCGGGTAACGATTTTTAGTATTCTAATCCCTTTATTAATTATTGGGTTAATTTCTTTGGCCATATTTGCCGAGTATAAGGGTTTCGGCTGGCCGCAGGTTTTTTGCAACGTACTGCCATTTTTCTTAACCATTTACATCGCCTACTCCATGCATAAAAGAAAAAATATCCTGTATTATTTAATGGTGATAGACGGACTTATTTTATTTAAGGCAATCTGCGGAATTATAGGAATGCAGTTTGTTAAGTAAGTATTGAGCATGTAAGTTATGGATATTTTATGGCGATAAACCTTGAAAATTTTGGATAATAATTATGATAAAATAGCCAATAACTATGATCGCCTGAGCCGCTTGGTTTTTGGGAAATCGCAGGTTAATGCTCAAATCAATCAGTTAAAATACATACCGCAAAACAGTAAAATACTTATTGTTGGTGGGGGTACCGGATGGATTTTGGAAGAAATATCTAAAATTTATCCTTCAGGTTTACAGATAACTTACGTTGAGATATCGGCTAAGATGATCGCCCTTTCTCAGGCAAGGAAAATTCATGGTAATTCAGTAGATTTTGTAAATATTCCTGTCGAATCATTTAAAACAAGCCAGGCATTTGATGTACTGTTAACGCCATTTCTCTTCGATAATTTCGATTCGGAAAAGGCAGTAATTGTTTTCGAAAAGCTTGAAAGGGTGCTAAGAATACAAGGATTTTGGTTTTTGGTTGATTTTAGCTTAGAAGAAAAACACGGTAGGTGGTGGAAACAGATAATGTTGAAATCGATGTATCTGTTTTTTAAACTAATCAAAATTGTAGAGGCAGGCAGCCTGATGGATATGAAACCACTTTTTCTAAAGGCCAGCTACCAAATTCTCGAAGAACGCTTTTATTACGGAAGATTTATAAAAGCAACTGTATTTAAGAAGTAATTCGTAAGCTTTGTGTTCAATTAAAACAATATTGCACCGGCTATTGTAGCAATAAACATTGCTCCCATAACGATTCTGTCTGCATTAATCCACTGCGCTCTTGTTAACGGTGTGGTAATTCTTTCTTGGGTTTGTACTTTTTGCCTTGCAAGCTTGAAAACCGAGGTGTCTAATTTAATAATCATTGGAAATGTTTTTATAGGTTATTTTCCATAAAACAAAAGCCAAGCCAAAAAATTAAAAAAATGTTGAATTGTTAATAACTAGTATTTTTTTGTTAACTAATTGATATTTATACTATTGAAAAGTGCAAAAACACGGATTTAGTCTGCAAAAATGTATCTCAATTAAGATACAGGAAATCCTTAATTGTATAGTAATGAGCATTTTATTTTGTATTTATTCCATTCCTCCAGAATTGAGCTTGCTATGCTTTTTTCCATACCAGAAATAGATCGCCAAGCCGATAACTAGCCAAACACCAAGTCTCAACCAAGTTTCCCAGGGTAAGAATGCCATCATAACTAAGCAAACCAATAGTCCAAGAATTGGAATTAGCGGAACGAATGGCACTCTAAATGGTCTTTTGGCATCAGGATCAGTTTTTCTGAGGATTAAAATTCCCACGCAAACCATTAGGAAGGCCAACAAGGTTCCGATACTTGTCATTTCGCCTACTACATTCATGGGGACGAATGCAGCAAAAAGGCCAATAAAAACACAGAGCATGATGTTAGATTTCCATGGTGTTTTAAACTTCGGATGCACATCTGAAAATATTTTTGGCAACAAACCATCCTTACTAATCGAATAGAACATTCTCGATTGTGCCATTAAATCGATTAAAATAACTGAAGTGTAACCAATTAGAATGGCTAAAATTATCGCCTGACTTAACCATCCATAAGGCGTTTTTTCAATGGCAATGGCTACAGGTGCGCCGCTGTTCGCAAATTCTTTGTAGTTGGCCAAACCCGTCATAACATGCCCGAATAAGCCAAACAAAACGGTACAAACCAACAGGGAACCAATAATCCCAATCGGTAAGTCTCTTGTTGGGTTTTTAGTCTCCTGAGCGGTTGCCGCCACAGCATCGAAACCGATAAAGACAAAGAAAACCAAACCGGCGCCACGTAAAACGCCGCTCCAACCAAAATGGCCAAACGTGCCTGTATTTTCAGGAATGTATGGATGATAGTTTGCAGGATCGATATATTGCCAGCCCAAGGCTATGAAAACCAAAACCACACCGACTTTTAAGAATACGATAATGCCATTTACAATAGCTGAGCCTTTGGTGCCTCTTATTAAAATGGCTGTCATTAAAACCACTACTAAGGCTGCCGGTATATTTACAATGCCATTAACAGTAGAGCCATCGGCAAGTTTTGCAGTTTCAAAAGGGGATAAGGTTAGTTGAGGAGGCAGATAAATGCCTAAGCTAGAAAGAAAGCGTGTTAAGTATTGCGACCAGCTGATTGCAACCGTTGCACAGCCTACCGAATATTCCAGTACCAAATCCCAACCAATAATCCATGCGAAAAGTTCGCCCATGGTTGCATAAGAATAAGTATAAGCACTACCGGCAACAGGAATCATAGAGGCAAATTCTGCATAGCATAATGCCGCAAAGCCACAACCCAAAGCTGCAATAACGAAAGATAAGGTTACTGCAGGTCCTGAATGATTAGCAGCTGCTAAGCCTGTAATCGAAAATAAACCTGCGCCTAAAGTTAAGCCAACGCCGATCAAAATTAAATTTACGGGACCTAATGTTCTTTTGAGCGTTCCTTCGCCGCTTTGATTTGCCTCAGCAACAATGCTGGCTATAGACTTTTTCATGAAAATAAGTTAAGACAATGCAAAATTATCAAAATATATTAAATCTACCGTGTTTGTATAGTTTTTTTGTTCTGCTGAGTTGATTAGAGTTTATGCGTGTTTCGAACCATGTGGTTTAGAGATTATTCCTGATGGTTTCGTAATTTGGTTATTAAGGTTACCTCTTAAATTTTCTCCCGCAGATTTACGGTGATTTATCCGCAGATTTGCCAGTTCTGATGGCTAGTAAGTTAGTTTGCATGGTTACGTCTTAAACTTTCTCCCGCAGATTTACGTTGATTTATCCGCAGATTTGCCAGTTCTGATGGCTAGTAAGTTAGTTTGCATGGTTACTTCTTAAATTTTCTCCCGCAGATTTACGGTGATTTTATCCGCAGATTTTCCGATTCTAATGGCTAGTAAGTTAGTTTGCATGGTTACGTCTTAAATTTTCTCCCGCAGATTTACGGTGATTTTATCCGCAGATTTGCCAGTTCTGATGGCTAGTAAGTTAGTTTGCATGGTTACGTCTTAAACTTTCTCCCGCAGATTTACGGTAATTTATCCGCAGATTTGCCAGTTCTGATGGCTAGTAAGTTAGTTTGCATGGTTACGTCTTAAATTTTCTCCCGCAGATTTACGGTGATTTATCCGCAGATTTGATTGGATATTAGCGTAGGTATTTCGCATATATTTTCATTTCCATTTGGATGGAGATTTTAACCATGATTGTTGGTTTAGTGCCTATTTCTGATGGCTAGTAAGCTAGTTTGCATGGGTTGCGTCTTAAATTTTCTCCCGCAGATTTACGGTGATTTTATCCGCAGATTTGCCAGTTCTGATGGCTAGTAAGTTAGTTTGCATGGGTTACCTCTTAAATTTTCTCCCGCAGATTTACGGTGATTTATCCGCAGATTTGCCAGTTCTGATGGCTAGTAAGTTAGTTTGCATGGTTACGTCTTAAATTTTCTCCCGCAGATTTACGGTGATTTTATCCGCAGATTTGCCAGTTCTGATGGCTAGTAAGTTAGTTTGCATGGGTTGCGTCGCAAATTTTCTCCCGCAGATTTACGGTGATATTATCCGCAGATTTGATTAATATTAGCCTAACTACTTCAGCTTAAGTTCATTTCTGTTAAACGGAAATCTTATTATTTCGGCGAATTAACCGTGCGAGTTCGATGCAGAAACCTGAGAAATTTAAACCCGATAAAGCCAAATAGCACCCGATTTTCTTTTTTCAAATCGGGACTATAGGCGGTAGCGGGACTGCTGAAACCGAAGAATTTCTGCGCCTGCTTTTCAAAAAAATAGCCATTTAACGGGGAATAAAATGTTTTTGAATTTTTTTAAGTAAAATTAAATCGTTGATATATAGAGTTTTATAAAATTATTTGAATTTATTTTAGTACTATGTATTGCATAGTATTGTATAAAACATATATCTTTGTTTTATGATAGCAGAAAATACGCAAACACAAATGCGGAAGGGAATTCTGGAGTACTGTGTTTTATCAATCATCGCAAGAGGAGAAATTTATGCCTCTGATATTATTGCTGAATTAAGGTCGGCAAAGCTTCTGGTGGTTGAGGGCACATTATATCCATTACTAACGAGGCTTAAAAACAACGGTTTATTAAGCTACAACTGGGTAGAATCTACCTCGGGCCCACCCCGTAAATATTATACCTTAACTGAAGATGGTAAAGGCATTTTATCTCAATTAGACCAAACCTGGCAGGAGCTGGCTTATGCTGTAGGTGTTTCACAAAAAGGAGCCAATTCGTAAAAATTTATAACCGCAAAGAAATGGAAAAGACCATCATCATAAATATCGGCAACACGATAATCCACATTGAGGAGAGCGCCTACGAGCTTTTGAAGGCTTACTTAAATGAAGTAAAACACTATTTTGCCAATCATGCAGATGATTTGGAAATTGTAACAGATATAGAAAATCGGATCGCTGAACTATTAACCGAGCAATTGGAAGCGCAGAAGAAACAAGTTGTTGATGCAACTGATGTTAATTCGGTAATTAGCCAAATGGGTCGTGTGCAGGACTTTGATAATGCTGAAAACGCTGCCGAAGAAGAACCTGTAATTAACACAGCTTACCAGGCGCAACCTGCAGATAAAAAATTGTATCGCGACATGGACGAACGCGTAATTGCAGGCGTTTGTGCCGGTGTTGCGCATTACCTTGATTTTGATGTGAAATGGATTCGCTTAGCCGCCGTTTTAACCGTCTTTCTGGGCGGAACAGGCATTTTAGTTTATGCTTTGCTGTGGATCATTATGCCAAAAGCAACATCGAGAATTGAGAAGATGGAGATGAAAGGCGAGCCTGCAAATCTTCAGGGTTTTCAAAGAAATTTAGATGAAGAGCTGCAAGCGGTTAGAGAACGTTTATCGGAAGCCAACAAGCATGCGCAACCTCTTTTTGCACGCTTTGGCAACTTTATCGGTGAATTTATCGAATGGCTGGGGCGCTTTATCTCCGGAACAGGCAAAGTGATTTTCAAAGTTATCGCAATTGTTATTGTCGTTTTCGGCGTGCTGTTTTTGTTGAGTTTAATTGTTGGCGTAGCCGCTTTCCAAGGCTTTTGGGATGCCAGCATTTACGAATATTTTCCTTTCTCAATTGTTAATGAAGGTAATCGTGGTGTGATTTTGTTTAGCGCTTTCATTGTATGTTTCATCCCAATTTTAGCATTGGTTTTATTTTCAATACGTGTTGCTTTTAGCAAACAAGCCATAAATAAAACACTTTCGTTTGCACTGTTAATTGTCTGGTTGGCAGGGGTGGCAACGGTTGGTTATCAGGCTGCAAAAATTTCATCGGAATTTAAACAACACGCAGAACTAACGCAGACAACGGATCTAAAAACTTTACCAACTTACATCATCGATATTGATAAAAGTAAGTATTTTACAAAGGAAGACAGTATCGCTTATCACATCGATGCCAATCAAAAAAATCAAATTGTGGTCGACGATTTTGAAGACGGGCCGTTCGTATCACCAAATAATATTCGTATTAACATTAACAAAAGCGAAAACGGGGCAACACGGATCATCCAGAAATTTGAATCACAAGGAAAAACTTTTAAAAGTGCCTTGCAAAATGCTCAAAATATAAGCTACAATTATGTTTCTAAAGACGCAACGCTCACTTTTAATCCCCGCTTTCAGTTAAGGAAAGGCACCATTTGGAGAAACCAAGAGGTATGGATAAATCTTGAGGTTCCTGTTGGAACAAAGTTGATCATTAAACACGATTCTTACCGCTATGTTAACAATTACGGTACTTGGGATTGCGATGATAAAGAAAACGACTCGAATGATTACAGTACCTGGATAATGACTGAAGAGGGTTTAAAATGCATTGCTCAATTAAAAGAAGACGCTCTGAAAAACCAGAAACTTGAAAAGGAACTGTTGGATTTAAAGACTTTGCAAAAAAAGAAAGATGTCGATTCCCTTTATCTGGATTCTGTATCGAATCGAATCAGAGAAGTTAAAGAAGAATTAGGTATCAATACTGAAGAAAATAACAACCAATAAGTCGTCATTTCGACCGAAGCGGAGAGATCTTTTTAATGGCTGATTCAGCATAATAGCTTCCTTGCTCCATAATTCTCCACTCGGGCGAACGAAATGACTTTAAGAAAAAAATCATGAAAATATTATTTACGCTAATTGCATGCCTTATGGTGTGTGGGGCTTCCTTTGCCCAAAAAATCGGTAAACTTTCGGGTAAAGTTGTCGATGGAAAAGGCAGCGCTTTGCCATTTGCCGTCGTAAAGGTTTTAAATTCTCTTGATACAATGGTAGTGAAAAGCGGTTCTGCCAATGTTGACGGAGAATTTATTTTCGACCCGCTGAAAAGTGGAAACTATCAATTGCTAATTTCGATGGTCGGTTTTAAAACTAAGAAAACCCCTGCATTTCTTGTTGACGGAGATTTGAAAATGGCGACTATTGCGTTAGAAAGTGATGCAAAGCAACTTAAGGAAGTTAGTGTTCAAGGCCGTAAGCCGTATATTGAACATCAAATGGATAAAACCGTTTTAAATGTTGAGAACAGCATTGTTTCTTCGGGAAGTACCGCACTTGAAGTTTTGGAGAAAGCGCCGGGGGTGCAAGTCGACCGCCAGAGCGAACAGATTAAACTTAACAATAAATCGGGCGTAACCATAATGATTGACGGTAAAACCAGCTTTTTGTCGGGCGCAGATGTTACCACTTTGCTGAGCAATATGAGCAGCGAACAGATCGCTACCATCGAGCTAATCACCAATCCATCATCAAAATATGATGCCTCGGGCAATGCAGGAATCATCAATATAAAATTAAAAAGAAACAAAGCTTTCGGTACAAACGGAACGGTATCTATTAATGGCGGACAAGGGATTATGCCCGATTCGCCTACCGATTTGGCTCGTGCAGGGGTAAATTTGAGTTTAAACCATCGCGAGGGAAAATGGAATATTTTTGGGAACGGTACCGCCGCAAGGAAAGCGAACTTTAATAATACCTATCTAACACGTACCACATTTGCAAATGGTTTGGCAAGTGCTTTTACACAAGATTTCGACAGAAAGAATAAAGGCGTTGGCTTTCAGGGTAAATTTGGTGCCGATTATTATGCCTCAGAAAAAACAGTATTTGGCGTAATGGTTGACGCAAATACCGTAAATACCAAGTTGGATAACATCAGTAATACTTTTATTCAGGAAGTACAATCGAACATAACCAGCAACAATTCGGTATTGCAGAACGCTTATTCAAAATCGCCCGCTAACAATTTAACAGCTAATTTTAATGTTAAACACGATTTCGATAAAACGGGTAAAAACATCACTTTCGACGCAGATTACTCGAACTTTAATAATAAGAAAGATGAGGAATTCAATGCCAGATATTTGAATCAGAATGGGCAGCAGACGAATAACACTTTGCTCAGAAATAACACCGACGCTAACATAGACATCTTCGCCGCGAAAACAGATTTGACTTTGCCTTTAAATAAAACGATGAAGTTTGAGGCAGGCTTAAAAAGCAGTTACGTAGTTACACACAACGATTTTCTTTCAGAACAATTTTTATCGGGCGTTTGGCAAAATGATTTAGGTAAATCGAACAACTTTATTTACAAAGAGAATATTAATGCAGCTTATGTAAACTTTGGTAAAGAATGGAAAGTGTGGCAAATTCAGTTGGGTTTGCGAGCTGAACATACGCATTCGAATGGAAACTCGGTTACGAGCAGTAAGGAAGTAGATCGAAATTATCTTTCGCTTTTTCCAACAGCTTTTGTTAACCAGAAACTAAATGAAAATAATAACATCAGGTATTCTTATAGTAGAAGGGTCGACAGGCCGAATTACCAGCAGCTAAACCCATTTGCGTTTTATATGGATCCATATGCGGTTGACCAAGGAAACCCTTACTTAAAACCGCAGTTTACCGATAATTTTGAAATCGGATACAGTCATAAAGAAGTTTCATTTTCACTAAATTATTCTGATACAAAAGATTTAATTACACAAATAAGTCAGCAGGATGAAGTAACCCGTATTGTGAGTGTGATTCGCCAAAATTTAGGCAGGGCACAAAATTACGCTGCAAATTTATACTTCCCGATAAAGGTTGCGAAGTGGTGGAACATGCAGAACAACGCGAGTTTATATTACAATAAATTTAGTGATGGAAACCTGGAGGGTGCAGCCTACAGCGCAGGCAAATTAGCCTACAATTTTAATACTTCGCAAACATTTATTTTGCCAAATAACTTTACAGTTGAGGTAAGTTTTTGGTACAACTCGCCAAAAGTTTATGGTGTAGAGCAAACCACAATTCCGCAGTACGCCTTAAATGCAGGTATCCAAAAAAGCATGCTGAATAAAAAGCTCAAATTAAGGTTAAACATGGATGATATCCTTTTGACGAATTACTGGAAGGGTGCACTCGACTATCAAAATGTTAACCTTCGTGTTACCAACCATTATACCAGCAGACGGGCGAATTTTAGTATCAGTTATGGTTTTGGTAACCAGAATGTGAAATCGGCAAGGTCTAGAAACACAGCTACTGACGATATTAAAGGCCGTGCAGGCGGCTAACCGGGGTGATGATAAGCCGCGTTAAACAGTTCACTAATAAACATTATTTATAAAGAAATGAAAAAACATATCTATGCCATTTTGCTGTTGATGATTACATTAAGCTTTGGCTGTAAAACAAACGACAGTAACTTGAGCCTTCGTGTCGAAGATACTGAAACTACTTTTATTTATGATGCGGTATATCCTGTTAGTAAAACAGCAAAACTGGAAGAATATATCGCGAAAGAGTTAAGCAACAAGCTGCCCATGAACCAAAAAGTAGATGCAACGGTAAATTTAGTAAGTGGCGAGTTGATCAAAGTAAAGGCTACTAGAGGTGTGCTGAACATTAAGTTTGATAAACGAAATAGCGCTGTTACAGGTTACATTAAAATTAAGAAATTTACAGATGGAATCAGCAAGGTTCTGTCTGAAAAGTAGGTTTGTTTTACACTGATTATTAGGGTGATGTATTTAATTATATCGCCCTTTTTCACTTATATTTGGATATAATATTTGACTCCTTAGCTCAGTTGGTAGAGCAACAGACTCTTAACTTGGGCATCGGCTGAACACAAAAATCACATAAATATATAAAATATCGTTTTTAAGTTATTAGAGCAATTTTTAATGATTGCGCTGGTTTAACTAAAATTTATTTATCGCTTTAAAGGTACTGATTTTACATAAGAATTAGGCGAAGTGACGCACAAACTGACGCGCGTCAAACTATGAGATTATTTGCAAATTCCCCCTTCTAAAAGTAGGGTTTGAAGATCTAATTTTTGAATCGTCGAAAAATGTCAAAGGTCCCAAGATTTTTTAGCAGTTTAATTCAGCCGATATCCAAAAATTATTCTATTTCCTTCATTCAAGGGGAAAGTTTGAGTTTTGGATTCAATTTTAGTCGAAATTAAGTTGACTTAGAGTTTACAAGTAAATCAATATTTCGGAGTAATTCTTTATATTGGTTGATAATGTTATTTTTTTCCGATAATCTTGCTTTAAACTCTTCCAAGGAAAACTCTAATGTTTTAACCTTTCTCTTTTTTAATAAATAATTTAAATATATAATCGCCTCAGCTTCATTACTGCAATTTGCATCTATTTCAATCAGCATCTTCCAAATTTCCGAAAGTTGAAGGTCTTCTCCACGGATAACAGATTTAACATCAAAGCTTTTATCATCCAATAATAATCTTAATCTGAAATTATCTACGCGATTTGAGTCATAAAGTGTTATATCTCGTAGCGCCCACCTATTCAATGATATTTCATTTGTTAACTTGCTTTCCTGATCAATTATGGCCACCAATTCATGCCAACTGTTTTTCTGCCAATCATAAGGGCCTTTGGCGAAGCAAACAATATATTTTGGATTTCCAATCGAAGCGAACCCAACGCTAACATTAGTTTTTACGGTACCATCATCAAAAATCGAATAAAATTCAGGGGTCAATTCTATTCCTGGGATTCCAGCACGACGTATTGCGGAACTCTTTCGGAAAATATCTTCTAAAACTGTGGTTCTGTCCATTATGGTTTCTATTACGTGTTAAATTTATCAATAGTTTGCACTAATTCTCCAACCGCAATTAAAAAACTTATATTTTAATAATAAAATAAATTTCGTTGTAGGGGTTACACATAAGACTTGATTAGGTCAGTCTGTATCAGCACTTCTTGGGAGTTTATTTCTGTTTACTAATGCCTCAAAAGAACGCCAGGCATTTTGGTTTATTTTATCTCTTCTTTTTTGAATATATTCTTCATAATTAACATAGACTTTGTTCAACATATATCTAGATGAATTAATAATTATTTCTTCATCGTAAATTCCAAAATCAATTCCCCTCGCGATTCTCTCAAATCTATTTAGGTAGGTGTGAATATCAGATCTAACCTTGGGATCTTTCGTCATTTCTTGCTCAATAATTTTTAAGGGAATTGGTTTAATTTTCTCTCCACAATGAGAGTCAAACCTCAGTACTAGCCTGTCTCTTATTTCCTGTGAGGTCTTTCTGGATAGTTCCTCTTCTGTTGTAATTTTTTTATTCCAACTTAGAGTTTCCTTGTGAATATTCTTGCTAAGTTTAATTTGATTGCTAGCATATAGGAGCGTAAAAACGACAGCAATAAATCCTAACACCTGAATGGCTAAACTTACAATGTCAAAGATTGAAGTTTGTTCCTTTTCTTGTTGTAAAAAGACATAGTGGATTTCTAATAAGACATTCATGGGAGAGAGCCGCTTGGTAAAATCAAATATTATATGACAGTTATTAGCATTACTAAGATATGCATTCTAGCCGTAAATCAATATCCAAAAAGTATCTAATTCCTTTACTTAGGGAGGAATATTATATTTTGGATATTAAGAAACTAATGTATGCTGATAAAAATGTCATTTAGAATTATAGCCCTCATAACAAGTAACGAGGAAAGAAGAGAATTGATGAAGGGAACAACATGATGTATGAAATCCTTTTAATTAAAAGATAGTTGGAAGCTGAGTTAAGATTGTATAAAATTTGGTGCAAATTCGTGCTAAATTCGCTAATTTTTCGTAAAATTCCCACCTCAACCTTTAGGAGGGGCAATTTCCAATACAATTTAAGAAGAAGTTAAGAACAAGCAAAAAGTGAGAAATATAGCACCCTTATGGTTCGAAATGTTAGGATGAAGATACGGAAAATTTCTGACATTCTGGTTAGAACTGTATAGTTTTTTGCTGTTTTTTGAAATAATTAATTCGCCCGTTAACTGGTGGGACCGCACCCAAAATTCAATCTAATTAATTTAACAGGCTAGGTTTAAGTTTTGGATATTTGTTGAAAACTATTGAGAATTTTGTCCTAATATATAGTGATTAGATCTTATTAGTTAGATTTCTTTTTCCAGGTCGCTGTCGTAATTATCCACCATCCTTAAATTGGCCAATTAATATTCTCATTTAATTAAATTAAAAGAACTATTTATTCTTCATCTTTTAGCATGTTATTTGATTCACTTAACTTCTTGTCAACCGACCTATGGAAATTATATGATCTAGCCAAAATTATTGTCGACAATATCACACATATAATCGCTATGATTTGGAGTAATAAACCAGCCTTCAAATTTAAAAAAACAGCCAGTAAACTTGGAACTGCTATATATGCTACATCGCTAAAGTATCTCATTCCCACATTCTTATTTGTAATGCCAGAATGAGATAAGTCCCATTGAACTGCTGTAATTCCCAATTCAGTAAATTTTGGCTGTAATTCCTGTGTTAGATACAGTATGTATCCTAGAATAATTTTATTATGGTGTGCCACTATTCCAGCAACTCCTAACGATACAATAGGTATAATCATTAAAAATATCAACTCCTTTGACTGTACTGTAGCTCCTGCTAAAGCGGCTATACCAGCTATATAAAACATTATAGAATTATCTCGCAAAATGACTCTTGATACTAAAGCGGATCTGGTTACTTCATAAAACTTCATTGCAGCTTCAAAATTCAATTCATTCGCTGTTTTCATTTGATCCATTTATTTAATTCATCCCAAAACATGAGTTCGAGTTCGATAGTCTTAAATGAATTATTAAATACACTTCTTTTATTTTGCTCGGACGTGAGATATGGCTTTATTACATTTAAAGTCTCTGAAGAGTGATGATCGTCGATTTCAATATGGATTTCCCAATATTCTAAATCAAGTTTTCTCCCAAAATCATATTTTGATAACCCTTCGTATATTATTAAAAATTCTTGTGAGGCGAAATATTCAGTCCCTGGACCAACTAAAGCCAAGACATCTAAAAAAGTTCCGTTATTGCAAATTGTTAACAAATCATTTATATACTTCTCGGTGGACATTGAGGGTTTAGATGAAAAAATTTCATCAGCAGTCAAGTCAAGTGAATTTAAAAAATTTGTATAAAGTACCCTGTGCGACTTTCTGATATCACCTTCGCCGTGTTCTTCCCACAAGTTCTTTATAATTGGCATACGTGTCTCATCATCTACTATCTTTGCTGCCGCATACCCTAAAAGTTGAGGAAAGCATTGACAATAAAAGTAATAATCTATCGCAAACATTTGAATTTGTTGCTTCGACAATTCACCTGAATTGAGTCGCTTAAAAAAGGGATGTTTAAGGACTTTTTGAATTTCAGGATTCAATTGGATCTTTAGATCTTCCAAAAAATCTATCATTGAGTTGCTGTTAATTTAGTTACCACAATATAGAAAGATTTATATAATTTAGACTGATAAAATAAATTATACTTATCAAATTAAGTTATCTTGTTTTCCTATGACCTTAATTTCAATATCCAAAACTTATCTTATTTCTTTATTTAAGGGGGGAGTTCGAGTTTTGGATATAAGCTATAATTGAGATTCAGTCGTCTTAGATTTTACAAGTATGTCAATATTTTGGAGTAGTTCTTTATATTGGTTTATAATATTATTTTTTTCTAATAATTCAGTTCGGTACTCCTTTAATGTTAATTTTTGTTGATCTATTTTTTTTATTACAAAAAAATAATTGAAGTATATATTCGCTTCTGCTGATGTTTCACAATTTGATTCTATTTGCGTAAATAAAACCCAAAGATCGGCTATTTCCAGCCTATTTTTCCAAGCATCATTGCCTATCATTACGAAATTAATTTTTTCATTACGATTATCAATCCTATGTATTTCAAAACTCAATACCCGTTCCTGATCTGCCATGACAATTTTACTCATTGCCCATTTTGAGAGAACTAACTCATTAGTCAATTCGCCTGTAAGATTAATAAATCCAAACAATTCCTCGATTTTATAATAAGGTGATGTATCATCAAATGGTACCGAAACAAAACAAATAATTCGTTCTGGGTCGTTAGCTAAGCTCAGATTTACATCACTATTTTTAATTACCAGACCATCTGAGTAAATGGAGTAATAAGCTGGTGTTAATTGTATTTTAGGTCTACCACTCCTTCTATGCAAGCATGTCGCATCGAATGATTTTTGTATTATCTCTAATTTTTTCATGCAGTCTATGATTTTATCTTCAATTACTATTCCTTCTTGTTTTTTCCGACACGTCAAGAAACTTCTTTAATGAAGCAATAGTCATGACAAAACTTTTCCATTCAAGATTCAAGATTATGGAGTTTTGACTATGTGCTATTTCATTCCTCAAAGTCTCACAATTTTCTAATAACTTTTTAAAGCTTGATTTCGTGAATGTGAACTGATTCATGAACTTGTCTGTGGTAACTAAAATAGATTTCTTATCGCAAAGTTGAAGACATTCTAGTAAAGATAATTGCGAGTTATTACCTTTTCGCAGCTCATATAATAATTTTGCTTTTTCAAATCTTTCATTAGAAATCAAATTTCTCCAGACTTCTTCAGGATAATATTGAGTAATCCAAAAGTTTAAATGGAGTTCAAACAATGAAATAATACCAAATAGATAAATTCTTATTATAGGTTTGTTTATATCCGCTCTTGTTACAATACCTTCTATTGAATTTTTGACTATTACATATAGCTGTTCTTTTTCCTCCAATAAATCAAGTAAATCAGATATGGGTGTTGAATCAGATATAATATCTTGTATGGTAAACGGTATTGTAAAATTGGCGATTTTGCTACCAGTAATTTCATTGTATTTTATGTAGCCGAGCTTTTTATCTTTCTCATCAATCACTCCTATAGTGTCAAATTCTCTAGCATTCATGGTAGTCTTAACTTCTTTAACATTGTCGTTGATTCTACAGCAAGCGAGAGGTTCGTAAATGAGTTTTGTAGTAATATTATCAATAAATATCTGCTGCATTTCGGCGAAGGTTGTCCCTCGCCTCGCAATTTTTGTTTTCTCAGAAAACCACAGTTGAAAACCCATAGAGTGCTAATTAGAAGTTTGAAGTTAAGAAATATCTTGAACATAAATTTCCTTAAAATTCATTGTGCATACTAAGTAATTTTTGATCCAAAGCAATATCCCAAAAAATATTATAATGTTTTTATTTAAGAGGAACATTTAAGTTTTGGATATCGTGAAATTAAGAATTAGAAACGTGAATTGGAAGATAGCCCTTATAAAAAGCAAGGAGGAATAAGGAGGTTGATGTGGGATTAATGAAGGAATCATGTCCTTTTAATTAAAAGATAGCTGAAACTCAGTAAAAATTATATAAAATTTGGAGAAAATCCAGTAAAATCGTGTAAAATTTAGAGAAAATTCGTCAATTTTTAGTGTAAATTCCTACCTCTATCTTTAGGAGGGGCAACTTTCAATTAGAGATCAAGAAGTAGTTAAGAACAAGCAAAAAGTGAGAAATATAGTATGCTTGTGGTTCGAAATGTTAGCATGAAGATACGGAAAATTTACGACATTCAGGCTATTATTATATAGTTTTTTTGATCTATTTAAAATAATTTAGGCGTTTTAATTGGGTAGACCATATCCAAAATTCAATCTTATTTGTTTATTTAAGTGGTTGGTCAGTTCCAAAAAGCAAATCTAATCTATTGATTTCTATGTGCTTATCGTTGTATAATTTGCGTTCAATGAAAATCCTATTTTCGCTCCCCTCGAGTTGAAGTATTATATTAAATAAATATTTGTTCTTCTTAAGTTTCTGATCAGTCTCCGTTTTAATAATTGCTTTTTTTAGTGCCTCGGTCAGTTTTACATTTTTTAAGTAAAGTAACGTTAATGAACCGCTGTCTACGACTGATATTTCGGAAATATACTGTTTGAGTTCATTCGACCTTCCAAGAATACTTTTTATTTCATTAGATTGTTTTCTAGATGATTGAGATAAAATAATTGTAAAATTGGTTGCAATGTTTGCACGTACAGTTAAAGCATGCTTTAAATTAATAAAACTAGAGTCAGTGGCTGATATTTGATTCTGTCCAAAACCTTTCAATGAGAGAGATAGGAATAAGAAAGTTTTTACAATGTGCTTCATTGGCTGGTTGTAATGTGACGCCTAACGTTTTGACGCTTGGTGAAGAAGCGGATTTCGAAGCACAAAACTTCATTTGAGCACTGAGCCCGCTTTTTTGCCAAGTGCTTGTTACCTGCTGGCTTTCTGTCAGTCGTTGCTTGATTAGTCTTTCCATTTCTTCGCCATTTCTGTTAATTGGTTTTCTGTTGAATACTTGTGTAAGTCCTGTCTTTTTGAATACTTATAACCGTAAAGTATTATTTGGCTTTCTATGTCAATACCGTATCCATTGTCAAACTTTGCAGTTGGGACAAACATAAATTTTTCATTTGAAGGCTGGTTTTTTAGAAAATCCCTCATATGCTTATCGTCTGTGTATTTTATTGTATGCCAGTATGCCATTTGCATTACTAAGCCCTCTTGAACTTTTCCGTCTTTTTTCTTTTCTATAAAATTGTCTGCCGCAACTGCCTTAAACATTTTATCTAAATTTTTTCGGTAAGGACTTGCATAAATATAAAATGTAAATGCTCCGTTTGTTTCTTCTACAATTGATAGAATGATATTCTTCTCTTTGTCATCTTCTATGTCAAAATTCCAAGACCTTATATACTTAAAAAACTTCTTGCCATACTCAATGTCTTTGTAAACAAAACCTACAACATTTGCATTTTTTTTGTGGTCTGGTTCAGATACTGTCATTACGTTATACCATTGTCTGTAATCAATTGTAAAGTCTGGAAAAGGTTGAACAATGAATGTTGTGTATTTAACAATTGCTCTGTCAAAAACGAAGGATAAAGCAAATAGTCCAAGCCCAATAGAAACACTTAGTCCATAACTGTCAAGTGCGATAAAAATAGTTATGAAACTTATTGTAGCAATTGTCCATACAATCCACTTTAAAGGTTTTTCAAATTTTTCATGCACGTAAAGCCTAGGAAGTCGTCCTTCCATACGAACTTCAATAAGTGTCTAGGTGTCTATTTTAAAATTGCCAACTTTTTTTTCACTTTGATGTCGGTTGTTTAGCCTTGCTGATAACGTTTTGAGGCTTTGCGAATTTTTGAACTTTATTTATCGCAAATATCCCAACCACTAACATAATAAATAATTACTGAAACCCGCACAGTGCCCGTCGCCCAAAAATTAGCAAAACTACTGTTATAGGTAGTTCTTATTTTTTAAAACTAAGTAGTTAATTTTTTGGGTCGATATTAATGAAGCGCTTTTGATTGTTGTCAGTAGATATTAAACGAAGTCTGAATTGTTGGTTTGAGCTATATGATGTTGCAGTAAAGTCAGTAAATTTTATCGCGTCAAATGCATTAACATAAGCATTAAAGTCTGCGTCAAGGGAAGGTGTGACGTAAAAGTTATAATTAAACCCTTGGTCTATTATAATAACCTTTTCTCCATTTGGATGAAATCCCATTGTTCTTTTAAGTTTAAAAACTTGTTCGTAAGTCATAATATTAAAGTTTCTGTTATTTTATTTTAGAGTTGTACTTTATTCATTTTCTTAAGCTCCCAGAAACATTTTGCTGTTGCATTGATATCAGCTAATGCATTATGGGCTCCAGTAAAGGGGTTTTTAAATATTTTATAATAAAGTTCTTGTAATGTTGGAAATTTATATCCATAACTGTTAGAAATTGCACAAAACTCCTTAGTTGATTTCATTGTACAAAATTTCTTTTTTGAACTTAAAGAATTGTTAATATTCATACGATAAAGTTCTGCTCCAATAACATTTAAGTCAAACTCTATATTGTGACCAACAAGAACTTGTGCATTTTGAATACTATCTGAAAGATTTGTTAAAACCGTTTTAAGGTCGTGTCCAGTACTAAGAGCAGAAGATTGTGTTATGCTATGTATTCGAGTTGATGATAATGGAATTTGATAACCATCAGGCTTGATAATATAATCATTGGATGAAATTTCATTACCATTAATGTCATACTCTAACCAACAAATTTGAACCATCCTAGGCCAATTATAGGAATTTGTTATTGGCGCATTATAATCTAATGGTAAGCCTGTAGTTTCAGTGTCGACAAATATATAATGAGGTTTAGGGATTTCTATTTTTTCTTCGTTGCTACTAAAATCAATTGCGTCTAAAAGCTTTAGCCAATCAATCTCCAAATCCATTATTCTCTCGTATTCGATTTCTTCAATGTTGTCGTGAAGAAAATCGATATAATAATGTTTATCAATTCTACCTGCTTCTTTTTCACAACAAAGTACGGCTTGGAATAACTTGTTGTCAGTTGGAATAAATGAGCAATCACATCGTTTCGTGTTTCGGTGTGGCTCAAGAAAACCGTCCAAGATTTGAAAAATAAAGCTTTTTTGAACTATTTCAGCATCTATATGCTCTTGATTTGAACGGTCAATTCTAACTTCTAGTCTTTGAATTGGCACTTGTGAACAATTTGGACACCATTCAAACATATAAATTTCATCAGGTACACCAATATTTTTTCTGTGATTTATCACAGCTTCAGGGAGCATATCTATCATAAAGTAAGCATTGTTGTTATTAGCTTCGTTCTTAAACTGTGTCAGTTAGGTAATTTGTCGGAGAACAATTACCTATAACGGTTTTGGGCTTGGCGAAGGTGGGGTGTAGAAAGTACTAAAGTTCAAATTTAGTACAAAAGCTAATAGAAAGTACAAATGTTCAGCTTAGTACTAAAGCCCCACTTTTGCCAAACTCATGTTATGCACAGGTGTTTTATCATTCTTTTGTTAAAAATTATTTGGGTTTACGCCTTTATCAATTAACCATTCATGATCTAAATGTCCATAATTTGGTCTGTTTATTGGTATGTTATGATTCAGACCATTCCAAACCCAGCAGTGTGTCAAACCCCAAGCTCTTTCATTAAATGGTTCTTGTATTTGTGTCCCAAAACCATTTGCTGTTGGTGTAAAGATAGAACTGGTGACAACATCATTTCTTATCCCATCTCTAATATCATTCATCTTTTCAACAAGCCAAACACCTGATTTGAAAGTGAAATATATATGCTTAATAGACTTTGTTTCATTTATGTAATCTATGATTGCATCAACATTCTCATCTAACCAGTTATTTTGTGCTAAATTCTCTAAATGAGTGTCTGAATATTCGCCAACTCTTTTGTTGTTTATTTCTCTTGTTTCCCAACGATATTGATTGTTGACTAATACGCAATTTTCGTTCTCTAATTCTATTGCAGTAACATCTTGTTTAATTCCTTTAACGATGTCAGCAAATACTATTTTTCCTTTTTTGCAAATTTCAAAAAGTTGTTCAAATGTTGGCGCGTTATTATTAGCAGTTCTTTGATTAATTAAATGATTATTCCCGTAAAGAAATAAATTGCCAAGAATAGTCCACATATACATTCCTCGTCCATAAAAAAAGTCTGAATTATTCCATGACCAACCATGATTGTGAGTTCCAATAAAAATCACTTCTGGTTCGTATGGCACAATATCTAAAATTGAATTATGAGTCTGAAATCCGTTGGGAAAATTATACTCTTGGTATTTATGAATTATTGGCATCTTCGTTAATTATTTCGTTTTTGGGGTTTCGCAATACTTGTGCATAACTCCTAAATATACGCAACTTATTCCTTGCAAAATCTTTGATTACAGGTTGTCAAATAGTTTTTACTCAGTTTAACAATTGCGTATTTTGAGTGTCTTTATCCGTGTTTAAACGTTTATAAGCATTGAAATTGGGAAGATTGGAGATGAGCATATTTATTAATTTAGTTCAGCAAGATATTAATTTCATTCGAAAATAAAATATCCAAAAATTGAATTAATTTATATATTTAAGGAGAGGTTTCTGATTTTGGATATTCCACTTTGGTTCAGCAAGTCCATTTAAGTTAGCCCTCATAAAAATGATAGAAACCTCTGCATTACTTTTACGAGGGCTATCTTTCAATAGAATTTAAAAATTAGCTTGGATGAAATCCAAGCTGAAAACCTTTACTTTATTCCATCCCGAATCCTAATGCCTTTGTCTTGCAAATTCAGTAGCGACCTAATATTTGACATATCATTTCCCCTAGAAGAGCAGAAATCTATTAAATCATATTCTATTAAACGATGAATAATTGCAGCCCTGTCAGCAATATAATGGATTTTATCAAAAAGTTCTTTCTTTATAATTCCAGAATTAAAATCCTCTTCATTTCCACTGATAACGTTGTGAACTAACCAATTCCTTTCCTCTAAAAAAGTATTGATATGTTCTTGTAACGATAAATTATATAGCTTCTTTTCATTTGCAATTTTGATAGACTGACCTAAAGTATATCGCTGTTGTCGCCTTAAGAATTCGTCAGCTCGTTCTTTTGTTTCGTCAGGATTCATTTTAAGGGTAATTGAATGACTCAAAGTTTGTTCGACCACTTGAGTTTTAATTAAAGCTTCTCCTAAAGAAGTGTACAAGTTAATTTCTTCATCGTTCGCTGGTGTTTTTACAAAGTTTTCTTTCATATATTATCCAAAAATTTAATCAATTCATATATTTAAGGGGAGCTTTCTGATTTTGGATATTTAAGATTTTCCGAAAAACAAAATTTCTGTCGTCTAATGAAGTTTTCGTTTAAAATCAAAGGGAACGGTTTGAAACTTAACTCAGAAATGGCATTGCTTGCAGTAACCATTGTCGCACTGCTGCACCAAATTAACTAAATAAATGATGAAGTAACATAAACCGCTGTCACCCATTTTTGCACAAACTTACTGTTACAGGCAATATTAGTAGCAATTTCGCTAATAAATATTTCATTCGAAGTCTAAATCTTGTTTTATATGAATTTTGTCATTAAGATAATCAAATATTTTTTCTTGATCACTTTTTGCGTTTCTTATACAGGCTGGTGGATTAGACAATTCTTGCTGATACTTATCATGAAGCATACCCCACTTTTTTATAATATTTGCTTCTGTAAAGTTTCCACCATTCGACAGTATCTCAGAAATTTCAATTTTGTCGAGAATTTCGTCATCGTTAAATTGTTGGTTCAATGAATCGAAAGAGTTATACGGGCTATGAATAGTTTCAAAAACTATTCCAACCGTTCTTTTTAATTGTTCACGAGCAAATATCAAAACTAATAATCTGGTGGTGATTAAATCAATATTCTTTTGAGAGTTTATTAAAGACTTTGATAATCCCCAATAGGCCAAGTTTGCAATACGACTGCTTTTCCAGCCATAAAAAACCATACAAGCATATAAATTGCCTAAGACGCTAAAATCTGAAATTTCAGCAATTTGATTAGGCTTATCTCTTAAACAGTCGTCAGCTTTCCCCATATAAAGTTTAGCATCAAATTCCTCATTTTTTAAATTGAGACGTAACGCTAAATCAGCATATTTTTCAAATTCTGTCATAAATAGTTTTGTGCTGTTCTTTCAGCAATTCTTAAATTGGTTTCTACTTTTTGTTGTGTAATTTTGCCTGTAACGGGTTGGGTATTGGCGTTGTAGGGGAAATCGAAGCACAAAAGCTGATATTATTACTAGAATTCAATTTAAAAACCGCCAGTGAATTTTGCAATTCAGCCCGCCTGACTGAAAACCCGTGTTATATGCAGGCTTTACAGGTCCATTTTTACTTTATTGTGCTTATGAACTCGTATTTTTAATTCAAATTCTTGAAATTCTTCAAGGTCAATTTTCCCGCTAGTTAATGTTAATCTTTCCATAAACTCTCTCACAATCTTGTCGCTTGCAGTCTGCAATGCACAATGAAATCTTGTGGAAATTATTAAAAATCCTTCTTCCTTTGCCCTTTCAATAAGCTCAACTTTGTGGTCGTTTAAATTTATTATTTCGTCATTTATTTCTGCTCTTTTGTTTTCGTATTCGCTGTAAGTTATTTCGTATTTATCATCAACGAATATGTTATAATATTGCTCGTTACCTTCTATGATAAATGGCTCTCCTTTTCTTAAGTGAACTATAATGAAGTCGTTGAAAAAACTTAAATCATAATGAATCCAAATTTCATCAATGCATATTTCTCTTTGATTTAGAAGCCATATCCCTTCACCTTTCTGAGTCAATTTGAAATTAATATTACTAGAACCATTATGCCACCACAAATGATTTTCAAATTCTTCTTCACAATCTTTTAGTGATTGAAATAGTTTATCAATTCTTTTCAGATTGTTTGAATATACTATTCCAAATTCATTCTTTGGGTAATTTTCTGCCAATATGTTTCCAAATTTGTAGATGTATTGCCAAATGTCTTTTTCTCGTGAAAACAAACTTTTTAAATGTTCCCTTATTTCATTTATTGATTGGTATCTATCTCTACAATCGTTTGATAAACATCTTTCGATTATGTAATCGTACTTTCCTAAATCAGGAAAAACACTAGAAATCTGCTTTCTATTCGTTCCACGATGAGTTTTTGAGTAAATTAACCAATGCATTATTTGCCCAATTGCATAAATATCCATTGTCGGATGAGCATCAATGCCAGATGTTTCTTGTTCGGGAGCAGAAAAGAGTCTATTTCCTATTCTTTCTTTTTTACCGGTTTCAGCTCTAATACTGAAAATTTCAGGGTTATAACTTGCAATACCGAAATCAGCAAGGACATAATTGTCATCGTCGACTAGAATGTTTTCAGGCTTTAAGTCACGATGGATAATACCACAATTATGAATTTTCTCTACTGTGTCAAGTAGAAAATTAAATATATTTAGAAAGTCTTCTTTTGTCTTAACTGGTGAAATTTTTGAAAGAGATGATTTGTATTCTTTCATTAATATAACAGGTATAATAACATCTCCATCTGAGTCACTAAATTTTAAAGTGTCATAGTCAACGTATTTTACAATTCCTTCTGAATTCTCAATAGTTACGATATTGAAATACTCAGCCAAAAACCGCTTAGTTTTAGTTTCTAAAGTATTTCCTGTCGAGTCAGATATAAGAAATTTTAAAGCTATATTTTTGTCCAATATTTTACCACTATAAACAATGCCGTTTCCGCCCTGACCAAGAGCTCTTTGTAATTCAAATTCTCCTATTGTCAGAGAAATAATGTTGTCACATTTTTTAATATATTCAGTAAACCTTTTAATCATTGTCATTGTCGTTTAAGCTTGCATATAACTCCTTGATATACGCAAGTTTCTTTAGCTGAAAAGGAGTTTATCTATTAGCACTTCATTTAAATGCATTTCAGTGGTTGCGTTTTTTTATTAGGATTTATCCAAATTAAACACTTATAAGTGTTTAAATGAAAAATTTGAGATTGAGCATGATTGTTAATTTAGTTCAGCAAGATATTAAATTTCACTGAAAACTGCATATCCAAAAATATGTTCAATTTGTATATTTAAGGGAAGGTTTCTGATTTTGGATATTATGTTTATTGCAAAACTCATTAAGGAGTTTGCCCTGATAAAAGTGGTAGAAACATTTACCTCTACTTTTAGGAGGGCAACTTTTGATTAACTTCTAATTGAGCTGCAATATCTAAATGGTTTTCTGATCATTTATTTTTAACAGAAAATCTGCAATTCGTTGTGTTTCATCTTTCGAAAACACTGATTTAAAATAGTTTACATAGCTGAGTAATTCATTCAATGTTACGACTTTAACATATTAGAATTCGCCTTGCGGTCTCGTATTAATCAAAGCGATTACATCTTATCAATGAACCCGCTAATTTGCCAAAGTGCTGTTAGCACCAGTTGTATATTATTCTTTTAAAAATTCGTATTTGTATATTTTCGGTTTGATTTTGTCGGCTAAAAAGTTCAGTTTACTTCTTAATTCGTTGATCAATTTCATGTATTTTTCATCATCGCTTTTGCTATTCATTCTGCCTTTGAAGTTTCTACCTTGAAAATACTCTCTAATGTCATATAAACTTGCGTTTACATTTACGTTTGGTCGACTGTGATAATATTTCCAAAGTGCTCTACCTACATCAAAAACGTCTTTGGCTTCTTCTGAAAATTCTCTTTTTATAGTTTGATTTGCTGATATCTCGAATAGATTGGTTTCGTTATCTTTTTTTATTTTGCCATTAATAAAATCAGATATATAATTACTTTCAAATCTATTTTGGGCATTTACTTCTTGCTCGCTAAAAGGTATCCAATGGTTTACGCCTACACTAGAAGTGATCCTATTTTGACCATCAAATAAAGTAAAAGCTAAACAATCATTTTGAAATTCGGTATCAGTTTGCCAATCAGCATTTGGAAATACAAACTGGTCTCGGTCATTCAGCCAATTAGCTTCTATACAATGTCGTACTGTGAAGTAAATAGAACCAATTATTAAATTGTTTTTTGTAAAATACAAATGAAACCTATGGTCATCTTTATCATTTTCTAGATTATCAATAAAAACATAATTTTTATTTTGAAAATCTGGAGTTGAACAATCCAAAAATCCAATTTGCTGATTGTTGTTATCTTGATATTTATTAATCCATTGATTTATCCCTTTTGGTAAATTACCATAGAAATTTTTGACACCAGAATAGTTTCCGTTTTTGTCATATATTTCTGTTGCAATTGATTCTATTTTTGATTTAAACGAAGTATTCCACACGGTAAAACCAATTGGAAATTTACCTTTTACATTATCAAAAGTCTCTGCAGGCACCACAAAACCGCTCACATATTGAGCTAAGAAAAAGTTTTTAAACTTTATAAAATTTGAGCCATTTACAAACTTTAATTTAGAAAATTGCCCTAAAATACAATCAGGAAGTTTCTCGTATATAATTGCCATAAACAATGCGAAAATTTCATTTACAGCATTACCAATTATAGGTTTGAACGTTTCATTGACGTTAAATTTTAGTGTAATGTCATTTTTATGTCCTTTCCCTAATCCAGTTCCAGCCTCTGCATACGGAGGATTGATATAAATTACTAGTTTTTTTCGCTTTTCCTCATCATTAATAATATCTTGAAGACTTTGAGGTAATTTGGAAAAACCATCATTTAGGAAGTCAAACTGGAAAACGTGATTTTTTAGCAAGTTTGCTCCATGGTCAATACGCTCGTGCATTACATTGATGTCTGCTTGATCTAATGTACTTGCGTAAATGTTATATTTATTTGATAAACCTGCTAGAAGATTACCTGTCCCAGCCGCACAGTCCCAAATATAATAATTGTCTTGCCAATTTTCACCCAAATAATCGGTTAAGTATTTTTGCGAAAGTTCTACCCAAATTCTAGGAGTAAAAAACGCACCCTTACGTTCTCTAATGTCTTGCGGTGCGAGTAAATCTCTACGCTCAATAATGTAATCTTGAAACTCTTTTATTGGTGGTCTCTTGTAAATTTTCCAGAATTGTAAATAAGCATCTTTGTTGCGAATGTTAATGGTGGCATCAAACATTTGCCTAATGTTTTCTTTGGCAATTTTATAACCTTGATTTTGAAAGACAACAAAAAGATTATCTCTAATGGTTAGATCATCTTCTATGTTTTGCGTGTCTTTGTCTTCTACGAATATGTCAGCTAAATAAAAATCACTATCAAAAATATTTGCTTTTTTTAAGTCATCCCAATTAACATCAATTATTGGTTTAATAATTTCAGTCCAACGTAAATAAATTGGAATAAAATTGTTTTTATCAATTTTGATTTTATTTTTTGTTGTGGCTTTAGCCACATTGTTTTTTATAAATGTATTAAGTAGTTTTTCGTCCTTTTGATAGTCAAAAATATAGGTTTTAGATTTTAATACAGCTTCAATTCTCTCTTTAATTAGTTTGAATTCTTTTGTTTCGTGGTTGCTCGCGGCTACATTCCAATTAAAGTCGTTGAGGTAAAATATGTCTTGAATGTTTACATAGTCAACAAATGCAATTTTTTTGAAGTCAAATGAGCCTAAAAAGGCAGGTGGTAAAGTTTTGTCGAAAGTACGTGCTTTTCCAATTGTCAGAATGAGTTGGACAAACATAGTCGGAATGTCATAATTCCCTGTTTTGGCTTCTGCCCACAAAAGTGGAGTGCGTCCAAATAGACTGTCTTGTTTCGGAAAAACTGTAAAGTCAATATTCCCAAGAATTTCGGTTGTATCAAATTGCTTAAACCAATCAGCGCCTACTTTGTTTTTCAGTTCTTCTTCTCGTATATTTTTATACTTCATTTCCTCGTTTGTTCTTTATTTGCAGGGTGTAACTTTGCAATTGGCGCTAACGTTTTTAAGATTTGTGCAGAGATGGTATTGCTTGCAGAACCATTGTAGTACCGCACAAAACTAAATTTTTAACGAAAACCTGAGTTGAACAACTGCCAGCCATTTTTGCAAAAATTGCTATTAGTAGCCGTTTTTATTCTTTCCTTAGTCTAGATGCATTACAAAATCTATGTGTTAGTCTTGCGTTTTCGGGAATTGTTTTTCCTCCAAGCCAATATTGTTCAATATGGTCAACTGCGGAATCATCTATATTGTTAATTTGGTTTCCACAAATTGCACAAGTTGAATCCGAATTAAAAAGCTGTTCTTTTAATTGATATGAGAAACATCTTGGTAACTTTGTATTTTCTCCAAGGATTTCTTGTAACAGATTTCTCCACTTATCAAACCGTCTAACAACTTTACGTTCTTCACTTGTCCCAATTTCAATCGCATCAATGAAATCAATATCGTTCGTCATTAAACTTATAAATGCTTCTCTAATTGCATCAAGATTTCCAAAAACTGTGTTTTTGTCAGCTCTTGCAAATGAGTCCATTAAAATATCAAAAAGAGAGGTGTTAAATCTTGATCTTTCCCAATAACCATTTTGGTTAATATCATTCCCTTTATAATATCTCTTAAAGGCGTTTTCTCCCAGAAGTGACTTTATAATTGATCAGCATCCTTATCAGTAATGTTTTGAAATCTCACTATTTCATTATTTAGAAAATTTTTGATTGGCGATTTATAGTTAATGTGAGTATTATGATAAAATGCAGCAAATCTTAATACCAATTCTATATCTTTCATTCTTCTGTCGGAATGAACTAGTCCAAGTAATTCTAAAAAATCTTTATCGGAAGCGAGTTCCTTTATCAAATTATTGTACTTACCTCGATAAATACAGTTTCTGAGTTCTTGCGTATTCAAAGGAACTGAACCAGTGTTAAGCCTTTCAAAAATCTCAAATTTCAAATTTGGATTTGATTCTTTTTTGAACGTAATGGTTCGAACTTTACAATACCTAATCTTATCCTGAATATCTTCAGGAAGTTGTGAAAATTGTTTCCCTTGATATTCCTTTAAAACTTTTAAACCTGTTAATTTAAATGGTTTGCCTTTTTTGTCGGGGAAAAGCCCATCAATAAAAGCAAAAAATGAGGTTAATCTTTGCTGTCCGTCTATAACATATATTTTGCCATCGGGTTCTTCTGTCAGATATATAACCGGTAAAGGAATGTCAAGTAATGCTGACTCTAGAAGTCGGCTACTTTTAATTATGTCCCAAACGAAATATCTTTGAAAATCTGGTTGTACATCAAGTTTCCCTCTTTTCCATCTTTGATATAGACCATCGATTTCAGGGTCTGCTTGGTCTGTATAGATTTTGTCGATTCCTTCTGAGGTTACCTCCGATTCAGGTTCTTCAACATCATCGTCAAACAAAATTTCTTCCTTGAGTTCTTCGGTCATTTTAATATCTTCGTTGTTTTCCATGTTGTAAAATCAATCGTTTTATGAATTTTTCGCGGTGTTTCGTTAAAATGTCTACTGACTTCTGAATATACGCAACTAATTTCTAGCGAAATGTTTGACCACAATTTGTCAAACAGTTTTTAATCATTTTAACAATTGCGTATTTAGAGTAGTCTTTATCCGTATTTAATCGTTATAAGCATTTAAATTGAATAGATAGAAGATGAGCATAGTTATTAATTTAGTTTAGCAAGATATTAATTTTCGTGGAAAATATTATGTCTAAAAATTTTATCGAATTATAAATTAACAGGAAGGTTATTAATTTTGGATATTTTACTGGTTTAAAAATGCTACGAAGTTATCCCTCATAAAAAGGGATAGAAATATCTGCCTTTACTTTTACAAGGGGCATCTTTCAATATAATTTAAAAATTAGCCTGGGTGATTAACCCAAGCTAATGTTATTTCCATCATGGATTCATCAGCAAAACTGTAATATCTATTATTGGTAATAATAAGGTGGTCACAAACTTCAATATCTAGCAGTTTGCCACCTTCTTTTAATTTCTGAGTTATACTAATATCGGCGTTACTTGGCTTTGTATTACCACTTGGATGATTATGTGCCAGTATTAGCTTACTCGCATTGGTTTTCAATGCAATTGCAAAGATGATTTTAGCATCTATAACTGTTCCGCTTACACCTCCAACTGAGATATCTACAATTCCCAAAACCCTATTGTTTGTATTCAATAGAATCACTTTAAACTCCTCCAAATATTCAATACTACCTAACTTCCAATGCTGTAAAAGGATGTCATATGCATTGTTAGAGCTGTTAATTTGAGGTCGTTCCTGAACCTCGTAATCTGTTTTGTAGCTCACTTGAACTTCAGCTACTTTGAATTGTTTTTGTACCATAGTTGTATCTATTTAAATATGGCACTTGTATCAAGCTTTTAAACCAATTAAGGAAAGGAGGAACGGAATAAATGGACTTTATGGTGGCTACGTGAGCGTTTATGCCGTAGTTCCTTAATCCGTATTGGATTATAAGCTTAAATTTGTGTGTATTTGTATAGATACTCCTTACATAACTTTTTGTATCATGTTTTCAAAACAATCTCATGGTCATTTTGCTTAAAATTAAAAGGACTACTTCCTTAGCTAAATAGCCTAGAAAGTTATAACTACGTTCCTCTTCAATTTCGTAGTTTTCGTTAAATTTCACTATTAAAATCAGTCTGATATTTGAATTCAATAAAATTTTTATTGCTATCAATCATAATTTCGTGGAGATAATCTGTGCCTGTTAAGAAAATTTCTTTCGTTGTATTTTGAAATAAATAATTATTATTAACCAAAGCATGAATTTTCAAATCTCTATCTGTAGAATATTTAGACATATGTTTGCGTCCATCAATACTACTTATATTTATTTTTTCATTTATTGTAGAAATGGTGAAATCTAGTTCCGAAAGAATCTGTTTCTTCTGAAGAGTTATTTTAAAGTTTTGTGGTGCAGAATCAATGTATCGTAACACATAACATGAATCGACCTTCACCATAAAATCTATGTTTAGTTTATTATAGAGTTTTACGTCGAAGTTCTTGATTTGGGGAAGCATCTTCATTATGCTATGTGTATACTTTATCTGATTTCCTGCAAAAATTAGAATTGATTTGAAATACTTTTCAATTGCCGTATTCGCAAGGATTGCTCCTTGTAAAATTAGGTTATGATTAAGTAAAGTCCTAGATGCTAGGTAATCATCGTAACCATTGCTTAAGAGACTTAAAATCATCCCGACTGTTTCTTTATCATTGTTTTTTGTTTCGATCGACATTTGTACTTAGGCTTGAATACGTTTTAAAACTTTGTGTAGAAAAGTACCAACTTCGTTTATATTTCCCCTAGCACCACGAAATGTGAATCATGATAAATCCCAATGATGATTTTATCACCACCTTTCAGTTTAATAAATTCCGTTAAGGGTGTCGAATTGAAAGTGCTCATTATCCTTTAGTTTTATCAATTAATATGATGTTGGATAAAATTTCATTAAGCTTATTTGCTATAACATCTAAAGGAGTCAGAAGTGGCATATCCTCTTTTTCAACTATTATAATTCGATTATTTTGGAAATCGACTTCCGAAAATGGAGCATGTAAATATAAATTTAGATTTTTAAGATATTCAAACCTATCCACATTTCCTCTACGAACCCAAACCATTATCTGAATCCCCCCAAAATCAAAAACACAGTCAACAGCAATAACAACTTCGTCAAAATAAAAATCATGAACTAGGTCATGTTTTTTGTAAATCCATTGTGTAACACTTGATGGTTGAGGTGAAATTAATCCCTTCAATTGATTGACTTTATTAGCAATGTATTGCTGTAATTTATTTCGCTCTTCAAGAAGATTATTTATAGCCTCTTGATTATTATTGAAAAATTCTAAAGTTTCAGTATTCATGGTTTCAGGTTTGGTTAAGTTTTCAATTGTATTCATAAAATCAAGCAAAAATATAATTGCCTTACTGTCTCCGTTAATAACATAGCTGCCAATATTTTTTTTAATTGATTGGATAAAAGTATGATAAGTTATATTAACAAATCCGCTTGGATGGACGCCACTAAATGTACTACTTAATGATAAAACCACTTTTAGTATATTTTTTTTAGATGCGTAAACTTTATTTAAATGCGCTGAATAGTTATCTAAATCATTGTATAAAGCGGCATAGATCTTATTTTCTATACCGATAACTAAATCTTCTGTTTCGATTATAATGTCAAGTCTCTTTCTGTTAGCAGTGGGTTCTTCTCTTCTTACATCTACTGTTTCAAATATCTCATAAAGCTCGATATCACTTAAACAGTCTACTAAGGATTTAAGGAGTAGATTTGACAATCCATGAGGGTTTTGAGTCTCAAAATAATAAGCTAATATGTTGCTGCAAACATTTTCGTAATGTGGAAATCCAGCGATTTCTATTAGTGTAGGATTAGAAGATTTTATTTTAGGGATTTGCTCGAATTCATCAAGTAAAATCTTTAGATGTTGCATATAAAAGAATATTGAGAGTTGATTATTCTAGATAGATTAAGTAATTTCCATAGCTTCTGGACGGCCTGGACGGAGTATTTAAAAAAAAAATTTCCAAAAAAAATGAATTTCTGAGCCGCAAAAAATTAATAACGCTTTGGAACGTAGGTTTTATTGCCGCTTGGATTAACATAATATTGACCACCACGTGAGCCAGTTTGGATTGTTTTCCCAGAACCGTAATTGCTAGCAGCAGGCGTGTAATCCTGAGCACGCGTACCAGAAGTTCCTGTATAAGGATTCGCATTTCCAGTAGTTGAAAAATTATCTCGATTAGTACTGTTTGATTTAGTACTAATGTAAGGGTTTACATAGGTTCCAGTACTTGGTTTATAATAACCATTGGTAATTTTGGTAGATTGGGCAGAAGCAGCAAAGCTAATTACAGCAAATGCAATGAAGAGCAATTTTTTCATGATGATTTATTTATTTGCCTACTCTTTCAAAATGCAGTTTTCGGCTTCCCTGTTAAGTCTAGCAATATAGATAATAACGATTATTAAAACATTACGGAAAACCGTAATGCCTACAAATGTCAACAAAAAACGTATCCAAAATTGAGAACTAATTGATTATTTAAGGGGAAGTATTTGTTTTTGGATATTCAAAACACCGTAAAGTTTTATGAAACTTGTACCCTTTTAAAGTGATAGGGAAGTATTGCTCTATCTTTAGGAGGGGCAATTCTTCATTAAAGACCTAGAAGATTGTCCTGCCAAGTATTTATAGGAATGCTTTAATGCAAAACTACTTTTCAAATAAGTTCGTATTTAGTTTTGTACATCTGGAACTAACTGATGTATAATTTAGGATGCCTCAGGTGAATTTCCTGAGTAAAATAATATGACGCACAATCACTTTTAACACAAAATGGTAAAAGGGATCAATTAGGCAGTTACATTAATTTGTAGCTGCTTTTTTATTTAGGTTTTTCATCATCCGCATTCCCATCTCTGTTTTGACATAAACTAAAGTATATTCATTACCGTCTTCGATTGAAATTTCAACAGGGGCATTTTTAATTGAATCAGTATTAACTATATAGGCAAATTCTGAAATATCTCCTAATGTAAATTTTTCGACATTATTAACATGATTTGTAACGTAAACTCTATACTCATTCTGACCCTTATAGGATAAATCTTTCATGAATGGTGTTCGTTTTATTTTGCTTCCTTTTTCTTTAAAATCTGAATATTTAACTAAACCACTTTTACAAGTCAATCCCTTTTTCTCAACCTCTTCCTGTAATAACGAAAGGAATTTTAGGGGATTTAAAATCACAACGCACCAATCGTCAATATCATCATCAGTTAAAAGCAATGGTTGCCCTTCCTTTTTATCTTTGATTTGTTCAAAATTTAAAAAGTAAGTTGAAAATATATTACCTACAGCTGTTTCCACATTAAAAAATTTTCTGAATTGAGTATTTTGTACGGTGCCGTTAAAAAACTCTACACCATCCAAAGTTCTCATAATGAGATGACCAGTCTCAATATTATCAATATCAGTGCAATTCTCATATATGTCACCCCGAACTTTATTTTCATCCATTTTTGCAAATTCATGAAGTGTATTACAGTAAACTATTCCCTCAAAAAGAAGGGTAGTCATGTGCTCCAATGAGCCAAATTTCAGGAGGATACCACTTTGTTGATCTACCACAACCAAATATAATGATCATATTTGAAGATTTATTTATTGATTTTTCGCATTAGAAGTCTTTTTTATTCGACACCAAAGCAAAACCAGCACAGAAGATGTCGAATACTAATGGTTTGCAATTACCCATTGAGCAAATGTATTAGAATATGCAGTCAAAGGTCAGTTTTTGAACTCTTTTCAAAAATTTTCTTAGTACGTTTTAGGGTGCAAACATTAACTTTCTTCTGAAAGGTTCAGTTTACTAAAGCTTGGGCTATCTTTTATCGAAGCTATCTCATTATCAAACCTATTCATTTCTTTATCGAGAGCCTTATCTAGCTTTTTCTGCAATTCGATTTTATCACTATTTAAAACGTTTATAAAATCTGGACTATGACTACTGTACTTATCAATTCTTAAGAATAAAAATCTGAATTTGCGTTCATATTTAACATATTTTGAATAAGGTTCATCAAGTTGATGATATTCATTTTGGAGGATTTCTATATCATTAAATATTTTAACATTTGAGTTGTTTGGCCTCAATATTAATCTATATGCCTTGTCCCTTAAACTAAGGTACTTTGAAGCTCCCTCAATATGTTAGTTGTATTCTCTTCAGCATAATTGATTGTTAGAATAAGTGAAAAGATGCCAGAAAGGGCAGCAGCCGCTGCAGCGATAATCTGAAGAATATCATTCCCAAGATATTTGACCAGTACTGTCGTAATGGCTCCAGCGGACAAAAGAGACAATAAGCCTGATGAGATAGTTAGATTCTTTTTTATTCGTGTTCGACGAATTGCACTTTGTAATAATAACTCCCTTTTTGTTGTGCAATTAATAACGATTCTTTGGAGCTCTGAAAGCAATTTGTCATCTATGCTCATTTGCCTGATTTTTATAATGTGTTGCTTATCAGTTAAATATACTTTTTGTTTATTTAACAATCAAGTTTATTTGAGTCGTACTTATTCCTAGCCTCTAATTTTAATCTTATGTTTTATCCAAAACTTCTATTTATTTATATACTTAAGGAAAAAGCATTTATTGTCGGATATTTAGAAAAAAGTTCTTCTATGTAACTTTGGTCCGTCTAAAAAGTTAGGAATATTAGAGTATTTTTATAGTGCGGCCATCGAAAAGTGACGGCCAATGTTAGGGTAAGAATCAAACGAATATAGAATGAAATGTTGTTTCTTGTCCTATAAAGGGGTCGTTTAAAGTTGATTAGCTTATTAAAGCTCCCGCTATTAAGCTATTAAGAATCAATAATGCTTTTGTTGCTTTTTGATTTCCGTTTGTCGTCTAGAAATTTTAAAACTGTTATAGTTGTTGTAATCAAGCCAGCTAAAGTTGTGATGATCGGCATATTGAAGTTTAGATTGATTTCTGGTATGCCCAACCTATGTAGCAACCACGAAATGGAAAAGTAACAAGGAATTAAAACGGAGCAAAAGATTAATATGAACAGAATTAAATATTTCAAAATAATACCATCAGTACTTTGCACTTTTAAATTCCAGATTTTAATGTTACAAATGAGTCCGAAAAAGATAATTACAAGATTGAATATGGCTTGAATGTCTGGACGAATAATATAATCAAAATGAAAATAGTTATAGCTAGAACATCCAAGTATGACAATAAAAAACGGGATATAAATGAAAAGACGTCTTCGAAATTTATCTTTAAAATCAAGCATGATAAAAGCAACCATTAGGCCTAGTGCAATAGTTAATCCCAAAATAAAAATGGAAAAAAAATCACTTGTTATGTTATAACGATCCCAACCTCGGAACCGTGACTGAGTGGACTTTGATGAAAGAAGGTCTGCTAGTCCAGCCAAAAGAATTTGACCATAAATAATTGCAAAAAGCGCTATAGTCAGTGAAGTCAATAATCCAATAATTACTGCAGCCAGTTTCGTTCTCATGAGTTGTTTAACATTAGTATGTATTTTTTATTAAAAAATAATGCTCTCCAAGGACATTCTAAATATAATCAGTAAATAAAAGATAGACAATACTGAATATTAAGTAATTATAAAAAGCTCGAAGCTGACTATTTGAGGTTTGCACCCTGCCAAAATCTGCTCACCGCCTGCGAACTGAGAAAATGTGTGAGAATTAATAGTTGCAAAGCAACGAGATTCGATCTATGTTTTAACACAAGCGACTGGCGAGATATTTCACTAAATATCATGAGAGTCGTGAAGCATTTTCGATTACGCAGGTGAGCTGAAAAGTGGAATGCGATTAGATTTATCCAGGATGTAGCGAAGCAAAATCCTAGATAAAGATAGAGAAAGCATTCATGAGGCAACCGCTTGCTCAAAAGAAAAACCATGACAGAATGAAATGATGGCGTGTTTGTTTTTCGTGAGCTTAGTCTTGCCGAATACCGATCTTCCTACCTTAAGTCACTGACTTTTGCTAAGAGCCACAAACAGAAAAGTAAAGCATTGGCCCTCATAAAATTGCAGTAAAGAACCATCAGCGCAAAATGAATGACTAAAGGAATCCATTCCTCACTTAAGCCACTTTTTGAGTGAATGGATTGCTGTAAGGAATGTTTAATCTTTAATAAAATAAGCTTGAGATTTAAACTTTACCACAAATTCTTTAGCCTCTTCCATAGTTGTTGGATATTGAACATACTGGTAATTTTCAAAGATATGTTGATAAGGGAAACCATGAGTCATTAAAAATTCTGCTAAATCCCATTGTTTAAAATCTTCACGCTTTGGTGGTCTAAATCTGTGTGAAACGAGCACAGTTTTCAATCCACATTCTGGACAGGTCAGATTGACTTCCTTTGATTTGTTAGTATAGATGCTAAATGCCTTTTTACAGTTCAGGCAGACTTTCTTGTGTCCCATGATGATGATGAGTTAGGATTGTACCCGTTTCTTTCTCTTCCATAGTTGCCAATAATATTTTACAAATCCAGCACCACCACTTAAGAAAAGTAAAGCATTAAAGGCATTGAATAATATATTATCATATAAAGGCATTGGGCTGTTGAGATACCATAGTATAAACATCGCAATAAAGGTGATAGTATAAACAGGAAGCCAATTGGCCTTTGGATTGATAAATCCTTTGATAATAAAAAATATAAATGTGCCTGTAAGTAAAGTGGTTCCTGTCACTTCGCCGACTGTGTAACCTGTGATGTCCATTTGAGATAATTTAGTGTTCAAGTATAATAAAAAAGAGCCAGATTGCTATGACTTTGATTTGCATCATCATTCTCGCTGTAAGCCACTAAATGAGAGAGGGAGGGAATTAGGATGCTGTTAAATTTTAATTGCTTCCTCAAAGCTTAAGTGACCAATAAACCCTTCTGTCGGATGACTGACAGCAAACATAGATTCCGAACTTCCATCTGTAACTACTTTTAGGTATGTGTTTTCAACATTATTTTTTAAGTAAACTGATATTTTATTCTGCATTAGCTGAGTTTGATAGTTGCTGTAAATGTGGTAACCAACTCTATCTAATTTATTATCCTCGAAAACAAGCTTAATATCATTTTTATTTCTTGAAATAACAGCCCATTTATAATTGGATGTTACAGGTAGCAATCTATTTAATGCAGCAGCTTCATATTGCGTGAATGCTGTTCTACTGTTAGAATTCGTTTTTTTGCTTTGGTAGAATATCAACAATGCGATTGTTACTAAACCAATTAGCATTGTATAAAGTAGTGGATCACTCATGTTATTACTCTCTATTAGCCCATTTGGTTATTTCAATGTTACCAGTTCCATCTTCTGAGTAAATTTTAATTTTTTCTTCTTCTCTGATTCCAACATAAACTACATTTTTTATAAAGTCTACAACGATAATAAAATTGGTGTTACTACAATTATGCTGTTGACAGCCCCAAGCTGAAAACATGTTATTTTTAATCTCAATTGGTGTTTCAACAGCCCAAGTTTTTACTAAGTAATTATATCTACTTTTCATCAATATTTTAAGTCGCTTGGTAAGTGGATTATTACCAAGCAACTTTGTTTTCTGAGGATACTGTCCGTTATATTTTTTCAGATATGAAAGAGGATAATATTGAACGATTTTAAAAGCTTTACAGTCGGATTCTTTAATTTTACCGAAACTATTTGAACAATATAAAAACTGAATGCTCACGATAAAAATAAATATTTTACTCATTTTTTCCTATCTCCTAACGTTGAGAATTTTGCTACTGCCCAGCAGATTACTACAATCATTACGATAGTACCTATTACATTGAATATCTCTTCCATGGCTAATATCTTTTAAATGTTCCATCAGAATAAGTAACTAACTCAACACTAATGGCATATTTTGCAGAAGGCGGTTCAATACTGTAATTTATAGAGTAACCTGATTTCAGATTAATAGACTTTTTTAATCTAACTGTTTTCTCAGCTCTTAAATTTCTCATCAATTGTGTATCTCCATCTAACCATGTTGGAGTGAGTTGAAAAATTATCCCTGTAATGGCAGCTTTTGCTTTATTAACGAGTTTTAAGTTATAAACAAGATTCATATTGCCATCATATCCCTCAGAGATTTCGTGAATTGGATATAATGGATATGTAGATAGCAAAGCTTTTTGACTATAAGAAGCATAGCTTAAAAAGATTAATATTGTACTTAAAAAAAATGATTTCATTTGATTAAAAATTTTAGAATTGCCAAATTGGTTTAATGTAAGTTAGAAAATCGACTCTAAGATGTTCATTTTTAAAACATTACAATTACGGTTAACCGTAATTGTAATGTTTTTTTTTAAAAACTTACAACTGATTTAAATGTGGAATTAAACAAACCAGTATCTTGCGCTTTGATTTTCAACAATCCTTTGACTATCTCGCCAGCGTTTTCAGCAGTTGAAACCCACTTGTTGCTATTATTTACAAACCTAGAGTCTATCGCTGTTGTAACCATTATATTTACAATGTTATTCTTTTTGAGATAATCAAAAAAGCGAGAACTCTCCTCAAGGTCAATTAGCACTCGCATAGCTTTCGCTATTACTGTTATTTCATCATCGTAATTGGGAAACGGATTGTAACTTCCACCATGGTAGGGAGGCTTTTTTAATTGTATTACTAAAGCAAGTGGTTTGGAATCCGCTACTAATACGGCTATAAATTGTTCTGAGAATTGATCGTCAAAAACGTCATTGATTTCTCTTGTTAGTCCTTCTGGTGATTGCATTATCTTATTTTTTCGAGAGCCATAAGTCCATTAGGCTTTTTTATAAACACAATAAGCGCAGGACTGAACTTGAATGCGCTTTAGAGGTTCGGCAAAAAACCCTACACAACAAACAAGACAACCCCACGCTTGTAGCGTAGGCGTTGCACTCATCTGTCCCTGTGTATTTGAATTTTGCCGATTCCTAAAGCAGGACATTTAAGCTAACGCTTATATTTTAATTGAATTAATTTCTATTTCCTATATCTTTAAAGTTTTGATTTTCGTAAAGATAATAAGCGGAATTAAATAAAGGCACATTGCTGTGCCTTATTTTTTAAGATGGTAATTGCTCTACTGTGTAAATGCTTACCAAATCTGTTTCCCCTTCAACGATTCTTCTGTAAAAGAAATTGTGAATGTCCATTGGCATATAATTTACCCTAAGTGCATATTGAATGCCTGCAGTTTCATCGATAGTTTCTGTGATCTTGAAAGCACTACGCAATAACAAATTAGTCAAGCCACTACCAAACTTTTCAAGACCATTTTCATCTATTGAAATGAATATATAAGATTTTCCCTCCTTACTATTACTAAGGGTAACATTCCAGAAGTAGCTTATAAACTCTCTTACTAAGTTTGTGCTTTGTGGATCCTTGCAGTGTTCAACAGATAAATGAGTTCTGTATTTCGCCAGCTCAAATTTTCTTAATAATTCTGATGCCTCTTTTGTGATTGCAGTGTAGGCTATTTCTACTGCTTCATTGTTTTGCTGTTGTTCAGCATTGATTAGTACCAATTTGGTTTTCATTTGATTACTTGTTTTTGTCTTCATTTTTTAAAGAATTTATAAGTGAATAATTATTGATTTGCATTTTTAGTTACCTAAACCAGAGTGTTTTCAAATTTTTAGGCATAAAAAAACCACGATTTATTGTCGTGGTGGAGTGATTTTGGCAGATGTTTTACAAAATGATTTTAGGTCAGGCTATACTGCTATAAGATAGGACTATAGCTTCAAAAAGATAGAATTTGAAAAGTGCTTAAAAGCTATGCTCTGGAACCAACAGTTTTGTTTAATTTCTACAGATAAAATCGCTTGGCAGTTTGCCCTTGTAAAACATGAGAGGAGGATAATTTCCCCAAATAAAAGGAAGGGGGTGTTATTCGATACTGGGGGTGTCTTTAATTCACACTTAAAATTTTTTTACATATTTTTTTTTACGGCACCTTATCTTTTATTAGGGGTGAAAATTAAAAAAAGCACCTGCTAAACTGGTGCTTTTAATCGAAATATCCATAATTGTAATGATTGCCTTAAAATTATAGAAATAGAGATAAAATGGATATTATCTAATTGCCAATATTTCCCAAATGTGTTTTTTTCCCTCAGGTGTGTTTAATGTAGAATCCTTAACATCAAAATATTTATGTACCTCTGTTGATTTTATAGTTCCATTGTATCCAAATTCCAAATAGACAGCCCTGATAGCATCTTTACATTTTTCCTTGATCGGTTTATCCCCAACAATGTAGAGCCCTTTAACGATATCAACAAGAAATGGATCATTTAAAATATCTGCCTTGTCATTGTGAACCATTTGAAGATTCATTTTCAGTTCATTAAACTCTAGGGATTTCATTTTAGAATAGCCAAGTTTGTCGTAACATTGAGCTTGTTTAGGATATTTGGTTCTCAGTGTGTCATTTAATTCCTCATCAACATAAGGAATGAAGTCACTACTCTGTTGGTTATCGTAGTAAAATAAGAAGGTCGCCACGCACTCATATATTTTTGCCTTACTTAGTTCCTCATCCTCAAGAAGCTCAATTAGGGCGTCATCAACGTCGTATATGCGATTCATCACCTTGGGAATGAAATAATTTGTGTCAACGAATGCATCGCCTAACAGTGTAATTTCCCGATAATATGCTTTAATTTTTTGGTGAAGATGGTAA
>Ga0308164_10000591_pt1 | contig 54819 bp, 50 predicted proteins | sample PhyTR2_FD_201031 | JGI IMG/M metagenome (GOLD analysis project Ga0308164, IMG submission 201031) | Phyllosphere microbial communities from UC Gill Tract Community Farm, Albany, California, United States - DLSLT.R2 | ecosystem: Host-associated > Plants > Phyllosphere > Unclassified | place: USA... | reverse complement strand
CATTTAAAATGTCCTTATAGATTAAAGTGCTGTTTAAATATACAGCCATTAGGTGCAATCACAAGAGGTTTGTCGTTTATGGTTTGCGTTTAAGCCGCATGATCAACTTCCGCTTTTGGCACAAAGCAGACATGCCGGACCTTTTTGAATCACCCATCACTAAGCCTGCAGAGATGGGCGCGGTACATGTCGGTCCCTCGCCAGTTTTTTTCCCGTCGGGTTTTAATTAATTTACCGCTTACGCTTGCGACTGACTCTTAAGTAATTAAGATAGAAAGTGTTGTGTCATAGGTGAGCGCTCCTACCGCTCAGTGACGGGAGGATGTCTGACGGGATTGCCAGGCGTCGTCCTCAAAACATCGAAAACTATATAACAGCACAATACGCTACCACCGCGTTTTATACCTGCCCTCCTCCTCGGAAGGCAGGTATTTTTTATGCTTACCAGAAGGTTAGCAACCTCCGCTTCCTGCACAAAGCGGATTAACTTCAGATTAATGTCTGCTATGAGCGAAAAGATGATGCCGCGCAACATATCTTCTTATCGGGATTGAAAGGTCATGATACTAGGCGTATCAAAAAGACAGCACTTTTGCCATTCTATTAGGAAATGGAATTATGGCGGACAGAAGACCACTCAATCATGGCGTAGTTGTTCCTAAACCTGGCGGTGGTACCCAGCCCCGCGATCGTAACAATGATGGAGGAGTTCGAGAGAAGCGCTCGGATGCGGATAAACCACGTAAATAATGACTAGCCGCCTCTGGGCGGCTTTTTCTTATGATGATCCAGCCGTAAGCCGGATTCACCCTAATACTCAAGTGGGTTGTTGATACGCCAGCGTCCGCTTATGGCACGGAACGGACTCGTTAACTGGGCTAAAGGTCCGCTGTGAGCGAGGAGCGGACATTCCGTTTGCAACAGGGGTCAAGAGCGCATCGGAATGAAAGGGCCAATCAGATTCTTACCAATCAGAAGCGACGAAGATCTTTAATGGCTAATTCCTCAAATGACCTGCTAAAAAATTGTATTTATGGGTTGATTACTTACTGGCGTATAAGCATGCGTACCTGCTTGCCGCGATAGTTAACATAACCTTGAAACTGGAAACCAAAACGCTCAGCCAGATAATTTGAACGTTTATTTTCTTCGTCAATGATACAACATACTGGGGATGAAAATGTCTGGTCGGCCCATAGTAAAACTGCGGCCAGTGCTTCAGACGCATAACCTTTGCCACGAACCTCAGGAACCAACGTCCATCCAGCTTCAGGGTATTTTAACTCAGGTGTGATATCACGATGAGCATCCTGGAAACCAAACGAACCAGCATAACGACCTGTTGTTTTCTCAAACACTGCCCAATAGCCATACCCTAACGCATGCCAGTGCCCGATATAACGTAATAAGCGGGTCCAAACCATTTCTGCTGTTGGATTTTCACCGCCATTGATTTTAGCCATTTCAGGAGTGCTCCAGCACGCCATAAGCGTTGGAAACTCATCGAGCGTAAATTGTTTTAAAATCAGTCGTTCTGTTTCAAGTCGAGGCGCTTGCTGAACAGTCATCACTTCTCCTAGTTTTAGCATACTTGATGCGGCTGTTTTACCACCATGCACGTTTCTTCTTTCACGGGCAATGAAACTTTACCAGGGTCCGCTTCTGGCACAAAGCGGCTTGGCCGCTGGCCCACGGTCCGCTATGAGCGAGGAACGGACATCTTTTTTCAGGCGGGACACATCATGTTATTAGATGTGAAAGTAGTTACTAGCGCATAACTTTATTCCAGTCTATTTCATGGCCCGCAGCTTCAAGTTCACGAGAAAGTGATTGCTTCCATCCATTATGATCATCCATTATTTCCCATACAACTCCAGCAAAATCACTAGGAATTTCTAACGTTCCTTTTTTTAAGGCACAAACTTTTTCTCGACCAAGGTAACCGATAAAAAAACCTAACTCTAAAAGCACATTCTGACGTGCTCGAGCTTCAGGCACTCCACCTTTGACACAGCCTTCGTCATCTGGGGTAAGAAGGACAATCGCAAAACCTACGTTTCCATATTCAATGACTTTCTCAATGACCGTGCGGCCTCGGTTTGCCTGCTCGTGTAATATAATTGCCTCAAATCCCATACGCTCTAAAAAACGAGCCACTTTTTCACGTGAGCCTTCATCATGCCCGTGAACAATAAAAACTTTTTTTGATAAAGGTGATTTGAGCACGGCCTGTGTTACTCCTTGAGAATGAACATATTCTTTATAATCACGAATAAAGGGGATTATCAACTGACTGGTAAGCGCATGAATATTGCTGATAATCTTGTTGCTGACATAAAAATAAGTAAAGCTAAACTGTAAGGCATAGTTTGGATCGGAGCCAAACTTCCAAATTAAAAGAAGAGTCAAGCCCAACTCTTCTTTTTGATGTTCAGGCCAGTCAAGACTTGCGCTGCCAACCATAGATCCTTCAGATTCCGCACTTCTTTTAAGAAAACCTTCTAAATTTAAATCTTTAGTTAAATCAGCATTATAAGGTTCAAGCTCGGGATTTTTAAGGAGCTGCGAAAGCTTTTTTAGAGGCCGTTCATACGTTTGCAAATGTGAAGCTTGTAAATCTAAAACTACATTATTTATTTCTTTAAAAATGTCCTTAGTCATTACTCATCCTTATCCTCTAAGAGCCGAGCCTCTGCAGCACTTTGAAGTAAATTTTCACGGTATGCCTCTTTCATCTGGTCAGCCAACGGACCAATAATGGAATTAGAGGAGTAATGCCCGACACGTTCATCAACTATCTGATTAACCTTAATTATTGCTGCTTCAATACTTTCTGGGTTATGTGGATCAAATTGTACCGAACCCAGGTTGCCATCTAATTCTGCAAGTGCTCTTTGAGCATCTTTTAACTCTTTTTGAAGCTTGTCTAAGCCTGTGATTTTTAACATAGGGTCGCTCTTATTCACATTGTCACAAAGGTCATACAAGTATATACCGGCTCTTAAGAGCGTTCATAAAAAACTCAATAAGCTTCATAAACTATCAGCAAAGGATGAAACAAATGTCCGCTTCTGGCACAAAGCAGACATAAAAAAAGCCCCGATTAAGGGGCTTTGGAGAGCAAAGGCTAATGGCAACATCAAGCAAGAAACATCCGGTATGTAAATTACCAAACCCTTAGATTTATACAAGCTATTTTAGCGCCAACCTGAAACACTTTAACCCGCTAATTCTGGCAGGTATTAACGCCTTTTATTCCGCTTTCTGCGGTTCTGCCGGTGCCGCTGCGGCCACCAGCTCCGGCTCAGGCTGTGGGACGTCGGCTTTCATCTTTGCCAGCAGAATAGTGCGCTGTAATTGCGCCTTTTCGGTAGCCTCTTTCACCATGTCTTCATCCAGCCCGATAACTGCGTATTTATCGAGGCCTTCAACACGGAACAGGTTCGTTTCAGACACCAGCTGCTTCAGGCCAATTTCATTCTCCGGGGTAATGTAGAGCAGTTGCGGCTCTGCTTCTGCGCCGTCCGGGATGTACACATAAGCACGCTGGCCAACGCCGATTGCCTGAAGGAACAGGAGGCAAACTGCCAGAGGCAGTGAGGGATGTGACACGCTCATTGGCTGTAGCTTACCGGCCAGCAAGCCGTGTAGTTTTACGTCATATGGCCTGAAACGGCTGATTGTCTCCACGCGCCATGAGCCCGCCAGCGAACCGTCCACAAATGCCTCGCCAGTTGCATTCATAGCGATCTGACGCATGAGTAGTTGCGCAAAGCTGTTATCAAGCGTCGGCGCGAGGGGCAATGCGCCGGTTTTTTCGTTGATAGAGTTCACAGCATCCTGGCGGCTGGCGGCATCTTCCGGCAGTTCTTGTTGGTGTAACAGCCAGAAGCGATCGTTTTTGTTAACCCACACTGTCACGCCTTCAACGTTCTGCGGCTCAAAACCCAGCGCGCCCAACAGCGCAATCTCCACATCTTGCGGAAGGATCTCGCCCTTATCGTTCAGCTCAATCGCGGTTTCTTTATTGATAATGTATCTGGTCATGATCGGGCCTTATTTGGTTGTGGTCTTTCTGCTGGTGGAGGTGCTGCTGGTAGTATCGGTCGCTGCTGGCTCTTCAGTTGCTGCTGTCTCCTGCAACTCTGCCGAGGTAGTGGCCGTATGGTCCTCTGTCGGCGTCGGATCGGCCTGAACCGATGTAGAGGAGCCAAAGCCGTTATCGCCCCGGACGGTTTCTGACAGCTCATCGACTTCTTTCCAGGTGACAGGCTCGACTTTCTCGATCATTGCCTGCGCAATTACCATTCCGGCTTTTGGCTCAATGAACTCGCCACCTTCATCGGCAATCATGCGCAGTTTGATCTCGCCACGGTAATCGCTGTCGATGATGGCCACGTTGTTTGCCAGGCGCAGGAAGTTATTCGCCGCCAGCCCGGAGCGGGGATAAATCTTCATGCAGTAGCCTGCCGGAATCTCCACGGCCAGCCCGGTTGTGATCCACCATGCACGCGGCTGGCGTGCCGCGCCTGGCGTCTGTACAACGTTGAGTTTCACGTCCAGCGCGGTGATATCCCACGCAGCAGCGCCGTCTGAACCTCGGAACGGCAGTACTGCATCAGGGGTGAGGCGTTTGATCTTAACTTGTGGCATGGCTTTTCTCCGGTGATTTAAAGGTGTAATGGCGGCGCTTGCGGACAGAGTTTTCATAAAGGGGAACGTCTGTGTATTCCACCAGCCCACGGGCAATGAGTTTCTTAACTGACTGCAGGAAGAGGGAGTGACTTACATCAAATTCCTGACGCACGTTTCTGGCGGTGATGTACCGGTGCTGGTTGAGCAGCATCAGAATGTATTCTTCAATCTTCCCCATCTTCAGGGGCATCAGGCTGGTGGCATACGCGGCAGACACTGCTAGGGTGTACTCGTTGTCAATAGACCGCGTGATTAGCCCATTCTTCTGCAGGTCCAGCAGCGTTCCCCGGATGACGTGCGTAGACGTGTCAGGCAGGGCGCGTGTAAAGCGGCGGCGCGTGGCGATACGCTCATCTTTCAGCAGCAGCAGCACAGCTGAGGCTGTCTCCGGATAGCGGGCGCGAAAAATTTTAAGTTTTGGTAAAAGGCGCTTCAAAGTTCTGTTATCCTTGCCAATGGTTTATTTCGGATACCTACATCCAGTGGTTAACGTTTGAACCTGATTGATTGAACGGAATAAGGGAGCCAGTGATGGTTCCCTTTTTCTTTAGTCCTGAGTCCATTTCTCGCCCGTATCCACGCACACCACGCCGTGACACACACGCCCTTGATCGAGCCTGAAAGCCATGCCGCCCAGCCGGTTGCGCCTGCGATAGAATTGCGCGCCTGACAGGTAGGCATGCGGCACGCCGGAATCAATCGCCCCTTCCTCCGTACACTGGCCGTCTTCTGCATCGGCATAGCCACGCGCAAACTCGCTGAGCACTTCACGCCGGTCTTCAAAGCGAATAATTTCGCCCTGATCCGGATCGCGTGCGTACTCGATCGCGCCGGATTTAACGAGGGATGCGACGGTTTTGGGATGCCGGAATATTTCCTCGCCCCAGTACTGGCCGGTGCAGGAATCGACGTAGGAGCCGCTGGAATAAGTGCCGATAGGGTTAGAGACGTCGTGAGCCATAGCCACTGCCACAAAGAAATTAACGACGTTGCCGGTAACAGACATTATTTCCCCGCAAAGAGCCGTTCACGGCTGCTTAAGGTGTTGGTTTCCTGCCGGGTGAAAGCATCGTCCACCAGCCCAACAAACGCGGCAAATTCACTTCTGTAATACTCCAGTAGTTTATTTGCGGCGCGGTCGGTGATGTTTTCCACGTAATAGCAGGCGCTGTGTCGGTCGCGCCAGGGTTTATCGAGGGTCAGCAGCGGAACGGCTTCAGAGAGGGTATTAACGCTGAACTCCACCAGCACAACTCCGCCGCGCTCGATGGCGGTGAAGTTCAGCTGGTGGGCCTCAACGGTAAACGTTCGTGTCAGTAAGATTTTTTCTCTGGCCATCGGTAATCGCAGGGTGCGGGACGGCCTGAATTGTGGGGGATAAACCTTACCGTTACAATTATTATTTCTTTAGATTTCGATAAACTTAATTCTCTATTCTCCGTCAAGTATCCCCGACATTTTGCCTTTCTGACTTTCAGAGCGGCGCAGATAGCGCATGACCGTTTTCGGATCCTGCCAGGTGCCTTCCTGCATGATTTGGGTAATTGTTGCGTCGCGTTCGGCCATGTCCATCGCCGCACCGACACGGGCGCTGTGACCGGACCATTTCGTATAACGGCCTTTGTTATCCTGTACCGGGTCTTTCCCCAGCAGATCCCATGCGTCTTTGAAAATCTTCTCTGTTGCCGGTGCTGACATAGGCTTTTCAGACATGCCAGCCGTATTGTTATGGCGGACCGGCCCGAAAACCATCGCATCCGGATGATGGATCAGCCCGGAAAGGTCCAGCCAGTGCAGCAGATGACCGGCAGCGGCACGGCTGAGGTGCTTTATCACGCCCGCGGCCGTCACCATCGTTTTAGTGTGTGACAGGTTAATAACCACATGGCCACTGTCGCTGATATCGAGGTCGCGCACCCGGATGCGGCTGAGCTCGGACATTCGGCAGAGGGTGTTATAGGCGACAAACAGGAATGCCAGGTTGCGCTGATCGGTCAGCCGTTCGGAACGGCCCATGAGGTGCGACAGCAGCTGCAGGTCAGGAAGTCGGAATGGCACAGCCTGGCCGGTGCGCTCGCCCTGCAGAACGGCCTCGCGGCGGATGCGTTTCATGGAGCGTTTCAGGTCCACGCTTCCCCGGAGATCAGGCAGGCCACTTTCCCGGCATAACATGTTCATCATGGCATAGTGCTTGTCGATCGTGCTCGATGCCAGGCCGCTTTCTGCCATATCAAGAAAGTATTCCCGCGCCAGCTCAGGGTCGATCGGCAGATAGCCAACGTCACGCTCGTTACACCAGAAGGCCCAGCGACGGATGACAGATAAAAGGTCACGGAAAGTATTCTCGGAATAAGCGGCCTTATCTGCGATGAATCTCCGCAGATTATTAGCAATGTCTTCCGGAGTTAAATGCGTTAATTCTGCCGGGAGAGCGCCGGTCTTTATTTGAGCCAGATGTTTCATTTATATATTTCATCCCAAATCAGAGAGACAACGCTACGCGAAATCTACAAAAACAGCAGGGGTGTGATACGTCAGATTTCACGTAGCGACGCCGCATGCAAAACCGTTCAAAAAGCACGCAGTATGCCAGCGGCTTCGCTTATCTGATCATTTGATCATCAACCACTGATCAAGCATACATGAAACAGGGGAAAGTTTATATAAGGCTTATTATTTAAAGTTCCATTTTTCGTCACTTTTTGCCCGACGTGTGTCTTAAGGAGTAGCTAAATCGAAAAATTTGCAAATTCGTTACGTTATTGTTCGTGATCGCTAGGGTGCCTTCATATATGATCATTTGGCATTCATTTGATTGCTTTCCGAAACTGTTATCACTGGAAACCTTCGGGTGGCACGCGTAGTGCCGGGTAACAGACACACACTTTTTGCACACAGTTTCATTAGTGAGCCTGTACAGCAGAAATATCTGACAGAAGCCAAATGCAGACTATTCTTATTATTGCAATTCTAAGGAGAGTTAATTTTACATGGCTACTGTTTCTGTCTATATTCGCCTGCATTAAGTCCAGAGAGACTTGTACCGCTCATTAATATTTTTGGAATACGATTATGCCTAACTTCAGCGATGTAGAATTTGAAAAGCGTTATAAACATTTTCTACAGGTACAAAAAGAGTGGCTGACTCTCATCACGGACAACCAGATTTTCAGCGATAGAAACTCCATGGGTGAAGAATGTCGCCCGATTGGCTTCATCACAGACAAGAAAGCCTTTCAACGTGCAGAGCACCTGCTGGCTGACTGGCAGAGCTTTGCCGACCTGGCAGAAGAAAAGCGCAAAGAGCGCTCTATTGCGATCACCACGAACCTTTATCTGCCGGTTCCTGTCCTGATCACCAATCCAAAGCACGTTACTATTAACCGTTTCCGCGCAACGGCCACCGCGAACCATACCCGCGAAGATATCCTTAAGCGTTATGAAAAACAGCTTGCCAAGTTACGCAGGGTTCCATTCGCTGCCGGTGCGATCATGTCGCTGGAAGATGAAATGAAAGCGATTGAAGCTGCAGCGCCAGGCGCAATGTACCGCGCTCGCACCAGCAACTATTCTGATATCCAGGTAACAGCGCGTTACACCGACGATAAGAAAGATGAGGGCGAATCTTTCCGTTATGGCGCACACGGCATGCTGATTTACGGCGACAAGTTGGATAAAGAGCGTGATATCAAGCTGAACGTGACGAGCAACGGTAATTACACGTCGCCATACGATGCTATCTCACCCGTACCATGTTCAATCCTGCCTAACGCCAAGCTGTACACCATGGAAGACGTGGAATACAGCAAAGTGCTTGCCGCGCAGCGTTCCTCAGTGGCGTATACAGTGAACACACGCCGCGCCCAGTTCGAAAACAGGGCAAAGGCAAAGATTGCTAAGGCAAAAGACGCAACTGAAGCGCGTCTGTTTAAAGCTGAAATTGAAGAGAATCGCGATCTCCTGGCGAAGCTGGAGGCTTACGACTGGGCGCTGCTGGACAAGAAGGTAGCAGCCGGTGATACAGAACAGCTGACCATGCCTGAAATGCGTAAGCGTTATGGTGGTGAAGAGCCTCGTGCTGGAAAAAACATGCGCAATATGTATAGTTTACTGCGTGAGTTAGAGAGTAACCTGAAAAATCAGGACAAATAAAAAGCGATATTCTGCCGCCAGCAGGGAAAACGGAAGGGCGCATAAGCGCCCTTTTTTGTGGCTGCTATCCGGCCATTATGCTCGGTATATGTTCAGTTACTGACTACAGTGGTTGTCTGCTGGTGGTCAGGTCAGTAACGCATCCAGCTCTGACAGTTCATCCAGCTTGCTCTGTGTGAAATCAGCCATATCTTCGCTCAGTTCGGCCTCTGCCGGACGATAGCCAATCAGGAAGATGAAGCAGTAAGTATCCCAGCGGTCAGGCGACTTGATGTTAAGTTTCTGGCGCATCTGCGGCTTCGGCACCATCATGATCCGCCCCATTTCATCCATAAAGTACGGAATTTTAGCGGCCTGCTCTGCCGTATACTGTGAGATATCTATGCGCATCCTGCCCGACCGGATCGCATCAGCGGCCATGATATTCGACCAGGCGCGCTGGTTCTTGAATCGCTCCCTCACCTTCTTACTGAATGGCGGCTGGCCCCAGCGGATGCTGATAGCGTTAACGCCCCTGCGCTCCAGCTGCTTAAGCGTACCCGAACCCACGCCGTCACCATCCACCGCAATCGTAATGCCCGGATAGCGCTCTTGAGTGCATTCATTGGCGATGTAGTCACCGAATGAGATCGGGTCCATTGTGCCTGGCATTTCCACCAGCTTAAACGACACGACGCGGCGCGCATCACCATACCCGGATACCTTACAGATGTTGAGTATCGACTTATCACGCCCGTTACCGACGTCAGCGGTAGCAACCCAGCCCCAGCCCTTCTCCAGAAACACTTTGCGGCGGGCTGCGCGATCGCACTCGTCACGCCCCAGCAGATAGCCGCTGACATTGCGCGGGAAGCGTCCCAGCACCTTCACCATATACTCCAGTGAATCGCGCCCGCCGTACTCCACCAGTTTCTCCCGGATGAATTTCAGGGTAACGTGTGGCGCTTCTTCGGAGTTGAGCACAATGGCATTCCAGAAGCCGTTAGGGTTATCCGGATTTTTGGCTAACGAATGGTGCGAGTCATAGAAGTAACCACTGGGGCGAGTAGGCTGTGACATCATCAGCATGCGGTTATCGTCTTCTGTCAGCGCACCACGCATGATTGCGATCGCTTTGTCAGAGATACCCGACGCCTCATCGAGGATCAGCAGGATGTGTGCGGCGTGCTCACCCGCCAGCGCTTCCTCGTTACCCAGGCGATAGCCCTTACACAGCACCTCCCAGATACCCTTACGCGACTTTTCATAAAACATGGTGTCGGTCAGGGTGAAGTAGTTTTGTAGCCACGGGTGACGTCTGGCGGCGTTCGCCCAGTAGGTTTTGACGTACTTGAATACGCCGGTCTTAACCTGCCCGATTTTGTTGGCCACGATGATTACACGGGCATCCGGATACATGATCATGTAGATAAGCAGCATCATGGCCGTCAGAGATGATTTCCCCGTACCGTGTCCGGACGTCACGGTAGTCTGGCTCCCTGTCTCCTGTACGGAGTTCATGATCTCTTCCTGCTGCCAGGTGGGGATCATGCCAAATAGCTCAACGACTGCCAGCGCCCAGTTGTAACGGTAGCTGATAACCATATCCCGCCAGCGCGGGTCCGTGGTGACGCTCTTTATGCGCTTCTGACCACCCATCAGGCTTCGTCCTCGCCCGGAATAACCTCTATCTCAGGCGGTATGTCGTCTATGTCATCGCCGTACAGCTCCGCCGTGGCCATGTAGTCAAAGTTGCCGTTGAGATTACCCTCGCCCGCTGTTTCGCCGGCGCGGTTCTCTCCGTCTGCCTGGACGTCACCAAATCCGCCGCCATCAACCAGCGCTGCCACTTCCGCACGGCGCGACTCAACAAACGCCGCGCTGGTGGCCTGCTGTTCCCGAAACTTCCGCGCATCCCGGTCCAGTTCGTCCTCAGTGACCGCGCCGCGCTCATCAACTGGCGGTTCGGCGTTCTTGAGCTCGTTCTCAAGGCGTTTGGATAGTGACTCTGGCAGTTTGATACCGTGCCGCTCGATGTACTCCGCCGTCTCCAGTAAATCCCAGTCCTTTTCCTCGCGCAGCTGGTAGGCACGGCTGATCACCTCACCGGCGTTATGCGTAAGTGCGTGCTTCTCATTGTCGCGCCGGTTCTTATCTGTGCCGCTGGCGATCGCCGCTACCCGTGTGGCGTGGTCATTGACGAGATAGCCGACCTCGATCATCAGCTTTGTCATTTTCAGGATGGGATGTGGTCCGCCTCCCCCCTCATCATCGCCCTTTTTACCGCTCTCCAGGTTAACGGCTTCCAGCTCAAACAGATCGATTGCCCGCGCCGTGGTGCGCTTCAGGAGGTCCATGTGGGCCAGCGAGTCAAACAGCACCGTCAGGGCGCTGGCTTCAACACCTTCACTCAGTACCTCTAATGCCGCTTCATAATCCTCCGGCCGCGGGAAGCCGCGCCGGTTGGCCACCAGCTTAGTTTCATGTCCTTCCTCAAACGGTTTTCCCTCCCCGCGTGGCTTCGGGGTGTGCTTCGGGCGCCCGGAATCCTGATCACCGGTATTTATGATCTTTTTGGCATGTGAAGCATTGGGCTTTTTCTTCGCGCCAGGCTGCGCTGCTGTCTCATCGCGTGGTTCCAGCACCCCCTCTAAAGCCGCGCTGTGCCTGAGTTTTCGCCCGTTTCGTCGGATGATCAGGTCTTCTTTTCTGGTGTGATCATGTTGATGATCAGAAGCGTGATCACTCAAATGATCATGATTGTGATCACCAGCCTGATCACGCATTGCGGCCAGCGCTTTGCCGTTCAGCTCCCGGCGTGCGGTGTTAAACGGCAGACCGTAGTGCTCACAGTACTCTTTGACGGTTATCCCGCTCTGAGCCTTCTGCTCGATGAAGGCTTTTCTGTGGTCATCCCAGTTAACTTTGGACATGGTTTATCGTTCAAAAGAGGCCAATAAACCGGGATGGTATGGAGTCTGTAATTTGCAGTGATCACAATAATGATCAGGTACTACACAAACGCGCTGGAAAGTTACCGTTTAAGTGTCATTTTTTTAAAATTAGTGATACTTTTAAACCTCAATCAAAGTACGAAATAAACCACTGGATAATTTAAATGACTAATAAAAAAGCTGTTTTAGTAGCTGTAGATGCGGGTTCAGGTAACGTTACGATTGCCTATGAGGAAAACGGCCAATGGCTTTCCCTCATTACCCCTTCACTGGTCCATGAAGGCCACCAGCAGTCCTACTCAAACCATGCGTCAGCTACCTGGTTTACCGAAAATGATAACGGGAACGAAGCAGCCTATACCGTCGTTAAAAAGGGCTTTACTGACCTGTACGACACCTGCGACCCGGACTACCAGATTTCTGCCCCACACCGCGTGCTGGTTCACGAATGCCTGAAACGTGCTGGCATCGTGGATTGCGACGTCATCCTGGGTGAAACCCTGCCAATCGGTCAGTTCTACAGCGGCACCGGCGTTATCAATCAGGACCGTATCAACCGCAAAGTTGAAAGCCTGAAAAAGCCTGTTCGCAACTACAGCGGCGACGTCGCGCCAGCGCGTATCAGACACGTTGAAGTCTTCCCGGAAGCCGTACCGGCGATTCTGGCCGCACAGACAGAGTTTCCTGATCTGGAGCAGGCACAGACCATTCTGGTGATTGATATCGGCAGATTCACCTGTGATATCGCTATCGTGGATGAAGAGCTGGTGCCAATTAAAAAGGCCAGCTTTGAGCACGGCATTCAGAAGATGATCAACCGCGTTCTGGTGCTGCTGCAGGAGTTTGAAAAGACTTCCGGACGCTCATTCAACGCAGAAGAAATTCCGGTTGGCATCGTGGACGACATTATTCGTCAGGGCTATATCGGTTCACGTATGGAAGCCGCTAAAGACAAGCGTATCGACGTAACCAGCGTTATCGATCAGGCTGCGGGTGAACTGGCGTCAGAAATCTGGCGTGACGTGCGTTCTTTACTGCGCAACGTAATTGCCCTTGATGCTGTTCTGGTTGTTGGTGGCGGTGCTAACTATCTGGCTGGCCGTCAGGCAGGCCTGAGCGACCATACAGCTGACTGGCACGATATGGTCATCATTCCGGCACAGCCAGAGCTTTCCATTGCGCGTGGCGTATTCATGGCGCTTATGTCGTCAGAGGATGAGCTGCGCGAAACGATCAAAGAGACGGCAAAAGTAAGCGATATTAAAAGCCGCGCCAGCGATAAAGGTTAACTATGAGTCAGGTATTAAGATTAAGTGGGCTGGAGGACGACGGGTTACTCACCGGCGCTGCTCTGGCTGAATATAACCGGTTACAGACCAACGCGGCGAAGCGTAGCTACCTGGTGCGGCTGGTACGCAGTGGCTACGCGCTGGATGAAATGGGCTTAAGTCCCGTTATCGAACTGTTGCAGACAACGGACGGAAAGAAGTTCCTGAAAATGTCTGAGCGTGAGCGCCTGCAGCGTCTGCTTACCATGATCAGCGCTCTGCTGGGTGAAAGCGCTGGTGTGCCGGTTGCTGCTGCGCCAGCAGGCGTACAGTCAGCCCCACCAGCGGCAGAACAGTCTATGCCAGAGTCAGTAGCGCCACCAGCAGCAGAAGCCCTGCCAGCTGAGCCGGTAGCTACTGCCAGTGAGCCTGCGCAGCCCGTTGCTGCTCCTGCCCGGAGTACATCTGAGTCATCAGACGATGATGATAAGCCACAGGCATGGGGCGGTCCGTCAATGGCTAAAGCAGGCAAAGCACGCAGCCTGCTTGCGGCTAACAAAAAGAACGCCGGATAGTCCTGATTACCTTAGCCCCGTTCACATGAGCGGGGCATTCTCTATCCTTCCCCTTCTGCACATATCCATCAGTTCCCTTGCCATTGCGCACACCGACATTTGCTCCATTTCCTTTTTCTGTAGAACCTGCTTCGTGGCGCTTTCCACACACAGCGAACCGTAATTGAGATCCTTTCTTCCGCGTACCTTGAAGATATAGCCGTTCATGGCCTCCAGCCGATACTGGCGGGGATACGCGTCGGGATGTACACGGCATTGTGCGAACGGCGAACGAACAAAGGAGCGCAGGATATTGGAGATAATGCCGGTATTCACCACTAAGTGCGGGTATTCAGTTTCCACCAGCTTAGTGACTTCGGCCACTGTCATGTAGTCCCGTCTGCGTATTAACAGATCGGCTACCTCTATACTGCTCACCTTTTGTTCCATGTACTGCTCCGCTTGAATTGACTACAAGCAATTCTAAGGATTGTGTAATCCGAGCAAGTGCGAACGATGTAAATATCGCCATTATTAGCAGGTATGAATGGGTTTTCAGGATGATTCTGGCTATGACAGGCGTAAGGCTAAACTGGCTGGTGGGCTTTATAAGGATGTGAAGATCGCAGTACTGGCAGTGTACTCCAGCACTCTTAACGGCCTTCAGTAGTGCCACAATAAGTTATAGTTCCGGGCTGTATTATCACGGATAAACCGGATGTGTTACTTAGAGTTTGAACGATGCGCAATGTTTTCCGGGTGCCGGATGAGGGTATTCACCCGGCGATCGTGTATCAGGTGGTGGCTAACTACTCTGAATCATAAAGTTACTATGTCACGTCCAGACTACTGATTATCATTGCCTCTATTAGACCAGCTTCCAGTCGCATGCGAGAAGATCGGTAGAAGCAGGCGACCAGTCGGAGACAGTCAGCATTTCGGCGTCAATAAGTAAAAGCTGAGGCATCTGCGTGACAGTAGCCTTCGGATTACAGTCAAAGTAGCGAGCCGGTACGCCATACAGGTCTGCCCCGCTCAGCGCTGAGCGTATCATGCCTCTGTTGAGTCGCAGATAAACACCCTTTCCCCATGCTTCTCGCGCCACCTTACAGCCTTCTGTCAGCCATAGCTGGGCCACGGCCAACGGTGCATGCTCCTGCCTGAAATTCAGTTCGCCCTTCTCAATCATCGCTTCATTATGCAGGATCAAATCGTTCAGCTTAATCAGCGCGACACAGGCGGCGTGGTTCAGGGTTTCGCCATAACCGGTCATTGTCAGGCCGCTTTTGCTGATAACGGCGGCATATCCGGTGTTTTTGGTCTCGGACGTATCTGTAATGGTGTATCCAAGACGGGCAATGACCGCCAGAAGTGCCATATAGTCGCCTGCGTAGTCAGCTTCGGCGTCTGCGAACATAGCGATCGTGGCATTTAATTGTTGAGCGGTCATCATTATCAGTAGCCTCGTTTTTGTTTGCGCTTATGCCCTGCTTGTCTGCGTTTCTTTTCGGTGGCCCGGTGCTGTTGTGCTTCCGCAATGCTTGTGGCCAAGCGACGTATTCCCTGTTCGATCTCTTCCTGCGCCGGTGGCCTGGTATCGCTCACCAGCAATGTTCTTACCTGCGGAACGGGAACGGTTGGGGGGCGGCGGGCTACCCAGCTGAGACTTCCCATCAATGCGCCCATCAGTGCGATCTTTTTCATGCGTTTTCTCTTCCTGCAGGCGTGCAGAATCCCCGGCAGGTGCCGGTGATTAAAGTTCACCTGGTTAAGTCCGGCGTGGGATACGCACGGAGATAATCTGAAGCCTGCGCCGGCGCGTGGCCGGTTGGCTGTAATAGGATTGTGCTGCCCGGATTCGAACCGGCTACCGTCCGTCTGTCCCCATCAGGCCTTACGGCTATTCAATGAAACGGCGGCTGCTCCCCTTAAGCGACAACACAACGGTCGAGAACACTGAGCAACCACGCGCCAGGTGTTATTTTCAGTCACCTGCCAGTGTCCTCGCCGTTATGGGCTGGACTTTACCAGCAGTCACGGCGTGTTGAGGTCTGCCGATACCCTGCCCCGCCACCAGCCAAATTAGCCAGTAAACAGGGCATCGCCTGGTGTTGACGTGTAATGCATGGGGGGCTGGTGCCACCAGCTGTCCGATACGGAATCTACGGACGGGTCATGTAAAGGAATTTGCAAAACGTCAGGTAACTGTTCCGTCCCGCGTGCGCATAGCCGCATTCCCCCATTTGTGAGCGCGCTGACAGAGGTAATCTTTCGCCAAACGCCAGTAAAACGACAGAAGCACCAGCGCGCTCACAAATGGTGATCCCTTACGAGGATCAGGCGGGAACATGTTTAAGCCTCATGGGGCGTTCTATGCGCGGGATTAGTCCATCAACCGCGTTCACTGCCATGACAGGAGGGGCTACTTGCCGTTCACCCTACTCATAACACACCCGGAAAAAGCTAATAACCGGGTGCGGCCCGTTACGAACTGGTGCAGGTTGGCGGAATTGAACCGCCGACAATGGAACACTCTACCGACTGAGCTAAACCTGCTGAATAATTGCCGGTGCATACCCGGCGCGGACACTTAGGTATCTGGTCAACCTGCCCGCTTGCGTAACAAATAGGTGTGGAGGCACCTGCCAGATTTGCATTGCGTTTGCCTCGCTGCCGAAGCGTTTCCCCGTTTCAGCCGTCAGCACACCTTGATGCGCTCACGGCTGAACCTGAAAAAAAGCCCGGAAACTACCGGGCATAAAATCCTACACACACAGCAAAGCCTACTCTGGAATAGACTTTGATATGTGAAAAAACGCGGATTAAACAGACAGTTATGCCTAACCCGCCAAATGCCTACCATGATTGTGTATAGAGTCGTGATTCCCTTGTCAGCGGGGAGAAATGTACACAAAACGGAGTTATGAAGCAATGAAAATCTAAGAGTTTTCTTAGATTTTCAAAGCGAATGTAGAGAGGTATATGAGAGTTACCGGCGCTTTGCTTTCGGGTTTGTAATGTTCTCAATATCGCCGTTGGCTTTCGCCCATTTTATGCACCAGCTGTTTACGGCAGCGCGGATCTCCATCACAGAAGCCTCGCTTAGCCCCTTCACTTTCGCCAGCTCAGCAGGCAGCTCGCCACCAGCATCGGCAACCGTCTCATATCCGGCCTTAGTCAGTGCGTTAAGGGCGCGTGTCGGTATGGCCAGCTCAGAGACCGGCGCGGCTTTGCCATCCAGAATGCGCTGGTGGAGACGCGGGAAATCCTGCGCTACGCGCTTCATGATCCGTGCGTGGAGCTCGTCGTTAACAGCGGTATCCCACATCGGCTCAAGATCCGGCAGCAGGCGGAATACCGGATTGCCCCATATACCTGGCACTACGTCCATTGCCAGCATCATCGCGGTGCGGATCTGGAAATGGAAATCAGCCGTCTCAATAGAGACGTCGCGGATGCCGTGGAAGACGCTCAGACCAAAGTGGAAGTTGTAGATATAGCAGCCCACGTCACCGGAGCCGTCCGGCAGCTGAAGCAGGAACTGCTGCACGTCTTCCCGGCCATCGTGAAAATCGACGCGCTCTTTCAGGTGGTTATACAGCGCAGTTGTCTTAAGCAGATCGTTAGCCGTCTCAGCGCGCTGGCGGCGCTCATCGCCTACAACCTTATCCGCGATGTTCAGTTTGCTCTGTAAGTCCTGGCGTTTAACGCTTTCCTTTTTGCGGTCAGCGCGCATTTGCGAAATGGTTTTGTCCCGCTCGTTCAGGTCAGTTGCCAGGCGTTCAGGGTGCTTACGGCGATACTGCGAGTGCTCCTGATTCAGCGTGGCCAGGGCCAGCTGTGCGGTCGTCAGGGCTGACTCCATATTCTGCAGCTTCGTTTCCGCTCTGATTGCGCGGTTCTCTGCTTCCAGCACGCTTTCTTTTGCCGCGTCTCTGGCTTCTTCAATGGCGTTCTGCGCATCAAGACGGATTTTCGTTACTTCGTTATGCAGTGCGGACTGCACGGCCAGCTGCTGCTGTACCTGCTCCAGCGCCTCTAACATCAGATTGTAGGTATCCGCTTCATAATTGAGGCGCATACCGATATCGATCTGGATCTGCTCCAGCGCATTAGTGCAGTTATCAAGAAGGCGCAGCTCTAGGTCATCGAGCGTCAGGCGTTTACGGACGGAATTAAGCTGGCCGTAGGCGGTGACAAAGGCCTGGTGAAGTACATCGTCATCAACGTTGCATTCAGGAAGATTTTGCAGCTGCTGGAGTGGAGCGAGAGTTGTCATAGTGAGAATCAGATCCGCGTTTGAATTGCGGCAGATGATAACTCGAAATTAACCACTGTCTAAGGATTTTCTTAGATTTCGTTGAATGATTGAAAGGGTGTCTCTGGTGGCATTGTCATGGACTCCGCCACCAGCAGTGGATTACAGCAGTTTTAGCGCCGCTATGACTACGGCGGCTACTGTGACAATCATCAGCACATTCAGCAGTACAGACGGCGCTTTGATCTCGCCGGTCTCATACTCTGCCTGCGTCATGCGGCCCAGGTAACTGTGCGAGACCAGCACTGCGTTTTCGTCAAAACTCAGCGTAACCCGGACATTCTCCAGCACCTGACGGGATACCTGTCGCGTGGCCAGCTGGACCACCCCGGATCGCATCTTGCCGTTGTCGCCCATGTAACAGACCGAATGGTAATGAAACGGCTTATTCAGGCCCATCAGCTGATAACTACCCAGTCGCAGACTTGCATATCTTGAATGCTCAGATCATGCATTTCTGTAGTGCCGTCCGGATGAGTCAGCTCCAGCACGTCACAGCCTTCATGCTCCTGCTCCAGCGACACAAAATAACCCGGCTTCCACGCTTCACGACGCATCAGCAAAGCCGGATCTTCTTTCATTTTCAGCAAGGCCTGGTAATAGCTGCACGCAATGGCACCGATACCAATTTTGCTCAAAGATTCGATCTGTGCCGTAGTCATGCGTCCGCGTCCTTCTGTTAATGATTTTCTCAAGATGTAGCTAATCCCCTTCACGCCGCCGAAATAGTTCAGCTGGCGGTTGCTCATGCCGCTGCGCGTCATAAGCTCCTGCTTAGGTACTTTAAAAATGCCGACTTCCATAGCCATGTCGGCAAAAACCGAAAGCCCCCGGCCTAAGCTGTCGCGCGTTTTATTGCGGCGCGCATACTGCTCAAACGTGGGGCATCCGGTAAAAAATTGCGCATCAAAAAGCACTTATTTGCTCCAGAAACCGTCGTTCTCATGCGCTGGCATTGCTTCACCGGCTGTGAGAACTGCGTACTGCTCCATCACCCTGATCGTATCTTCAGGTGAAAAAGATAAAAGAACGTAATACCCCTGCGCCTTCAGGCGACGCATCCACGTCACCTGCTGCTCTGAAGGCTTACGCTTACCGTGTTTCTGCTCTACCCGCATTCCGTGATAGATGCCTGCCGGTATTTCCAGGGACATATCCGGAACGCCCCGCTTTGCGCCCTCAGCCTCAATTGCTGCGGCGGTCGCCTTTAGGCGAAATCCTCCGTTAGGTACGGCATACAGATGGTCATAAATAACCCTGTTGTGACGGTGAAAATGGTCAAAGATTCGAACCTGATCGTAGTGCTCTTGCCTGCCTTTGCGCAGATCGGGTTTTTTGACGAGAGCGGCCAGCGCTTTTGCGTGAACCGATATTTCAGTAACTGCTGCTAACCAGGCAGACGCTTTGCCGGATTTTAACGACGCTCCACCAGCAGATTTATCAGCTACTTTTGGACGGGTTTTTTGGTTTTTCTTGTAGGAGTGCAACCACTCTTCACTGAAGCGCATATCCGGATTTGCCAACCGATGATTAAATAGTCTAAAAGATGGATCTGCGTTGGGGGGTATTTTTAACGCTGAGACGGGAAAAAACAAGCCTGTAATCTACATCTTTCAAAGATAGTGATTACAGGCAGTTATCAGTTTACTGGTGCGCCATCCACATAAACATCAGGGTATAGACAAGACCGGTTGTGGACAGACCGAGTACAACGAATTTGCCGATCATATTAGGAATCGTTGTGGCTTCAGCTGCTGGAGCCTTGTTTGGAGTGGTATTAACAAAATCACGCTGCGCAAAATTAATCATGGTATATTCTCTTTGTTAGGTGCAGGGGTGTACGTCGCCAAACTGAACCCCTGCAAAGTGAAAGCCCGGCCATATGGTCGGGCTTTTTCTTTGTCGCAGCCTTAGCTGCTTAATGCAATCTAAGGGTTTTCTAATTTACCGTCAACAAGATTCATGACTTTTCGTCACTTTTCACCTGCAACAAGGCTCCAGAGGCAGTTTTCATGCGCTCAAGTGCATCCTGCAGGGCGAAAATCCAGCTGGTTTTGTCCAGTTCCCGTACCCGCTTGACCCTCTCCTTTGTGTAGGGATTAATGACCCATACCCATGTTTCAATGTCCTTGCGGTCGCGCATTGTGAATACCCCAGTCGGGGGGTAAAAATTCAGCTCCGCGCCATTGGCATAGGCATAGGCTTCCAGTTCCTCCAGCTTGAGGTATTTGTTTTCTCGCGGCACGGTGTCTCCTAATATCTTCTTTTCTCTATGGATTCATCATAGCTGACGTACAGATAAGGTTCAGTATCATCCGCCGACGGCACAACAGGAAGCAGATGGTAAGCACTGAATACTGCATCGTTCTCAGTGCGCTCGTCAGCATACAGATGAGCAGCAATGATCGTGAGGGCAGGACGTGAAAGTGAATATATTTCAGCGATGTCACTTTCAACTACCTGCCCAAATTTAGTAGTACGTTCCAGCAATAACGTTTTAATCGCAGGCCACCATGGGCCGAAAGCCCGGTATGCGAGTCTCGCACTGCTGACGCGCTTTACTAAATTTTCCAGATAGTTTAGTGAAAATGCTTCTTCGGTTCGCCCGTCCAGTGCCAGCGGTAGCAGGCTCTCGATATAGGTTTCAGTCGGTTTAATGGTATCAATCAGTGTGGTCATATTAGACGGCCCTTGCGGGCCGCTCCTGAATTATGCGTTTACAATATCGCTGCGTAACGCATCGAGATCATGGGAGGAAGGGATAAGCCAGGCGGCTTGTGTGAACTCGTTTCCGGCTACCGGATCTTCTTCAAAGTTCCAGAATTTCGCGCCGTATTTCTCCTTTATGAGGTCACGCACTGCTTTACGCTTGAGTACCGGCGGCGTGTCGCTGGTATCCGTCAGCACGTAGGCACCACCAGCCGGGAAGTCGATTTTAAAGGTGCGGTTCCTCCACTTGCGCGAAGCCACCAGCTCCTGCTCGTTTTTCATGACCTGGAAGCCATCGGACTGCTTCTGTACCTGTGCGGTGCGCACGGTCGTTGCCGCTGCCGCTGCTAGTCTTTGAGCCTCGTCCCGGCGCGCCTTCACAGCATCAGGTGACAGCTTGCCGGTAATCATCCCTTTGTAGTCATCCCACGTTACAGCGTAATCCCGGTATCCGCCTTTCTCGATCTGCTCCAGCCACGCATAAACCTCATTTAACCGGCTCATAATGGCGGAGGATGAGGTAAACGTTTCGGCACTGATCGCTGCTTCATCGAGCGCGCCCAGTGAAACGCCGGCACGCAGATAAACTGCCGCAGGCGATTCGGTAATGGTGGCCGGTCGTGTAATGTCAGATTGTGCGTCAAACTTTGACTTAACCAGCAGCACAGCAACCCCTGCCTGGCTGTCACTTTCGCTCATCTGGCGGAACTGCTGCAGCGCCGCGGCGGCATACTGCTCTGTCAGTGACCTGATTGCCTGCATCTTGCCGTCGGCCATCTCGTTACGCAGCTGATCGAATATCACCTCATACTCGTTACGGTTGGAGAAACCTTCCATACCGTTACGGAACTGGCGAACACTGATCACGTTGCTCCAGTAGTAACGATCCTGCGCTGCGCCCAGGAAAGCGGCGTGCGCTTCTGCATCCGTTGCGCCGGTCATCGTCCGCTTTCTGGAGTCGTTTGCTTCAAACTCAGCCACCAGCCGCTTAAAGACTTTAACCACGTCCGCCATGCCCGCCTGCTTCCCGTAAGCCTGCAATGCCGTGTCGTAGTTGCGGCCAAACATCGCCTTAAAGAAACCCTGCGCGCTGTAGATGTTGTTATCCACGCTGTACTGATAAAGCTCGCGCTTCAGCTGCTCGTCGCTGTGGTCCGGATACAGCCACGTTTCAGCCGGTCGCTCTTCGCTGGCGCTGATCGTGCCGCTGAGGTAAGCCAGTTTCAGCCTGCCGTCACTGTCGCGGTATAGCCATCCGTCTGTGCGCACATTCAGGACGCCCGCGTGAATGGCCGCGTAGAAGTCAGCACGGCTCAGCGTGTCAGCCAGGTCTGTCGGCTCGATGCCTTTCGCAGCTGTCTGGAGCGCTTTTGCCTGGTCACTGGTGATATCCACGCGATCGCCCACCAGCGCAGACGGCATTTCAGCTAAGCCGCCTACGTTCGGACCGGTATAGCAGCGCAGCGGCTTATGGATAAGCTCTACCTCAACCGTATTTTTCTCCGGGAAGAATTTACGAATCTGGAATACGCCCTTTTCTTCGCGGTCATCGTTGAGCCAGATTTCATATGTCGCGCCAATTCGTAGCAGCTGGCCATCAGGCAGTTTCATGTACTGCTCCGGGGCGCGCAGCACGTCCGGATCGACTTCAAGTGTGCCTGACTTAATGGCGCGCTCTACTTCCCCGCGGGAGCGCTTGATGGTGCTGGCCGCACTTTTGGAACGAGTGAGTGCCTTACGTGCGCCGCCCAGCTCCTGCTCCAGCTTCTTCTGCTTCGCCAGGCCATCACGCAGTGCAGCACGCGCTACGCGACGATCCTGACCGCGCCATTGATCCGCTGACCGTTTGCCATACTTCTCAACTTCAAGGTTATAGGCGGCTTCAGCTTCGGTGACATCCTCGCGAAAGCCATCAACATCGCCGTTGATCGCATCAAAGGCAGCAGACAGCTTGGTAATGTTGTCTTCCAGTACTTCTACGGGGGTAGCAGCCGCAACGCTTGCCTTCAGGTAGATATCCAGCGCGGCAGCGGCTTCACGCTCGGCCTGCTGGCGGTCCGCTTCACGCTTAGCTTTCAGCTGTGCATCCACGCGAGCGCGGCGCTCTTCCGGGTTAGCGGCCAGCAGCAGGCTCTGCTCTTCTTTGGACTCCACATCACCGTTTCTGATGCTGGATACGTCAGATTTCATGACGTCGTTGATCCAGTTTTTCTTGCGCTGCAGCGTCTCCAGGCGGAACTCGTCAAATGACCCTTTGCCACAGTAGTAATGCACGCGCATGGTGTCGCGCTCAGAGCCCACGCGGGCGCCGCGTCCGTTACGCTGGTCGATACTTGCTGGCGTCCAGGGGAGTGTCAGATGGTGCGTATCGGCGGTGCCTTTGTGCAGGTTGATCCCCACTTCGGCCTTTTTATTGCAGATGATGATTGGCGTGCGGCCTTCGTTGTAGTCGGCGGCGATCCCTTCCATACCGGCCAGCGAGGCGTCACTCATTGCGGCCTGATAATCCTCATAGCGCGCCAGATCCTGATAATACTTGTCCCATGCACCGTCCTTAAAACTGCCGTCCGCTTTCTCCACCGGCTCAACCGGTTTCTTCACGGGCTTCACTTTCACGCCGGACGCCTGGCTGACTGTTGTAGCGTTGATAATGCCTATCTGCTGCTCTGTCAGGCCCAGGGCGCTGGCGATAATGCGGCGCAGCTTGTTGTGCTGGGACTTCTCATCCATGAAAATGATCTGCTTACCGTCCGGCAGGCCTGCCTTCAGGTTCTCAATCAGCGCGGCATACTTTGGCGGTACCGGGTGTGAGACGTTTTGCATACTGATACCGGCAGCAGCGATTGCGTCCAGTACCTGCTGCTCCAGCGTGTCGCTCACCACCAGCTCCACGACGCCCCCGCGATCCTTCAGCGTGGTTTTGACTACCTTGCTGGTGCGCGTATCGGTAAGGCCGGTTTCCGCATCCTCAGCTGTCTCTTCATCATCACCGGCAAGCAGCTGGCCACCGGCCTCACCCGGCAGCGCACGCGCCACCTGTTTCGCTAGTTCTACGTCCTCTTCACGGAAGCGGAACGTGATAGCGGAGCGGTACAGGTCCGGATCGATAACCACCTTATCCATGTCGCGGATAACAGAGAAAATGAAATCGTCGTCGTTCTGCACAATGGAAATGTGGCCGTCACCATTGTCCTGTACGATTTCCTTCTGCCCGATACGGCTGGCGCGCACGCGGAGCTCTTCATAAAGCTCCTTCTGGTCCCGCGTCATCGGCACGCCAACGGTTTTCTCGTCGAGGCCTGGGATCTTCACGCTGTCTTTCACGTCAGCAGCAGATTTAAGCGTCGTCCAGCGATGGAAGATGCCGCGCAGACCATCAAGGTTTTTGAAGCCTACCAGCCCCTGCTTGTCCTCCAGTTCGCCTGAAATCTTCTGGACAGTAACAGTGTCGGTTTCACCGAATACGCGCACAAAGTCATCCGGCGTCAGTATCCCCATCGCCTTCCACTCATCCAGCGACACGACGTGTGACAGCATGTTAAAGGCGTCAATCGGTGAGTTAACCAGCGGCGTTGCGGTCAGCATAACGACGCCGCGGCCGTTGTACTTTTTCATCATGTACTGGCTTTTTACGGCCATATCGCGGGCAATCTTGGAGACAGACGGATTAGGCAGGTAGGCCAGCTGGCCTGCTTCGCGTCCGGCGCTGTGCGAGTTGCGGTAGTTATGCCCTTCGTCTGCGATCACGCTGTCAAAGTGCATATCCTCAAAGTAAGGGATCTGGCTCTTTTTCTTCGTGCCGGTATCGGCGGCTTTGTCGCGGAGTTTGTTACGGGACGTGGCGGCGCGGTGCGTGGACTTCATCAGGTCCGTGCGGCCATTCTCAATCTGGTTAAAGACTGCCTGGCTGGAGTTTTCCTCAATAGTCTCCGGGCGCATCGGGATATCGCCAAACTGCTCTTTAGTCATTACCACGGCGCGGTAGTTGGAGACCGGGATCATGTTCATGCGCTCAAGCACAGTGGCGGCCGCGGACTCTTTCACCACATTACGCATCACCGGCTGGCCGTCTTTGTCCAGTTTCGGCTCGTTGTTCTCGTCACGCTCCTGGGCTTGCATGATCTGGCCATCTTCACCGCGCACTTCATCCAGCCCGACAAACAGCATGTTCTGGAAGGCTTCGGCACTGTAGAAGCTCTGCGCTTCGTGATACCAGTTCTGGAGGACGGCTTTCGGCACGACGTAAACGGTACGCTTACTGCGCCCTACCTCGTAGTTGTAGGCTTCCAGCGCCAGCGCCGTCGTGGTTTTACCCAGGCCTGTTCCAAAGCCCATGATGCCGCGGCCGTCTTCTGACAGGCGCCGGACTTCGGCATTCTGATAGCTCAGCGGGAGACGTTTGCCGCTGATCTGCTGCAGCTGCAGCGAGGAAGAAGAGTGCTCAAACGGAACGTAGCCGTTAAAGGCGTCGTTGTAATCACTGACAACGTTTTCCACGTCCGGATGCGTGCGAAGCCAGTCATTGAAATGCGACTCCAGCTCACTGATTCGCTTCAGGTACACATTGGCGTTTACCCCGCGTGGCTTCACGCCGTTGAGGTAATTTTCCAGCTGGTTGTAGAAGCCGTCTTTGTAGCTGGCGCGCTTGAACTCGGTCACGCCGCCTTTGCTGGTGACAGATCGAACCTGATAGCCAGAGAAAACGCCGTCCTTGCCCGCGTAGTTGTCTTCTGCGGTCAGATAGCCATTGTCGTTTTCCAGATCCTGCGAGTATTTGAAGTCATCAAAGCCCTGCTCGATCAGGAACTCTTTGATCAGGCGACGGTCCAGCCAGCGGGCATTGAGGTTTACCGTAATGTCTTCAACCGGCGTGTGCTTGCGCTTCTCGTTAATGGCTTCCAGCTGGCGGACATAGTTCGCCTTTACCGGGCCGTCCGGCGCATCATCAATCAGCCCCGCCAGGCGGGAGACTTTGCCACGCACGTTGCCGCTGGTGGCGCGTGCCAGCGGCATGATGTTGCAGTTGCCATCAAGGGCGATCTCCGGGAACGTCGCCAGGTGCGCCAGTAGCGCGTCGTCATCTTCCGGCAGCTGGCCGGTAAACGCGGCACGGAAAGCGGCCAGCGCAACCGGGACCATATCAACGTCGCTGAAAAGGTGTGATACCACCTGCTCCGGGCTGGAGAAATCGACTGCCACGGCTTCGCTGCGGTCAATTGTGCCGTTCAGCAGCGCTGACAGATCGCCCTCACGGCTCACGTTGGCCTGAAAACTCAGCCAGCCTTTCGCGCTGGCGTCAGACAGCCCCGCCAGTTTCAGGCCTTTCGGCGTGCCGTACTGGCCCACTTCTTCGCTCACCAGGCGGGCAGCGTCGGCAATGATGCCGCTGGCGTCGCCGCCCAGCATCTGCGTATTCAGCGCGTCATTGATACGCAAACCGATGATCGAGGCACGCATAACGCGCCAGCGGTGGCCCGGTTTCTGCTGCATGGCGAAACGGATCGCAGCATGGGTGCGATCGTCAAACAGCTGGGGGTATTCGATGCTGGCGGCGTACAGTTCGCGGCTATCGAGCGACAGCATGCCGTTAATGGTGCGCGTTTTTGTCTGGAGATCGCCAAACGTGGCCGCGCCGAACCGGTTCGCATCAATCCCACTCGATGCCGTGGTGGCGTCTTTGATAAACCGGGTGCCGTCGTAGGTGTGCCAGACGCCAGCCAGGAGGCGCTTATCGCCTTCAACCGGCGACTGCCAGACAGCAGCAGCGGTACCCAGCTGATCCCAGTCAATGCGGCTGTCAAAGCGGCGTGACAGTGCGGCCTTCATGGCCTCATTGGTCAGCTGGCCATCTTTTTTGACCACCAGAATATTATTGAAGTCAGATCGCTCGGTTTCACCGTGAACAAAGCGACGGCCTTCGGTTTCAAACCACTTGCCCCGGATGAACGTTGGCCACAGCACGCTTGCCGCCTCAAGAGACTGATCATCGCTGTCATGAACCAGCTGAGTCAGCGCCTCGGTATGCTTACGCAGTACCCACACATCCACCACCGTTGCGGTGCCGCTTTCGGCAAAAGTGCCGGACGGCATGCGATGCGCGCCCAGGAACTCCGCCACGCGGGAGACGCGATCGCGCAGCTTCTTGTTGTTGCCGCCGCCGTCGGTCATGCCGTTAGGAACCACCAGCACCACCAGCCCGCCGTACTTCACCTTGTCGATGGTGCGCATCACAAAGTAATGGCCAACGTTGGTTTCATCGCGGTAAGCCGGGTCGAGCTCGGCAAAGCCTGTGCGCGAGTCGCCAAACGGCACGTTACCTACGGCGTGGTCATAGCTGTTATCCGGCACGGATGCCGCCAGCTTCTCAAATGCGCCCAGGCGAACATCATCCTCCGGGTGCAGCAGCTGGTTGATACGTCCTGACGTGTCAGAAATCTCTGCTGACGTCATCATAGCGCCAGCTGGTTTTGTCTCCTGAAAAACGCCGGTACCGGCTGACGGCTCCAGCATGTGACCGCTGGTAATACCGTAATCCGAAAACAGATCCCATATACCCTCGGCCATGAATGGCGGTGTGTAGTACTCATACTGACTGCCGCCGCTTCCTTCCAGACCGCCCTCACCGCTGTAGCCCGCCAGTACCCGGCGCTGTTCATCAGTCAGTTTGTTGCCGTCGAAGCCCTGCGGCAGTGAGTTAAGCAGTGCGATCGCATTGTCGTTTGCACTCCGGCGCTCACGCTGAAGACTCACGCCTTCACGCTTGGTCACGCCAAACGCGACTACGGTCCGCTGTTTGTGCAAGCGCATGACCAGCCGGATCAGTTCCTCAACCGATCCCGCCTCCTGCACCGCCCTGTTTGCTGGATTTTCCACTGTGTAACTTTCCCTCAGATTGCATAAAGCGAATATGCTTTATTTGATTCTAAAGGTTTATTAAATAGGGCGTATAACTTTGGCTACTAAAAAAAAGGCATTGTCTGTTTTAGGCGCACTGAGGCAGGCATTCCGGGGCGCTGCAGCAGATGCACCGCAAAGCCTCGCCTGGACTAACGGGCAAAACGTGGTTGTCTCTCGCTCCGGGCTGGTGGCAATGGCATACAACGAGGGGAAGGCGGGGGAAATGACCTCTGCCGGCGACAGTCTTTACCTGGGCGCGGAGCTGCCACTGGACCGGCTGCAGCGCTATGCGATTCTGGAGGAAATGGCTAACAGCCCGACGTGCTCAGCCGCACTGAATATCCACATTGGCCACGCACTCGCGCCGGACAAAAAAACCGGTCTGGCGTTCTCTATCGTGCCGGTTGATCCGTCTGACGCAGAAGGCACGGCGCGGGCTAAAGAATTGCAGGACGATCTCGGCGCGATGATTAACCGGCATCTGCCGTCGCTGGCTATGACCATGGCGATTTTCGGCGTCTCCTATGTCCGCCCCTATGCCCGTACCGGCAAGGGGATCACCAGTCTGGAAAATAGCTATTACTCGCTGCCCTACTTCATTCAAGAGTTTTATAAAGGCGATCAGCTGGTGGGTTTTGGCGGTGATTACGTGCTGGCACCTGATACCCATACCCGCACACTGTCTACGCCGTGGTCACTGGTCCCGATGAAAAATCCGTACTGGACGCCCACGCGCAACGTTCAGCCTGTGACGTCCGGGAATCGCGGTTACTCTCTGCTGTCGGAGGAAGAAGATAAGGAGGTTGCAGAGACGCAGAACTATGGCACCAGCTTCCTGGCGCATGCCTATGAACCCTTCCTGAATCTTGTGGGGGCGCTGAATGCGCTGAAGGCAACGCGCTATAATGCCGCAAAAATTGACCGCCTGATTGCCCTGACTACCAACTCACTCGATCCGGTTGTAGGCGCGAACTATACCCGCACCGTATCGCAGACGCTTAAGCGCCATGGCGAAGCGCTTCAGAAAAAAGCCGTGAACGGTAACACCATGCCAACCGTGATGAACCATGTGATCCCGGTGATGGGTGATGGTAAAAACGGTATTACGATTGATACGCAGTCGATACCCGCCGACATTACCGGCATTGAGGACGTGATGTTTCACCTGCGCCAGCTGTGCGCCGCGCTCGGTATAGACTCAACTATGCTGGGCTGGGCCGATCAGATGGCTGGCGGACTGGGTGAAGGCGGCTGGATTCAGACGGCCATTCAGGCGGCACTCCGGGCGCAGTGGCTGCGACAGGGTGCGCAGGAAATGATTTACCGACTGATCGACATTCACCTGGCGTTCAAATACGGCAAGGTGTACCCGGTTAACGATCGGCCCTATGTCGTGAAGTTTAACTCCATGAACACCGCCATTCAGGAAGAAGAAAGCCGCGAAATGGACGCCCGCGCCAATTTCATGACCCTTATGGTGCAGGTCATGGACGCGCTACAGGCCAACAACAAGCTGGCGGAAAATGACACGTTCATGCGCTACCTGTTCAGCGATCAGCTGAAAATGGACGGCGGCACGCTCGACAAGATGCTGGCGGAATTTGAGAAGAGCAGGAAGAAAGCGGATGCGCAGGAGGATGAAGGCGGCAGCGGAATGATGAATGAATCCGCGCCTGACGGCTCCGATCCGGCCAGCTGGACGCATGAAGAGCTGGTGGCATTTGCGCGTTACGTGACGACACCCGGCAGCTGACAACCAATAAAAAAAGGCCGCACGCCACTTTCAGGGGGGTGTGCGGTTGATAAAAATCTTATCAATGCGGATATACCTGGATGACAAAAACAGAGGTGCTGTGCGTAACGAAATTATCATTCGGAATTGGTACTATTCATGGCTATCCATAACCCGTAATAGCGACAGATGAATGTATGTAAAATTTATATAACAACCTTTTTCACATTAGCCCGTCTGCGTTAACAAAACTTAGCATTTTAGTTTTACTTTTAAAAACATTTTTTAACGAACTATAGATTTACCCTGCACTAATTATTAATCTCGTTGTTTAAAACCTCACCATTCAGCAACATGTAAGTGACTGAATTTAAATTTTCACTTCATAAATATATAGCCAATTCAGCATAATTTTTGAGAATAACGCCAGACCAAAAAAACCATATAGAGTTAAGCCTTACAAGGTTGTACTTCCCGGTGTTATCTAATTTCCATGGACAAAACAAGAGGTGATTTTGCCCGGATAATTAAAATGACTATTACTGGCTTAGTAAATCACGCTGATTATTAATAAGCGTTATTACATGAATACTTGTTAACGTATTAATTGCAGGAAAAAAACCGCACGCAGGTAAGCCTTCATGCGGTAACAGACAGCCAGTTATCAGGAGACTATTTTTGTGGTATCAGATGCAGCTAATCAGGCCAACTGTAAACAAAGTGCTGCACAGCAACAGCTTCAACACCTTTTTTAATTCTCACAACCTGCTGCGGGCCGTGCTGCGGCTGAGCCATTGCGCTCTTCATTACGGCTGCTGCTGGCATAACTTTTGCCCCCCCATCGGACTGGTATTTCTGTGTCGCTATCACTACCTCCGGTTTTGCTTTAGACACAGGTCTCTTTGTATTTACGGTGCGCCATTTCTGGCTGAGGCTTGCGAACTGCTCTTTACGGGCATCAGCCTGTTCGGGGTTCTGTTTCTTGAGACATACCGGGCAGTGTTCAGTATTACGATGATGTACCACCGCTACTGTCATTGCCTGCTGCGACGTATAGAGGGTGCCGATAAAAGTCCGGCTTTCAGGCGATTTCGGGAGTAAGTTACAGCCTTCCCGGTGCAGCAGCGTGCCGCTTTCATAATGAAAAGACACGTAGTATTTCTTTGCTTTTAACATGTTAATTCCTTAAGCAAGGATGATCCTGATTATACAGGAAAAGGATAGTGATATTGATTCTTATTATTAATCTTAAGTTGCGGGCAGAAACTACTATATATTCAGCCTGGTACTGACATATATACGCCCGAAAGAGACGATCTGGCAAGCGGAGTTATTTAAACTGTATTAACCGCTGAAACCTGAATCAGCTCTAATTTGCGACACTATGACAAATTGCCGATTCAGTGTAGCAGCGAAATGACCTGCCAGTCTGACGATAGAATATCTTCAGGCGTAGGATCATAGAAAAATAGCACGCCCGTTTCACCCATGACGATAAATGTCTTCTGGCTGTCAGCGTCATTCTGAGTAAAAACGTGAACGGGTGTATTACCCCATTTAGCACGACGGCAGATGACGCTTTCAGTCTGGCTGATAGCGGTCATAGCACGCTCAAACATTAGTGTCGCCGGGGGTGCCGTGTCGGGGATGTCAGGCATGAAATGCTCCTTGTGCGAAAAGAAGCGTCACTACAGGAGGTTCCAATCTCCGGGTGGTGACGTTGACAGGGTTGGAACTACCGGTGCACAAGAAAACCGGCCTACCCGAAGGTAGCCCCACCAACGCCACCATAGATACGCCCGGAGTAATCCGGACGTGGTAGCGCCGAAGGCACAATGTGCCAGTTCTCATGCTTTTTCAGGGTTCCAAGCCTGGCCGCTGGATCTCTTCAGCGGCGCGCACACTATAGCCACCGTGCTGATAAATTCAATATGTCTTATGTGAAATTATCCACTGGTCAATAGATCCAGCCATTATTAAAGAATCACTAACCCCATAAATTACAACCTTTCTACCATCCCTCCGCGCCGGTGATCGCCCGCGCTGCCGCCGCTTCGCGGGGTATCACATAGTGATTATGAGGTTTTTATGAACGCTCTCCGCACAGTAACGGATCGTTTTTCATTAATTGATAAAATCCGTCGCTTTACGCCACAAAATGACCGCAACTACCTGCTGCGCTCTGTACGCGAAACGTTCGCCAGCCCCGAAACGCAGGAGCGCATTCAGCTAGGGGAAATGTTCGGCTATTACGGCCACGGACGTCGCGCCGCCTATTACGCGAAGACCGGACGGCTAAACCTGCCGGAATTTGCAGTCGTCATGATTGACGGTAAGCCGGTCACGCTGGAAAACGTACCATCAAACCGTACGCTGGAGGCCAGCGTGGATGATAACGGCATCGTGACTCACGTTCAGGAGATTCTGGACACCGAGCCTGGCAACATCGTTGACGGCATGAACCGTTCCCGCGCTGGTGGCTGGTCTTGGGCGACTGGCGGCGACGATAACGCCATTTCAAAAGTGACCAGCTTTCACGGCTTCGACTACGTGACCAATCCGAACTATATCAGCCAGGATCACCCTGCACTGCTGCTGGAATCGGCCAATGAACGCGCCGACGCCATTCACGCGGGGCTAATGGAAAAGGGGTATTCAGAAAATCAGGCGGCTGACATTATCCAGCACTTTGAAACCCTGCGTAGTCAGACGGCCATGCTGGAATCTGCGGATTCTTCGCTGCTGGAATCGGCGCTCCACATCGAGCACGGCAAGCGTCTGGAACTGGAGGAACGTCTGCGCAGCGCACAGCTGATGATCGAGAGTGCAGGCACCGTGGCAAAGGCGCGACGCCGGATTATGAAGGATGCGCTGGCTAACATGCCGCTGTTTTTAAGTAAAGCCCAGCAGGCGGCCTTATGCCGTATGGATACGCCTGAAGATGCGCAGATTGTCGCGGCAATGCTGGAATCAATCGGCACAAATGCGACGGCAACACTGCCAATCGGAACAGCCCACCAGCACACATTACCGCAAACGCGCCCGCCAGCTGTGGACTCAACACCACTGCTATGGATTAACCCAAAATAATAAGGCACGAAGAAAACCGTGCCCTGAAAACTGGGGCACGTTTTAGTCAAAACTAAAAATTAGGAAAAAACTGAGTGTTGATCCTTTTTCGGATCGCGTTTATCATCCGCGCTCTCATCCAGTTTGACGACTGAATGAGAAGACGAAAAAAAACCGCCTGTTGACGCAGACGATTTTTAAACAACTTTGTGTGGTCTCTGACAACCACACCGGCGTTGTGCCGTATAACTTCTTTGAACGGAAGTTGACCTTAAACCATTATGACGCCAGGTATTGCACCTGTTGTCTCATGGAGAACAACTGTGCCTATAGTAGCTAATAGCGCCGATCCCGGCAACACCTTTCCCGCATTTCGCTCAAATAACGAGCACAGATCTGTCCGAATTACAGGCTTTGATCTCACCCACATTATCGAACTTTCCCCCCTCCCGAAGTCAGTTACCCGTGTTTTAAAATTCGCCTGCAATCTGGCCGGTTCTACGTCCCATTTCATCATCATCAAATCGCTCAGGAATCTTGCTGAAGAAGCCGGTTGCAGTATCTCCACCGTTCAGCGTGCTTATCGTGCTGCCGTTAAGCTGGGAATCCTCAGCTATGAAGAGCAGCGCGACGAGAAAAATCACAGCGTTAGCAAACCCAGCAAGTACACGTTTACTAATAAAGCACTGTCCTTTGTCCGGGCCAGTCTGGATGCACTGAAAGAGGCAAATCTAAAGCCGTCCGGACGTCAGAACATAGTCCGGAGAATTATTGCTAAGGCATTCTTTAAAAACGATTTTATCCACAAAACCCCTAGTCAGAATGAACAGGTTGCCCCTAGTCAAACTGACCAACAAGAAGTAAGAGATCTCTCCAGTAAAAGAAAAATACAAAATGGGGAGGCATTAAATTCTAAAGTTGAAAAATCAGCAGAAGAACAACCGGCCTCAGTGAAAAAGTTCGGGTTCTACCAGAACACGCAACAGCAACTGGCAGCAGCATCGTCAGCAGCGCAGAACGAACGAAGCGCAGAAGAGTTTCAGCGAAAAGGCGGAGTACTGCATGAAGCCTATCAGGCACTGAAGTCTACGTTCAGGGCAAAGTCTACTTATGGCAGGAAGCAAAAAAGCCGCCGCTATGTTGACTCGTTAAGCGGCGACTACTCAAAAGTTGACTATGCGATCCCTGAAGGCTGGCGCGGCTGTTAGTCGGTAATTACACCTCCGGCTTTCTGGTAGGCATTGAGTAGCGTCTCAATGGCATGCGTTTTCTGACCATACGGCGAACCAGTGAGCGAGGCCCAGATATCGTTGGTTTTGCCGATCGCTGTGCGGATCCGCCCTGCCAGTACGTCTGCATAAGCACCCTGCTCTTTCAGCAGCTGATCGAGTAACCGCTCCTGTGAGGCAGGACTAAAGTCAGGCAGACACAGCTGCTTTTTGTAGGCAGGCCAGTAACGATAAAGCTGCTGATAGCGGCCCGCTGCAGTAGACGCCAGGCCTTTTTGATTGAGCTGTTTTGCAGGGCGATGTGCAAAGGGGTGATCGCTAAAATCGGTGAAGATTTCGCCCTGTTTTTCGCCCAGCCCGGTCACAATGACGTCATAGCCACGCATACGGGTTAACGGATGAGTACTGGTGCCTTCGGAAAAGGCCAGCATGTCGCCAAAGGCTTTACGGTTTGGGGATTGGTCCATTGTGGTTCCGCTCTCTGTGTTGATGAAGAGACGGACTGTATGGAGTTTGTAATTTACGATGTGTAAAAAAGGCTGCTTTACGCGGCCATTATATGGGTCAGGTTAGGTTTTGCCGAACTCAGCTATGAGTACAAACTAAATTTTGTCTAGGGAAAAAATTCTTTAAGACCAGGAAACTTAGTATTGATAGCCTGAAAAATTTCACATAACTTTATGTGAAAAAAATGAATCTAAGGAGAGAGAGAATGTCAGTTAGTGGCTTAAATGCGGGTGATGTTCTATTAATAAACAGTAGAACCAAAAGAAGTTGGCTTAACCGTACAGGGCAAAAATTGGTACGCAAAGATTCTTCTGCAAATTCAACTCATGTTGCATTAAGTTTAGGTGATGGTGGGTTTATACATGCTGATACTACTTGCGGCGTTGATTTGGTTTTCTTAACAGATTTGCTAAAAAACTCAGAGGATGACTGGAAAGTAATCAGGCACATTGAATTAATGGATGAGGTTGAAGAAAAAATAAAAAAAGCTGCAATTTTCCACTTTGGAAAGGCTTATAATTACAAATTTATTTTAAAAGAAGATGAAAAATCTCTCTTTTGTTCTCAGCTTGTAGATGTAGTCTTCAAAAGCATTGGAATTAGTATTTTTAGTCATGAAGAAAGCAATTCTTTATGGAATTTAAACAATGCCTTTCCAATCGACTTTGATAATTTGATTAGCGATAAAAAAACCTGGATTGATGTGAAGGATATTTATTTAGATAAAATTCACAGTGGATTTTTAGAGCTTTTAAAAACCAACTTCATGATGCTTCAGTATCATGTGCATAGTGAAAGGCGCCTGCGAAATGATTATTCAGCACTGCAGGAATTAATGAACGTTATGAATGAAACATACAATCAACTACCGAATGAAGTAAAAGATATTGAGTATCAAAATCTTATGGCCAAAGAGATTAAAGAATTTAGTGCTCATGAAGATAGTTTCTTTTATAACTTCTGGAACTCTAAAATAAAAAAATAAATTGAAAGAAAAAGGAAAGCAAATTGCAATAGCTTTCCTTCTTTATGAGCACTACATTTTAATTAATTTGTCCGGTAAGATTCAATAATATCGCTGCCAGCGAAAATCATCAGCTCAAGTCTAAACTGGCGAACATTATTAGCCTGCATAATCAGTTCGTTGCAGATATGCTGACAGACTCGAATATGGCAAAGTTCATGCCCTTGCCTTCACCAAATTCCTCTTCGATCTCCCCGGATACGGCGGTCAGGACGTCGGTCAGCGTCAACTCGCCGCCGCCGAACATATCCCCCAGCGCCTGCTGCTGGTGTAGCAGCTCGTCGTTGATCTTCTGCGCCATCTTTTTAAACGCGGCCCCGATGCGTTTCGCGCTGCGGTTGTTTGCAACGATAAACAGCGCCAGCGCTTCGGCCTCTTTGCTGGATTCCTCAAATAGCCCCTGCTGTGCCAGCACTTCCTGTATGGCCTGACCGCTGTCTTTTGCCTGGCGAACCAGCTTGATAGCATCCTGCAGCGCGGCAATTGCCTGTTGATCGAGACCATCAACCGACTGAACTCCATCCACCAGCCCGGTGACGGCCTGCCGGTGAACGTCTCCGGATAGCATCTGCATCTGTGCAAACTCGCTTGCCGCTGTGTTGAGCGCCGTCAGGATGTTGCGCATTTCTGGATCCGGTTCTTCGGATACCAGCTTAACCAGGCGTTCATCTTTGTAGGCACGGGCAAAGATCGCATTTTGCATGCGGTCAATCAGCTGCTTCGTCGGGCGCCCGTCTTCGGTCAGCAGGCCCGCCGTCGCCGTGTCGCCAATCTCTTTCATAAACGCCCGGATAAAGCCGTCGTTTGAGCGTGCCAGCAGGTTGCCATCGTCGGACGGGTTGAAGATGGCCATCAGCCGCTCGTCGAGCATTTCGGCATCCACAAATGCTTTTTCACTCGCTGCCATTTCCTGCAAATCAGAGAGGTTGGAATCTTTCGCAAACTGCGCCCTATCGACGTCCGTAACACGCTCACGTACCAGTACCGGCATATCCATCTGTTCGATATCCGACGCTTTAAGGCCGTAATCTTTTGCGTGCTCGATCAAATACTGGCGGTAATCGTCGGCCTGCCCTTGCTCATAGGCGCGGGTGATCCCCATCGAACGCCCGTTACCCGACTCAACCACGTTATCTGCGCCCACGATTGGCGCGCCGTGGCTGCTCATGCCTGAATCAGTCAGCTTTGCCGGTCGGAGGTTGCCCGCGATTTTGGATACCTGCACTTTACTGGTCAGGCGCGTGCGGTCGCGTGGCTGCAACTCAGCCGGAAAAAGCGGGTTTATGGTGCCGTCGAGGTTGTTAGAGATAATCAGGTGGCGCGCATCCACCACCTTAAACGCCGTCTTTACCTCCTGCCCTTTGCCGGTGACGACATATGACGATCGCCCTGTTGTAGTCTGCGCTTTACGCAGTGAGCCCACCAGCCCGATCAGGGCAAATATGCTGCCAGCATCGCTCAGCAGATTTCGTAATTTCTCGTTAAGCATTTTGTTCCCAGGAATAAAAAACCCCGCCGAAACGGGGTTGATGTTTAAGCAGCGAGGCCGCTGGCGGCTATCCAGCTGGCGGTCTGTTGTCTCGCGTCGTCCAGCTCCAGATAAACGCCGATGTAGTCACCGACACGGCGCAGCGTCTCAACAAAATCCAGCTGCGCCTGGCTGGTGAATTTACCGGCCAGAAAGTCAGTAACCACTTCGGGAACGGGCTGATCTTCCTTCACGGGTTCCGGCTGTGGCTCAGTGACCGGCGCAGGTGCCGGTTCGCTGGTGGCGGGTGCTGGCGCAACGCCATAACCCAGCTGGAGCATGATCGCCTCCATCTGGTCATTCAGATCCAGAAGGTCCAGCCCCTTAACGGTCGGGGCTTTGATAATCAGCTCGTCCAGCTGATCGGCTAAATCCAACTTTTGCAGTGCGGTTAAGCTCATGCGGCCACCCCGTTACGCTGTACGGCCACCAGCAGATCGCTCAGATGCTGCACGGCATCATTGACCAGTGATTCGTTTTCATCGAATACACCCGCGGCCGTCAGTGCGGCAATGGCCTCACGGACCTGGGTACGGCCAGCACGGATCACGTCTATGTCGTCGGTATCGAGCGAGGTCAGCCCCTGAAGGTAATCAATCGCCTTCTGCGCTTCGGTGTCTGCTTCCGGCACTGGCTCCGGCTCCGGCTGCGGTTCTGGTTGTGGCTCTGGCTGCGGGGCTGGCTCTGGCTCAGAAGGTGTTTAATTCCTCAACCAGCGGAATACGCTTGCCGGTGATCATCGCGGCTTCTACAGCCTTCAGATACTCAGGGCTTTGATTAGTCTCCACATAGTCCGCCGCCTGCTTCATCTGCTCAATGCCATAACCAAGCGCTTCGGCCCAAGCATTTACCAGGTCAGACGCCCAGCCTACGAGATCGCCCAGGCGTTTCGCCGCTATCCAGAACGGGTCAGTATTTTCACGATCGTCAGTCACGTCGGTCTCTTCCTGCTTTGGTTCACCTGCTTCCAGGATCTGCAATCTGGCGTTAATGGCCTGATTGAAATAGGTCAGGTCTTCACCTTCCGGGTAGGCCACGCCAGTCAGGTTTTTACGGGCAACCATGCGCACCTGTTTTGCGTAGGTGTCCGGGTCTTCTGAGGACATTTCCAGATACTGTGCGGCGTAATCGCTCATCTTGTCGGCCACAGTTACGGCCAGCGCATCGAGATCAGCATGCGTCGGGATCAGCTTCAGCTCAAAGTCAGCAATCTCTTTGTCAGTAAGCGGACGGTCGTAGGAAATGATGCCGTTACGCGCAACGCCGCTATATGGCTGGCCTTCTGCTGGCTGGTCGGCAACGGAGGCATATTCAGGCGGTACCGCGCCGATACCCACTGGCCGGTTTACCAGCGCATAGCGCCAGACGGCTGCGGGTGTGTCGGGTTGAGGCTGTGGTTCTGGCTGTGGTTCTGGCTGTGGTTCTGGCTGTGGTTCAGGTTGTGGTTCAGGTTGCGGCTGTGGTGTGGGCTCTACTGGCGCTGCAGCAACGCTATATGGCTCTGCCGCGCCGGTGCGGTAAGCCTTCAGCAGTTTGGTCGCTGCTTTACCCATTTCCGCGCCCTGGCTGGATTTGGACAGCATTTCATACATGGTGCCGTCTGCCTCGGTAATGATCACCTTGCCTTTAAGCTCGCCGTCCTGTTCATAGCTGTGATAGCGGACCGTCGCGCCGTTGCTCAGCGTCGCCTGTCCGTCTATGTTCAGGCGCGCTTTAACCTGGATAGTGCGATCGCTGAAAGTGTCCGTGCTTGCAGGCTCACTGGCTTTCGCCTGCTGCAGTGCCGCCAGCTGGCCGGTAAGGTCGGCATTAATCTGGCGCTGGGCTGCGACTTTGCCGCGCAGCGTCTGCTCATTGTCTTGCTGCGTCTGCACGCGTGCGGTCTGTGTATCCACCACCTCCAGTAGTGCCGATTGCTGCTCTGCCAGCTTGTCCGTTTCCGCCTGGGTAGTTTCCACTTCGGCGCGCAGCTTAGCCTGGGCGTCCTTCTGCTTTGTGAATTTGCCGCTGTTCTTCTCGATCAGGTTTGAAAGCGCCTGCGTGACCTGCTGTAGCGACACATCCCGTCCGCCAATAGGGGCCACAATGTGTGTCACATCGCGCTTGTTGATCAGGAACTGGAACGCCACCAGCGTATCCTGATTGCGGATCTTACCGTTGTCAGCAGTTGGAGAGTGGAAAACCAGCGACACGCTTTGTCCGTCTGATAACGGGATCAGCGCACTCATAACCGGTATGCTGGCCACACGGCGCACTTTACCAATCACCGCGCCGCCTACGGTTTTTTGCCCGGTTGTATCCGCGCCTGCATCATCAGTACCGGCGCTGATATTGGTCCCGTTCAGGCCACGGTTTAACGCTTTCACAAAGGCGCGCATGGTCTGCGCCAGACGCATGCGCTCGGTGCTGATCGCCTCAAACATCGCACCCGGCACCAGGCTTTCATTTCCCAGGTAGGTGTGATCGATATCGTCGATAGTGGCGCTTTCCAGCATCATATCCGCGCTGCTGCCGGTCATCAGGCCGTCATATACCGCCTGCGCCAGCACTGCGCCAGGTGTGCGGCTCTGGAGGTCCAGCACCATACGGTTGCTTAAAATCTCATTCATCATGCTGCCTCTTCCAGTTGGGCGATCTGCTCTTTCAGCTGGCGGGTGATCGCCTGCTCTTGATTAAGCTCGGTCTGTAAGCTGTCCGCTTTTTTCTGTGCCACGTCGGCATCCCGTGTCAGCTGGTCAGCTTTCGCCTGGGTATCTGCGATTCCCGCTTTGTACGCGTCACGCTGCTGGCGCACTTCGGCCAGCAGCTGTACCGACGATTTCACGCCGCGCTTTGGCTGCGGCGAATCGTCCTTACTGGCGGCGACGCGTGCCATCTTGCGCGCCAGCGCCTTCTGAAATGCCGTTGAGCCTTTCTTAAACAGCGCGGCCAGCTGGCGTCCCAGATCGGGGATTGTTGTGACGTGGGTAAACGGCACGTTTTTGCCGTTCAGTTTCAGGCCGGAAATGTCGCCGCTGTCGTTGACCTGCACGGTCATAACCTGTTCGTCCATGCCGGTAAGGCTGAAGGTTTTAGTGAGTACACCATCCTTTTTCCGGGCTGCGCCGGCGGCGGTGATTTTGGCTATCTCAAAGCCGCTGGTAACGATCGCCTTTTTCAGCTTCGCCAGTCCCTTCTCGTTGAGTTCATCAAAGCTCAGCAGGACGTAAGTCTTAGGATTCGACACGATATTCTCCCTGCTCTGACTTGCTAAGCTGATAAGTTCTGGTGACGGTATCCTGCAGTGGGAAGATTCGGTAAAGCGGGTTCAGGCGGCTGTTGCCGTGGGTGACGCGCACCGTCAGATACCATTCACCCGGCTCCAGATAGCGCGTGTCGATCAGCAGAAATTCCTCACTCACGCCTTTGGGTGAGAGGTCGAGTGTGCGCTGCTTGCCGGAGATAACCACTGTCGGATCGTTACTGTCGCGCAGCCAGTACTCAATTTTTGCCCCCGCCAGTTTGCCCGCGCACGCAATGTTAAAGCGGACCGGGAACGCCAGCGCGTTGTCACGCACCACCGCTACACCGCAACTCAGTAATGCCACTTTTTTACGGGCAATTGCACAGCGATCAAATACCATCGCCGCCGCCATCGCTGTAATAAACAGATTCTGGTAATCAATCATTGGCCGGAGCCTCCTTTTGACCCAAATACGCCGTTTATTGCCGCAATGAGTCGTTCTTTAAATACAGTTGAGAGTTCACGCCAGTTGTTGCTTGCAACTAACACGGCGAGGTAAATCACGATTTCGTCCAGTCCTTGCTGTCGCGCAAAAAAATAAGCCGTCAGTCCGGTAATCAGCGCCAGCACCAGCTCGGTGGTGAAATTGAATACATTTGGTTTGATCCGGTATTCGCGTACTCCCAGCAGGAATACGCCTGTGCCGCTTAGCAAAGACAGTAGAAGCGAAACCGCGAGCATTTTTTCTACATCGGTCACATACCCCCCTTAGCACCTGGTAATCAGGTGGCGTGAGGGTAAGGAGTCTGTAATTTAGAGAGGTAAAGAAAAACAGCGCCTCCGGGCGCTGTTTAGAGTGAAAGGCAGGTATTAAATGCTTTTTATCGGATTGAAACTGGCTCAGGGGGTGCTGGCCAGACAATTTCTGCAGGTGATGAAGTAATGACGGCTTTAAGTGCTTTTACATAGCCATTCCACATCTTCAGAGATGCACGGTCTTCATCGCTGATTTCATCAAGTAACAGGTCATTTTGCCATTCATTCATAGTTGCACGGGCTGCAGCAATTAGCTTGTCACGCTCAGCTTCTGCTCTGATGATTAGCTCACTTTCGCTATAAATACGCGGAACCACACTACCGTTGCTATATGACCAGTTACCGGTGTTGTTCGCTTCTGCTGGTACATTGTCAGGACTCAGCTCAACCACACTTAAATTCGCGGGCCAGATCTTAGATGCATCTGTTTCAATAAACCGAACGACACCAGCATCGTCGTAAGCAATTTTAATTGTATCTTCCGCAAATCGTGTTAGATGATAGTACCAATCAAGGCCGTCTTCCGTTTGCAGGAAATATGCACCAGGCATGATTAAGTCGCGGTGTTCATGATCATACGGCGTTAGTTTTTTAAGAGTCAGCATTTTTACAATTGTCCAATAGTGTACCAGTTACCGTTCACGGCTTTTTGAATTGCACGATAAAAAATCGTATCGCCGCCTGGTGTTGAGCCTTCCGTATACCATCCTGTCATTACGCAGCCACTAGGCACCTTATAAGTCCCGTTAAGTATTCCTCCTCCCTCGCCTGCCAGACGTACGTCCGAAACGATGTCGCCTGAACCACGTTGAAAGAAAGTTCCGCTTATCCAGTTACTTAAGTATCCCCCCCAGCATCCGCCGTAAACATTACCGTCGCTCTGAACAAATGAGCCACCATTGCCGGTATAAACACGATCACCAGCGACGATGTTGCCGCCCACATTGAGTTGCTGATTGAAGTAGCAATTGCCACCGATAGCAACGTCGTGACCCATATCGACCCTGCCGGTTCTAGCATTAAAATAAAGAGGCCTGAGATTATTCCACGTCCCCATCGGATCATTTTGGTTCGTTGCCATGAAATAGAAGTTAGTACCATCGAAACGCTGGAAAACACCAAATCCTCCGCTAATGATTCGAAAAGTATCCGGAGTACCAGAGGCTATCGGCTTATCAAAATAAACGCGTGGTCCAGAACCATCCAAAGTGAAGAAGCGGGTATTGTTGGAATAAAAGTCAAGCATTCCATCAGACGGACAAATTAAACCCGTATCCGAATCCCCAATGTTGATGGAAGCTGCAGAGCCAGCAAAAGCACCTGTTCCGAAGCTACCAATATTTATATGGTTTGATGCCCAAAATGGCCCCGTTACATAAGCGCCATTATTAAAATGTGCATCTTGATCAACTGTAAGCGTCCCCGTCAAATGCGACGCTGCACTGATATTAAGACGACCGGCAAAGATATTCATGGTTGCCTGCCCCGTAACAGCCGCATCAGTTGCATCGACCAGAATACGGGCGTCGTAGTCATTCAGCTTCGCAGTTGATGAATTAAAGTCGATGTAAGGGTTTGCTGAAATAAGGCTGACCTGGCCTCTGAACTCCGCAGCATTAGAAGCCCTTAATATATCGCTAACTTCCAGTCCGCCTTTTACCGACAACGCGATATAACTGGCTGGAGTGGCAGTATCCACACCGCCTATAATTGTCTGACCGCGCAGATAGTTTGGTGCCGTTCCCTGCATATACAGGTTCCACCGATTTAATCCTGCGCGTTGCGTCATCATCCCTTCAAACGCAAAGGCTGCTTTAATGTTGAGATTGGCTTTGTCAAAAACACGGAACGACGACATTAGCCCTACAGTCGCGTTAGCATTAACAACTGTGCTGTTACTCCAGAACTCAACAACTTCCGGCACGTTTTGACCAGTGCTTCCGTCACCTACTGACATTTCCACACCAAAACCAATACCGCGAGTTGTCGCGTCTGCACCAATATTGGTGTAAGCCATTGCAGCAATCTGCGTCGCTCCTGTCAGATTGCCTTTGCCAGGTGCTGTGTTTCCAAGCGTCAGCATGCGTCCAGTACTGTCACTGCCACCGCCAAGTGCAAGGTGGCCTTTGTCGCTGAAAAGCGCGATATTCTGGTTCCACGTTACACCATTATTCCGGCTATCCACATCGAGGCGCAGGCTATTGCCCTCGCCTCTCAAGCGAAAGCCAGCTGCGTCTGCGTCACGATCAATGAATGAGACGGTAGGTGCAAAGCTGTTAACTGTGATCCCCTGAGTGCCATCACTGTTACTGCCCGTTACCACCAGCGCGGCATTGGTCAGATCGCCTACCGCTGTTGCGCCCTTCGCCAACACGTTTACCGGGCCGGTAAAGTCAGCTCCCCTGTTTACCGTGAGGTTGCCGCCGATAATCGCGTTGTTCAGGAGGTTCATTGTTGAAACGTTAGTTTCGCCCGTACCGTCGCCTGACAGGGTGAGCCATGTACTCGTGATTGAGTTACCCCACGTCACGGCATCGTTACTGTCTTTGGACTGACCAAAATACCAGTGCAGCGTGTCATCTGACTTTTTGCCGCGCAGATAGTAGGCTTTGTCTTTAGTTTTGGGCTTCAGTTGCAGCGTAATTGCGTCAGCGGCAAAGAGTCCGGCTCCATCCGACGACAGGCCTCCACCACCGGTGATAGCCAGTCCGCCAGCACCCTGCAGTGTGGCTAAGCCGTCTCCGCCATTAAGAGCGAGGCGTGCAGTAACCACGCCGGTTGACGCACGCGCATCTATCACTATTTTTCCGCCGCCGTGCGTCATATTGGTAGTGGTAATGCCGCCGAGGATCCTGCCGCTCCAGGCATCACCACTTACTGCCGCCACACGGCCCACAATCTGCATGATGTCTGTTTCGTATGCCGGAGGTTTGTCATCCAGCTGGTCGGTCCGCAAAAATGTCATCGACGGTACAGACGGCTCAGAACGGATCACACCAATACGGTATCCAGCGCTGATTTGAGAACCGACGTCCAGATTTTTTGAGACCGTCAGCTTTGGCGTGTTGATATCGGTCAGCTTGTTCAAGCTGGTGATATCGTTGTTATCGCCTGCCTTTGCCGCGCCCAGATTAACCAGGTCCGCCAGTGTCATGCTGGCGCTGTCCATCACCTTCCGCCAGCCGTTTTTATCCGCACCGGCTGACAGCCCGGACCACGCCCAGTCGCCTGAAACTTTACCTGCCAAACGCAGATACATCACGCCACCTTGCGCCACCAGCAGCTGTAGGAGTGCAGCGTCGGCATCATATTTCCGGCGCATGTTGAATAGCTGGCCACGCAGTGTCTGCGTAGTTTTGCCAAGATCAACCGGACCGTCATTGAAGGTGCCGCTCAGTGTCCAGAAGGCATTCTGCTCAGTCACTGATACGTCGGCCAGTGAGGTGATTTTGCTGTCCAGTACCAGAGACGGCGCGCCCACACCAAACGCACCCACGGCCATCAGCGCACCCGGCGTCATATCCAGAGGGTTTGTCTGCTGGTCTGCCTGTGCGGCGGTACCGAGACCGAGATTTTCCCGCGCCTCCGGCACGTCCGGCAGATCAGCCAGATTCTCACTTGCAACCAGCTGTTTCTCGTTGACCAGCTGATCCAGCTCGATGTTTTTACGGAACATCGCTTTGTCGTGAATATCCGAGCCGTTATTGGCAATGACCATGTTTTTATCGATCATGCCTTTAAGGATTTTCAGCCCCTTGAGGTTAGCCGCAATCAGCTCATCGTCGCTGGTGTAAATCGAATCCAGCGTGATACCGACCTGCCGGTTGATACGGTAGTTGGTGACGATCATTGCCTGCGTAACCTGCGTGGTGCCAGTTGGCACAAGTACGCGGCAGAGCTCCAGCTGGTTCGGCGTCAGCGCAACTGAGATATCCTGCGCAAAGACGCGTGCGGCCTCAACTGTGGAAGTGATATCTACCTGATCTGTCTTCACGCCCAGCTTGTAGTTTGCTTCCAGCACGATACGGGTAGTTTTGCCCGCCACGACCGGCAACGTCAGATCGGCCAGGTGCTGTATGGTGATCTGGTGGGCGTTTACGTCGATTGAGGCCGCGCCCTGCCCGCCTTCCGCCCCTTTTGAGGTAACGACGACATTCATACCGGAACCGGCGACCGGCGCAAAGCCCAGGTAAAAGCCGGATCGCACAATGCCCTTCAGTTTGCGGTTTAAAGCGGAACTGGTGTAAGTCTCCAGGTACTGCATATCCGCCGACAGCGGTGCGGTGCCATATGCTTTCCCCGCCATAACGCCGATATCGGTAATTTCATTACTGCTCATGTGCGTTACGCCGTTTTCTGTTCGATGGTGACGATAAGACGGTAGGCCTTACCACGGAATACGGTGTCCTGCTGCAGGCATAGCACAGCAAACGCATTGCCGTCAGCGTCCACCAGCGTCAGCGTATTGAGATCATAGGCTTTGCCTTCCGGAAGAATGGCTTCATCCAGCTGAATGGTGATCGAGATATCAGCGCCCGTGCTGGTGAGGACCAGAGGCGTTTCAGTGAATTTACCGGTAAGGTTGTCATTGCTGAACGTGGAGGGAATATCCGCGATGTTCCAGCCGCCAGCGGCGTTACTGCTGACCAGTGTGGACTTGCCCCAGTAGGCTTTCACCATCTGGAAGCGGGAACCCTTGCCGATGGAGGATTCAGCGCGACGGATGTAGTAGTAATCCAGCAGCTTCGCTTTAAACAGCTTGCTGCTGACAGAGATAGTATCAGCCATAAAAAAAGCCTCTCAGAGTTAAGAGGCCAGAGGGTATGGAGTTCGTAAAATCCGATGGTCAACTACGCGACAAATTGCTCATAAAAAAGCGTGGCAATCGTGCTGTTGCCGCTGCCGTCGTCGGGCAGAGCCAGAACAAACTCTGGCATGCCGTCATAGGGAAACGCCATTGTCACGCTACTGCCGTCCGTGCTGGTGGCTGTGATGCCCTGGCTATTGCCCTTCTGAATGCCAACATACTGCACGCCACCGTCCGTGAATAACCGGGCGCGGCTGTCACTGGCAGCGCTGGCAATATCAATGGGCGCTGGCGCGCCATCAGGCCTTGCGAGGTAGTCATTGGTCCAGGCATCTGCAGCAAACATATCGTAGCGTTCGCAGCGCTTAACCTGGCGTAACGGCACGGCGGGAATATCGAACTGCTGCTGTGTGGCCATGTGCAGGTTTTTGATCTCCGACTGGAGATCGACGTAAGACAATTTGGCCTGATAGTCGATACCGGCGCTGATAAGCGTGATGTTTTCAGCGTCTTCGCTCATCTCAAACGAGATGAATAGCGCTAAGCCGTCAAACACGATGTGAAGCGGCAGCAGCGGTGCAATGATCCGGTCAAACTGGGTTAGCAGCTTCTGAACTGCAACATCCTGCTCCATGTAGCCATACCGCGTATATAGCTCATTCAGCGCCACCGAGATTTGCGCCCGTGACGTCAGGAAGAACTCGCCATATTTTGCTTCTGCAATCGCCAGGCCTTCTTTTGTGGTGAAGAAGGTGCCATATGGTGCCAACTCCTGATCCACCGGCGCATATAGCTCCTGCCAACTGACCGGCAGGTTATCGAACTCGCGCCAGAACGTAGAGGTGATCGGCTTATCGGTGCCTTTAAAATGCACTTCGTCCAGGCGCTGTGCCAGCAGTACGGGCCTACTGGTGTCCGTGGTCTCTGCTACGATGAAAAAGCGTCCATATTCGCTCATGCGCAGCGTCAGATCGTCCTTATTCATCGTGTAGTAGCTTTTGCGGTTGGTAATACGCTCCAGTATCGGCTCTACCGCATCCTCGAAAATGCTCTGGAGAGTATTAGCAAACCCTGACCACAGCTCAGAGCCCTGCTTTTCTTTGGTTAGCCGGTCTTTTACCCAGTTTTTAATCATGGCCGTGCCTTACAGGTAGTTAATATCAAACGTAGAGTTAGCCACATCGAGATAAATAAAATCGTTCAACTGCAGGGCCGTTTTCATATCGTGCGGGGTCAGCTCATAGGAGATAAACAGGTTCAGCTCTTCAATCACGCGCCACAGGTCTTTTACCTGCACCTGTGAGAAGTGCTTACCGGCTGCAACGCCATTCTGATCGCTGTCGCCAAACGTTGTTGCATCCCGTCCGAACCGTGCCTCAAGTGCTTCCTGAACGGCTTTTTTAGCGTCTGACAGAATGACGTTCTTCTTCGCCAGCGCGGTCAGTGAGATCGTGAATGGCTCTTCCTGTGTCCGGACGTAGCGAAACTTCTTATTGATCTCATTCGGAATGGATGTGACAGCTGTCATGAGCAGGGTTTCAAGCTCAGCCTGCGTGTACCCCGGCTTGTGACCACAGAAGAAAATCGTGTTGATGTTGCTTAGTGACTTAATGCCGGTTGATAGCTCCTGTTCCTGCTCACCCCAGGCACTGATCCACGACATACCCGGTACAGCACGATTCAGAAAGTACTTGTAATCACCGCCCCACACTACCTGCTCGTCATAGGCCACGTAGTACTGTGCCCGGTTGCGCGTTTCCTCCGTGCTTTCAAAGCCGCTGCCGCCCGTGATTGGCGTCGTAGTCACGACTTCGATCTTGCTGTTCATGTCGGCAATATTACCCGCTGGCGTCAGTTTCTGGCCCTGCGTCAGAGTGGTGTCGCCCCGGCTGCACCACACATCCAGATCAACCTTACTACCGGTCTTCGGCATCTTCCCGATCGCACCGTCACCAAAGCGCACGCCCAGCTGCTCAGAGGGTTTGTAAACCAGAACGTAATGCTGGCTTGAGCCACGGGACAGACGAAATAACGGGTTATTCTTCCACAGCGTTTTGTTCTCGTTTTCCGTCACGTAAACGTCCATTGAAACTGTTTCCTCCGTAATATCACGCGGCAGCATTACCGTATAAAACGGTGCTTCAGCATCGATTGCGGATGACACGTTGACGTGCTCCATCTGGCGGACGTCGTTCACTACGACGCTATGGCCAGCAGGTATAATCACCACATCGGTTGTGACATAGGGCAGCTGTGCGTTCGACAGGAACTCCGCGTAGATTGGCAGCTGAATGTCTTCATCTGTTTTATTGGTAATCTTCACACTGCCCCACGACGGCGTGATTAAGTGACCGAGATAATTACGGTCTTCGGCTGCGGCCAGAATGCTTGATCGCTTCGTCGCCGTTGAGATAAAACCCTCAGTCAGACCGCGCTCAGCGGTAGTCTGTGCGGCGTAGATGATCTGCGCGCCAAACACGGCCATCATCTGAATGAACTGGCTGTTGGTAAATTTTTTCCACCAGCTGTTCGCCTGTAGTTGTCCGTTAAATTTTTCCAGTAGCTCCTGAATACTCACAATTTACCCCGATTAACTTTTGTTCATGGACACGGCCAGCGGGCCGTAAGATGTAATGAATGTAATTTGCCAGGTATCGACATTTTGCGGCGCGCAGCGGATAGCACGCAGACCCAGACCAGGCAGATCGATACGCAGCTTGCGGATCAGCGCGGCCTCAATGGCAACTTCCGTTAAGTGGCCGGTTTCAGAGCCTACCGGCTCATGTTTGAAGTCCTGCATGGTGTTCCCCCATCCCGGCAGGCCATAAACGCTTCCCTGTGGCGTTCTTAACCATTCTTCCAGCCGGGCAAGCCAGGCATTAGATTCCCCGCTCTTTACCACTACGCCGCCCTGATCCACGCGCATAAGGCAGTCAATTTCGTTTTGCATGTGTTAGTCCTGCAGTAGGTCGTTGAGCGCCGGATCACTGATGCTCAGGGTTGATGATGTGCGTGGTGCCGGTTGCGCCGTGTTGACCACTTTGTCCGGCGCGGTGTCGCTTTTTTTCTTCGTGACGCCCAGCAGTGCTTCCAGCTGGGTGCGCATACCTTTCAGCTCCTTCAGCATGTCCTGATCGTGATTGCTGGTATCGCTGCTCATCATCGGGCGCATGCCGCTGCGCGGAAGATCGGTCACGTTCTGGATCTGTGCCGGGTGATTCAGAAGCGGTTGCTGTGCAGGTCTTGTATGCGCCGCACTGCTGCCGCTCAGGTATGACTTACCGGCGCTGGCCAGCGTCTCCGTTCCGCTGTCGAGCCAGCCACCAGCTTTGCTTGTAAGCGGAGAAATGGCGCGCAGAATGCCCGGATCAGAAATGCCTGCCTGGTCCAGCACGCTGCTTACCATGTCGTTGCCGCTGAAGCCCCCAAGAGTCTGACTAAAGGTGTCGTTGATAGCGGGCATTATCGAGGCGCTGACGGCGTTTACCCCGTCTCTTGCACCGCCGAGCATGCGATCAAATAGGCCTCTGGCTTCTGGTGCTGCAGCTGGTGAACGGGTACTGGCCACAGTGATCGGCGTATCGGACGTGGCAGAGCCGGGACGGGCGCGCACGCTGTCGGTTGAAACGTGAGATGTGGCGGCTGGACGTGAACGGCTGGCTATCTGGTCCGGTGACAGTGCGGCCAGCTGGAGGCCTGCCGGGAGTGATTCACCAGCAGGCAGGGACAGGCCGCTGGTGGGACGTTTACGGGACATACCGGCCACACCCAGTGATTCAGTCGCGCCCTGCACTTTGCCGTCAGCCCACTCATTAAGCGCTTTGACCTGGCTCCATGCGCCAGCGCCGGCGTGTTTGATTTTCTCTACTGCGCCGCTGGCTGCCTTGTTCTTGTCGGCTTCCTTTGCTGCAGCAACCTGAGAGACCGTAGGCGCTGTCGTGGCGACTGCTGGCACTGCTACTGCGGGTGCTGTCACAGGTGCGGAAATTGGTGCAAGTGCGGCGGCAGGTGCCACCGCGCCCGCTGTCAGTTTCACCTTTTCGCCAGCAGAATAAAGTGAGTCCGCTGCAATAGGTGCCTGCCCCTGCTTCGCACGCGCTTCATTCACCGATTTCAAGGACTCATCGCTAAATTTCCCGCCGACCCATTTACCATTTTCATTGTGGCCAATGGCGTTCATCATGAAATCGTTCGTGACCTGCGGATTGCCGCCCTCGATAGTGGCAATACCGCGCATCATCTGCGTCATGACTTTTGGATCTTTCAGATTCAGCTGCTCATCGCCACGCACGCCCAGCTTTTTAGAGAGCGAATCCACGTACTGTGACGTGTTGTTTTCGCTCTCCGGCGCGTACAGCTTGATAATGTCCTGTACGGTATTCAGTTTTTGGTATCCGGCAGCTTTAGAGGTGCCTTCTGAATAGCTGGTTAGCTGGTTCGCCAGCGCCCTGAATCCTTCCTCCGGCGTGTTGAATTTGGCAAATCGCGCTTCGCCTTTGCCGTTTTTGGCCTCCAGGCTTGCGCCCTCTTGCCCGACATAGTTCAGGTTGCCAAAGTTGTTGTTGCGGAAGGATCGGACCTTCGCATTTGCGCCACCCACATTAAGATCAGCGCCGATGCTGTTTTTCGCAACGTCGGCATAATCAGCGGTGCTTTTGCCCTGCGTACCTACGCCGTCCTCGCCCCACTCGCCACCCTGCAGCTGTGAACCCAGGCGGTTAATTGCCGTGACGGTTTTGGTAGTGCCATCGGTGATCGCTTTCGTCTGTTCAGCGCTGGTGCCGGTTAGCTTGTCATATACGCCCGACGCACTGGTTGAGAAGGCGCTGAACATGTCACCTACCTTGCTTAGCCCCGAATCCAGCCCCTTAGCTATATCGCCGGTATCAAATGTAAGTGATTTCGCAATCCCGTTCATACCCAGCGCAGAAGCGCCGGACGCCAGCAGGCCGGACGCACCAGATACCAGTCCGCCCATATTCAGCACGTTGGCGGTGGTGTACTCGCTCCTCTGCCTGCCGCTGATGGTATCGCCTTCTTTAACACCAAAGGCTCTCTGCTGGCCGTCTGTGTCGTTGTACCCTTCGTATGCGTCCATGCCCGCGCCGATAACGGTCCCGACTAATGGGATCGCTTTAAGCGCAGTTTTACCGGCGACTTTACCGGCAACTTTCAGCCCTCCCTTTTCCGTTGTTTTCTCAACTGCAGTCTGAGTAGCTTTCTCGCCAGCTTTAGACACTTCTTTTCCAGACACACTGCCAGCGGCAATAGTTGCACCGGCAGCAGCAGTTGTTGCCGCTGCACCGGCGACCGTTGCAGCCTTTTTGCCGCCTTTCAGCACTTCCATTGCCTTTGCCAGCAGACCTTTCTTTTTCGGTTTTGGCTTGGGTTTAGAGGCATCCGGCTTGCCTTTACCGTCCGGCAGCAGATCTCCGGCTACGTCAGCCACATCAGCAGCAGCTGACAGAGGTCCGCGTTTACGGCCGCGGCGTTTACGCCTGCCCGGAATCAGCGAGTCCATCAGCCCGCCAGCGCCTTTACTGGACGTATGAGACAGCTTTTTGACTTCCTCGCGCACGTCGTCCAGAGCATCCACAATGCGATCGTCATTAGCGGCGATAACTTTGGTTTGTTCCTGCGTGACCTGGATAGCCTTAGCCTGTTGAGCGTTTTTAAAACCGTCTGCGGATTTTGGCTTACCGATTGCTGGTGGCGTTCTGGCTTCGGTAGTTACAGGTGGATGAATTAATGGAGGCTCCATTTTCAGCGCAGCGTTGCCTTCCGTTTTACCCTGCATGAAGTTTTTTAGCGTAACGACGTTCTTACCGACTTCGGCAGAAATGTCATACATACCTTTACCCATCATCCAGAGCGGACCACCAGCAGCCGTGCCAGCAATGTCTGCGCCTGAAGACATACTATCGCTGTTCGTTTCAGTGGCAGATTCCAGCATGCTCCCCAGTGATCGGAAAAATCCCTGCTGCTGTTTTTGCTCAGCGCGGCGCGCATTTTTTTCCTGAGTTTCAGCTGACGCAGCGGCAGAATCTGTACGTGCTTTAAAGCGGCCTCCTGCATCACGACCAGGCGTTTTACCCCCAGCCGTATTGGTTTCAGATTCCACTTCTGAATCAGCTTTCGACTGACGAACAGAACGTACATTTCTGACACTTGAAACGCCACCAGTAACACTCAAGTTGGTTTTTTTATTACCTTTTAAAGGTAAATATTCTTCACTTAGCTGCCCTTTAGACTGCCTCCAGCTATCTAAAGACACGGAATTTTTGTTTTTATTACCTTCTAAAGGTGATTTATCACCTTTCAAGCGTCTTTTTGTGACACTTAAACTGTCATTTATTTCTGTAGGTAATTTTATTTTACTTTCTGTCCTATTTTTGTCCTTTAAAGCGTCATTTTTATTATTGATTTTTTCTTTTCTTTCTTCACCTCCTTGCCGGGAAAGGGATCGTGTAACACGCACCCCTGTAGTCTCCTGGCGGTTATTCAAGTGTTGAGAAGGGCGTAATTTCGATATTTCCTGACGTATAAGAGCCATTTCCGTTAGTTGGTCACGGCTGGCAATCTCAATTGCGTCAATAATCTGGTTTAATTCCTGGAAATTCTTCATTCAGATCCGCTTCTGCTTCTTCTCAATTGTTCTGTGAGCGTGTTGTTCATCTGAATAGCGCGCCATAAAGGTAGTGCGTCAACGTCACCTACGGGCTGGCGGGCTGTCAGCGTCAGGTTGTCAATGATGGTTAGCCATCCACTGAGGTGAAAATCGTGGAACAAAAAATCCAGAGCGAAATGGGATAAACAGTTGAGTCGTGTTCATCTGCATGCCCTCCTTTTCGCAGGCGCATGGCGGGAGCAGAAGACGAACCTCACCCTGTGTGATTTGCATCAGTAGGCCATGCCGGAGATTGCGCTGCATCAGCTGAATGTGAGCCACCAGCGGCGCGAACTCGAGATCGGGAACCATACTTTCCAGTATGTCGAAGCGGCGATTTGCGGCCTCTTCATAGTCTTCCGGATCGTCATCTAACGCGGTGAAAAGCGCGAACTCCGCGATGCGCATGCGCATAATGGCGGCTTCATAATCCAGAGCGTCAGCATCCGGCAGACCGGCGCGCATACGCTCCAGCATTTCCTGCCCGCGCCCGGTCAACGGCTTAAGTGTCCACTCAGTCGGTACACCATTGACCGGGACATTGACGCGCTCATAGGGCGCAATGGTCAGCAGCTCAACGGTCTCCGCCAACTCGCCCAGATCAAAGTCATAGGTGTGAAGCTCCTGGCAGTGCTCACAGCTGTAGTGAAACGCCTCCAGGTTATCAGCGCGGCTGTTAATCATGATCCACCACAGCGCTGTGCGTCGTTCCTGTGCGGTCCAGTCGCGGCTATCATCAATCGGGCCTTCCTGCAGTGCATTCAGGTATTCCGTAACGCGCCGCTCGTCGCCGAGCACGTCGGGAGAGCAGTACTTTAGGGCGTCTTTGATCACGGGCTGACGGAAGATGATTTCAGTAGTAGGGCGCGACGCCAGCGGCAGTGGAGGAATGATCACTGTGTTGTCCTTCAGAATTTAATGAGGTTTGATGCGGATGATTGAACCTGGTTTGTAATTCCCCCGGTTACTCCTTTCAGCAATCCGTTTGCGAGACTTCCGGCGCTGGTGTACTTCACGAACGTCACCGGAATGGTGGCAAACTCGCCTACGGCATCACGGGCGCGGGAAATCTCACCGATCGTAGTGATAAAGCCTTTCATTTCCTCTTCCAGCGTGGCGCGACCGTCCTGTGAGACGCGATAGATCCGGATGTTAAGCAGGTAGGCTGGCGGCAGATTAAAGGTGCCGTCTCCGTTATGGATCCGCGCACGATGCTCCTTAAACTTCTGGAGAAGTTCGCCATCCTCGTTATCACGAACGGTCATCGAGACAGAGCCCGCCGTAACGTGAGTGGGCTTCACAAACTCGTTACCGCCAATCAGCTTGCTTTCAGTCTCAACATTGCCCGTGCTGTAGGTGATATCTTTCACGTACATGTCCACGCGGGAGAAGCCGTCTATCTCGATGTTCCACTGCCAGCCCTGCGCATAACGGATGCGCATAGCCATTTCAAGGATGGTTTTTGCATTGGCCAGTTCAGGTGGCAGACCGCCATACGATGCGCCGGCGCCGCCGCTCATGCTGGCGGAGGCACGGGATAGAATGTTGGATATCAAATTGCTTCCGGCCTGTTTGGCCGTGCTGGTGGCAAAGCCTTTGATGTTCCCAGCCAGGCCGTTAAAAAAGCTCATAGCGCCCCCTTACCACGTGCTCATTGCGGGAATGATTGCCCGGCTTGCGGAGATCTGCATTTCCAGATCGGTTTTACGCTGGTGGAGCGTTGCCTCGTCCGGCAGAAAGGATGCGTCAAACTTCCCGGCGATGTGCAAACGGCGCAGGCGCTCTACGTTCGGGATAGCGATCAGCACTTCCAGGTAGTCTTCAAGCAGCCCGGTAATGTCTGCCGGTAACTGCGTTTCTTTGTAATCGCAGTCGCGGATATTGCGGAAGTAGAGCAGGGTAAACGGCCATTTCTCGCGGCCAGTCAGCTCAAGCTCAATGGTTGAATCGTAGGGATCGGCATATACCAGCGCGCCATTGAAGTCGTTCACGTTTACCAGAGACAGGTAATCAGACGGAAAAGGGAGGCTTGCGCCCCCCGTTTTCTCAATGCGTTTACGGCCTGGTACACCGGCCCGATCCTGATAAACGCCGAGTGCCTGGCGGAGAAGGCTGGTTAACAGCGCTTCTTCATCCACCAGCAGCGTCGTGAAGCGCGCTTTGACGGCCTCAAGCAGTTCGACCGGCGTCATGATTATTCAGCCCAGTTGTACACAACGCGCAGCGGCATCTTCACAGCTGCAGTGGTGTCTTCAGAGCCAAAATCCACGGCATCCGAATACACCTTACAATGCAGGTAACTGCGGGTCAGGCCAGCGCTATCACCGCCGTTAGACTCTGCTGCAGCAGCAAACGTGAGATCCACATATTCCTTGTTAAGCACCATCTTGCGGACCGCTGCAAACACGTCGCCTTTGATGGTTTCAACACAGGTCATCTGGAACTCGCCAGAGTTCTTAATAGAACCATGCTGATTAAACTTCATGCCACCTGGTGCCACGTCTTCAACGTCCTCACGGGCCATTTCCGGCAGCTGCGTGGTACGGATCAGAATAGAGAGGTTTGGGTAGCCTTTAACGGTCATCCAGTACTCAGAGCCGATAAGTTTTTCACCCGCGGCAAGGTTCTGGTTAAAGCGCTTTTTCAGAAAAGCCGTGTCGGCTTTCGTGTTGGAAAATCCGGACATTATTT
>Ga0308164_10000589_pt1 | contig 55120 bp, 45 predicted proteins | sample PhyTR2_FD_201031 | JGI IMG/M metagenome (GOLD analysis project Ga0308164, IMG submission 201031) | Phyllosphere microbial communities from UC Gill Tract Community Farm, Albany, California, United States - DLSLT.R2 | ecosystem: Host-associated > Plants > Phyllosphere > Unclassified | place: USA... | reverse complement strand
ACCAGCTGCAAAAAATCTGGATCCTGCGCAAGCTGCTGTACTCGATGGACGAGATCGAAGCGATGGAGTTCATCCTCGACAAGATGCGCGCCACGAAGACCAATACCGAGTTCTTCGACATGATGCGCCGCGGCGGTTAATTATCTCCGCCCCGACAGGCAACCCGAGTGGTTGCCTGTGTCCGTATACCGCTGTATAATCGGCGGTTGCACTATTTTTAATCACTGGCAAGTGATCAGCAATCGGGTCGAGAAGCAGTACAGACCGACGAAGTGCTGTTTGGCTACCAAACTCACCGAGGCTTCAAAATGAAAGCAAATACCCATCCAGATTACCGCGAAGTTGTTTTCCACGACCTGTCGTGCGACTTCAAATTCGTTACCCGTTCGACCATCGCCACCCGCGAAACGATCAATCACGAAGGTAAAGACTACCCTCTGATCAAGATCGAGGTGTCGGCTGAATCGCACCCGTTCTACACCGGCAAACACAAAATCGTCGACACCGCTGGCCGCGTCGAGAAGTTCCGTCAGAAATTCGGTACCGTCGGTTCGAAAACCGCTGTCGCAGCTGGTTAATTCCCGCCGCTTCGATGAAAAAAGCAGCCTCTGGCTGCTTTTTTTATTTGTGGCTCCCTGCCGGGCGCCCGGTTTTCCTTCATACTCCCGTCTACCTCAATTTGCACTCTGATCGATGAAGCCAGTTCGTCTTCCCGCCGCCGCCACGCTGGCCCTGCCGCGCCTGGCCCTGTTTGCCCTGGGCCTGCTCTATATTCTGCCCGGACTGATTGGCCGCGAGCCGTGGAAGAACGACGACGCCGCCAGCTTCGGCATCATGTGGACCATGGCGCACGGCACCTGGCAAGACTGGCTGGTACCGAATATCGCCGGCCTGGCGATTCCCGACGACGGCCCGCTGGCGTTCTGGATCGGTGCGCTCGGCATCAAGCTGTTCGGCTGGCTGCTGGGCGATGTGCTGGCCGCCAGGGTCGGCACGGTCGCCATCTTCCTGTTCGGCGTGCTGTCGCTGTGGTACGCCACCTTCAACCTCGGCCGGCGCCAGGATGCGCAGCCGCTGCGCCTCGCCTTCGGCGGCCAGCCCGAACCTGACGATTTCGGCCGCACCCTGGCCGACGCTGCCGTCCTGATCTACCTCGGTTGCCTGGGCCTGCTGGTCCACAGCCACGAAACCACGGCCGACGCACTGCGCGTCTCGCTTACCGCCTTCATGTTGTACCGCACCGTGCGCTACGTGGAAGCGCCGTCGCTGCGCAACGCGGCGCTTAGCGGCCTGGCCATCGGCCTGCTCACGCTCACTCATGGCTGGGTAACGCCGGTGTGCTTCATGCTAGCCGTGTTCGCCTGTACACGCCTGCTGGCCCAGCCCGTGGGCCGCGCGCTGCGCGACCTGGGCCTGGCGTTCCTGGTGGCCGCCGCCGTCACTGCGATCTGGATCGTGCCAGCGCACTTCCTGCAACCGTACCACCAGCACCCGGTGCAGAACTGGAGCGCGCTGCACCTGGCGCAGTTCGGCCTGCCGACCGTGGTGGCCTATAAATTCTTCTTCCGCGTGGGCGTGTGGTTCTTCTGGCCGGCCTGGCCGTTCGCCGGCTGGGCCATCTGGGCCTGGCGCCGCCAGCGCCTGGCGCTGCACATCGTGGTGCCGCTGGCGTTCGTCACCATGGGCGCCATCATGGCGCTGTGCGCCACCGCGCCCGAACAGGGACAACTGCTGATCCTGCTGCCGCCGCTGGCGGTGATGGCCGCTTTTGGTTTGCTCACCATGAAGCGCGGCGCCATCAACGCCATCGACTGGTTCTCGGTAATGGCGCTGACCTTGTGTGCGGCCGTGATCTGGATCTTCTGGTTCGCCAAGCTGACGGGCTGGCCGGCGCAGGCGGCCAAGAACGCCCTGAAACTGGTGCCGGGCTTTACGCCGGAAGTGGGCGCGGTCGCGCTCCCGGTGGCAGCGATTGCCACCGCCGGCTGGTTCGCGCTGGTGCACTGGCGCGTGGCGCGCCGGCCGACCGTGCTGTGGCGCGCCGTGGTGCTGTCGTCAGGCGGCCTGATCCTGATCTGGATTTTGCTGATGACGCTGTTCCTGCCCGACCTCAACTACAGCAAGAGCTACGCCGGCGTGGCGCGCCAGATCGCCCAGAAGCTGCCGCCAAACGCGGACTGCATCGAAACCAATGTGGGACCGGCGCAGCGCGCCTCGTTTGCCTATTACGCGCAACTGCCGTTCACCGGCGTCGAAGGCGGGCGTTGCAGCCTGTTGCTGCTGCAGGAAAGCACGCGCGCGCGCGACAACCGCGACGTCGCGCCGCACCATCGTGGCAAGCAGTGGATTTTATTGTGGGAAGGCCGGCGTCCGGCCGATCGGGATGAGCGTTTCCGCCTGTATCGGCGCACTGACTGACTGGTTGGCCAGGATCGGCGGGACCGCCGATCCTGCGCGCCGTATCAACGGCGTGCTACGACCATGGTGTTGGCCGGCAGGATCTGGGCCATCGGCAGTTTCTCGAAATTGCTGATGCCCACTTCGTCGCCATACTCGCGGAACACGATGCGCGTGCCTTGTTCGGTGACGAACTCGTTGATCGCCACAGGCAGGATGCGCACGCGCTTGCCCTTATCGACCTGGGTGAAGAAATGGTTGCCGCTCTGCGTGAACTGCACCAGCTGACCATTGCTCAGACGGTAGGCGTTGGCGTATTCGAGGAACTGGCCCGGCGACACGTAGATGCGGCCGCTGACCTTCACTTGCGGGATATTTTCCTGGATTTGCTGGGCGTGGGCGGCAGGCAGGGCGGAAAACGCGAGGGTGGCGGCGAGGGCGATCAGGATGGTTTTCATGGTGTGCTCCGTAAGTGGTTGATGCGATCAAGGGGTTTCGGCATCACCGCTGTGCTTCTTGTTTGCAGCGGCTGATGTAAGCACCTTAACAAGCCCGGACCATAAAATCCGGCGTTTGCGACCAGCCGCCAATCCGCCGGTATCAACTGCAAAATCACGCGACGAATGGGAGCACTCGGGAAACTCCAGGCAATGTCGACAAGTTGATAACGCCAGCGGCGCACAACGCGCCGAAATACTTGCAAGCCCTGCCACGAAAGGCGCCGTTGCTGTTGCGGGCGCCATTTTTTTTCGCCGCAGTGCGATACAAACGCTGGTAAGCCAGCTATAGTGCTGAACAGGACGAGTTGCCGCAGGGCATGTTATTTTCATAATATCCGTCCAGAAACGCAAATCCGGCAGCGCCACACCGCGCGCCGGCCCTTGGCGGCCTCGGCTGCTGCGCCCTACCCCCGCGCCCAGCCCGACACCAGCTGCCCACACTGGATAGCGCCCACATGTTTACACTGCATAAACTTCAAACTGCCTTACGCAACAACTACGTCCGTATCGCCCTGCTGATTGTCGCGATCGGCATCGCGGTCATCGTCGGCTGGCGCAAGGAAGTGCCGCAAGACACCAGCCCGCTGATGCGCACCCAGGACATTTCGGTCATCACGGCGCTGGCCGGCCAGCGCAACAAGCTCGAGTACCTGCTGATCGCCGCCCCGCTGTCGGAGGCGCCGCGCTACATCATCAAGCTCAAGGACGACCCGCTGCTGCGCGTGGTGAAAGTGCCCAGCACCTCGCACCTGAGCCTGGAGCGCGAAGTCTTGCTGCGTAATAACATTCCCTACGCCATTGCCCGTGAAGACTACCTGGCGTCGCACAAGGCCGTGCTGGTGGACGAGGAAGACAGCGCCATGGCGCGCGCCGGCGGCTTCCTCAAGCGCCACGCGATCGACATTCTGCTGGTGTGCGTGGTGCTGTTCCTGCTGCGCCACGGCCTGCCCGGCACCGGCGTCAACGCCACCGTGCTCACCCCCGACCAGCTGACCGGCAGCATGGACGACCTGATCGGCATGGAAGACATCAAGCAGGAAGTGCTGCACCTGGAAGACATGATCCGCAACCGCGCCGTCTATCGAGAGCACGACATCGACAAGCCGTTCAACGTGATGCTGACCGGCCCGGCCGGTACCGGCAAGACCAAGCTGGCCGGCTACCTGGCCAAGCGGCTCGACATCCCGCTGATCCAGGCCTCGGGCTCGGCGCTGGAGTCGGGCTATATCGGCGGCGGCTCCAAGGCGCTGCACGCGCTGCACCGCAAGGCATGCGCGCGTGGCAGCTGCATCATTTTCCTCGACGAAGCGCAAGGCCTGTTCATGCCGCGCGGCCGCGGCGAAAAAAAATGGGAAGACGACACTGCCAACACCCTGCTGGGCCTGCTCGACGGCGTGCGCAGCGACAAGGGCGCCGGCGTGATCTGGGTGGTGGCGTCCAACTTCGACGACGCCTCGACCAAGATGGACGAAGCGATGCTGCGCCGCTTCTCGGTCAAGATCAATTTCCGCCTGCCCAACAAGAACGAACGCAGTGAACTGTTGCGCTCGTTCCTGGCGCGCAAGGCCGACGGCTGCGTCGATTGGGACCATCTCAAGCTCGACCATGTGGCCGAGATCACTGCCAACCTCAGCCCGGCGTTGTTGCAAACAGTGGTCGAGCGCGCCAGCATGATCGCCATCCAGGAAAACAAGGTCATCGATACCGACCTGATGTTCCGCGCCTTCGAGCGCGCCACCATCGGCCTCACCGACCGCGCCACCACAGCCGAAAAGACCCGTCAGCGCGAGCGCGTAGCGCTGCACGAGCTCGGCCACTTCTTCATGCAGATCGACCCGTGGCTGCGCGAAGGCATGACCCTGGCCGAAGTGAAGGAGCGCTCGCCGTTCCTCAAGATCAGTACCGAATCGGTCTCCAAGCTGGGCGCGCTCGGTTACGTGCTGTCGGCCTCGGACGACGTGGCGCTGCGTACACTGGAAGAACTCGAGCGCGACGTGATCCAGCTGTACGGCGGCGTGGCGGCGGAAGAACTGTTCTACGGCGCGCGCGGCATCTCGGTGGGCAGCCAGAACGACATCCAGAAGGCCACGTCGATGCTCGACATGATGGTGAACCAGCTCTCGATGTATTCGCGCTCCAAGCTCGACTACACCCAGTTCAAGCACAAGGACACCGACCTCGACCAGGTACAAGCCAAGTCGGACGAACTGTACACCTACACCTTGCAGGCAATCGCCGACTACCGCGAGCAGATCCTGGAGCTGAAGGGCGTGCTGATGGACCAGTACGTATTGTCGAAGGACGCCATCTTCGACCTGCTGGAAGAGCAACAGCAACGCTTGGTCCGCCAACCCGTCCTGGTTGCGCTTGCCTGATCAGTAAAATTTCCAGTCACGAGTCTTGCGGCTGGGGGGCAAATCAGTGATAATGTACCTCGCATTGCATGCAGGCCTGCCTTGGTGGTGGAACTGGTAGACGCAGCGGACTCAAAATCCGCCGCCGAAAGGCGTGCCGGTTCGATTCCGGCCCGAGGCACCAGGTATTTGAAGTAAATAGTTGTACATACATAGAAACCCGCTTGCCGTCAGGTAGTGCGGGTTTTTTGTTATGTAGCCTGTCGCCCATCCCGAATTTAGCAGTTACCTTGGTGTATTAAAGAAAGCCTTAATTCAGAAGGTGATCTTGAACCTCCAAAACATTGCCAATCTGTAATGAGGCACTTGTTGACGCCCCTGAACCAACTGCCTAGCATGGATTGCAATTGCGGCAACCCGCCCGCATACCACCGGACCTTTCCATGCGAATTTACTACCTCACGCGCCAGCTGGCACAGATTGCTGCCGCCTGTCTGCTGACTTTTGCCGCCTCGGCAGCGAGCAGCGCCGCTGTTCCCGCTGTTGCCACCATGGCGACCACGCCCCCGGAGGACACGGTTCCCCCGAACACGCCGCCGACGTCGCAAGCGGATGTGGACAAGATCGTTGCCTACGCCAACAAGCATGGCGTGCAAACGCCCACCGGCTGGATGGCAATGCCTTTGCCCAGTATCAGGGGGCATATCCAGACAGCGGACACCGACGATATAGTCCAGCTGATGTATAACGACGAGCAGAAGCTGGCCGGCGCGGTGATGGTCACTTTTACGCCTGGCGGCGGCTACGCCGGCATCCTGAAAACCTTCAGCTATGAAGACAGCGATGCCAACCCGCCGCGCCTGTCGATGATTGAAGCAGGCGACTACTTGCCGGCCTGCCATCCTGGTAACCCGTGCGAGACAGTGCATATCGCCCAGCAGGCGGTCGGGCTGTGCTTCGGTGAAGCGTCGTGCCGGATCCTCTATTTCGAAGGCAAGCAACTGCGCGACATCGTCATGACCGACTAGCAGCAAGGCAGCGGGCCCGACCATGCATAGTGCATGGTGCGACTGCGAACAGACCGCCCCACCACCCCGGAATATGCTGCACTTTTTACCTCCGGGAGCTGTCATGGGATTCGATCTGGGAAGTTTATTGCAACAACATGCCGGCCACGTCACTGCCGCCGATCCCGACGGCGTGGCGCAAGCCTTCAAGCATATCGTCGGCGACCAGCCGCAAGCGTCGGTCGCCCAGGGCATTGCCCGGGCCTTCCTGTCCGACGCGACGCCGCCGTTTGCGCAAATGGTCAGCCAGCTGTTCTTCCGCAGCGACAGCGGTCTGCGCACCGAACTGCTGAACCTGCTGCTGGACAATGTCAGCCCGACCATGTTGTCCGCGCTGGCCGGCAGCGTCGGTACGCTGTTTACCGAGAATGGCCATCCACATCTTTCCACAGAGCAAATCGCCGATATCACGCCGCCGCAGGTTGCCGAAATCGCCGTTGTGGCGCAGCAACACAACCCTGGCATTGTGGAACGGATAGCAACGCTGTTTGCACAGCATCCGAACATCTTCAACGGACTTGACAGCGACACCCTTAAAGTCGCGCTCGGCTCTATGGCGCAGCAGCGTTAAGCGCTGCCAGCAAGGCTGTTCAACCGAGCTCCAGCGTAAGGTGCGCCAATTGTAAAATGTCTGAAATATAATAAAAATGATACAAAAGTTGCTGTAAGTTTCATTGGATTTCAAGCAGTATACAAACTTTGACCATCGGCATTAGTCGAATCACAACTTACCTTGGAGGTCTCAGATGGCTGTTTCGTTTAAATCCGCATTGATGCCGTTGGCAATGGCCGTAGCCCTGTCGTTCAGCGCAGTTGGCGCCGCTTCGGCCGATGCGCTCACCGAAAACTTCGATAACGGCATTCCGTTGGGCTGGACAACTGTCAACAACAGCGCTCCGACCGGCTTAACCAGCTGGACCACGGGTGACACCACCATATTCGGCGCCTACGATGGTGTGGCCAATTCCTATGTTTCGTCCAATTACAACGCGGTTCTCAGCTCGGGTACCATCAGCGACTGGCTGATCCTGCCAACGTCAACGTACCGCAACGGCGATACGCTGTCGTTTTTTACCCGCACTGACGTGAACTCGTCATTCCCGGACAACCTGGAAGTTCGCTTCAGCACGGTCGGCGGCGTCGATGTCGGCAACACCGCAACCAGCGTCGGCACCTTCGACACCTTGCTGCTGACCATCAATCCATCGCAAGCCATCGGCGGGTACCCGGAATTCTGGACCCAGTACAGCGTGTCGCTGAGCGGCCTGACCGGCGACACCACCGGCGCGTTTGCCCTGCGCTACGTGCTGACCGACGCTGGCATTGATGCCAACAACGGTAACTACATCGGTATCGACAGCCTCGACATTACGTCCACCGCCGTCACCGCCGTGCCGGAAATGGAAACCTACCTGATGATGGCTGCCGGCCTGGGCCTGATCGGCTGGATGCGCAAGCGCAAGGCGCGCACTGTCCAGGCTTAACAGCAAGCTTAAGTTACTCCGGGTGCCAGTCGAGCACCCGCACCGGCTGGGCCGCCACGGCGGCCTGGCCTTCTCCGTCGACTTGCTGTACGTCCTGTACAAACAGGCTCAGCATGCCGCTCCGGCGCCACAGTTCCGTATCGAAACTCGGTTCCCATGATCCCACCGACGCCGCCGTCAGGTCGCTGACCTGCCATTTGCCGTCCGCGATATCCGTGGTGCGCGCCACCGACACCTTGCTGCCGCGCTCCTCGTCGCGAAACACCAGTACCGCACCAGGCCGCTTGTCGTCCAGGCTGACCATGATTTGCGGGCGCGCGATCGGTATGCGCTTGGTGCCCTGTCCGCTCAGGGAGAACGCCGTCCGGCGAAAACCAAGATTGCGCATCTGCCAGCCTTTGGCGTCGCGGTACACCACGCGGTACTGCGGCACCGTCGAACCGACATCGCGCCAGTAGCTGGCAATGTAGGGCCGGCCGCCGGCATCGGCTGCCATCGAGGTCTGGTTGATCAACTCGCTGTTTTGCGGGATGCGCAGCGCGTATTCGGCGCTGGCCGCGCTGATCGGCAGCGCATACGGTTTGCCACTGGACGTTTCCCACGTGAGGCCGCCGTCGCGCGAGCGCGCATAGGCCAGGTCGTGGTTGCTGGCCACGTCCGGCGATTCGCGCCATACCCACGACACGTGCAAGGTGCCCTGGTGGTCGAGAAACGCCTGCCAGTAGGCGTTGCGCTTGCCATCGCCGGTGATCAGGTTCGTATGCAGCCGGGTCCAGGTGGCGCTGGCCGGGTCGTAACGGTTGATCACCAGGTCGCCCCGGCCCGAGCCACCCAGGCGGTAGAAGAACAGCAGCCGGCCATCCGGCAGGCGGTAAAACTCGGGGTACGAGACGGTGTCTTCGTCCTCGCCCACCATCGACCGCTTGGGCCCCAGTTCGAGTGACCCCGGCTGCACGCCGCGCGCATAGCGCAGCGCGTTGTTGTGGTGGTCCCACGCCACGTGCAGGGTGCCGGCGCCGTCGAGCATCAGGCTGATGGCGTTGTGGGCGTCGGCAGCGTTGCCCTGGTATTGGGTACGGTGCACGGTCCAGTGCGCGTCACCGAGCTTGCGCTTGCCCAGCACCAGGTAGCGTTCGGCGTCGTAGTAGCCAACGTACTGGTAGTGGCGGTCGGACACCAGCGAATTCTTGCGAAACACCACGGCGTTAACGGAATTATTGGCCCAGCCCGGCCCGACCAGCGTCTCCACGGGCGCCGCTGTGGCAACGGTGACAACACTGGCCGCCAATATGCCCGCCACCAGATATTTATCAATCAAATCAATACCATACATGCAACATGTCTCCTCTGATACTCTTATTTCTGCACGGGAAATATGCCATAATATCCAACCTGCGTATCCGACCACGCCGCCCACTTTCCCAACCCCATGAGCACCGACAGTTTCGACCCCGCCCTGCATGCCGATCCCCTGCAATTCTGGGAACAGCGCGTCAAGGCAACCCGCTGGATGATTACCAAGACCGTTTTGCTGGGCGTGTTCGCCGGGGTGCTGGGCATACTCGGACAAGGGTGGCTGGAGCGCGCCGCACCGCTGTTTCCCATTATCAGCCAGAACTATGGCGTGTGGCAGCTGTGCTACCTGCTGGCGCTAATACTCATCTTCGTGATCTGGGCGCTGGCCATGCGCCAGAAAATGGCGCTGCTGGAAAACAGCAAGCACGGCATGCATACCCAGCAGCGTATTGCTCAGCACAACGCGCGCCGCAAGCAGGCGGCAGCCGAAGCGCGCCAGCGCCGGGCCGAACAGGAGAAGGCGCGTGCGCTGGAACTGGCCGCAAAACGCGGTGCCAAAAGCAAAAAATTCGACTACTGACCGGCTGCTTATTAAGTAGCAATTGAGTAGTCTCAGCACCAGATTCAGAGCCGCCGCGCAACACTCGGAAGGTCTTGCAGCGGCCCTTTTGTGATATGGTTTCTGCTCCAGATCGGCGCACAACCTACTATCATATGACTACCGCCACTCTGCTTCAATTGTTCTCTCCGCCGAGCGATCCTTCGCTGCTTCAATACGGCATTTATACCCCTATGCTGGTTGTGCTCTCGATCCTGGTTGCCATTTTCTCATCATGGATGGGATTACAAGTCGTTGACCAGGCCAAGTCGGCCACTACGCGCGGCTTGCGCGCCACCATGCTGGCCACCGGCAGCCTGGCGCTGGGATGCGGCGTGTGGGCCATGCACTTCATCGGCATGCTTGCCTTCGACCTGTGCACGATCGTCGAGTACGATCCCGGCGTGACCATGCTGTCGGTGCTGCCCAGCCTGGGCGCCTCGTGGGTTGCGCTCAACATCATCGGCCGGCGCGAGCTGACCACCGGCGCCCTGCTTACCGGCGGCGTGCTGACCGGGGCCGGCATTGGCGCCATGCACTACACCGGCATGGCCGCCATGCGCACCAACCTCTATCTGCAATACGATCCGGCCATGTTCGCGCTGTCGATCGTGGTGGCTGTGGCCCTGGCCACGCTGGCGATCTGGATCCGCTTCGGCGTGCGCAGTCTGCGCCAGCATGTGCGTCCCAGTTTCCTCGGCGTGCTTGCGGCATTCGTGATGGGCTGCGCCATCGCCGGCATGCACTACACCGGCATGGCGGCAGCGCGCTTTACCGGCGTGCCGATCGCGGGCGATGGCGTGGGCCAGAACACCGGTTTCCTGGCGCTGTCGATCGCGGTCATCACGGTGGCCATCACGGTATTTGTCCTGGCCGCCAATGGCGTGCTGCGCTACCGCGACCTGTATCGCCAACTGAGCGAGAGCGAGCGCTGGATGCGCGCCCTGCTCACCACCACCATCGACGGCGTGGTGACGGTGGACCGCGACGGCGTGGTCCACGAATTCAACGCCTCGGCCGAGCGCATCTTCGGCTGGCGCCGCGACGAAATCGTCGGCCGCAATATCCGCCTGTTGATGACTGATGGCGACCGGTCCGAACACGAAGGCCTGCTCAACTTCCTGCGCCCGGCCGATGATGCCGGCTCGGAAAGAGACGCGCCTGCAAACGCCGTCAACGAAGTGATCGCGCTGCGCAAGGACGGCGGCGTGGTACCGATCCGGCGCGCCATCGGCCACGCGCGGGTGGAACACCGCGACCTGTTCGTGCTGTTCATTACCGACATCAGCGAACGGCGCGCCATCATGCAGGCGCTGCGCGCCAACGAACAGCAGTTCCGCTCCCTGATCCGCAATATTCCCGGCATCTCGTTCCGCAGCAGCATGGGCTACGACGCGCCGCCGGTATTCGTCAGCGACGGCATGGAGCGCCTGGCCGGTTTCCCCGCCGGCGACTTCGTCGGCCCGCAGCGCACCCGCACCCTCGGCACGCTGGTGCTGCCCGAGGACCGCGAGTATGTCGAAGCGGAGATCAGCCGCAGCGTCGAACGGCTGTCCGCCTACCAGGTCGAGTACCGCATCCGCCACGCCGACGGCAGCATCCGCTCGATGTGGGAGCACGGCGCCGTCACCCGCGACGAGAGCAACCCGGCCATCGTCTGGATCGACGGCGTGATCCTCGACATCACCGAGCGGCGCCAGATGGAAGAGGAACTGCGCCAGGCCAAGGAGACAGCGGAACAAGCGGCCGCCGCGCGCGCCAGCTTCCTGGCCAATATGAGCCACGAAATCCGCACGCCGATGAACGCCATCCTCGGCTTCACGGACGTGCTGCTCGATACCGAACTCGATCCGGCCCAGCGCCGCCACCTGGGCACCGTGCGCAAGGAAGGCCGCTCGCTGCTACGGCTGCTCAACGAAGTGCTCGACACCGCCAAGCTCGATAAAGGTGCCGTGGAACTGGAACCGGACGATTACAGCCTGCTCGGACTGATCGACGAACTGGCCTCCACTTTTGGGGGCAACGCGCGCGCCAAGGGCCTGACCATCGACATCGAATACGACCCGTCGCTGCCCACCTGGCTGCACGGCGACGAGCTGCGCATGCGGCAAATCCTCGGCAACCTGTTGGACAACGCGATCAAGTTCACCAGCGCCGGCAAGATCACGCTGCGCGCCGGCGCGCGCCACGGCCAGTTGCAGATCGCGGTACAGGACACCGGCATCGGCATCGCGCCCGAGCGCCAGGCCGCCATCTTCGATCCGTTCACCCAGGCCGACGCGTCGATGACGCGGCGCTTCGGCGGCACCGGCCTTGGCACCACCATCAGCCGCCAACTGGTCGCCCTCATGGGCGGCACCATCAGCGTCACCAGTGTGCCCGGCGAAGGCGCCACCTTCACCGTGCTGCTGCCGCTGGAACCTGCACACGCCCACGACGGCCCCGGCCAGAGCGCGGAGCGCAGCGACTATCCGCTGCCGCCGCTGCGCTTCCTGGCGGTGGACGACGTGCCGCAGAACCTGGAATTGCTGTCGCTGATGCTGGCCCGGCGCGGCCACACCCTGCAAACGGCCAGCGACGGCGCCATCGCCGTACAGCTCACCGGTGACCACACGTACGACATCGTGCTGATGGACGTGCAGATGCCGCTGATGGACGGCCTGGCGGCCACCCGCGCCATCCGCACCCGCGAGCGCGAACGGGCGCGCCTGTCGGGCCAGCCGCTGACCCGGGTGCCGATCGTGGCCATGACCGCCAGCGTGCTGGCCGCGCACCGGCAAGCCACCACCGACGCCGGCATGGACGGTTTCGCGTCCAAGCCGGTGGACTGGTTCGCGCTGTCGCACGAGATCGCGCAGGTGCTGCGCCTGCCGCCGATGGAACACGGCACGCAAGCCGACGCGCCGGCGCGCCAGCGCGTGCTCAACCACAAGGCCGGCCTGCAGCGGTGGGCCGGCAAGGAAACCGTGTACCAGCACGCGCTGGGCCGCTTTGCCGCCGACTACAACGACGGCGCGGCCACCCTGGCCACGCTGCTGGCTGCGCCCACCGCCTCGCGCCTGGCGGACGCGCAAGCCTGGTGCCACCGCGTGCGCGGCGTGGCCGCCAACCTGGGACTGGAGCAACTGGCGGCCACGCTGGCCCACATCGAAAAACTGTGCGGCGCGCCGCCGCGCGACGCCGACGTGCCGCTCGACGCCGAACTGGCGCAGCAGCAGCGGCAACTGGCCAGCCAGCTCGAAGCGGCGCTGGGCGCCATCCATGCCATGCAGGCGATCACCACCCGCCGCGACGCCGCCAACGCCCGCACCCGCGATGACGACGACAGCGCCGCCGGCCAGGGCGCGGACACGCCTGCCACTGCCGTCGCCACACCCGCAGCTTTCGATGCGGCCGCCGCGCGCGCCCGTGCCGAGGCATTGCTGCCGCCGCTGCGGCGCGGCGCGCTGGACGACGCCGCACTGGCGGCGCTGGTCGCCAGCCTTGCTGGCGCCCCCGCCACCCCGCTCAAACACCTGGCGGCGCTGCATGGCGCCCTCGACGATTTCGACTTCCCGCTGGCGGCATCCACGCTGGAAGCAATACTGGACAGCCTGTCCAAGGAGAGCTGATGCCTTTGAGTGAAAAAAAATTGCCGCTGATTCTGGCGGTGGACGATGAAGCGAGCAACCTGCAATTGCTGCGCCACATCCTGCAAGACCAGTACCGGCTGCTGTTCGCCAAGGACGGCCAGCGCGCGCTGGAACTAGCGGTGCAGGAGTCGCCGCAACTGATTTTGCTCGACGTGATGATGCCGGGGATGACCGGCTACGAGACCTGCCGCCTGCTCAAGCGTGATCCGGCCACCCACGACATCCCGGTGATTTTCGTCACCGCCCTCGGTGACGCCACCGACGAAGTGGTGGGCTTCGAAGCCGGCGCCGTGGATTACATCACCAAGCCGGTCAGCCCGCCCATCGTGCGCGCCCGCGTGCGCACCCACCTGTCGCTGGTGCGCGCGGACGAACTCAAACGCACGCGCCTGGAAATCGTCCAGCGCCTGGGCCTGGCCGCCGAGTACAAGGACAACGAAACCGGCCTGCACGTGATCCGCATGAGCCACTACGCGCGCACCCTGGGCCTGGCCCTGGGCATGAGCGAAGAAGAAGCGGACGACCTGCTGCACGCAGCGCCCATGCACGACGTGGGCAAGATCGGCATCCCCGACAGCATCCTGCAAAAACCGGGGCCGCTCGACGCCGAAGAATGGAAGGTGATGCAGTCGCACGCCTCGATCGGCGGCGACATCATCGGCCGCCACGAGAGCGGCATGCTGGCCATGGCGCATCTGCTGGCGGTCACCCACCACGAAAAATGGGACGGCAGCGGTTATCCAAATGGTTTGAAGGGGGAGGAAATTGCGCTGGTGGGAAGGATCGTGGCAATCGCCGACGTGTTCGACGCGCTGACGTCGGCGCGGCCCTACAAGCAGGCGTGGCCGGTCGAGCAGGCGGTGGAATATCTGCAGCAGCAGCGCGGCAAGCACTTCGAGCCACGGCTGGTCGATCTCTTCATTGAACAGATGCCCGCGCTCCTCGCAGTGAAGGAGCGCTGGGCAGAGCATTCTTAGGCGACGAGCCGCACCTGGCGCCCGGCCAGGCGCGCCATCACGGCCACCAGGTGGTCGATCTGGCCGTAGGTGTGGCCGGCGTTCATCATGAAGCGCAACCGCGCCTGGCCCACCGGCGCGGCCGGGAACTGGATCGCATCGACGTGGATGCCTTCGCGCCGCAACTCGATGGCGTAGCGCTGGCAGGTTTCGGCGTCGCCGATCAGCACCGGCAGGATCGGCGTAGCGGTCGAGATGATGGTGTAACCCAGCGGCGCCATCTGCTCGATGAAGTAGCGCTGGTTGTCCCACAGGCGCTGGCGCCGTTGCGGTTCCTCTTCCAGCAGATCGAGCGCGGCCAGCAGCGCCGCGGCCTGGTCCGGCGGTGGCGGGCAGGTAAAACCGTAGGCGGAGCTGGTCAGGCGGATCACGTCGGCCACATCGCGCTCCACCGCCACGAAGCCGCCGATCGAACCGAGCGCCTTGCTCAGGGTCCCCATCTGCATGATGTTCTGGCTGTAGCAGCCGAAGTGCTCGGAGGTGCCGCCGCCGTTGGCGCCGAGGATGCCGGTGGCGTGGGCGTCGTCGATGTACAGCAGCGCGCCGAAGCGTTCGGCCAGCGCCACCAGGTCGGGCAGCGGCGCGATCGTGCCTTCCATGCTGAACACGCCGTCGCTGACGATGATCGGCGTGGTGCCTTCCTGCGCGCCCGCCTGCAGCAGCGATTCAAGATGATTCATGTCGCAGTGGCGGTAGTTATAACGCAGCGCGCCCGACATCTGGATCCCTTCGCGGATACTGATGTGATTGTACTCGTCCGAGTAGTACGCGTACTTGTGGCGCTTCTTGGCGCGGAAGCCATGCAGGCGCGCCAGCGTGGCCGCCTTGACGATCGACGACAGCACGCCGATATTGGTCATGTAGCCGGTGACGAACAGCACCGCGTCGCTCTTGTGCTTGAGCGCGCCCAGTCGTGCTTCGAGCTCGCGGTACACCTCCAGGTCGCCGCCCAGCAGGCGCGACTCGCAGTTTCCCACGCCGTAGCGATCGAGGCCCCGCTTGGCCGCCGCCACCAGCCGGGGGTGGTTGGCCAGCGCCAGGTAGTTGTTGGTGCTGAAGGACACCACTTCCTGCCCGCCGCTGATAAACGTGGGATCGGGCAGCGTGGTATGGACGGCGGAGTCGTGGTGCACCGGATGGTGCTGCAGCCAGTGGGCGATATCGGTCAGATCATGCATGGTCAGGAGGTTTCAGTGAGCGTGAAACCATCATAGAACCGGGCGACTCTCCGCAAGCTTGCGGTCACATTACAGTCAGGATAGCTGGGAGCCCGCCAGCGGCAACACCAGCCGCGCCACCAGTCCCGGCGCATTGTCCTCCAGCGCCAGCCGGCCGCCGTGCGCGGTGGCGGTGGCAGCGACGATCGACAGTCCCAGGCCGTTGCCCGGCAGGTGGCGACTCTTGTCGAGGCGGTAGAAGCGCTGCGTCACCTTGTCCAGTTCTTCCGCCGGGATGCCGGGACCATTGTCGCTGACCGCGATCGCCGCCATGCCGTGGTGCAGGCCGGCGCGGATGCGCACCACCGATCCCGGCCCGGCATACTTGATGGCGTTTTCCAGCAGGCTGGCAATCGCGCTGGCAAGCAGGTTGCGGTCGCCGTCCACGTACAGCGACTCCGGCGCGTCCACGCTCAGGGTGATGTTGTCGTCTTCCGCGCTGGCCTCGTACATCTCGCCGATGTCGGCCACCACGCGGCCCAGGTCCAGCCGTTCGAACATGCTGGTGCGCATGCCCGACTCCACCTCGGCAATTTGCAGCAGGCGCTCGAACAGGCGTATCAAGTCGTCGATATCGTCGATGGCGTCGTGCGAGGCGCCCGCCAGCCGTTCCACGCTGGCCTCGTGGCGCAGCGCGTCGTCGAGCCGGCCGCGAATGCGCGAGAGCGGCGTGCGCAGGTCGTGGGCGATGGCGTTGGAGACGTGGCGAATGCCTTCCATCAGCAGCTCGATGCGGTCGAGCATGCGGTTGATGTCGCGGTTCAGGCGCGCGAATTCGTCGTCGCCGCTGATCGCGATGCGGTGGCTCAAATCGCCGGCCTCGATGCGGGCGGCGGTGCCGCGTATTTCTCCCAGCTTGTTCTCGATGGTGCGGCGGAACAGCAAGGCGCCGGCCACCGTCAGCAACAGCGACACGCCGGCGCCGGCCAGCAGCGCATCCCAGATCAACTCGCGCACGGCTTCCTGCTCGCTCAGGTCGCGGCCGACGATCAGCATGCCGCCGCCGTCGAGCGGACGCAGGTACAGGCGCGCCGGTTTCAGGTGGCCTTCGCGCACGACGTCGGCGCTGAGCATCTGCGCGCGGACGCCGGCCTCGGTCTCGCCGTCGGCCTGCGGCCACGAACCGAGATTGCCGGCCACGGTATTGCCTTCGCTGTCGAGCAGCTGGAAGATCTCGCGGTCGCTGTCGATGCCGTCAGCCAGCTGGCGCCGCACTTCCTCGATCAAGTCGTCATGGCCGCCAGCGTGCGCGCGTTGCAGCAGGCGCTGGGCCTGGGCGACGATTTTTCCATCGAGGTTCTGATCGAGCACGCCGATGGTGCCGGTATAAAACACCACCGACACCACGGCGATCGAGATGGTGCCCAGCAGGCCGTAGCCCAGCACCAGCTTGGCGGCGATCGATGCGCCCCAGAGCCGCGATGGCTGGCGCAGCCAGTCAGCCAAGCGCGCGCTCCCCGCCGTCGCTGTCGCCGGGCGCGGTGGCGCCCATGCGGTAGCCCACGCCGCGCAGGGTGTGGATCAGCATGACCGGGAAGTCCTTGTCCACCTTGGCGCGCAGGCGGCTGATCTGGACGTCGATCACATTGGTCTGCGGGTCGAAGTGGTAGTCCCACACCGATTCGAGCAGCATGGTGCGGGTGACGACCTGGTTCTCGTTGCGCATCAGGTATTCGAGCAGCCGGTACTCGCGCGGTTGCAGCGTGATCACCTTGGCGCCGCGCGTGACGCGCATGGTGCGCAGATCGAGCTTGAGGTCTGCCACTTGCAGCTGGGTGCTGTCGGCGCCGGGCGCACTGCGCCGCAGCAGCGCTTCCACCCGCGCCAGCAGTTCGGAAAATGCGAACGGTTTCGGTAAATAGTCGTCGGCGCCGCCGCGCAGGCCCGTCACGCGGGCGTCGATGGTGGACAGGGCGCTGACGATGATGACCGGCGTGTGCTTGCCCAGCGCGCGCAGCTTGTCGACGATGGACAGGCCGTCGATACGGCCCGGCAGCATGCGGTCGAGGATGATGATGTCCCATTCCTCGGCGATGGCGTAATCGAGTCCGTCCGGGCCGGTGGCGCAGGCGGTGACCAGGTAGCCCGCTTCGCGCAGGCCCTTGCAGATGTAGTTCGAGGTTTCGGCTTCATCTTCGATGACCAGGCAGCGCACGCGTTTCTCCATCAGGGGGTGATGGCGTATTTTAACCGCGTTAGCCAAATTAACTGCAAAGGTCGGAGGTGAACCCCCGCCGGGACGCCGTCGTTGCGTCGCACAGCAGGTGGCGCCATCTTGGTGGCGTCAATGGTGAGGACCGTCGTCAGGGCGCAGAGTTCGGGTGCAATGATAGGGTCTTGCCCTATAAAAAGATTTGCGCCAGATCAAACGGCGGCCAGCTCTTGGTAAAGTCCGTGGTAGTTCAGCGCCATGCGTTCGGCCGTGAACAGCTCACGGTAGCGCACCTCGGCGTGCCGGCCCATGTCGGCGGCGCGGGCCGGGTCGTCCCACAGCGCGCGCATGGCCGCGCCCAGGGCTGGCGCATCGTCGGGCGGCACCACCAGCCCGGTCACATTGTCGATATTGATGTAGGTGGTGCCGGTGCCGATCTCGCTCGAGATCATCGGTTTGCCGAACATGGCGCCTTCCAGCAGCGAGATGCCAAACGCCTCCGAGCGCAGGTGCGACGGGAACACCATCGCGTAGCATGCCTGCAGCAGCGCGATCTTGTCGTCTTCGTCCACCGCACCGACGAAGTGCACGTGCTGAAGTCCCAGGCGCGCGACGTGCTGCCTGAGTTCCTGCTCGATCGGGCCGGCGCCGACGATCACCACCGGATAGCGAGAATTTTCAGGATGGGCCAGCGCGTCGAGCAGGATGTGCAAGCCCTTGTAGTAGCGCAGCACGCCCACGAACAGGAAGAAGCGCTGGCCGAAGCGCGCGCGCCACTTGTCGGTCACTGCCGGTGGCGGCTGGCGGTAGCCGGCCTTGTCGAGGCCGAAGGTGATCACGCGGGTCTTGTCGGCAAACTGTTGCAGCACCGGCGACGAGGCCAGGTAATTGGGCGAGGTCGCGACGATCGCATCGACGCTGTGCAGGAAGCGGCGCTTGAGCGGCGCGTACAGGCGCAGCAGGTTTTTCTGGCGCACGATGTCGGAGTGGTACGTGACCACGCTGGGCTTGTCCACCCGCGCCATGAAGTGCGCCAGGTCCATGAACGGCCACGGAAAGTGGTAATGCACGACGTCGGCCTGGCGCGCCAGCTGCGCCAGCTGGCCGATGGCGCCGACCGAAAAGCCGGTGGACGCGATCTCGAAGTTTTGCCGCGCGCGGTGCACCACGTGGCCTTCGAAGTCCATGCGCGCCGGGCCCCGGTGTCGGCCGAGCGTGAGCACGGTGTTGTCCACGCCCAGTCGGCCGGTGCCCACGCACATCTGGCGGATGGCCTGCTCCACCCCGCCCCACGAGTCGGGATAATAGGTTTTGTAGAAATGCAGGACGCGCATGGCCGGTCTCCTCACGCTGCCAGCACTTGCCGATAGACGGCGGCGGTGCGGCGCGCCGCCTCGTCCCACGTCATCTCCAGCGCGCGGATACGGCCGGCAGCAATCAGCCGCGCCCGCGCACCGTCATCACGCGCCAGCATGGTCATGGCGGCGGCAATCTCGCCCACCGAGAGCGGATCGAATTCCAGCGCTGCCCCCTGCGCTACCTCGGGCAGCGACGTGGCGTGGGCGCAGGCCACCGGCACACCGCTGGCAAACGCTTCGAGCAGCGGCAGGCCGAAGCCCTCGTGCAGCGACGGGAACACGAACGCACCGGCGCCCGCGTACAGGTGGCGCAGCTGGTGGTTGTCGGTCAGGGTGTCGAGCCAGACGACGTTTTCGCCGCGTTCGCGCGCCGCCTTCAATCGCTGTATCAGTTCGGCGCTGCGCCAGCCCGGCGCACCGACGATCACCAGTTGGCGCGCCGCGCGCAGCACCGGCGGCAGCGACAGGTAGGCGTCCAGCAGGCGCTCGACGTTCTTGCGCGGCTGCAGGGTGCCCACAAACAGGTAATAGCCGGCCTGCAGACCATACTGCGCCAGGGTGGCGTCGCGCGCCTCCGGCGCCGGTACATCGAACCATTCGGCCCGCACGCCGTGATAGAGCACGCTGATCTTGCGCTCGTCGATGCCGAAGAATTCCACCAGCTCGCGCACCGAATAGTGCGACGACGCGATCACGTGCTGCGCCTTGCGCGCGGCGCGGATCTGCAGCCAGTTTTTCAAGCGCCGCCACTTGGGATTGCACCACTGCGGGTGCGAGATCGGCAGCGCGTCGTGCAGGGTCGCCACCACCGGGCAGTCCATGCGCACGATGCGGTAGTCGGTGGCGTGGAACAGGTCCAGCGGGGCAGCGCCGGCACTGGCAAGCGTGCGGCTCACATCGAGATAGGCGCTGGCCGGCAGCAGCATGTCGCCCAGCGTGGCGATCGGGAACGACAGCGGCAGCGCGCGGCCCGCGCTCAGCTTCTGCAAGCCGCCGGGCGGCGCAAAGCTGAATGGCACCACGTCCACGCCGGCGCCCGGCAAATGGTCGAGCAAGGCGCGGGTGAAGACGCCGATGCCGTCGAACCGGCCACCGGTCAGCGCCGGTTCGATCGTGGTGGTGGACAGGCCTACCCGCAATGGCGTTACAGCGCCGGTCACGCCTGATACATCCAGCGCAGGGTATCGGCCAGCGGCACCGGATCGACTACGCCGGCAGCGCCGATCACGCTGGCCAGGCGGCGGTTATCGCCCACCAGGCGCACCACTTCGTTTGCGCGCACAAACGCCGGATTGACGTGGACGTCGATGCGGTAGCCGGCAATGTCGGCCATCAGGTCCAGCACCTCGCTCAGCGAGTGCGCATTACCCGAGCAGATGTTGAAAGCGCGGCCGGCGGTAACGGCGGCAGGCGCCGCCAGCAGGCGGCGATAGCTGTTCGCCACCATGCGCACGTCGGAAAAATCGCGCCACACGTGCAGGTTGCCCAGCTCGATGCGTGCCTCGCGACGGCGGAAGTGGGAGACGATTTTTGGCAGCAGGAAGTTCTCGTCCTGGCCCACGCCGGTGTAATTGAACGGTCGCGCGATAATCAAAGGCAGGCGGTCGCTCCACAGGCGCGCCATGTATTCCATGGCCAGCTTGCTGACCGCGTAGTCGTTGGCCGGTGCGGCCGGCACGTCTTCACCGATTATGCCGACGTCGGTATTGCCGTAAATGTTGGCGCTCGACGCCAGCAGCACGGCCGCCGGCCGCCTTGCCAGGCCGGCCAGCGCCTCGAGCAGGTTGCGGGTACCGGCCACGTTGACGCGGTAGATTTGCTCGGCGTCGCCATGACCGACAAACGCGATAGCCGCCAGGTGCACCACCACGTCGGGCTGTACTTGCTGCACCACGGCCGCCAGCCCGGCGCGGTCGTTCAGATCGACGCTGAACTCGTCCATGCCGGCAGCACTGCCGGGGGCGACTATGCCGTGCACCTGGTAGCCCGCCGCGCGCAGTTCCTGCGCCACGTAGCGGCCCGTAAACCCGGCGCTGCCGGTGATCAGCGCCCGCTTGCCGGCGCCTTCCAGGGTGGCGTGGGGAGTCACCGGCCGCTCCCTAGAACGACAGGCCGGCGCGGTTGCGGCGCAGGTCGGCCTCGACCATCATCTGGCACAGCTGTTCCAGCGTGGTCTGCGGCTTCCAGCCCAATTCGCTCAAGGCCTTGCCGGCGTCGCCGATCAGGAGTTCCACTTCGGCCGGGCGGTAGAATTTCGGGTTGACGCGCACCAGTACGCGGCCGGTCTTCCGGCACGTGCCGGTTTCGTGCTCGGCGGCGCCGCTCCAGGCCAAGTCGATCTCGACCGCTTTAAATGCCATGGTGACGAAGTCGCGCACGGTCTCGGTGCGGTTGGTGGCCAGCACATAGGTGTCGGGCGTGTCGGCCTGCAGGATGCGCCACATGCCTTCCACGTACTCTTTCGCATAACCCCAGTCGCGCTTGGCGTCCATATTGCCCAGCTCGAGCACATCCTGCAGGCCGAGGTGGATCTTGGCCACCGTGTCGGTGATCTTGCGGGTGACGAACTCGCGCCCGCGCAGCGGCGACTCGTGGTTGAACAGGATGCCCGAGGCGCCGAAAATGCCGTACGACTCGCGGTAGTTAACCGTCATCCAGTGCGCATACAGCTTGGCCACGCCATACGGGCTGCGCGGATAAAACGGCGTGTCCTCTTTTTGCGGCACGGCCTGCACCTTGCCGAACATCTCCGACGTGGACGCCTGGTAGAAGCGGATCTTCGGGTTGACAATGCGGATCGCCTCGAGCAGGTTGACCGCGCCCAAGCCGGTGATTTCGCCGGTGGTAAGCGGCTGGTCGAACGACACGCCCACGAAGCTTTGCGCAGCAAGGTTGTAGATTTCGTCCGGCTGCACGCGCTGGATCAGGCGGGTCATGGAAGACAAGTCGGTGAGATCGAATTCCACCAGTTCCAGGTGCGGATGCGACGCGATGCCCAGCTCCTCGATACGCCAGAAGTTGACCGAGCTGGTACGGCGATAAGTACCGGTGACCTGGTAGCCCTTGTCGAGCAGCAGCTGCGCCAGGTAGGCGCCGTCCTGGCCGGTGATGCCGGTAATGAGGGCTTTCTTCGAGTTCGTCATGGTGTGAGCGTGGCAACAATAAGATCGATGATTGTAACCGAGTGACCACCCCTGCCCCGCGCGGTAGCTCACACGCTTACACTCGTTACATCCGGTTACAGTCAGCTTGATACTGACGAAAAAAAGCCGCTTCCGGAGAAGCGGCTTTTCTCGCTGGCAAGTGCCAGGCGGGGATTACGACTTGCCGGCCACAGCATCGACCACGCACAGCGCGGTCATGTTGACGATGCGGCGCACGGTGGCCGATGGCGTCAGGATGTGCACGGCCTGCGAGCAGCCCAGCAGGATCGGACCAACCGCGATACCGTTGCCGGCTGCCGTTTTCACCAGGTTGTAGGCGATGTTGGCAGCGTCGATGTTCGGTGCGACCAGCAGGTTGGCGTCGCCGGTCAGGGTCGAATCGGGCATGATGGCGTGGCGCAGTTTCGAGTCGAGCGCGGTGTCGCCGTGCATTTCGCCGTCGATTTCCAGGGTCGGATCGAGCTGTTTCACCAGCGCCAAAGTGGCGCGCATTTTTTGCGCCGATTCGCTGTTGGACGAGCCGAAGTTCGAGTGCGACAGCAGTGCTGCACGCGGCGACAAACCGAAGCGGCGCATCTCTTCGGCAGCCATCACCGTGATCGCGGCCAGTTCCTTGGCGTTCGGGTTTTCGTTGACGTGCGTATCGACCATCACCAGCTGGCGCTCCGGCATGATCAGCACATTCATGCCGGCGTACACGCAGGCCCCATCACGCTTGCCCAGCACCTGGTCGATGTATTTCAGGTGCAGCTCGGTGGTGCCGAAGGTGCCGCAGATCATGCCGTCGGCGTCGCCCTTCTTGATCATCATGGCGCCGATCAGGGTGTGGCGGCGGCGCATTTCCAGCTTGGCGTATTCCTGGGTCACACCGGCGCGCGAGGTCAGCGCGTAGTACGACTGCCAGTAATCGCGGTAGCGGTCGTCCTGGTCCGGGTTGATGACGTCGAAGTCCACGCCGTGTTTCAGGCGCAGGCCGAACTTGGCGATGCGCGCTTCCAGCACGGCCGGACGGCCGACCAGGATCGGGCTGGCCAGTTTTTCATCGACGATCACCTGCACCGCGCGCAGCACGCGCTCTTCTTCGCCTTCGGCGTAGACGATGCGTTTGAGTTCCTTGGCGGTTTTCTTGGCCACCTGGAACAGCGGCTTCATGAAGGTGCCGCTGCGGTACACGAACTGCTGCAGGCTGTCGGCGTACGCTTGCAGATCCTGGATCGGACGCGTTGCCACGCCCGAGTCTTCGGCGGCCTTGGCCACGGCTGGCGCGATCTTGATCAGCAGGCGCGGATCGAACGGCATCGGGATCAGGTATTCCGGGCCGAACGACAGATTGGTAAAGCCGTAGGTGGTGGCCACGATGTCCGACTGCTCGGCGTGGGCCAGTTCGGCGATCGCGTGCACCACGGCGATTTCCATTTCGCGCGTGATGGTGGTGGCGCCGCAATCGAGCGCGCCACGGAAGATGTACGGGAAGCACAGCACGTTGTTCACCTGGTTCGGGTAGTCCGAACGGCCGGTGCAGATGATGGCGTCGTCGCGCACGGCCTTGACGTCGTCGGGCAGGATTTCCGGGTTCGGATTGGCCAGCGCCAGGATCAGCGGGTTCGACGCCATGGACTTGACCATGTCCTGTTTCAGTACGCCACCGGCGGACAGGCCCAGGAAGATGTCGGCGCCGGGGATGACTTCGGCCAGGGTGCGGGCGTCGGTCTCGCGGGCGAAGCGTTCCTTGTCCGGATCCATCAGCTCGGTACGGCCTTTATAGACCACGCCGGCCAGGTCGGTCACGAAGATGTTCTCGAGCGGGAAGCCCAGGTCCACGATCAGGTCCAGGCAGGCCAGTGCGGCAGCGCCGGCGCCGGAGACGACCAGTTTGCAGTTCTTGATATCTTTGCCGACCAGCTGGATGCCGTTCAGGATGGCGGCGCCCACGATGATGGCGGTGCCGTGCTGGTCGTCGTGGAAGACCGGAATCTTCATGCGTTCGCGCAGCTGGCGCTCGATGTAGAAGCATTCGGGCGCCTTGATGTCTTCCAGGTTGACGCCGCCGAAGGTCGGCTCCAGCGCGGCGATGATGTCCACCAGCTTGTCCGGGTCGAGCTCGTTGATTTCGATGTCGAAGACGTCGATGCCGGCGAATTTCTTGAACAGTACGCCCTTGCCTTCCATGACAGGCTTGGCGGCCAGCGGACCGATATTACCGAGGCCCAGCACGGCGGTGCCGTTGGTGATCACGGCCACCAGGTTGCCGCGCGCCGTGTATTTGTAGGCAGCGGCCGGGTCGATGACGATTTCTTCGCAAGGCGCAGCCACGCCCGGGGAGTAGGCCAGCGCCAGGTCGCGCTGGTTGGTCAGTTGCTTGGTCGGCGTAACACTGATTTTGCCGGGAGTCGGGAACTCGTGGTATTCGAGTGCCGCGAGGCGGAGTTGTTGACGAATTTCTTCTTTCTTCTCTGCTGACGAATCCATGCTTTACTGCCTTCCTGTTTGTGCGGTCGGAAAGCTTACGATTTTATCAGACCCAACTTTGAGCAGAAGTAGGTATTTTCACGCAGAGTGATAATGGATATCAGCATTTCTTATGATGAAAACGACAAAATCGCCGAATTTTTGGCGTTTTTAGGCACTTTAGCCGCATAGATGCTTCCATATAATCCTTTTTTGGCAATTATGGGATTTGCCTATCCAAATGCCGATTTTCATTGAAAATAGCAATCAAGGCGTTGTGATCGGCGCAGCGGACGCCGTTTACAATGGCGGATGCTCTCCGAATTCGACCTCATACAAGAATATTTCCAGCGCCCTCATCACGCCTCGCGCGCGACCCTGGGCATCGGCGACGACTGCGCGCTGCTCACCCCCACGCCCGGCATGCAGACGGCCATCTCGTCCGACATGCTGGTCGAGGGCCGCCATTTCTTTGCCGGCGAAGATGCGCTGCGCCTCGGCCATAAAAGCCTGGCCGTCAACTTGTCCGACCTGGCCGCCATGGGCGCGCGCCCGGTCGGCTTTACCCTGGCGCTGGCTTTGCCCAGTGCCGAGCGCGACTGGCTGGCCGGTTTCTCGCAAGGCCTGTTCGCGCTGGCCGACGCACATAACATCGAACTGATCGGCGGCGACACCACCAAGGGCCCGCTCACCATCTGCATTACCGTGTTCGGCGAACTGGCGCCGGGCCGTGCGCTGCGCCGCAGCGCCGCCCTGCCCGGCGACGATCTCTGGATCTCCGGCACCCTGGGCGACGCCCGCCTGGCGCTGGCTGCCTATCGCGGCGAACTGGCCACGCCGCTCACCGATGCCGAGCATACTTTGGCAGCGGTGCGCATGCATACCCCCATCCCGCGCGTGGCGCTGGGCGTGGCGCTGGCGGAGTCCGGCATGGCCCACGCGGCCATCGATATCTCGGACGGCCTGGTGGGCGACCTCGGACATATATTGAAACGCTCGGGCGTGGGCGCCACGCTCGACGTCGATGCGCTGCCGCCGGGCCAGGTGCTGGCCACGCAAAATGCCGCCTTGCGGCGCGCGTACTGCGCTGCCGGCGGCGACGATTACGAACTGTGCTTCACGGCGCCGGCCAGCGCCCGCGCAGCGATCCTGTCCATCGCCGGCAGCACCGCCACGCCGGTCACGCGCGTGGGCAGCATCGATGCGCAAGCCGGCCTGCGGCTGGTCGATGCGCAAGGCGCGGCGCTCGACCTGGGGTTAGCGGGCTTCGATCACTTCAAGTCCTGAACCACCGCAGCGGCGACGTCTTTCACATCCACCGCCGTCTCGTCTTCCTCGGGCAGGCCCACCTTGCGGCCGCTGCCCTGCATCAGCCAGTAATGGTGGAATGCCAGGCGGATGTTGTCGCGCAGCTGCACGTCGTCCCACGGCTTGGTGTAAAAACGGTAGATGGCGCCCCGGTTGATCGATTCGAGCACGGCATCCACGCCCAGGTAGCCGGACAGGATGATGCGTATCGTCTGTGGATACAGGTCCTTGACCTGGCTGAGGAACTCGGTGCCGCTCATGCCGGGCAGGCGCTGGTCGCACAGGATCACCTGCACGTCGTACAGCGCCAGCTGCTCGAACGCTTCTTCCGCGGTGCCGGCCATCAGCACGTTGTAGCGGTCCGGCTCGAACAACTGGCCCAGCGCCCACAGCACGTCCGGGTTGTCGTCCACGATCAGCAGGGTTTGCGCCGGTTGCAGCGGCGTGTCCGGATCGACCGGCAGGCAGCGGCCAGATTCCACCAGCACGCCCATGTCGCGCGGCGCCACCGGACGGCTGAAGAAATAACCCTGGATTTCGTCGCAGCGGCCACGGCGCAGGTATTCGAGCTGGCCGCGCGTTTCCACGCCCTCGGCGATCACCCGCAGCTTCAGGCTGTGCGCCATGCTGATGATGGCGGTGGCAATCGCCGCGTCATTCGGATTGGTGGTGATGTCGCGCACGAACGCGATATCGATCTTGAGCTTATCGATCGGGAAGCGCTGCAAATACGCCAGCGACGAGTAGCCGGTGCCGAAGTCGTCGATCGCCACCTTGATCCCCAAGGCTTTCAAGCGCGTGAGGACGTCGATGGTGCGCTCGGTGTTGGACATCAGCGCGGTTTCCGTCAGTTCCAGTTCCAGCAGTTCGGGCGGCACGTCGTGGCGCGCCAGCGCGCCGCGCACCACCTGCTCCAGGTCGCCCTCGGAGAACTGCCGGCTGGCGACATTGACCGCCACCCGTACCGCCCCCACCGAGCCGCGCAGCCAGGCGCCGATCTGGCGGCAGGCGGCGTCGATGATCCAGTCGCCGACCTGCACGATCAGCCCGGTGTCTTCCATCACCGCGACGAAATCGGCCGGGTGCACCAGGCCATAGCCGGGCCGCTGCCAGCGCAGCAGCGCTTCGGCGCCGGCAATCGCCCCGGTGTGCAGGTTCACCTTGGGCTGGTAGTACAGCAGCAGTTCGTCGTTTTCGATGGCGCGGCGCAGGGCCAGCTCCAGGTCCAGCCGCGCCAGCACCTGCACGTTCATGCCGGGCGTGAAAAAGCGGTAGCCGTCGCGGCCGGCCTGCTTGGCGCGGTCCATGGCGGTGTCGGCGTACTTGATCAGGGTTTCGGGATCGCCCGCGTCGTCGGGATACATGGCGATGCCGATGCTGGCGCTGAGCACAGCCTGGTGGCCGTCAAGCTCGAACGGCGTGCGCAGGGTTTCGCGCACTTCGTTGGCCATGTGGACGGCTTCCTGCTGGTCTCGCGGCATGGTCATGATCAGCGCGAACTCGTCGCCGCCGATGCGGCCCACGGTGTCGCGCAGGCGCGCCGTCTGCATCAGGCGATTTGAAAACTGGCGCAGCAACTCGTCGCCGGCGCTCGATCCGAGCATGTCGTTGATGCCCTTGAAGCGGTCGAGCGCGATCATCAGCACCACCACGCGGCAGCCCTTCTTCTGCGCCGACTCGAGCGCGTCGGCCAGGGTCTGGAAGAACAGCGTGCGGTTGGGCAGGCCGGTGAGGCTGTCGTAGTGCGCCATGTGCTGCAACAGTTCTTCCGACTGGCGGCGCTCGCTCACGTCGCGCGCCACGCCCAGCAGCACGGCGGCTTCGCCCGGACGCTTGAGCAGCTGCCAGTAGATTTCCACCGGCACCGAGACCAGGTCGTGACGCATCAATTCGCCCTCGGCCAGTTCGGGCGCACGCGGCTGGCCGACGGCGGCGGCGTAGTCCTCGAGCCGCAGCGCTTGCGCGCGCAGCGACGCCAGCGTGCCGAGACCGAGCCGGCTGGCGGTCTGGCCAAGGATGTCCTCGCGCGTGTAAGCCAGCATGCGGCAGGCGCCGTCGTTCACATCGAGCAGTTCGGCGGTGGCCGCGTCGAGCAGGAAGATGGCGTCGGCGGTGGCGTCCATGGCGCTGCGGAAGCGTTGCAGTTCGGCGGTCCGTTCGCGCACCGTGTGTTCCAGCCGGGCGTTGTAGTCGCGCGCCTCGCGGTGCAGCAGCCGCACTTCGAGCATGTTGCGGATGCGCGTGAGCACCTCCACCGGGTCGATCGGCTTGCTGAGGAAATCGCGCGCGCCGGCTTCGAGCGCCTGCACCTTGTGGTCGGGCTGCGCCGTGACCACCAGCACCGGCAGCCACGCGCCTTTTTCCAGAGGACGCAATTGCTCCATCACTTCGAAGCCGTTCAGGCCCGGCATCTGCATGTCGAGGATGATCAGGTCGTAGTGGTGCTCGGCATGCAGCGCCGCCACGGCATACGGATCGGTGGTGGAACTGACAGCTTGATAGCCGGTCGATGTCAGCAGGTATTCAAGTAGTTCCACGTTGACCGGCTGGTCGTCGACAATCAGTATGCGGGCATGGAAGATGTCGGTCTCGCTGATCATAAGGCGCCTCCTGGTTGGCCTCCTGGTTGGCCTGTAAGACCGGCTGCGTTGGTCGGCATAGTCCGTCTGAGTGTACGCATGTTCGACATGGGGGTCTAATGAATTCAAAGAATATTGGCGCGCGGAGAAATTCGTAGTGCACCGCTGGCAACGATTGCGAACTGCATGGTACAGTGGGGCCACCCTTGACCGCCACACCAAAGGAGAGTTCCATGAGCAGCGACACCATCCTCGCACTGGCCGCGCAAGTCGGCAAAGCATTGCAAGAAAAGGGTTTGATACTGACCACCGCCGAGTCGTGTACCGGCGGCGGCGTGGCCCAGGCCATCACTGAAATCGCCGGGTCCAGCGACTGGTTCGACTGCGGCTTCGTCACCTATTCCAACGCGTCCAAGACCGAGATGCTCGACGTCTCTGCCGCGCTGATGGCGCAGATGGGCAGCGTTTCCGAGGAAGTGGCCGCCGCCATGGCCACCGGCGCGCTGGGCGCGAGCAACGCCCACATTGCGCTGTCCACCACCGGGATCGCCGGCCCCACCGGCGCCGTGCCGGGCAAGCCGGTGGGTACCGTGTGCTTCGGCTGGGCCAACGGCGACAGCGTGCATACCGAACGCCTGGTGTTTGCCGGCGACCGCAAGGCCGTGCGCGAGCAGAGCGTGATTCACGTGTTGCAGGGTTTGCTCCGCTTTATCAACTAAAACCGTGCGAAGGCAAGGAAATATTGCCTTCCAGCCATAAAACAATTACTCTCGTCGGGGCGGCGATTTTCCCGACGATTCAGGAGTGATTCAGATGCAAAACACGGTACATTTTATTCTCCAGGGCAAAGGTGGCATCGGCAAGACGCTGGTGTCCACCATCCTTGCGCAGTGGATCGCCAGCAAGGACGTGGCCGAGGGCGCGCAGCCGCTGCGCTGCTACGACACCGACCAGGAGAATGCCACCTTCAGCCGCTACAAGGCGATGGCCGTCAAGCATGTGCCGGTGATGACCGACAGCCGCAACATCGACCCCAAGCGCTTCGACGCCCTGATGATCGACATCCTCGAGCAGGAAGGTAACTGCGTGATCGACAACGGCGCCAACACCTTCTCGCCGCTGATGGGCTATCTGATCGAAAACGACTGCTTTGCGCTGCTCGAGGAATCGGGCCGCAAGGTGTATATCCACACCATCGTCGGCGGCGGCGACACCTTGCACGACACGGCGATGGGCTTCGTCTCCACCGCCAAGGCCACCAAGGTGCCGCTGGTGCTGTGGGAAAACGAGCATTTCGGCCTGCTGCAATCGGCGGCCGGCAAGCAGTTCACCGAATCGCAAACCTACGCCGACAATTCGTCGCGCGTGCGCGGCCGCGTGGTGCTCTCGGCGCGCAATGCAGATACTTTTGGCGCCGACATCAAGAAAATGAACACGGCGCGCCTGACGGCGGCCGAAGTGCGCGAGAGCGACAAGTTCAACCTGATGGAAAAGCAGCGCATCAAGGTCGTGTTCCGCGACCTGTTCGAGCAACTCGACAAGGTGGAGTGGTAAGCGCCCATGGCCATGGATCAGCACAAGCTGCGCACCCTGGTATTTGAAAAAACCGGCGTCAAGATCGATATCGACGATCCGGTGTTCGCCCTGGTGGCACTGAACGAGGCGGTGCTGGAAGATGCGGTGGAGCGTCACATCGCCGCCATCGACAGCGCCACCCGCGAACTGGTCCGCCGCGCCCGCGACGCCGGCGGCCTGCCGCCGGAACGCAGCGTCGAGCACGATGCGTCCAACGAGCTGGACCTGGCCGCCAGTGCCTCCACCGCCTCCCGCGCCGCCGATCCTGCGCCTGCGCCCGTCCCCACGCACGCAGCGGCCACTGGAATCACCCGCCACGAATGGCGCCTGCTGGCCGCCGCCGCCGGCGTAGCCGTACTGTCGGCGCTGCTGGTACTGGGCGGACAGGCCGCCTTCACCAAGCCCGGTTTGACCGCAGCGCAAACCCAGTCCCTGCAAGAAGCCGAACGCCTGAAAACCGCCATCAACCAGCTCGACCCCAAGCTGCGGGCCGAGGTGCAGGCGCAACTTCCGAAATAAGCGAATCGAGGATACACCCTACCTGCTCCGTGGTTATTCCTCGATTTTTTCGTGCTAACATATGAACACCTATTCATATGACGAATCATGAGCTGCCAACACGACTATTCCGGCTGCGATCCCGCCATCGCCCAACTTGCTGACCTGTTCCACTTGCTGGGCGACCCGACCCGGCTGCGCATCGTGCTTGCCTGCGTGGCGGCGCCGATTGCGGTCAGCGATATCGCTACCTCGCTTGACTTGAGCAGCTCACTGGTCAGTCACCATTTGCGCCTGCTGCGCGCCGCGCGTATCGTCAAGTCCGAGCGCCAGGGCAAGCAGGTGTTCTATTCCGCCGCCGACGCCCATATCAGCGACGTCCTCAACGATATGCTCGAGCATATCGCCGAACCTTCCAACGGGAGCGACGCATGAGCAAGCACCACGACCACGCAGGCCACGGTAATCACGATAGCCACAGCGGACACGAGCACGATCACAGTCACGAGCATGGTCACGATCAGGCAGACAAGGGCAAACCAGCCACAGGCCACAGTGGTGGGCACAATCACGATCACGGCCACGGGAAACCAGCCGCAGGCCACAGCCATGGACACGATCACAGCCACAACCACGGCGGCGGTCATCACCACCATCACGGCGATCCCAACACCATGGGCCGCGCGTTTGCGATCGCCATCGTGCTCAACCTTGGTTTCGTGGTGGTGGAATTTTTCTATGGCTACCTGGCCAACTCCACCGCACTGATGGCCGATGCCGGCCACAACCTGTCGGACGTGATGGGCCTGATGCTGGCGTGGGGCGCGGTGATTCTGGCCAGGCGCCAGCCCAGCGCGCGCTATACCTACGGCCTGCGCGGCACGTCGATGCTGGCGGCGCTGTTCAACGGCATGCTGCTGATGGCCGCTTGCGGCGTGATCGCTTTCGAGGCAGTGCAAAAGCTGGTGACGCCCGATCCGGTGGCCGGCCTGACGGTCTCCATCGTGGCCGGCATCGGCATCCTGATCAACGGTTTCTCGGCGTGGTTGTTCATGTCGGGCAGCAAGGACGACATCAATATCCGTGGCGCCTACCTGCACCTGGCGGCCGATGCGGCGATTTCACTGGGGGTATTGCTGGCAGGGCTGGCGGTGCGCTACAGCGGCTGGAACTGGATAGACCCGGTGATCAGCATGGTGATCGTGGCCATCATCGTCTGGAGTACCTGGGGCTTGCTCACGCAGTCGCTGCGCATGGTGCTGGCGGCGGTGCCCGATAACGTGGACCGCGCCGGCATCGAGCAATTCCTGCGCGACCAGGCCGGCGTGAGTGCCGTGCACGACCTGCACATCTGGGCCATGAGCACGACCGAGAACGCGCTGACCGCGCAGCTGGTAACGCCAGCCGGGTATCCGGGCGATGTGACGGTGGACACCATCAGCCAGACGCTCAAGGACAAGTATGCGATTCATCACAGCACCCTGCAGGTGCGGCTCGGCGCCATGCCGCAAGAATGCTGCCTGCAAGTGCCGAGCGCAGGGAGCGCCTGACAAGCCCTCCATAGCGGCGTTGCAGCGTCTGGCAATATTCGCGTACTGGCGTACTGTCTTCGTCGCTGCGCCTTGCTCTGGACGGTTGTCAGGCGCTCGGCTTACTTGACGTCGATGAGTTCGACGTCGAAGATCAGTGCCGAGTTCGGTGGGATGCCGCCGCCCGGTGCGGCGCGCGAGCCATAGGCCAGTTCCGATGGAATGATCAGGGTGCGCTTGCCGCCCACTTTCATGCCGACGATGCCCTGGTCCCAGCCCTTGATCACGCGGCCGGTGCCAAGCACGAAGTCCAGCGGCTCGCCGCGTGGAATCGACGAGTCGAACTGGCGGCCACGCATATTCTTGGCCAGCGGGCGATACAACCAGCCCGTGTAATGCATGTAGACGGTAGCACCGCTGGTGGCTTCGCGGCCGGTGCCCACCTTGGTGTCGTTGACGATCAGCGATTCGGCGGCCGGGCCAGGCGTGGCGGAACCGACCACCACTGGCGCGGCTGGCGTGGCTGCAGCAGCCGGGGTTGCAGGTGCAGCAGGTGCAGCCGCAGCAGCTGGTTCGGCAGGAGTTTGCGCCTGGGCCGAGAAGGCCGCCAGCGCCAGCAGCGTTGCTGCAAAAACGGAACTACGCTTCATAGATTGATTCTCTCTCTGGGTGACTGGGGACGGCACGCACACGTACCGGCGCCCGCCATGATAGCAAACCTATCCCGCGTGTCGGCTTAATTCCCGATGGTACCGTCTGCCGCTACCACCGCTGCCGGCGCAGCAACTGGCTCAACGGCCGCTGGCGCGGCAGGCGCCGCCAACTGGCGCAACACGTGGCCGGCCGCCACCATGCCGAAGGTGGCGGTAACCACCATGGCCGAGCCGAAACCGGCGCAATTGAGGCCGGTGATGCCGCCGCCGGCATCCACTGCGCATGCGTCGGCCGGTTCCGGGTACTTGAGCGGCTCCATCGAAAACACCGCATCGACATGAAACCTGGTTTTCTCGCCACGCGGAAAACCGTACTCGCTGCGCAGCAGGCGCCGCACCTTCTTGAGCAGCGGCTCCTGCTCGGTGCGGGCCAGGTCGCGCACGGCGATCTGGGTGGGATCGGTCTGGCCGCCGGCGCTGCCGATGATCACCAGCGGAATCGCGTGGCGGCGGCAATGGGCGATCATGGCGGCCTTGGCCTTCACGCTGTCGATGGCGTCCACCACGTAGTCGAACTTGTCGGTGCCCAGCATGGTGTCGAGATTGTCGGGGGTGACGAAATCCTCGACCTGGTGCACCACGCAAAACGGGTTGATCTGGGCGATGCGCTCGGCCAGCGCGTGGATCTTGGCCTGGCCGACCGTGCCGCTCAGCGCCTGGATCTGGCGGTTGATATTCGATTCGGCCACGTTGTCGAGGTCGATCAAGGTCAACTGGCCGATAGCGCTGCGCGCCAGCGCCTCGACGATCCACGAGCCGACGCCGCCCACGCCGACCACGCACACGTGGGCGCCGCGAAAGCGCTCGAGCGCGGGGGCGCCATACAGGCGTGCAATGCCGCCGAATCGTCGCTCGAAGTCGACTTCGTCCAGATTAAAGGTTGAATTGGTATCCATCCCGCCATTTTAGCGGACACTGCAAGAAAAATTATTCTAGAATGATTTTCTTACCCAGCCAGAGTCTTGATTCCATGAGCAACACACTGTTCGACACCGCCCCCGATTTCAACCAGCCGATCGCCGTGCTCAAGCATTGCCACGACCGCATCCGCAAGCAACTGGCCACGCTCGCCAAGCTGCTGGCCCACCTGGCCGCGCACGGCGCCGACCTCGAAGCGCAAAGGGCGGCCCAGGCCGTCCTCAAGTATTTCAACAACGCCGCCCACCTGCACCACGACGACGAAGAACAGAACTTGATGCCAATGCTGCAAGCCACCGCGCGCGACGCCGACTTCGCCCTGCTCGAGCAACTGGTACCCGGCATCCTGGCCGACCACGCCGCCATGGACCAGGACTGGAAGCTGCTGCAAACCGAGCTCGAAGCAATCGCGGCCGGCACCGGCACCGCGCTGTCGCTGGAGAACGTGAGCCGCTTCTGCGACGCCTACACCGCCCACATGGCCAAGGAAGAAGCCAATATCGCACCGATGGCCAAGCGCCTGTTCAGCCCCGAGCAGATGGCGCAACTGGGCAGCGCGATGCAGGTGCGGCGCGGCATCACCCCTGCCCTGCCCGCCAGTCAGGTGCCCGAGCAGCAACAAGTACCGGTCCACAACACGGTGGCCGAGGGCGTGGTGCTGGCCGACCTGCGCCTCGATTACGGCCGCGCCAGCCTGACGGAAAACGATGTGCTGGACGACCCGATCGCGCAATTCGGCAAATGGTTCGACGAAGCCATGCATGCGAAAGTGAACGAGCCGAACGCGATGAGCGTGGCCACCGTGGACACCGAGGGACGGCCCAGCTCGCGCATCGTGCTGATCAAGCAATTCGACGCGCGCGGCTTTACCTGGTACACCAACTACGACAGCCAGAAGGGCCGGCAACTGGGCGCCAATCCGCACGCGGCGCTGCTGTTATTCTGGAGCGAACTGGAGCGCCAAGTGCGTATCGAAGGCACGGTGGTGAAAACCTCGGCCGAGGAAAGCGACAAGTATTTCTACAGCCGCCCGCTGAAAAGCCAGATCAGCGCGATTGCCTCGCAGCAAAGCGCACCGATTGCCAACCGCGAACAGATGGAAGTCAATTACGACGCGGTGGCAGCGGCCAGCGGCGAACACGCGGTGCGCCCCGAGCACTGGGGCGGCTACCGCCTCGACCCGGTGCGCATCGAATTCTGGCAAGGCCGCCGCTCGCGCTTCCACGACCGCATCGTTTATGTGAAACAGGCGGACGGCAGCTGGGCCAAGGAACGCCTGCAGCCGTAGCGCCTGTTCGTGCAGGAGCGCCCCGCCGGCTTGGCCGGCCTTTGTTTACTTCACCCGGTGCGCGTAAATCGCGCGCAGCTTGGCCACCTTGGGCGCTACCACGAAAGCGCAGTAGCTTTGCAGCGGGTGATGGCTGAAGTAATCCTGGTGGTAAGCCTCGGCCGGGTAAAACACCGGCGCGGGCGCCAGCTCGGTGACGATCGGGGCATCCCACACATTGGCCATCTCGGCCACGACCTTGCGCGCCACCGCTTCCTGCTGCGGCGACAGGTGGTACACGACCGACCGGTACTGTGTGCCGACGTCATTGCCCTGGCGGTTGAGGGTGGTGGGATCGTGGATCGTGAAAAAGATTTCGAGCAGGTCGTGGTAATCGATCACGGCCGGATCGAAGTCGATTTTGACCACTTCGGCATGGCCGGTCGCACCGGCGCACACCTGTTCGTAAGTGGGATCGGGCGCCGCGCCGCCGGCATAGCCGGACACGACTTTCTCAACACCTTTGACGTCCAAAAAAACCGCCTCGGTACACCAGAAGCACCCGCCGCCCAGTATGGCTGTTTCCATGAAAGCCTCCTGCCGTATTTGAATTCAGCAATAATGCCCAAGAACGCAGAAACACGCCGCGCGATGCAACGGGGACGCCCGTGACCGGGCTTAGCGATTGATGTAGAGGCTTTTCATCTTCATGCCACCGCGCATTTTCTTCACGCCCGGCGCCATGTCCGCCGGACAGGCGCCCTGGAAAGTACCGTTCAGGACGTTGTGCTGCACCTCGGTCTTGCCATTCAGCTCGAAAGAAGTGTCGGCCGTGAGCGTGTACGACTTGGCCAGATCGCCCTTGAACGAGCCGGCCAGCCTGGCGTCGGGGCAGCTGGACTTGAAGCTGTAGCTGTCACCGTTGCCGCTGTGCGATTCGATTTTGCATTCCTGTTCGAAATTGGCCCACAGGTCGTCGTCGATCAGGCGGTCCCTGGCCTGATCGACGCAAATTTCCCAGGAAAATGGCGACGTTGCAGGCGTAACTTTCCACAGCCCGGAGGCGCGCTGCAGGCGCTGGCCCGGTTCGGCGGCAGCGGCGGGAAGAGCGACAGCCAGCGGCAAAATGGTCATCAACAACAAGGTGGCGGTACGCTTCATCGTGTGTTCTCCTGTGCAAAAGACGAAATGTAGCAAACGACCGGCCTCTTCCGCAGCTCTCTTGCCGTAGGGCTATTGCGCAGTTGCCATCCAATCTTTGGCATAATGGCTAAAAGACTCAGGCTGACCATGCACACCATTTCCCCCCGCGCCGCAGAACGACCATTCGACACCGCCCATTTCCGCCAGGCCTTGGGCCAGTTCGCCACCGGCGTCACCGTAATCACCACGCGCCTGGCTGACGGCACGTTTCGCGGCCTGACCGCCAGTTCCTTCAACTCGGTCTCGCTCGATCCGCCGCTGGTGCTGTGGAGTTTGTCCAACAACGCCAACAGCATGCCCATCTTTACCGGCAACTCGCACTACGTGATCAACGTGCTCAGCGCCAGCCAGGCCCACCTGGCCAAGCTGTTTGCCACGCGCGGCGCCGATCCGTGGGCCACGGCCGAATACGAGCTGTCGCGCACCGGCCACCCGATTTTAAAAGGCGCATCGGCCTGGTTCGAGTGCCACAACCGCAGCCGCTATCCCGAGGGCGACCACGTGATCTTCGTCGGTGAAGTGGAGTTGTGCGAATTCTCGCCGAGCCCGCCATTGATCTTCCACGGCGGCCAGTTCGGCAGCCTGGGGTAAAAAACGGAAATTGGTGTCGCCATTAGAAAAGCCGTGCCATGGGCGGCGGCTTAGAATGCAGCAGCATTCACCATAATGAGAGACCACCATGAGCCAAGCCCGCGCCCAGTTTCACTGGGATGATCCCCTGCTGCTGGACCAGCAGTTGACCGACGAAGAGCGCATGGTGCGCGACGCCGCTGCCGCCTATTGCGGCGACAAGCTGGCCCCGCGCATCCTCGACGCCTTCCGCCACGAGAAGATGGACACCTCCATCTTCCGCGAGATGGGCGAACTGGGCCTGCTCGGCCCCACCATTCCCGAACAATACGGCGGTCCCGAACTCAATTACGTGGCCTATGGCCTGATCGCGCGCGAAGTCGAACGCATCGACTCCGGCTACCGCTCGATGATGAGTGTGCAATCGTCGCTGGTGATGGTGCCGATCTATGAATTCGGTACCGAGGCGCAGCGCCAGAAATACCTGCCCAAGCTGGCCACCGGCGAATGGATCGGCTGCTTCGGCCTCACTGAACCCAACCACGGCTCCGACCCCGGTTCGATGATCACCCGCGCCAAGAAAGTGCCGGGCGGCTATGCGCTGTCGGGCGCCAAGATGTGGATCACCAACTCGCCGGTGGCCGACGTGTTCGTGGTGTGGGCCAAGGACGACGAAGGCGCGATTCGCGGCTTCATCCTCGACAAGGGCATGGCGGGCTTGAGTGCGCCGGCCATCCACGGCAAGTTCGGCCTGCGCGCCTCGGTCACCGGCGAAATCGTGATGGACAATGTGTTCTGCCCGGAAGAAAACGCCTTCCCGGACGTGCGCGGCCTGAAAGGCCCGTTCACCTGCCTCAATTCGGCCCGCTACGGCATCGCCTGGGGCGCGCTGGGCGCAGCCGAAGCCTGCTGGCACACGGCGCGCCAGTACGTGCTGGACCGCCAGCAATTCGGCCGTCCGCTGGCTGCCAACCAGTTGGTGCAAAAGAAGCTGGCCGACATGCAGACCGAAATCACGCTGGGCCTGCAAGGCTGTTTGCAACTGGGCCGCATGAAGGATGCCGGCACCGCGGCGGTGGAAATCACCTCGATGATGAAGCGCAACTCCTGCGGCAAGTCGCTCGACATCGCCCGCGTGGCCCGCGATATGCTCGGCGGCAACGGCATCTCGGACGAATTCGGCATCATCCGCCACATGGTCAACCTCGAGGTGGTCAACACCTACGAAGGTACGCATGATATCCATGCGCTGATCCTGGGCCGGGCGCAGACGGGGATACAGGCGTTTCAGTAACAGTGCGATGACGTCCGGAAATGTGCACATTCCGGACATCGTTGCGCCAACCAATTTATCTCAAGAATCACAATAACCACTTTCCTGTGGCCTTCCTATACGCCATCGGCGGCGCTCTCCTCAGTGCAGTATGGATAGCGGCGGCGAATCGCCACAGCACTTTTTGACTTTCGTGCCGCTACCACAAGGACAAGGATCGTTGCGCCCGACCTTCGGTGTCGCCCGGACGATGGGCATGGCCGGCATGGGTGCGTGGCCGGCCATCGCTCGCCGCGATGTCCAGTAGGCTGCAATCGCCGCCAGCGACGGCACGATGGCATCGGCCCAGCTGGCAGCATCGCCTTGCTCGTTGGTGATCGCCACGCCGTTTTCGGTCCCCAAACGCATGAAGGGCGCGAACCAGGTCGGCTGTCCGACGGCAAGCAGGCTCCACGCCTGCTGGTCGAACTGGAAACCGCAGAGGAAGCCTTCTGACCATGCGGCGGCGCTGTAGTCTGCGCCGCGCATGAATACCGGCTCGAAACTCGCCGGGTCGGTATTGAAAGCCTCGACGACGGCGTTGTAATGGCGCATCAGCAGCGAGAGGATACGGTTCGCCTGCGCGTTCTTGTCGAACACGGGCTGGGCCTGGCCATCGACCGGGTCCCATACCCATGGCAACCATGCGGACGGGAGAACCAGCCTGGGACCGATGGCGATCGCGCTAAGATAGCCATCGAGCATCGCCAGATCCATCGGCGTCGATTCGATCGATGCGTCGGCAAGAAAACCATCGAGCTCCCACAGTTCGGCATCGGACAGGCCGCGCATGGTTGGCGCGCCCTCGTGCAGGCCGGGCGGCGGACCGATCACCGCGTCGATGCCTTCCTGGTCGATGGTGCGCATGGCCTCGTCGAGCGCCGACTGCTCGGTCGGGAACAGTTCATCCCAGACGGTCGAATTACCATGCTGGTCGACCACCTCGAGTATCCAGTCCTCATTTTCTGCGCGATAGATTTCCACCTCGACACTCCTGCCGTCACGGCTGACGGTTCGATTCAGCGGGGAATAGATGAGGGGCGCGTCGTCGTCGATCTTCGTCACTTTATTCAATCCTGTTTGTTGTGCTCGTTGGTGCGTTCTCAAAGTGGAGAACATCGGGAAACGGCGAAATTGTACGCTATGGACGTTTGCGGGTGGCTCAGCTTCATACGCCAGGAAACCTCTGCAGAGGGAACACCTCGGCACGTCCGCGTCGGGCGATGCACATAACACCCACCGCGCGAGACAACTTAACGGACGTGTCGAAACGGGGAAGATACAACTCGAATGGTGGAACGTAGCCTAATCTTGAATTTAGTAGCCGAGTAACTTGACTTGGTAGTTATTTTCGTCCATGATGCTTAAAGGGCTCGTGGCCACCAACAGATCAGGAACACTAGATGAACGATAAAATTCTGCGCCAACTCATGGATATTTTCCGGGACGAGCCGACCACTGCCTCCCAAAATCTGTTACTCGCGCTGATGATGATCGCCTGGCACCATGCGTCGCAAAATCCGCGTTGCCCATCCGATTTACACCTGCAAAATTGCCAGGGGATCAAGGGGCCAGAACTCATCCATATCATGGCCGAGCTGAGCAAGGCCATGCATGATCCGGCGTTCAATCCTGGCGATAGCGGCATGGCGCGCCTGAGTCCGTCCGCGATCAGCGCCGCGATGAACTGGTGTCTGCATATGGGACAGTCGGGCTTCCTCGCCCAATTTGACCCAACCGACGCAGTCCTCTCTGTCGATCAACGGGAAATGACGGGTTTCCCGGAGGAGGTATGCGATTTCATGGTTGGCCTGGCAGGCGATCTCGTCAACAAAACGGTTTATTTGCCCTGGGAGTCGAATGGGCAGCTTGCAGGTCGTTTGCTCAGGAAGCAAGCGGTGGCCATGATCGAGACCAACTGGTATGCCGATATCTTGCAGCTGGTGCTCTCCATCGTCACTGGCAGCGCCCGAACCGGGATGATGCACAACGATCCGCTGCGCCATCCCGGCTATCTGGAAGCTGGCCACCTGAAAACCTTTGGCACCACGCTTGCGTTGCTGCCCTTTAGCGTCAACATTGAAGCCGGGCCGGAAATCGTTGATCGGGATCTGTTCGGGCGATTCAAGGAAAAGACCCGCTCCTTGACCGTGCTGGCGGTACGTCACATCCTCGCGCAAACGCGGGGACGGGCTGTCGTCACTGTTATTAACGGGCTGCTGTTCGGCTCCGGGGCCGAGCGCAACCTGCGCGAAGACCTTCTGGCCAAGCGGCAGATCGTAGCCGTCGTGGCAATGCCGCCTGGTTTGCTTTCCATGACAACGATCCCGTTCACCATCATGGTCTTGGACACGGAACGGCCATGCCATACAGTACGGTTCGTCAATGCCGATACGCCCTCGTTCAAAGAGTCGGTGTTGCGCACCAGGTCGCGCCTGATCAACCTGGACCAGCTGCTTGACGTCGTTCTGGCCAGCGCCGATAGCGACATTGCAAGCAGCGTCCGCGTCGAAGAGATCCTGGCCAATGATGCGCAATTGCAGGTGAACCGCTACGTACTCGGAGCCAGTGAGCAAAAAGTCGCCAGTCTGCTGGCTTCGATGCCACTGCGCCGGCTCGATGAACTGGCTACGCTGGTCAAACCGGTTGCCTATGTCCCTGCCGCACAAGGCATGGCAGTCTATGAGGTCGGCGCTTCCGACCTGCCTGACTATGGCTACATCCACACCGCCAGCAAGCAAATCCTGATCGAGCCGAGGCTAGATAAAATGAAGGATCAGTTCCTGCGCCACGGCGATATCGTGCTGATCATCAAGGGCAGCCTCGGCAAAGTGGGCATCATCGGCCCCGACGCACCAGCAGCAGGGGAAAACGGCTGGGTAGCGGGGCAATCTGCGGTCGTGATCCGGCTGGAAAAATCAGGTGCGGTTGATCCGGCTGCCCTGTTCATCCTGCTGCGCTCGGAATTGGGCAAGGGGCTGGTCAGAAAGCTGGCGTCCGGTTCGGCCATCACCTTTGTGCAGTTGCGCGAACTTAAGCAACTGGCGATACCTGTTCCGTCCCAGGAGCAAAGCGACAAGGCCATCGCCGCCCTGGCCGGGGAAGAAGAACTTCAGCGCCAAATCAATCTTTTGCAACAGCGCCAGGCATCGCTGGCCGCGCACTGCTGGTCGCTAGACCATGACCATCACGAACAAAATGGAGTAACAGTATGAACCAACAAAATTTCGCCGACCTCATCTGGAGCGTCGCCGACACCCTGCGCGGCGATTTTAAGCAATCCGAATTTGGCCGCATCATCCTGCCGTTTACCGTGTTGCGCCGCCTGGAATGCGTGCTCGAACCAACCCGCGACGACGTGCGGCAACGCTGTGCGGACCTGAAAGGCTCGAGCATCGACCTCGACCTGGTGCTGCCCGCCATCGCCAAGGCCAGCTTTTACAATACGTCCCAATTCAGTCTGGCCACGCTCGGCGCCACCAGCACCCGCGCCAACCTGGAAGACTTCATCGCCAAGTTTTCCGACAACGCGCGCCAGGTGTTCGAGCACTTCGCCTTCGACGGTTGGCTCGCCAGGCTCGATAACGCCAAGCTGCTGTACCAGGTCGTGCAAAAATTTGCCACCATCAACCTGCATCCGGACGTCATCAGCAACCATGAAATGGGCCTGGTGTTCGAACACCTGATCCGCAAGTTCGCCGAGTCGGCCAACGATACCGCCGGGGAGTTTTTCACCCCGCGCGACGTGGTGCGGCTGGTGACGACGCTGGTGTTTTCCACCGACCACGACGCACTCGCTGGCGAAGGCGTGGTGCGCACTGTTTACGACTGCGCGGCCGGCACCGGCGGCTTCCTGTCGTCGGCAATCGAGCAAGTGGCCGAGTGGAACCCGAACGCGCGCCTGATCCCCTACGCCCAGGAACTGAACCCGGAAACCTACGCGATCTCGGTGGCCGACAAGCTGATCCAGGGCTACGACACCAGCAACGTCAAGCTCGGCAATACCCTGTCCAACGATCAACTGCCGCTGGAAAAATTCGATTACTGCCTGGCCAATCCGCCATTCGGCGTGAAATGGGAAAAGGTACAAAAAAAGGTCCAGGACGAAAGAGCCAATTTCGGTTACGGCGGACGTTTCGGCGCCGGCCTGCCGCGTGTCGGCGATGGCTCGCTGTTGTTCCTGATGCACCTGCTGTCGAAAAGAAAACCGGTGGAGCAAGGCGGCACCCGCATAGGCATCGTTCTGTCCGGTTCGCCGTTGTTCAATGGCGGCGCCGGCTCGGGCGAATCGGAGATCCGGCGCTGGATACTGGAAAATGACTGGCTCGAAGCCATCATCGCGCTGCCCAACGACCTGTTCTACAACACCGGCATCGGCACCTATGTCTGGGTGCTTTCGAACCACAAGCAAGACAGCCGCAAGGGCAAGGTGCAACTGATCGACGCCACCGCGATGGATGCGCCGATGCGCAAATCGCTGGGCAGCAAGCGCAAACTGCTGTCGGAAGCGCGAATCGCCGAGATCGCACGCCTGCATGACGGTTTCGAAATGGGTCCGACCAGCAAGCTGTTCGACACCACCGACTTTGGCTACCGCCGCATCACCGTCGAGCGCCCGCTGCGTCTGCGCTTCGCCGTCACCGAGGACAATCTTGCCGCCTACCGCAACACCAAGGGCAATGAGCACGCCGATGCCTTCGCTACGCTGCTCGACCTTGACGGCCACTTCGACGATCTGCCCGGCTTCCTGGCCGCTGCCAAGGTGAAAAAGCTGGGCAAGGCAGCACAGAAAGCCGCCTTTGCCTGCTTCGGCGTCAAATGCCCCGAAGCTGCGCCGGTAAAAGACAGCGACGGTCAGCCGCTGCCCGATGCAGACCTGCGTGAAAACGAGAACGTGCCGCTGAACCAGGACATTCGCGCCTACTTCGCGCGCGAAGTGCTGCCCCATGTGGCGGACGCATGGATCGACGAGAGCAAGCGCGACGAAAAGGACGGGGAAATCGGCATCGTCGGCTACGAAATCAACTTCAACCGCTACTTCTACCAGTACGTCGCGCCACGCAAGCTGGCCGACATCGACGCCGACCTGAAAGCGGTGGAGGCGGAGATCGCCGCGCTGCTGGGTGAGGTGACGGCGTGAACCACGCTACCGCCTTGTTCGAGCGCACGGTCGCCCAGGGAGTAAAAGTCTCGGCGGTGCTGAGACAATCCGACACGGCCGTCCTGAACGCGGAATACTGGCTCTCTGTGCCGACAAAAAACTGCTGCAAGTCAAACTACACGAATTTTAGGCGCTCAATGCGGGTGCGGGGGGAATAATCATGAGTCATTACAAACCGTATCCGGCGTATAAAGATTCCGGCGTGGAGTGGCTGGGGATGGTGCCTATGCATTGGGCTGTTAAACGGCTTCGCTACAATGTGTCCTTAAATCCCCCAGTGAGATCCGGCTTGTCGCCTGACACTGAGGTATCGTTCCTACCAATGGAAGCCATTGGTGTTGATGGTTCAATCAATCTTGATAGGAATCGTCTTGTTGCTGACGTAAGCAATGGTTATTCCTACTTTGAAAACGGAGATCTAGCATTCGCAAAGGTAACGCCATGTTTCGAAAATGGAAAAGGCGCAATCATGCAAGGGTTAGCCAGAGGGGTGGGGTTTGGAACAACCGAGTTGACCGTATTACGACCGAAAAAGGAAACTAACCTGAATTTCGCCAGTTACGTATTACAGAGTGCTCGGTTCCGGTCCCTTGGTACTGGAGCAATGACTGGCGCCGGTGGGCTGAAACGTGTCCCAGACGAATTCACACGTAATTTTGAATCACCATGGCCTGAAACACATGAACAGCGAATGGTCGCTAATTACCTCGACACTGAAACCGCCCGTATTGACGGCCTGGTCGCTAAGAAAAACCGCTTTATCGACATATTGCGCGAAAAGCGCCAGGCGCTGATTACGCACGCTGTCACCAAGGGGCTCGACCCCGATGTAAAGATGAAGGAATCGGGCGTGGAGTGGGTGGGAGAGATGCCTGAGCATTGGACCATATGCAAGCTCAGTTTTCGCTACTCGATTGAACTCGGCAAGATGCTAGACGAAAAGCGACTGACAGGTAACAGTCTGGTACCTTATCTTCGAAATCAGGATGTTCAATGGGGTTCTATTAATACCAATGACCTTCCGAAAATGGATATTTATGCCGAAGAAATTGAACGCTATACGATACAATGCGGCGATCTTCTCGTATGTGAAGGGGGAGATGTTGGTCGTGCAGCTATTTGGAAAGAAAGTAAAAAAAGGATAGGATTTCAAAAGGCATTACATCGTCTTCGACCCAGGTCCGATGATCGGGATACGTCGGAATTTTTCTACTTTTCGCTTCTCACTGGCAAACAACTGGGATTATTTGAGGAGTCTGATGCCAAGGCAACGATCGCGCATTTACCAGCAGAAAAATTTAGACAATACAAGTTCGCTTTTCCACCGCTGACTGAACAGAGAATGATCGTAGATTATATTAATAATAAAAGCGGTCGCCTTGATGCATTGATAAGCAAAACCGAACACAGCATCAAACTACTCAAAGAACGCCGCAGCGCCCTGATCACCGCCGCCGTCACCGGCCAGATCGATGTGCGGGAAGCAGCATGAACACCTTATCGCACGCGACGGCACCCGACTTGCAGGCACTGCTGGGCAGCCTGGGCGAACTGATACGCCAGGCACGGCAGCGGGCGCTGCGCGCTGTCGACACGGTGCAAGTGCAAACCTGCTGGGAGCTGGGACGGCACATTGTCGAGTTCGAACAGGGCGGTGCGGCGCGCGCATCGTATGGCAAGCGCCTGTTGTCCGAACTGGCCAAGGCATTGAGCGCTGAATTCGGCAAGGGCTTCGATGTGAGCAACTTGCGCCACATGCGCAGCTTCTATTTATTGTTTCCAATATGGGACGCAGTGCGTCGCGAATTGAGCTGGACCCATTACCGCATGCTCCTGCGGGTCGATGGCGACGGCGCACGCCAGTGGTATATGAACGAGGCGGCCGTGCAAAACTGGAGTTCGCGCGCGCTCGAGCGGCAGATCGGCACGCTGTATTACGAGCGCCTGCTGGCCAGCCAGGACCGCGCCGCAGTCGAACAGGAAGCGGGCGCCCAGTTGCAAGCGCTCGGCAACAACCCGCGCGAGTTCGTGCGCGATCCGGTGCTGCTGGAATTCCTTGGCCTGCCGCATGCCGGGGCGCTGCTGGAAAGCGATCTGGAACAGGCGTTGATGACGCAGCTGCAGGGCTTTCTGCTGGAGCTGGGCAAGGGCTTCGCCTTTGTCGGCCGCCAGCAGCGCATCAGCACCGAGAGCCGCGATTTCTACATTGATCTGGTGTTTTATAACTATCTGCTCAAGTGTTTCGTGATTTTCGACCTCAAGCGCGGTGAGCTCACGCACCAGGATATCGGCCAGATGGACATGTATGTGCGCATGTACGACGACCTGAAAAAGGGCGCGGACGACAATCCGACCGTCGGCATCATCCTGTGCACTCAGAAAGATGCTTCGAGGTCCGTTATTCCGTGTTGCACGGGAATGAGCAATTGTTCGCCAGCAAGTATAAACTGGTCCTGCCCAGCGAGGAGGAGTTGCGCGCTGAACTGGAACGCGAACGTGCGGTGCTGGTCCAGCAGCCACCAACAGGAAAAAAGATACGATGAGCCAGATCCACCACGAATGCGAACTCGAACGCCACATTGTCGAGCAACTGACGGCCGCCGGCTGGCTGCTCGGCAAGTCCTCCGGCTACGACCAGGCCCGGGCCCTGTTTCCCGAAGACGTGATCGGCTGGATCGTCGCCAGCGCACCGCAGCAGTGGGCCAGGCTGGTCAGCCAGAATGGCGCCGGCGCCGAAACGGCCGTGCTCGACCGGCTGGTCAAAACGCTCGACAGCAAGGACGGCGGCACAGTCCACGTGCTGCGTGAAGGCTTCGCGATTGCCGGCGGTGGCACGCTGGCGATGAGCCAGGCGCTGTCCGAGGACGCGCGCAACCAGACGGTGCTGGAACGCTACGCGGCCAACCGGCTGCGGGTGGTGCCGCAGTTGCGCTACTCGCAGGACAAGGGCGACGAGATCGACCTGGCGCTGTTCATCAACGGCATTCCGGTGGCGACGGTGGAGCTCAAAACCGATTTCACCCAGTCGGTCGAGGCGGCCATGGACCAGTACCGGCGTGACCGGCCATCGAAGAACGAGAAAACCGGCCGGGTCGAACCACTGCTGGCATTCCGGCGCGGCGCGGTGGTGCATTTCGCGATGAGCGACAGCGACATCCGCATGACCACCAGGCTGGCCGGCGCCGCCACCGTGTTTCTGCCCTTCAATCGCGGCAACGACGGTGCGGCGGGCAACGCGCCCTATGCGGACGGCGACTACCCGGTCGCCTACCTGTGGCGGCAAGTGCTGCAAAAGGATCACTGGCTGCGCATCGTCCACCGCTTCGTGCTGCTCGAACGCAAAGAGGCGCAGCATGCCGACGGCAAGACGTTTTACAAGGAAAGCCTGATCTTCCCCCGCTTCCACCAGTGGGAGGGCGTCACCAGGATGATCGACGCGGTGCGCCTGGAGGGGCCGGGCCAGCCTTACCTGATCCAGCACAGCGCCGGCTCCGGCAAGACCAACACCATCGCGTGGACCGCGCACGCGCTGATCCGGGTGCGCCGGCCCGACGGCGAGCCGTATTTCCACAGCGTGATCGTGGTGACCGACCGCACGGTGCTCGACAAGCAGTTGCAGGACGCGATCGGCCAGATCGAGCATCAGAGCGGCGTCGTGCGCGCAATCGACCGGCAACAGTCGAACCAGCCGAAAAGCGAGCAACTGGCCGATGCAATGCTGAGCGGCGTGCCGATCATCGTGGTGACGTTGCAGACCTTCCCTTGGGCGCAGAAGCTGATCCTGGCAGAACAAAGCCTGCGCGCGCGGCGTTTCGCCATCATCATCGACGAAGCGCACAGTTCTACCGGCGGCAGCAGCGCCGACGATTTGCGCTATGTATTGACCGGGCAGAGCGAGGAAGAATGGGACTGGCTGAGCAAGGACGAAAAACTGTCGGTGTGGCAGTCCTCGCGGCAACGGCCGGGCAACGCCAGTTACTTCGCCTTCACCGCGACACCGAAGCACTCCACGCTGAGCCTGTTTGGCCGCCCGCGCCAGGCCGATCAACCGGCATCGAAGGACAATCCACCGCTACCGTTCCATCTGTACACGATGCAGCAGGCCATCGATGAGGGTTTTATCCTTGACGTGTTGAAGAACTACACCAGCTACGACGTAGCCTTGCGCATCGGCACCCAATTTGCCGAACAAGACGACGGCCGCGTCGACGAAAAGAGCGCCAAGCGGGCGCTGGCCAAATGGCTGTCGCTGCACCCGACCAATATAGGGCAGAAGGTGCAACTGATCATCGAACACTTCCGAGCCAACGTTGCGCATTTGTTGAACGGCCAGGCCAAGGCGATGGTGGTCACCTCGTCCCGGGCGGCGGCAGTGAAGTACCAACTGGCGCTGGAACGCTATTGCGAGAGCAAGGGTTACCAAGGCATCGCAGCGATGGTGGCGTTCTCCGGCGACGTGCCGAACGTCGAGGTGAAAGACAAGCAGTTCAAACCGGAAGCGCAGTTCAACGAAGCCAATCTGAATCCAGGCCTGAAGGGGCGCGAGATGCGCAAGGCCTTCGATACCAGCGATTATCGGGTCATGATCGTGGCCAACAAGTTCCAGACCGGCTTCGATCAACCGAAACTGGTGGCGATGTACCTGGACAAGAAGATCTCCGGGGTCGAGGCGGTGCAAACGCTGTCGCGCCTGAACCGCACCTATCCGGGCAAGGACCGGACCTTCGTGCTCGATTTCGCCAATCAGGCGTCGGAAATCGTCGAAGCGTTCCAGACCTTTTACCGCGCGGCCCACGTGGCAGATGTGCAAGACCCCAACATCGTGTACGACATCCGGCAACGCCTTGACGGCATGCTGATCTACGAGAGAGCAGAAGTAGCGGCCTTCGGCGCCGCCATCGTCGAGCGCAATGTAACGCACCAGAAACTGTATGCGCTGACCCAGCCGGCGACCGATCGTTTCAATGGCCGCCTCAAGGCATTGAACGACGCCATCGATCATTGGGAGCAGGCTTGGCGAATTGCCCGCGATGCCGGCAACCAGCAGGCAATGGCGCACGCGGATGGTGAGCGCGCCGAGCAGACCAGGGCGCGCGACACCCTGATGATTTTTAATGAAAGCCTGAGCAAGTTCGTGCGCTGCTATGAATACGTGGCGCAGCTGGTGGACTTTGGCGATCCCGAGCTTGAAGCGTTCGCCAGTTACGCCCGCCTGTTGCGCAAGCGTTTGAAGGGGGTCGCCTCGGAGCAGGTCGATTTGGGCGACCTGACGCTCACGCATTACAAGGCCAGCGAGGGCGCCACGCTGACCGGCTTGCTGCAGGTGGCGCAGACCCCTGCGCTGTATGGCATCACCGACAACGGTCTGCGCGACCCGCGCGACCGCGAACAGAAATATCTTATTGAACTGATCGAGAAACTGAACGACGCGTTCGGCAAGGGCATCAGCAGCAAGGACCAGGTACTGCTCGCGGTGCACGTGTCGGAAACGTTGCGCGACGATGCGATGGTGATGGCGCAGGTGCAAAACAACAGCCGCGAGCAGGCGATGAAAGCGAATCTGCCGGGAGCGGCCGTCACGGCCATCGTCGGGGCGATGCAGAGCCACCAGAATCTGGCGACAAGGCTGTTGAGCGACGATCTGACCCGTGGCTTGTTCCTCGACGTGGTGTATGAAGTGCTGAAGCGGGATCTGGGCGGGGACTTGTTGTCTGCGGCACGCGGTTAAGGCGCCGTCGCCCGTAGTCCGACGCCCCTGTAGCCATACGCAGGCAAAGCGACGGGATGCCGCTGTGCCTGCGCAAGTTCATTTTAGAAACTCAACCCCTTGAAGTTGTAGCCAATGCTGATACTGGCCGCGACCGGGTCCAGGCGCACGTTCTGGGTTTGGCCGGTCGAGAAGTGGACCTTGGTTTTGAGCTTGGTCTTGATCACGGTGGCGTCGAGGAACCAGTTGTCGTCGATGCGCCAGGTGGCGCCGATCTGGGCGCTCACGCCGGCTTTGTCGTCGAGCTTATAGGTCGCGCCGGGGCCGCCGGTGTTCAGGATCGAGGTCAGCTGTCCCGAACCCCGTTCCTTGATGAACATCGCGTAAGTCAGGCCCAGGCCAACGTAGGGACGGAAGGTGGCGTTGGCCGTCATGAAGCGGTACTGGATGAAGGCGGTCGGTGGCAGCACCATCGAGTCGCCGAGCTTGCCGGTGCCTTCGATCGAACCGGCGCCGATCAGGTCGTGCTTGTACGGCACGCCCAGGTCCAGCTCGGCAGACCAGTTATCGGTGAGCATGTAGGCAATCGCAAAGCGCGGCTTGGTGTCGGGCTCGACATCGGCCTTGGTGCCTGGCAGTGCCGGCGCCGACACGTCGCCCGAATCGACCTTCGGGGTAATCTTGTTCATACCAAGGGTGCCCAGCCAGGTGCCGGCCGTTTGTTGCGCCGAGGCGGCCGTGGCCACCGACATGGCAGCTGCCAGCACCAGCAGTTTGAGCGAGGTTTTATTCATTTCGTCTCCAGATTCTTGTTCGTATTGTTCGTTGCCGGCGGACGGCCGCTTGTGCGCGGCCACCGCCGGCGATCGCCGCCTTACATCCAGCCCTTGGTCACCAGGCTGCGCGACACGTAACGCGCCAGCAGCAGGTTGTTGAATGGCGTCGGATGCACCTCGTCGGCGAACGAGTAGTGGCTGACATCGCCGGCCACCAGGTTGCTGCCGTTGCAGGCGATCGCGGAGCCGATCGGGTTCTTCGCCGCGCTCAGGTCGCATGCCGGTTCGGCGACATTGGTCAGGCCATACGGTCCCGGATTGGTGGCCTGGTCGTGGCTTACTGCATACACGTCGACGATCACGACTTTCTGCTCGGTGGACAGGCCGGCGGTCAGCGCACCGTTGAAGGCGCCGACCATGGAGTCGATCAGGGCACGGATCTCGGCAGTACGGGAGCGACCGCTAGGCGTTGTAGCCACGTCCGGCAAGTTGTTGACGGTGACGTAGTTGGCGCCGTTGGCGATGATCTGGCTTTTTACCAGGGTGGCCAGTTGGGTGCCGGCATCGCGCATTTGCGTCACCAGCGTCGGCGCGGTGGTGGTCACGAAGGCGGCGCCGGCGGCGGCGCCGTCGGCAGCGGCCTTGGTCACCATCGGGCCATACACTGCCGGGGAAACCACCGCACCGTTGCCGGGCTGCACTGCTGCAGCGCCGACCGCGCTGGTGGTAATGCTGGCCTGAGTGCTGCCGGGAACCGCTGCCTGGGTGGTAGCGGCAAACAGGATGGCTGCACGCGCTGTAGTAGGGTTGGTGGCGCCTGCGGCCAGTTGCGTGGCCAGGCTGACGATATAGCCCTGGCCGCCAGCAGCGGTCGCATCGGCGCTGAGCTTGGACAGCAGGAACAGTACATCGTTACCGCCAGCCATCACCAGCACCAATTCGTCACCCTTGAACTTGCCGCCGACAGCTGCCAGGTGGTTGGCGACCTGGGTAACGACCGGTACCGTCATGAAGCCGGTGGCAGCGCCGGTGGCGATATTACCGGGGCCGACAGGATTGGTCACGCGCGCGCCGCCCTGGGCGTAGCCGTAGCAGCCTGCGTTGGCTTTGCGGGGAACGTTGAAACCTGGAGCAGTGCCGTCGAGGCCGGTCAATGCGGCGCATGGCGCCGGCAAACCCAGTTGTGCGGCCACCAGTTCGGTCCAGTTACGGCCGGTCAGCGTGGGATTGATGGCGGTGTTGTCGCCATTGATGGTGAACTTGCCGCCCTTGAGAGCGGCAATGGTGCCAACGTTATACGAGCCCACATCCGACAGGCTGTCACCGAACGACACCTGCGAGTTGAATTTGACACGAAGGGTTTGATCGCCCGCTTCCGGGCTGGAGCCACCGCAACCGGCAAGGATGGCGAGAGCCATTGCGGCGATGGCAAGTTTGGTGTGACGCATATTGTCTCCTGAGGATATTGTGGCCCAATAAGAACGGGCGTGCTATTCATGCACAACTAGTCTGCCAGCGTTGGGCTGGAATGTATAGCAGCGCGCACTCAATTTCTCAGGGGTTGTGTTCAAAAAAGAACAGTTGCTCGGATAGGAATTCCAGCGTTGCTTTTAATCAAAAAAGTTGGTCGCTGGAATACATAAAAACAGCAGATTATTGACTCAGGAAGCGTGCAAGGATGCCGGTCGAACCGAAGACAGAACGGCGCAGGCGGTCATTCACGCCGAGCCAGGCATCGTCTTGTGGCGGGGTTTCCACCAGTATCACATCGGCTTGCACCAGGTCCATCTCGCGCAGCGCGGCATAGATGCCGTAGGCGTAGCCAACCGGCTCGGCCGGCAGCAGGCGCATGTTGTTGCCGAGTTCGCCGCAGGCATGGCCGATCACGGCCACGCGGGCGCCCTTGGCCTGCAGTTGCGCGACCGTGTCGGCCAAGGCAGCGTGCGTCACCATGGTGACCGGCGTGCGCGGCGCGTAGTGCGATTCCAGGGTGCCGGATGCGCGCGGTGCGGCCTGGTCGGGCGCAGCCGGCAACTGGCCGATCACGTCGGCGATCTGCTGCGCCGTGATATGGCCGGGGCGCAGCAGCACCGGGCCGTGCGTAGCCAGACGCGACAAATCGACGATGGTCGATTCGATGCCTACCTGGCTGGCGCCGCCTTCCAGAACAGTGACATGCAAGCCGGCCGAGCACGACGGCTCGCCGGTGATCGAGCCTTCTTCCACATCATCGAGGTGAAATTCATCGCGCACATGTTGCGCGGTGGTGGGACTGACGTTGCCGAACTTGTTGGCCGACGGCGCCGCCACCCCGCCCCGGCCGCCCTTGAAGGCGGTCAGCAGCGCAATCGCTACCGGGTGCGACGGGCAGCGGATGCCCACCGTATCCTGTCCACCGGAAACGGCGTCCGGGATGTGGCTGGCGCGCTTGAGTATCAGTGTCAATGGGCCGGGCCAGAAGGCAGCGACCAGCTGGCGCGCGGCATCGGGAATATCGGTGACCCAGTAATCGAGGTCGGCGCCGGGCGCCACGTGCACGATCACCGGGTGGTCGTTGGGACGGCCCTTGGCTTCATAGATGCGGGCCACCGCTGCCGGGTTTTCGGCATCGGCGCCCAGGCCATAGACGGTCTCGGTGGGAAATGCCACCAGGCCGCCCGCTTCCAGCACGCGTGCGCCGGCCGCGATGGCGGCTGCGTCAGCAACGGTATTGACCACACTCACGGCGCGATACCGAGGATGTCGCAGGCCGCCAGCAACTGCTGCTGCGCCTGCTCCAGGGTGGCGGCCACGAAGGTCAAATGGCCCATCTTGCGCGCGCGGCGCGGGTCGTCCTTGCCGTACAGGTGCAGGCAGGCGCCGGGCAGCGCCAGCACCTGGTCCCAGGCCGGCTCGCGCACATCATCGCTCTCGCCTTCAAACCAGACATCGCCGAGGATGTTGAGCATGACGGCCGGCGAATGCTGGCGCACGTCGCCGAGCGGCAAGCGCGCCATGGCGCGTACCTGCTGCGCGAACTGGCTGGTGATGCAGGCGTCCATCGTGTAGTGGCCGCTGTTGTGCGGACGCGGCGCCATTTCGTTGACCACCAGCGAACCATCGGTGAGCACGAAAAACTCGATGCACAGCACACCGACGTAACCGAGTTCAGCCACGATCGCTTGCGCCGCCTGCTGCGCCTTGACGGCACTCTCTGCGGAGACGTTCGGGCCCGGCACCGTGGTGGTAAACAGGATGCCGTCGCGGTGGACGTTTTCAGCGATCGGATACACGACCGATTCACCGTCGTGACCGCGCGCGGTCAGTACCGAGACTTCGTACGCCAGCGGCAGCATTTTTTCCAGCAGGCAGGTCACCTGCCCCATCTCGGCAAACGCGGCGCGGACGTCGTCGCGCGATGTCACGCGCACTTGGCCCTTGCCGTCGTAACCCATGCGCACGGTTTTCAGGATGCCGGGCAAAAGGTCGTCGGCAATCGCAGCAATGTCTTGCTCGCTGGCGATCACCTTGTGCGGCGCCGGCAGCACGCCCGATTTTTCCGCGCAATCGACAAAGAAACGTTTCTCGGCAATGCGGTCCTGCGCCACCGAGACGCCGTGGGCATTGGGTGCAACAAATACGCTTTGCGCCAGGCGCGACAGGCTGTCGGCCGGCACGTTCTCGAATTCGGTGGTGACGGCCAGGCATTGCGCGGCCAACGCATCGAGGCCGGCGGCATCGCTGTAACCGGCATTGACCAGGCGCTGGGCCACCTGCCCTGCCGGGCAGGTGGCGGACGGTTCCAGCACGGCCACCTGGTAGCCCATGCTCTGGGCGGCGTGGGCGAACATGCGGCCGAGCTGGCCGCCGCCCATCACCCCCAGCCAGGCTGGCGGATTGGCGGCGGGCAGCAGGGGGATTACTTTTGAATTACTCATTATGTCCTACAGCGGCAGAGTCATGGCCTTGGCGGCATCGGTTTGCGTGACGCGGAACGCTTCGAGCTGGTCAGCCAGTGCGTCGTCGGTGGCGGCAATCATGGCCACCGCCGTCAGTGCTGCGTTGGCAGCGCCCGCTTCGCCGATGGCAAAGGTGGACACCGGCACGCCCTTCGGCATCTGCACGATGGACAGCAGCGAATCCTCGCCGCGCAAATACTTCGACGGCACCGGCACGCCCAGCACCGGCACGATGGTCATGGCAGCAACCATGCCCGGCAGGTGGGCCGCACCGCCGGCGCCGGCGATGATGGCGCGCAGGCCACGGGCGCGGGCGCTCCTGGCGTACGCATACATCTCGTCGGGCATGCGGTGGGCGGAAATGACTTGCGCCTCGAACGGCACGCCGAACTGTTTAAGAACGGCAACCGCGTTTTGCATCACGTCCCAGTCCGAAGACGAGCCCATGATGACGCCAACCAATGGCTTAGATTGATCGGTCATCTTATGCCTTCAGCTTTTCGCCGGTCAGGCGCTCGATGGCTTCGAAGTACTTGGCCTGGGTTTTTTCGATGACGTCGGCCGGCAGCGCCGGTGCTGGCGCGGTCTTGCCCCAGTCGGTCAGGGTTTCCAGGTAGTCGCGCACGAACTGCTTGTCGAACGACGGTGGCGAGATGCCCACGGCGTACGAGTCTGCTGGCCAGAAGCGCGACGAATCGGCCGTCAGCACTTCGTCCATCAGGTGCATGACACCGTCTTCATCGAGGCCGAATTCGAACTTGGTGTCAGCAATGATGATGCCGCGCGTGGCGGCGTACTCGGCTGCTGCCGTGTACAGCTTGATGCTGACATCGCGCATCTTGGCAGCCAGTTCGGCACCGATGCGGCTTTCCATGTCGGCAAAGCTGATGTTTTCGTCGTGCTCGCCCAGGTCAGCCTTGGCTGCCGGGGTGAACAGCGGCTCCGGCAGTTTCTCGGCCTGTTGCAGGCCTTCCGGCAACGTGATACCGCAGATCGCGCCAGTCGCCTGGTAATCTTTCCAGCCCGAACCAATGATATAACCACGCACCACGGCTTCGACCATGATCGGTTTCAGGCGTTTGGCGACAACCGCGCGGCCCTTCACCTGCACCACTTCGTCGGCGGACACCACGGACTCGGGCGCAACGCCGGTCAGGTGGTTTGGCACGATGTGACCCAGCTTCTCGAACCAGAAATCGCTCATCTGGTTCAGTACCATGCCCTTGCCGGGAATCGGTTCATTCATGACCACGTCAAAGGCCGACAGGCGGTCGGTGGTGACGATCAGGATCTTGTCGTCGCCGACAGCGTAGTTGTCGCGGACTTTGCCGTGACCGAGCAGTGGCAGGGAGGAGATGGAGGACTGGTAGAGGGCGTTCATAG